>JAABUJ010006646.1_pt1 | contig 11075 bp, 12 predicted proteins | sample 5559131 | NCBI WGS metagenome assembly JAABUJ01 (sample SAMN10711875, study PRJNA513366) | rock metagenome | isolation source: Antarctica rocks | place: Antarctica: Victoria Land, Mt New Zealand nord | collected 2016-01-07 | reverse complement strand
GGAGGGAGAGAGGGAGAGAGGAGAAGAGAGGGGGAGAGTGAGAGAGAGGGTGTTAGAGCAATAGCTATGTTGATAGGGGTAACAGAGCAACAGCTACCACGAAGTCTATGTAAGCCGTCCTCAAGCGAGAAATACCACGTCCAGCCTCTGAGCGACATACAACCTCATATCTTGCGGCCGCTCACCTGTCCCAGCCCTAAAACCCCATCTCCCCTTCATCGAATCCCTCACCCATAAATTGCTCATTCACCAGCCTTCCCAGCACGTCAAGATTGCTATTGATCTCCGGGCCAAAATTGCCAAACCATGGGTTGTCTGCCCCTCCGAACGCACTGTTGTCGAGCAACGGGTTCAAGTCGAGCGTTAGCCAGTCGTCGGCGGTGCCAGAGAGATTGGCGAGGTTGCTTGTTGGGTAGAGGTGCTGCTGTGGGGCTTGGGACTGGGACTGGGACTGGTTGATGATAGGGGCGGGAGATAGTTGGGGGATGGGACTGAAGGTGTAATTACTGGGAACATTGTAGGCGCTGGTTGGGGGTGGCATGATGCTGATGTAGCGCATAGAAGTGTCATTGTTTGGTGTGGGAGCGTCCGGACGTATGCTGGCTTCGTGTCAGTATCATGTCAAAGATCGATGGAGGTAAAGGCGTAGCCTACAAGCCTTCGGGTGTCTGAACATTGAGGTATGGCGGTCCACCAGAGTCCGAGGGGACCATGTTGTCTTGCTGCGCAGCTCTGTCCGCACTATGCCCTGCAAGCCTCACGAACTTATGCCGGACGCTCGTGGTCAGACCCTCGAGGAGATCTGCGATCCTTAGACATAGATGCACATCGTCAACGACACTGGTACGTAGAGCCTTGATGGTCCTGTCGAGGAGATCCAGGGACGTTTTGACCTCGTTCTCCTTGGCGCCCAGAGCGAAAGACTGGATTGTTGTCAGAAGCATCAATGAAAACGGGGACAGCTTTTCTCACCTTAAGGAGAAACATAGCGCCTGACAGAACCCTGAAAAATGTTCGTACTGGGACATGCTTGAGGTAATCATCCGGCAACAGACCATCAACGACCTGCCTCAAGAGATTCCTTGAAGCTCTGACCACTTCCTTAACATAGACCTCGTTTTGCCAGTAGAGACTGGAAAGGTGCTGTGTAGGTGCTTGCGCAACATTACTTGTCCATTGATCAAGAACCGCCTGGAGCGCCAATGAGTTCATATAGACGCCTCAAGGAGGATTAGCAAATGGGAAGGCACATGATAGGACAAGCTTACAGGCATATTCAAACTCAATGGAAAGGATGATGCGAGGGTAGTCCGGCACTATGTTACTCATAAGTCAAAGAATACGAGACAGAGCATTGTACGTACAGTCAAGGCTTTCGAATTTCTTCCACCAAGCATGGAGCAGAGGCTGGAATTCCTGCAGTATTTCGAAGTACTCGCCACTTCGAATCAAGTTCATCGTCCCAAGCTTGGAAGGGAAGAGTCGGAGATTAGACACCCTCATGATCGAGGTGATCTCGACCCAACATGAAAGTATGACATCGTCAAGTTCCTGAGGATTTCGTGCATTGCCTGTTGTTGGAACAATTAGCGGAATGCCGATTGAAGGCCCGAATCTTCTATGGTATGCTCCACTGTTCGGATTGCTCGATTGGAGAAGGTAGCAGAGCGACGGCATGGGAGGCCAAGGAAAGAATAAAGCCAATGCAACAAAGTTTACCATAGGCTTGTGAGCTAAGGGGCAGAAGAACACACTTACGCTGGAACAAAATCTGCTGAAGATATGCAAAATCGCCTTCCTGCGGTATGTCACGGAACATGCTGGCTAGTCCTAGTCGACCGCTGGTCTGACTAATATAGACATACAAAAGCCGCTCAAGGCGTCGTGCACGGGGACACGTAGCTACAGTCGAATCGGCGAAGCTGCCGAACAGCCCAAGCTCATACGCCAAAGTGTGCGCAGCACCGATCAAGCTCCAGCACATTCGATCTGACCTGAGCGCTGGCTCCGTCCAGGTTTTCAGGGTTGCTTGCCCAGTGGTCAGTCCCTTTTGGGCTTCATCATCGGTCATAAGAAGGCTCTCGGCGTCGGCATCGGTAGGGGCTAATATTTCGTCCCCATCGTCACCAGGTGGGAAATGCATTGAACGGGGATGAAATTCGCTCAGGAGTAGGAGACTAAATAGAATCAGATAAGCGAAATTCGGCAAATCCACCACTCACTCATCAATTCGTACCTCTCTATCGTTCCCAAGGCACGAAGCCTGCCTTGATCCAAAGTCCTCGGCCCAGCACCGTTAAGACCGCCACCGAAGGACTCTTGGGAGAAGAACATTCGGCTGATCATGCACTGCAATCTTCCCCATAGCCGATCATGGATTATGAACGACCGCGACTGACCTCCAGGGCCCGGCAATCGTTTGTAACGAGATGAGATGGTTCTGCGAGCTTTTCAGTCTATGGACAGTAGGAAAACAGAAGTGTGACGATATACAGTATTGTTACGGTCAACAACGGCTCTTCACTTAGGAGATTGGAGATCGTGGCTAGCTGTCGAAAGTCGGGGGGGCTTATTGGGGTCAAGGGTGCAAGATACCCATAGAAACTTCGGAAGAGATCATCAGCCCAGGAGATGTTAGCAAATAGTACTCCACTCACTAGTCGATGTACGACATCGCTTCCATCGCGGTGAACCAGCCTGCTCGAACGAAGCGCAGACGAGACCAAATCTTGAGTTTCTCGCGAAGGCGATTTGAGTCATCTTCGCTTCCGGCGGCACCCATGTCGCCTGCAATCGCTGGGTCTATGTTCATCGTATCTTGCTGATGCTGCAAGTCCTTCGAGGTCTTCAACCCCATGGAACGATGATGTTTTGTTGACATGCTTGGTGCGCGCCTCCCAGACTCGTCCATTTTTTTATCTCCTTGATTGATAGAGGACTGTCGATGTAAGTCACCAGTCCGCCCAGAAGCCTCGAGAAGTAGATGTAGTGCATCTGCAGGTTGATTAATCGGGCTTTGAAACAGTGCAGCGGCTGCCTCGTTCGTCACTTCCTGGTCTCCAGGGGTATTTGCGCGGCTAGGCGTCTTGCTCTCCGCATACAGCCCCGTCTGCTGCGTTCGCTCATGGCTGTTCCAATTGTAGACTTGACCCACCGAAGTTGGTGACTGGGACACAGAACCAGCTGAGGCCTGGCTTTGGAAATTCCTCGGCAAGGAAGCGTCTTGCAAATCTTGAGCACTGGAAGTCTTTCTCCTACGATTATAGAGTGCGTAGTCATCTTGAGTAGCTTTCTCTCCAGGGATATCTTCTCCACTGTCTGCCCTCCGCTTACGCCTCGTGGCCGAGAAGTAGCATTCTTTGCTCTCTCTTCTGCATCTGACACAGGGAGGCTCGTGAGGGTTATCGACAGGACCTAGGTCACAGCGCACTTTTCTGCGCCGACATGGGATCTGGATATTGTGAGCTCTTCCTTCTGCCTGCAGCTTGGCGTACAACGACCTACGCAAGCTTGATATGTGCGCTTATGAATTGACACCAAGGGACTGCCATCTACATCGATTCTCTGGTTTGCCAATGGTGTCACTGATGTCGGCGAGCTGGCACCTTGACTGAAACTACCAGTCATTTGATGCGCCATGGTGAGTTGCACCGGAGATTTAGACGGGTATTCGCGCTCTGAGTCGGGCAATTCTATCTTTGCAGAATGAAGGGTTAGGGTAGGGCTTAGTATCTATCAAATCGTACAACTACCATTACAAATCGACGCAATTTCATACCTGATGTTCCCGAGGCGAATGATGGTATATCCCGTGCGCTGGCAGGGTACACATTCCGAGGCCTGATTGAGCCACGATCCAAATGCTTTGCCTCTGGAAAAACGTATTGACGACATAGCGAGAGGCTGAAAGACTACTGATTGCCCAATGTCGAAGTCGCAGAACGTTGAGCATTTAGCGGAATATCGTCGAAGGACCTAGAGGAAGCAATAGAAGAGATATCAATAGAGTTTGCTAGGCATATTTAGCACCCACCGGTGCCAGCGTATGGGACCTGAACATCTTCACCACATAAATCGCCTAGAGAGCCGGTATGTGAAGTATATAAGTCCACAGGAATCTTGCACGAACATATTGAGTTCAAGTTCATACAGAGAAGCTACTGGTAAAGCCATGTCGAAAAGGGTATATCGGCCAGTTGAGATAATACAGCCAAAGTAGGAAGTCTGATTAAACTCCCAAAGAGAAAATCATGAGGTTCAACTTGTGAGATGCTGAGCTGAATAATCGAGGAACCGCCGACACCATGGCCTGCTAAGCCAATGCACCCCAAAGACACGCCGCGCGCCCACCCTTTAAAATAACATCAGACCATGATCTCCTCCCCCCCGTAACCCCCAGGAACAGCTGGTCCGCCTTCCAAATCCACGTCCTCGACACCTCTTTTGCCTTCTGCACTCTCTCGGATCAGATTGCTGAAGTACTTTCTTGCGACCTCGCTCTCCCCTTTCACCTTCAGACTGTCCGTTCTTTTATTGTCGAGTTTTTCTACGTGCTTTTCAAGTCCGGATCGCAGTATTTCTGCCGGATGACGTAGAACTCTTCCCACTTCAGAGGATATCCGGTGGCTGTTCGTATGAGTATAATTGATTTGATCAAGTGTCGTACGAATTCGTGAGGCGAGCCGCGGGGGTAGCGTTGTGGGAATGGAGTGCAAGGCGTATGCTGAGGCAAGGACGACTGCGGCAAGATTGTTAGTGAATTTGTGCAATGGAGTAGGGACAGAATAGGATACGGGAAGAGGGACTCACCAGTAGCAATCATCCCCGGAATAATAAGCCGCCGCAGATTCTGCGAACCCATCACCCTCGCCGCGCCTATGGCGCCATCGAGCCAGCCTACACCGCCCAGCGCACGTCCACCTACTATACCAGCAACTGTGAGCGCCACGCTGGTTCCCGCGACCTTTTCTTGACGTTGCCACAGCCCGCCAATATCGAAGAAATCCCAAACCTCGATTTCGGTATCGACTTGTCTGGCCAACGCATCTCTCCTCGCACGAAACATCTTGTTCGAGTTAAAGTTGATATCTGTGTACTCGTTGCCAAGATGAAACAAGCCTAGGGCTTTAATGGTGTTAACGCCGGTTATGGTTCTGGAGCGAGCGTCCTCTTCGCAATAGGTCACGGCCGAGGAGATCTGATCGAGGATGGCGGTTTTGATTGTTTCGGCGTATCGGAAAGCGTTGAAAAGTCCGGGGTAAGGGACACCGAGGTCGGCTTCTGCGGCGCGGGCAATGATTGTATTGAGGGATTTTTGGGTTTGGGTATAGATGTCGTTGCAGGTTTTTTCGATAGTCATCTCGACATTGTCCTTGACTTCTGAGCGAGCTTTCTTCGACTGCTGGTAAACGGGCTCGAGCTCTTCGAGTTCGCCAGCCACTCGATCGAGCTCTGATTGTGCAACATCGCGGTTGACTGTGGCTAGGTTATTGAGATCGGTCAAGATGTTTATGAGGTAGGTCTTTGCAGGCGCTAATTTTGAGCGAGCCCGCTTTTCAAGCACGAAGCGTCGAAGAGCGCCCTCCAGCTCTTGAAAATCCTGCAACTTCTCCTTATCCTTGCCTTTACCCTTTCCAGGCGGTGATCCTGGCTCGCCATGCTTACCAACTAGCTCGTCGTCATCCATCGGGGGTACATTGTCCGGATCGGAGCTGCTGCCACTACCTCCGCCTCCACCGCCATCGCCATCTGGAGGTCCTGGGCCAATGGCAGGAGCCACAGGAATTGCATTGCTCGATACGAAATGAACGAGCTCGGACGATTCTTTGAATGTTCGAGGGCTCAATTTTCCGACTTGCTCGAGGATCATGCGCTGGCATCGCTCCTTGTCCCGAATGTTGTCGAAGCCGTTGACCACAATAAAAAGGTATGCTTTCTCCATAGCAGCATTCCATATGAACTCCTTAGCGGACAACGTGAAATGGTTTGCCGCGTTGACCACAAAGACTACAACATCAATCTCCTCCTGTCTCGCAAAGATTGCAGTAGTCTTTAACGAATCCGAATTTAGCCCTGGCGCATCGATTATAGAGATATCCACGATGCCGTTGTTGAGTAGCGACTCGTTGACTGATCGGATATCTTTGACAAATACTTTACATTGCGTATAGTCTTTGTTGTCCGTAACGACCTTTTCTAATTCATGCAACGGATACACATCATATGTACTCTCGTCGTTCCGATCGTAGTGGGCATCTTTGTGGACGGCGTGCGCTTCTTCGATACCACCATTTTCCCGGGCGTCAAGAACCTCGCAGAAGATGCTCGTACACGGTTGCTGATCCTCAGGCAAGACCTTCCGCCTCAATAGTGCATTGCAAAAAGTGGACTTTCCAGCATTCAGATCCCCTGTGACCAGGACCTTACTTGAAGTATCCTCTATCCGGTCTTTGAGCAATTGAAGATGCCGTATGCTCTGATTGATCTTGCCATCCAGTAATGAAGCTATTGTCCGCCTGTCCGTAGAGTGTGCGATCTCCGCTTGAGTCAAACCTTGAACCTGCAAATCTATTTTAAGTATCGAGAACTCTTGCACGGCCTGAGCAGTGATCAGCCTTGCCGGTTCTTGCGGCTTTTTCTGCGCTGTGCTGCTTGACTCGCCTGTACTTCTTTCTCCTAGCGAAGTACCAGCACGTCGAACACCTGGTCTCAGAGGGGCATCATTGAGCTGCTGATGGATATCGCCAGGCGCGGCTGTCGATTGCGTATGTACAAACCCAGGCCTTGAGTCTGGTTTGGGCGCAGGCTGTTGTCTTGGTGTTGGATACTGTGCTGGCCAGGTCGCATTCTTCTCTTTCAAACCCTCAAGGGTATCCACTGTTCTATTGATAGCGCGCCCTAGCTTTACCCGATTTTGATTGAAGGCTAGTTGATGGATGTGACTGGCGAGAACCCTCTTCCCATCTTCCGCTGCCGGATTGTACTCTCCGGGCAATGTAGGTGTGTGAGCTGGTACTGGGCTGTCTTCCGTCAAACGTGGATCCCACGCTCGAGAGGGCCCTTGTTCGCCGTATTCACCACTTGCAAAGTTGCTTCCATAACCCGAATCGCGATCAAGCGAGGCCATAAGTGCAGCAGCATTGGCAGATGTTGAACCGGATCCTACTGTCATATAGTGTGGGCGTGATGCATTCCGACCGGAGGCGTTGGGTGGAGGCCGCGAGGAAGGGCGTAGGGAGGAGCTTCCGCTTGCAGAGCTATCGCCATCATGATATTTCTGACTCATGGCGCTCAATATTTAATAGGTAAAGCGGTGGTAAGAATTCCTCAGGATCATAGGTGGTGAAAGACAAAGATTTGGAACTTACCTTGTGCTGCGTTGATTCGCCATGCCCTTGTTCGGAGATTTTAGCGCGGTTTTTTGCTCGGCAGCGAGAGCCGAACGTCATACCCGGATATCGCAAGGCACCAGACCGGGACATTCTATGCTTTTCAGATTGAGCCTCACACTTGATAAAGTTGTGCCCCTTGCTGACCACTTACTCTCGCCTACGGCTTCTTCCTCCTTCCTCCTACTCCCATTATCCAGCGAACATGAATGCAAGCCTGACCTTGATCCCGCCTGAACACCCAAGCTAACAGTTTCCCCAGATTGTAGAATGGGCTTTCGGCAAGCGCATGACCCCCCAGGAACGGCTACGGAAACATCAACGAGCGCTCGAAAAGACGCAACGGGAGCTCGACCGGGAACGTGTATGCCTCAAGACATACCCATAAGCATAGCTACAATCTGATGCGAATGGCTTTTAGGTCAAGCTTGAAAACCAAGAGAAGAAGCTGGTGGCGGAGATCAAGAAGAGTGCAAAGAATGGGCAGATGGGTGCTTGCAAGATACAGGCGAAGGACTTGGTTCGGACGCGAAGGTTCGTTGAGATCGTACCGGGAGTGGGCAGGGCATTGAGAAGTGGAGGATACAGTGCTTATTTCTGGTTTGCTAGGTACATTCAGAAATTCTACTCGATGCGTACACAACTTCAGGCGATATCTCTACGAATACAAACCGTTCGATCGAATGAGCAGATGATGCAGTCGATGAAGGGCGCTACATCGCTACTGGGCAGCATGAACCGACAGATGAATCTACCAGCTTTACAAAGGATAGCTATGGAGTTTGAGAAAGAGAATGACATCATGGATCAAAGGCAAGAGATGATGGATGATGCTATCGATGACGTGACAGGTTTGGAGGACGAAGAGGAGGGAGAGGAGGTAGTGAAAGAGGTGCTGGATGAGATAGGTGTCGATTTGGGCCAGGCAGTGAGGTGTCCCAATTCCTGTAGCACTGTGGTAGGGCGCTTGCGAGTATTCAGGGTTGCTGACTCTAAGATTCAGATGGGTGACACACCGTCAGGACTACAGAAGACTGCGGCTCCGAATGGCAGGGTCGCTGAAGCTATAGGGGGAGGACCCGGGGGCGGAGGCGGAGGCGGCGGCGGTGTGGGTGGCGACGATGATTTACAAGCCAGGCTAGACAGCCTACGTCGATGACGCTTGCGATGAAGAGCGTTCCTTAGTCTTTGCATTGAAAGGAGTTATGTTGCGGCCATTGGTAGGCATGTCCTTGTTTACCTTCAGGTAAGGTAATTCATTTGTGATATCTAGGATTCCATATGACGGATGGACTGCTATCATCAGACGTTGTACGAGTACTCCGAGGCGCTGCCAGGGTTTCAGATGGCGAACAATTAGCAGCCCGCGGTTTAGCCTTTGCATCCCATCATGGTTATAATCGTACATACAACGTTGCATCGTTCTCCGTATTCCTTTGCCACAGGCCAAGTACATCCTGTGCTCCAGATGTCAAATCACTAGCCACAGAACAAAAAGGAATGATCACTGAGACTAGTATGCCTCATCATGACAATGCAAGATGAGTCAGATTTGTCGTCCATCGATCATGGAGTGTGCTGTCCTGACCGAAAGGGCAGTATTGCTACAGCCGTCAGCTTCTTTGGCAAATGGTTTGGCGCTGGTGGAACTGCCGATCGTCTGGTCGTCAAGATATCTATTGGGAGTGTCAAGGGAAGTGGTAGGTACTGATCGATTGGGCGTTACGGCAGCCACCCACAGATCCTATTTCGATAAGGCAATTATGAGTTTGTCACTAGGCACATTTGATTCGGTGGTCGACTAGGGGGTTGCGTGCTTTTTGGAGTGGATATTGCGTCCATCAGCGCGTTTGCGTTTTTGTCGGATTTCTGCAGGAGGTGTAGCGCGAAGTCTGATTCTGCATGCTTGCCAAAGCCAATTTGTGCGTCACGTCAAAAATGGCCATTGAGGGAAGGAGCTGAATGGCAAGCCACCCAAAAAACGAGTGAAGGCAAGCGGAAAGGAAGGAATCCCAGTCAACATAGGATTGGATCAAACCTTAGAAGGTGGAAACGCTGAACATTTGGTCTCTAAGTGGACCTATGGACTACGAAGCACTAACAGACGAAAAACATACGAGCTGAGGAAGGAATGAGAAGCGGTGCCTACCATCCTGAGTCTCCTAAAGTTGAGACTGCCCGAATGCATGTCATGCGACTTCTGGGGGTGCGACAATTCGAGGCGCGGCACAAGATAATTTTAAACATCCAACGTGCTGGGAAGTCCTTGCATCCGCTGAGGTTTCTTGCTGAGACAATCGATCGAGGCGGGAATGATTGCTGGATGACATAAGGTAGGCTTGCAGCCTTGAGAGAAGAGTAAGCGCAAGCTCAAGATAGTGGCCAACATATTGTGTTCCGAGCCACCCTCAACAATCAGAAGGAAGGTTAGTATTACTCCTGCAGCAGCATGCGCATCATTGACGATGCTGTTTCGTATCAGCGGGGCCAGGCAGGCAGCTTTCAAGCGCACCTTGACATGCAGCTTGTGCCATGGGTATGGGCCGAATTGCTTATCCTCAGTCTGGCACCCTTCTGCGCATGATGTAGATAGAGAGGTAGGAGCTGGAGGAGGCAGCTAGTTGCGTCGCTGGAAGCCAATCAGGCCACATCATGCAAACGGACCGCAGAATCCTAGATGTCTCTTCGAGCCCCAGCCATCCATGTCCCTGGTCATCCTTTCGCACATTTTCCCGATGCCGCTGCCTACGTTAAAGTCGTAGCTACTTTATTCCTTAGTGTTGCGTAGTACAAACACTGACGCGTCCTACTTCCCCTGTGACAGTAATTATTGTTAGTATCACTGTTGGCGGAAGGCTGTGCTCCATAGTGCAACGAGCGAGACATCGGGCCAGCCTGCCGTGGCCACAGAGACAGAACGCGGAAGCTGATGTGATCAGTGATCGCTGAGCAGAGGCGGCGGCGGCGGCGGCATATCACACGCGCATTTCGTGATTTCGTGATTCCGCAAATGGCCTGACGGACGCAGGTGAACCGTTCGCCTCGGTTGCTGCTGGTTCTAGCTAGTCCAAAGCACCATACGAGCTAACAGGATGGATCTCAACTTCTCGACCTCCTATGAAACCTTCGTGTGTTTGGGCGATTTCTCCTCTTTTGCCCATCGCACGGCTGACCTCCACGACGAAGATTCCGCTACGTAGCTCGTCTTAGACAGGACATCCCGCCCAGAAATCAAATTTATATCCGACGCGTTGATGCAGCATACCTCCGGCTTCCACCAAATCAAGAGATGCGCTTCGCAGCCTTCGGCACTCTCGGACGCTATTCGCATCGCATTATCACCACCTTATTCCATGGCTGATCTGGGATCACCATCGAGTGTTACCGTTTTGGTCCACGATCCGCGAAGGAAACAATGGATGCCTTGATCGATCATTGATGGATTGTTGCGGTCGTGGCCTCCGCCGGCTTCGTATCTTCGTCCTGTTCGCACCGCATATGACTCTAGTATGCAATCCATGCATTTTTCAGCCAGAGTGGTAAGAGCCGGATGGACGGGCGTCTGCGGTGGCCTTTCGCGAGGCATTGCCGCCAAGTGTGGCCCAACCTTTTTCTCGTCCGCCGATTAGTCCTCATCGAGTATCGCTCCATCCCAAGCCATTCATCGTTGGCATGCTTATCACGAGT
>JAABUJ010006642.1_pt1 | contig 11078 bp, 10 predicted proteins | sample 5559131 | NCBI WGS metagenome assembly JAABUJ01 (sample SAMN10711875, study PRJNA513366) | rock metagenome | isolation source: Antarctica rocks | place: Antarctica: Victoria Land, Mt New Zealand nord | collected 2016-01-07 | reverse complement strand
CACGACCGTCTCTCCGGTGCCAATCGGATGCCCTCCCTGGCCGACCTCATCACCCAACGCGCGACTGAGGCCCACGCCCCCGTGGCGCTCGCGGCGGCCTAGCCCCCGACTTTTCGATAAGATACGGCAAGCCCGCGTCCAGCAGGATGCGCCGCACGGTCGCCCGTGAGCGCGCGATCCCCTCGCGCTCCTCCAATAAGTCGCGCAGGTGCTGGTGGTTGGTATCCGCATAGGTCGTGGCCGCCACGGTCAGCACCCGCGCGCGCACCTCCTGCGGCGTGGCCTGCCCCGACGTGCGCCCCCGCTTGCCAGGGGCCAGGGCGCTCGCCCCGTCCTTCCTATAGGTCGCGACCAGCCGACGTACCTGGCGCACCGCTACCTCCAATGCTCCGGCTGCGTCCATCGCCGTCATCTCCCCGTGTTCCATCCGATTGAGCACCAAGAGGCGCTTCTGTTCCTGCATGGTCAATGTCACTCTGTCTTTCATATCTACAGGGTGACATTTTCACTGGACAGTTAGACGGTGACATAATCATAGAACACTAACACCCTAGGCCTAAAGGTCTTGACAAGACAGGTCATGTCTCGCTATCATGTTTTCATTATCTTGTGTAGCGTTTTACTAAAACGCTACATGTGCTTTAATACAGCGTCACATAAAGGTGGCACGATGCCGAGTGCGGAGCGGACACGTCAACCTGGGACGCGTGGAGCCGGGCGCGTAACAATTAAAGACGTGGCAGACGCGGCCGATGTGTCAGTGACGACGGTGTCAAACGCCCTCAACGGACGTTCGAGTGCTATGTCGGCCGACACACATGAGCGTGTCCAGCAGGTCATGCGGGAGATGGCGTTCCATCCTAGCCGCGTAGCGCGCAGCTTGGTTCACGGGCGCACGGCCACTATTGGCGTCGTACTGGCCGAGATCGAGACGCCACTCTTTCTCCAGGCTCTGAACGTGATGGAGCCGATCGCACGGGACGCGGGCTACAATATTCTCATGGTCAACGCGCGCCATGCGGGCGATGAGCAGCATGTGGTTGGCCTCTTGCTAGCGAAGGAGATTGATGGTGTCATCTTCCTGTCGACGTCGCACTATACGCAGGATACACATCTTCTCCCTTTGCAAGCAGCGGGCGTTCCGGTCGTCTTGGTTAACCGCGCGACGGACGCCGATAGATTCGACCGCGTCGATTGGGATAATGCGGGAGGGGTGGAGTCGGCCGTCGCTCATCTTGTACGTCTCGGTCACCGACATATCGCGCACCTACACGGGCCGGCAGACCGGCGCAGTACAGCGGAACGCCTTCTCGGCTATCGGCGTGCGCTTGTGACGAGAGACATCCAGTTCCAGGACTCCTACACTTTCCTAGAGGACTACACAACAGCGATAGACCCGTGGCATGAGGCGGTAATGCGCTTGCTCAACTTGGCCACGCCGCCAACCGCCATTGTCACGTCCGATGACACGGTCGCGGCTATCGTAATGCGAGCAATCCAGCGCGCGGGATTGCGGGTGCCCGAGGACATCGCCCTCATCGGAATCGACGACCAGCCATTCAGCGCCTATCTGAATCCGGCATTGACGACTGTTCGATTACCGATACTCGCGGCGGGGGCGCATGCGATGGGGATGCTGCTGAAGAGAATGAACGGTACATTGACCCAGCCAGAGCACATCGTCCTACCCTGTCATCTTGTTGTGCGTGAGTCATGTGGCGCGTGACGGTACGGTGCATAGCTGTGCCGGATAGGTGTCGATCTTCCGGTCAGGTCGCTATGCGGACGCGGGGATATAGACAGGGCGGGGCCACTCCTCCGGACCAATGCGCAGCCTATGGGACAGGCGCCCACGAAAGCTGACTTGGTCACGGGACGCAGGAGAGGACAGGGCACAGGTAGACGATTGGCATGACGCAGCTCGACGGAGTAAGAAAAGGAAGGACGGACAGCCATGAGTACGACGTCGATGGTCGACAAGATGCGCGTCACGGCGTATGCCTCCAATGCTGCGGCCGGGGCTGCCGCAGCCGGAGACCTCGCACAGATTCTCCGGACTGCTGTGGAGGAACGCGGCGAGGCTGCGGTCATCCTTGCCACCGGCAACTCGCAGTTGTCGTTTATCAAAGCGTTGGGCGGTCTCACGGCCGTGCCATGGAACAAGATCAGCGTATTCCATATGGACGAATACATAGGCATACCGGAGGATCATCCCGCTAGCTTTCGACGCTACATGCGGGAGAAACTCGTCTAGGCCGCTCACCCCAAGACTTTTTTCGGCATCAAGGGTGATGCGCCAGATTTGGAGCAAGAGATGGAACGCTACAGCGCGCTCCTGAGAGAGCACCGTCCGGTCGCGTGCGTGATGGGCATCGGAGAAAACGGACACTTAGCGTTTAACGACCCTCCAGTGGACTTTCACACTGAGAGGGATCTCGCGATCGTCACGCTAGACGCCGCGTCTCGCCGCCAACAAGTAGGCGAAGGGCATTTTGCCCGCGTCGATGACGTGCCGCAGCACGCTATCACGTTGACGATCCCGGCGTTGCTCACCCCGCCGCATGTGTTGGTTGTGGTCCCCGAGGGACGCAAGGCGGCGGCAGTGCAAAAGGCGCTGGAAGGTCCGGTCACGCCTGCTTGTCCGGCGTCCATCCTACGGACCTGTTCGCATGCCACGGTGTACCTCGACCAAGAGTCGGCGTCCTTCCTACAAAGAGGTGAGGGCTATGGTCAAGGGCAACATGCCTTATAGCTTCAACGTGTGTCCGCACGGCGCCAAGAACACGTTGGTACAGAATCGCTTCTACTCGGAAATCACCGAAGGGCAAACCGGTTGGGCCGCGATCCCCACAGTCATGCCGGACACACCCGATGTCATACACCATCCCTTCCAGGGCGAGATGAACCACTTCGTAGACTGCGTCCTGCGCGACAAGACGTCGATGCCCGATATCACGAGCGCCGTGAAGACGCAGGAGATCATCTTCGCGGCCGAGCAGTCGGCGCAGCAGGACCGCCCCGTCAAGCTGTCACTCGCCTGATGGGTCGGCGCCACTCGGCCACGCCGACCGGCACATCCGGCCATGCGGGGGGAACCCCAGAGGGCGCCGAGACGCGCTCGGACCTTGCGCTGCGGCAACTCAGCGCCGCCTTCGTACTCGTCTTCCTCGGCGCTGGCGCTTTCCAGCAGTTCATCGGCCCGTATCTGCTGGCCACGTACCACCTCGGCGCCGGCGCCGCCAGCGCGGTCCTGGCCACGATCTATCTGGTGGCCTTCGTGTGCCTGACGTTTACGAGCTATAGCATGGCGTGGTTGGGCGAATATACAGCGTTCGTGCTGGGCACACTGGCCTACGGCGTGTTCGGTGCGGTTGCCCTGGTTACAGGTAACATCGCGGTGCTGGTCCCAGCGGCGGCTCTGTGGGGCTGGGGCGCGAGCGTCCTGTGGACCGCGGGCACAGCCTTCGCCCTGGACCTGGCGGGCCCCGGCGCCTATGGGCGTGCCTCAGGGGCGCTCTATACCGGCGTTTTCATCGGCCAGGCTCTGGGGGTCGCCCTGCTCGGCACGCTGGAAGGCTGGGTGGGACCACGCGGTATGGTCGCGTATGTGATAGGCGTTACCCTGCTGGGGACCGCCGTCGCACTCTTCCTCCCACGTCGACGGCAACCACGCGCTCGCCCACGGTTGCTCAACCCCTTGAGCGTCCTGTCCACCTCGGCCACGCGCCTGGCGGCGCTCATCCTCTTCCTATCCTCCTCCGGTTTCGGCCTCCTGCTAGGCGCATTCGGCCAGACCGTAGGGGCGATATACGGTCTGGCCGCCGTGGGATGGATCACGGCTGGCTTCTACGTTGCGCGCATCCCCGCTGGGACCGCAGGGGGCTGGCTGATTGACCGGCTGGGCCGCCAACCGGTGCTATGCGCGGTTCTCCTCGGTTCGGCGGTAGCCTTGCTGCTCGCCGCAGCGCTGCAACATCCCCTGGTGTTCTTGATCTGCGCCGCCGTCTTGGGGGTGCAAGCTGCCATCGTCCCGGTTGGATTGACTGCCTGGGTTGGGCACCGCGCCGAGGCCGCGGACCGTCCGTCGACGTTCGCGGCGATCCAGATGTGGTTCAACATGGGCACTGGTCTGGCCATCCTGGGCGGACCGCAGATGCTCTCCATTTTGGGAGGGTGGCGAGGTAGCTTCACCTTCTTCGCTGCGATTTTCCTCGCCTGCACGGCCCTTGCCAGCCGACTCGGGTAGCCCGCTAGAACAGCGGGGGCGGCACGAGATTGTGATGGTGAGCTCCCGACGCCCAGCAGAGTGACCTGCAGCCCCGTCGTACCGAATATCCGTGGTGATGGCGACCCGTACAGGGACGATGCCGCCGCGTCTCTCGCCTGTGACATACTACGCCTCTACGTTTCTCAACGGCGCTCCCGTTGCACATGCCGTTGTCCGCGCATCCCGCGCGAAGGGGCGCAGGTGACGGAGAAAGTGTTTTTCCAGATCGTCCGCGTAGGCGTCGGGATGCGCCCTTAATACGTCCATCAGACACACCAGCCTGTAAAGATGCTGCTCCGGCAGTACTACCCCCTCAATAGATCATCGATCACAACCGCTTTCCCGGTGGCAATCGACGTGTTCGCCGCTGCTCCAATGAGCAGCGACATAGCCCCAGCCCGCGAATCCGCCATATGACCTAGCGGGTCCGGCACTGGCGTCCCGCCGAACAGCCGGGCCGCCAGTACCTCATCGCTGCCCCCGTGCGTCCCGGTGAGCTTGGGAATCTCGTAGGTGACCTTTTCGCCTCTCCGATTATAGACGTCGATGTAGCTGTTTGGGTCGTTCGCCTGGCGTCCACTGGAGAATTGTCGCACCTCCATGCGTCCTCCGACGCCCGTGAAGGTCGCCCGCCAGCCCTCGAAGGGGCTGTAGGCGATCAAGGAGTAGGTCAGGAGAATCCCGTTCTTGTATCGTACCGATAGGCTCATGGTGTCTTCGATATCGATCTCTGGGGCAAACACACAGGCGTCACGGTAGTAGCCGTCTATGTGCTCGGCGTCAAAGTAGAGCCCTTTGAGCACGGGGTTAGCGCGGTAGTCCACGTAGAACTCGCAGGCGCCGGTATAGGCGCAGGTGGAGCAGCGCTCTCCGCGCTCCGGGCGGGTGGGGCCGTACACGCGGCGCTCACCGGAAGCATAGACGGTCCACGGCTCGGCTTCGATGCACCAATTGACCATATCGAAATGGTGCGTCGCCTTATGGACTAGCAAGCCGCCGGAGTTCTCCTTGCGTCGGTGCCAGCGGCGAAAGTAGTCGGCGCCGTGACTCGTATCGAGGAACCACTCCAGATCGACGGCGAGGACGTGCCCGATCGCGCCCTCGCGCAGCAGTTCCTTCATGCGCGTTGTATACGGATCGAAGCGGGCGTTGAAGGTGACGACGACCTGTCGGCCCGTGCGCTGCTCGGCGGCGAGGATGGCGCGGCACTTCTCCGCGTCGATCGTCATCGGCTTCTCGGTGATAACATCGCAACCGGACTCGATGGCGCGGATGATGTACTCGTGGTGGTACCGGTCCACCGTCGTGACAATAACGCAATCAGGCGCGGCGCCGCGGATCATCGCATCGAAACTATCGAAGACGGGGATGCCGCCGCACGCCTGGCTGACATACTCCGCCCGTGCCCCGTTGACGTCGTAGACGCCCACGAGCTGGGCGGTGTCCTGGAAGCGCTCCACGATCGGCCTGGCGTACATGCTCAACGCGCGATGACTTGTCCCCACTATCACATACCGCTTCATGACAGCCCCTTTTCTTGATTGTTGTCCCGGAAGAAGCCCGTTCCCCTCTCCATCCATAGGTGTAGTGTAGCGTTTTACTAAAGCGCTACACTACTGTACAATAGCAGAGGTCAGAGGTCAAATAGGAGTGGAGAGGGGGGGATACGGACGCAATGTTGCTCGAAGGTCGCCTGGTCGAAAACGGCGCTGTCGTCGTCCTGCGCTTCGACGGACCGCGCCTCGCACGCATCACGTCTGTCGGGAGCGCGCCGGAGCGCTGGATCGCCCCGGGCTTCTTGGATATTCAGGTGAACGGATATGGTGGACACGACGTCCAGGCTGCGGACGTCACGGCAAACACGATCGCTCAACTCATACGGTCGCTATGGGCCAAGGGCGTGGCCGCCATCTGTCCAACGGTGATCACGCAATCCGAAGCTCGTATCTGTCGCAGCCTCGCCGCCATTGCGGCCGCCTGCGCCGCCGACCCGTTGGTCGCGCACGCGATCCCGCGGATTCACGTCGAGGGGCCCTTCATTTCGCCGGAGGATGGCGCGCGCGGCACGCATCCGCTGGCACATGTGCGCCCGCCAAGCTTTAACGAGTACCGGCGCTGGCAGGAGGCGGCCGGCGGGCGGGTGGGTATCATCACGCTGGCGCCCGAGCAACCCGGCAGCGCCGACTTCATCGCCCGTGTGACGGCTGACGGTGTCGTGGTTGCGATCGGACATACCGCGACGCGCACGGAGCAACTGCAGGCGGCGGTGGCCGCCGGCGCCCGCTTGTCGACGCACCTCGGCAACGGCTCGCACGCGTTGTTGCCGCGCCACTCTAACTATCTGTGGGACCAGTTGGCCGACGACCGCCTGTGCGCCAGTATGATCTTCGACGGGCATCATCTGCCGCCGCCACTAATGCGGGTATTCCTACGCGCCAAGGGCGTCGAGCGCGGCATCTTGGTCAGCGATGCGGTGGCCGTGGCCGGTCTACCGCCGGGCACCTACGAGTCGGCGGTCGGCGGTAAGGTTGAGCTCCTCCCCAACGGCCGGCTGAACCTGGCGGGCACGCCCTACATGGCCGGCTCCGCCAGCACGCTCCCGGAGGGGGTCGCCAACGCCGTGCGTCATACCGATGCGACGCTGGCGGAGGCCGTGCGCATGGCCTCGACCAATCCCACCCGACTCTTACGGCTCGACGGGGCGGACGGACGCGGAACGGTGCATGAGGGCGGCCCGGCCGATCTGACGGTGTTCCGTGTCAATCCCGCCACGGGTGAGATCCTGGTGGATATGACGATCGTCGCCGGCGTCGTGGTATACCGGCGTGAGGAGTAACGGCGGATGTCGGCACGAGGCGTCATGCAGTATATGGAAGAACTGGCGCCGGTATGCCTTATAGTGTCAACTCAGGAAGGAGAGGTCGCCGGATGTCATTTCGTAATCTGAGTCCGCAGCGCATGTTCGAGCAGCTCGCGCTCCAGCACCATCCCACGTATCGCTTCACAGGACGTACAGCTGGCGAGTTCCATGGCTGGCAGGAGGAAGCGCTCCCTGCCGTCCTGGCTACATTGGGTGACTTTCCGCAGCGCGCGCCGCTCAACCCGCAACTGCTGGCTGAGTGGGAGCACAACGGCCTCATCACACAGCGCTGGCTCATCGACGTACAGGAGTTCCTCTCGGCTACCTGTCTCGTCAGCCGGCCACAGGGCGCGCAGGTGGGTGAACAGCTGCCGGCCATCCTCTGCTGGCACGGGCACGGCCCGTTTGGCAAGGAGCCAGTGATGGGCAACGACTCGTCGCCCGAGTTGCGTGAGGAGATTCGCCGCCACAATTGCGATTATGGGCGCCAGATGGCCCAGCGCGGCTTCGTGACCGTCGCCATTGACTGGATTGGCGCCGGCGAACGAAACGACACGCGGAAGCCGAACTGGCGAACTCAGAATGGCGGTAGTGATTGGTGTAACGTCTACTACCTGCATGCCACCATGCTCGGCATGACTCCGCTCTCGATCAACATTGCGCACGGCATGGCCGCTACCGACTTCGCCTGCACGCTGTCTTTCGTGGACCCCGCGCGCCTAGGCGTCATGGGCCTGAGCGGCGGCGGCGCCATGGCGCTCTGGTCCGCCCTCTGCGACACGCGCTTCAAGGCGATTGAAATTATCTGTTACAGCGATCTCTGGGCCTACTTCGGCATGCGCGACGCCAACTACTGTGGCATGCAAGTAGCGCCGGGCCTCTTCAAGCTCGTGGACCTACCTGACCTACAGGGTTTGCTGGCGCCCCGACCTCTGCTTGTCGACATCGGCACGTATGACTCGTGCTTTCGCGTTGATACGGCGATGGCCTGTTTTACACAGGTGCGGCATATCTATGAGGCGGCAGGCGCGGCGGATCGCCTGACACTCGATCTCTTCCCCGGTGAGCATGGCTGGGGCGGTCATAGCTCAGAGGCGTTCTTCGGTAGCTATCTCGATTGATCTTTGATCCTACCTCAATCGCCCCCAGATTCTGGCTATCGTACACTGATTAGGACCTGTGGCGCGCGGGGAAAGGAAAGACAACGCGTTAGGCTGCGCGGCGGAGAGCGTCAGACGCATCCGTATCGTCTTGATGCGGACGGCACTCTCACATTATCCTTCTCCCAGGCGCAGCACGCGCCCAAGTTGCAAGCGCAGCAGCAGCGAGACGTGAAGGCTAAGGGCGAGCACGAAGACGACGAGAAGAGCCAGGACAAACTCTCCGATGGCGCCCCATGGCATCACGACCAAGAACGGCGGCATCATATTGGTGGCAATCGGCACATAGGGCAGGAATAGCTGCGTGGTCGACAGTCCCGCGATGAGACCGCCCAGGATCGCCGCCCCGAGTAGAAAGACCTGCTCGAAGAGCACGAGGGAGCGGACTTGGCCCTGCGATAATCCCAGCGCCCGGACGATGGCAACCTCGGAGAGGCGCTGCTGCAGCGAGAGATACGCGTAGACGATCAGCCCAAGCAGCGCGAGGGCCACCGCGATCAGGAAGCCCACTGAGACGACGCCGTATATCCCTATCGTGAGTGGGTCGCCTCCTTCCGTGATGGCTGGGGTCACCCCCACGCTACTCAAGATCTGTCGCGGCCACGTATGCGCTACCGTGAGCAGGCGATCAATGGCAGTCGGGCTTTGATTGGTGTTCAGCCAGACTTCGTTGGGACCGTGGCTCTTGCTCACGCGCGTTAGATAGGCCAGGTTCGTCACCACAAACGGAGCCTCGCGCGGGTTGAGCGTAGGGAAGTAGTGCGCAACGGCAGCGATGCGAAACAACACCCGCACGTTGGTGGTCAACGTCACGTTGAACGTATCGCCGCTGTGCAGGCCGCTCGCCCGCAGGAAAGAATCGCTGACAATCGCGTTCGGTCCAGGCGCGGCCACGCTCCGTAGCAATTGGGTGACCTGTTGATCCGCGAAGTCGGGACGAAACCACATGACGCGCCCGGCTGTGGCCGGATCAAGGCCCAGCACGTTCACAATCGTTCCGTCGTCCGTCGTGTTCATGATGTTGCCGACAGACTCGTAACGTAGCGCGGGGGTAACGGCATGGACACCGGGGAGCTTGAGGTGCGCGGACAGGGGCATGCTGTCGGGCTCGTTTTGCATACGTGGGGAGGCGTGCGCGCGGTCGAATGATTCGCTCAAGCGAACCGTGGCTCCCGTGTCGTACATCTGCTGGTCGGACAGGTTGTGCGCCTCGACCCCGGCTACTGTTGCAGCGAAGATGCCCAGCGTCAAGGTCAGCGTGCAGAGCTGCACCAGGCGCATCGGCTGGCGCGGCGCACGCGCGACGCCTTGCAGGGCCACGTACGCGGCGGGCGACGATAAGTGGCCCAGCGCGTGTAGACCGAGGGAGGCCAGCCACGGTAGGAGACGGCTAATGACCAGCGTGATGGCTACGGTGAAGAGCAGGGGCGCGATGGCGATGAGAGGGTCCTCTGCTACCACAGCCGTCGCGGCGCCCGAGGTCACAGGGCCTTGGCGTACCAGCGCCCAGAGGCCATATAGGGCGATGATCAACATGATGAGATCAAGGAAGAGACGCTGCCACAGTGGTCGCCCGCGTGGGCGTGCCTGCTCTCCCTTGAACGACGTCATCGATCGGCGCGCCGCGCCCAAGGTGGGTAGTAAACCGGCCACAAGACATAGCAGCGCCGTGACGCCGGCATATAGATAGGTCTGGGGGTCGAGCCGTACTGTGAACGGGAGACCACCCCCGAATGATAGGAACCCCGATGCATGACCGATCACGCGCGCGAGAGGCAAGCCGAGGAGCGGTCCAACGAGCACGGCGATGACGGCAAGAGTAATCCCCTCGCACACGTAGAGGACGAACACCTGGGTGCGCGTGGCTCCGCGGCTGCGCATCAGTACAATCTCGCCGGCCTGGCGATCCAGAACCAGTGCGGTCGTCACCACGACGGCGTAGAGGATCAGGGCGACGATGGGGACAACCAGGATCAAGAGGATGGAGGGGAGTAGATTGTACTGATATAGAAAGCCGTCGATGTTCAAACCTAAAGCGGTGATGAGACTCGTACCGGGAGCGAGGGATGCGACCTTGCTCTGCACGCGGTCGATACGACTCAGGAGCGCATGGGCGTCGGCGAGATGTACGGCTGACAACTCGGTCTCCTGTGACCAGAAATACGCGGGGCCGAAGGGCTGATTATGCGCGGCGAATAGCTGGAATGTTGCTAAACGCGGCGTCACCAGCGAGCGGTATGTCGCGTCCCCGGCGTTGCTGCCCCAGAAGGCGCTGTTACCATCGCGGGGCACGAAGATACCGGCGACGACGAGGGGCGGCGCGATCGTCGTGAGAGGATTCGCTCCATAGCCATAGACGAGGCGGTCGCCCAGACGAAGGTGGAGGCTCCGCGCCGTGTACTGTGAGACGAGCACGGGAGCGTCTCCATTGGACAAGCGCGCTGGGACGTCAACGGCCCCCGACACCATCCTGATCTCGCTGGCGAGACCATCATAGTAGTCCAGGGCGAGAGGCGTGATTGGCACACCTCTGGCTTGAGTCCCATGGACGCTGAGGCGATAGACCGCTACCGTAGATGTAGTGTGATGGACATAGGTGTTGCGCAGCGGCAACGCCAGGTCAGGCGCCTCCTGGTGGCGGATATAGCGGTCCAGCGTGGCATAGCTAGCCTGAATTATTCACGAAGGACGAACGAGACGGCGAGGAGGTCCCAGAGGGGCTGGCCGGGATGGCTGCTGGCGAGGTGGAGGCGGACGCGCGTGGCCAGTTCGCGGACACGACCGCCGACCT
>JAABUJ010006641.1_pt1 | contig 11079 bp, 10 predicted proteins | sample 5559131 | NCBI WGS metagenome assembly JAABUJ01 (sample SAMN10711875, study PRJNA513366) | rock metagenome | isolation source: Antarctica rocks | place: Antarctica: Victoria Land, Mt New Zealand nord | collected 2016-01-07 | reverse complement strand
AAAAGGAGTGACTTGTTGGACTGCGACTTGAAGGAATCTGATCCTGGCCTGCAGAAAGAGAGAATCGACCAGATCTTTTCTTAGTCCATTGTTTGCACGTAGTGCTTGGTGGAGGCTTAGAGTGTCAAGCAGCAAGCTAACCACATGTGACCTCACAGGGGTCCGGCATTAGACCGGCGTTAAGTTTGCCCTTTAGTGGGACTGTCACGTAACTATTCACTCGCGTCTTCACGCGCCATAATGCTCTCACTTCTAACAAGCTGGACTAATCCGGCTCACGACTCCCACATCGCATTTACGACTGCACCAGCGGTCAGATCAAGAGGATGCCTGGGACTATCGCGAAACCTCAGAAGAGAGTGCTTGCGGATTCTACCAAAGCACACCGAAACGTTAATCCCACCTTGCCCTCTCCAAAATCCGCCAAAAGAAGGAAACTCGACGGAGGACTTTCCCCTAGCAAGCTGAAGCCAAAGCCTTATGGGGTCAAGGACAAGCTGGGGTCGAGCCAGCCCAAGAGTCAGTTCGAAGAGGAAGTGCTTGAAAAGTTGACACAGGACGTCAATGGTCTCAAGCAGAAGAACTCGGAGAAGGACCAACAATGGACTCGACCGCCTTTAGACGACTTCGATGAGACGAAAGATAATCTGTGCTTCCAACAAATTGACGTAGAGGAGGGAACGCTGCATGGAGGCAGAACGGCGCTCAAGCTGTTCGGGGTGACAGAGGTACAGCACGGTTTGCTCTAGTCAAGACTACGCTAATGGCTATTCAGACCGGCCACTCAGTCCTTCTCCATGTCACTGACTTCCTCCACTACTTGTACATAGCTGCCCCAGTTTCGTTCGCCAAGCATGACTGCGATGCGTTCAAAAGCTACCTTGACGCTCAGTTGGCCCAGCACCAACCAGCGATACATTCCGTCCAGATGGTCCTCCGAGAAAACTTATTCGGTTTTCAAGGCAACCAAAAGAGTCCCTATCTTAAGATCACCGTTACCGATCCGAAATTCATCAATAAACTACGGTCCATGATTGAAGCCGGCCAGGGCTTGAGCTTCAAAGGTCTATGGAAAGGGGTTGACAGCGGGATATTGACATTCGATAGCATTCAATACGTACTCAGGTTTATGATCGATACAGGAGTGAGTCGATTCTGGCAAGGCAAGAAATCCGTCTAACATTGACACAGATTTCTGGGATGTCTTGGGTGGAAGTGCCGCACTCGAAGTACCACATGATTCCACAGCGAGATCGACACTCAAATTGTCAGATCGAGGCTTACGTTCATTACCGAGATCTGATCGCCCACTCCAACGACGGCGAATGGGCCAAAATGGCACCGTTAAGGATCCTGTCTTTTGACATCGAGTGTGCTGGACGAAAAGGAGTGTTCCCAGAAGCGAATCAGGATCCTGTTATTCAGATTGCCAATGTTGTGACGAGATACGGAGAGGAGAAGCCCTTCGTTAGGAATGTTTTCGTACTGGACACATGCAGCCTAATAGTGAACACCCAAATATTTGAGTTTGATGCTGAGGACAAGATGCTCTTAGCATGGAGGGATTTCCTCGAAAAAGTCGATCCGGATGTTATTATCGGATACAATATTGCAAATTTCGATTTTCCGTATTTACTCGACCGAGCGAAGCATGTCAAATGCACAAAGTTCCCCTACTTTACACGACTACACAGCTTGCAATCATACGCGAAAGACCAGAGCTTCTCTAGCAAACAAATGGGGAATCGGGAGTCAAAGGCAACAAATACGAATGGACGTTTGCAGCTAGATCTGCTACAGCTCGTTCAGCGAGACCACCAATTACGAAGTTATACCCTTAACGCTGTCTGCGCACATTTTCTGGGAGAGCAAAAAGAGGATGTCCATCACACTATGATTACCGAGCTTTTCAACGGAACACCGGAGTCACGGCGACGGTTGGCTGTTTATTGTTTGAAGGACGCTTACTTACCGCAGCGGCTCATGGACAAACTTATGTGTCTGGTCAACTACACCGAAATGGCTAGGGTTACTGGCATACCCTTCATGTATCTTCTCGCTCGTGGACAACAGGTGAAATTCATAAGTCAGCTTTTCCGAAAGGCCTTGGAACAACATCTTGTCATCCCAAATTTGCGTACCGATGCCTCTAGCGAACAATATGAAGGGGCTACGGTCATCGAACCAGCAAGAGCCTACTACGATGTGCCAGTCGCGACCCTTGATTTTGCCTCGCTTTATCCTAGTATCATCCAGGCCCACAACCTTTGCTACACCACCTTGCTCAACAAAACGGCCGTGGACAAAATGGGCCTGGTCAAGAATGAGGACTATATTGTTACTCCGAATGGCGACTTGTTCTGTACTGCTAAGATCCGGAAAGGCCTCTTGACGCAGATTCTTGAAGAACTTTTAGGGGCCAGAAAACGAGCAAAGAAGGAATTAGCTCTCGAGACTGACCCTTTCAAAAAAGCAGTTCTCAATGGACGACAGCTAGCGCTAAAGATCAGTGCGAACAGTGTCTATGGTATCACAGGAGCGACGGTGGGCAAACTACCGTGTCTGGCGATCGCAAGTAGCACTACAAGCTACGGAAGGCAAATGATTGAAAGAACCAGGGAAGAAGTGCAGGCAACATACACTATCGAGAACGGCTATGAATTTGACGCTCAAGTCATATATGGCGATACTGATTCTGTCATGGTCAAGTTTGGTCCGAAAGACCTCAAAACGGTAATGAAGCTGGGTCAGGAGGCGGCAGAGTTCGTCTCGGCAAAATTTCCCAAGCCCATCAAGCTCGAATTCGAAAAGGTGTATTTCCCGTACCTTCTCATCAACAAGAAGCGGTACGCGGGTCTTTACTGGACATCACCCGAGAAGTACGACAAGATGGACAGTAAGGGCATTGAGACCGTACGTCGCGATAACTGCCGCCTTGTGCAGACGGTCATTGAGACCGTTTTACGTAAAATCTTGATCGATCGAGATGTCCAAGGCGCCCAAGAGTAAGCTTTTTGTTTATCCACACCTTATTCCCTCTTTTCCTTACCGGTACTGATGCTCTTTGATCTAGCTATGTCAAGGACACCATCTCCGACCTCCTTCAGAACAAGATCGATATGTCCAAACTTGTCATCACGAAAGCTCTCTCTAAAGCCGACTACGCCAACAAACAAGCGCACGTCGAGCTTGCCGAACGCATGAAGAAGCGCGACGCTGGCTCTGCCCCCACTCTGGGTGACCGGGTCGCCTACGTGATTGTCAAAGGCGCGGGAGGGGCCAAGAATTACGAACGCTCCGAGGATCCACTATTCGTGCTCGAGAACAATATCCCTATCGACACAAAATACTATCTCGACAACCAGCTCGCAAAGCCTTTAGAGCGCATCTTTGAACCAATACTGGGAAAGAAAGTCGGTCAGCTACTCACTGGAGAGCACACACGCTCTGTCTCTATAGCTGCCCCAACGCTGGGCGGACTGATGAAATTTGCTAAGAAGACGCAAACATGCATGGGGTGTAAGAAGCCTCTCGTAGCCAAAAATGAGCTTGCGGGCGCGGTGTGCGAGAACTGCCAACCAAGGATGGGAGAGCTCTATACTAAGACGTTGACAAAGGTTAGTGAGCTGGAGGTTCGCTTTGGGAGGCTATGGACGCAATGTCAGCGCTGTCAGGGCAGCTTGCACTGTGAAGTCATTTGCAGTAGTAAGGACTGTCCTATCTTTTACATGCGAATGAAGGCGAAGAAAGATGTTGAGGACGCCGGGAAGGAGTTGACACGTTTTGATTTCGATGCCGCTGCATGGTAAGGGGTTGACGACGCCAGGGAGTCACGGTAGCAAAGGGAGGTTCTGGGCATTGGGTTACCTGCGCGGCTCTAAGTGGTTTTTCGTGCTCGTAACAAGAGCATGACGGACGATGAACTAAAGAATTTCAATTGCAATGCCCTCGAGAAGCAACTGGAACTTCGCACAATCACGCGCCACTGACATTGAGCGAACCATTTCAGGGGTTCCTGCTTGAAATAATTCCCAATCTCTCGTCGAATGTCCAAAATCAATGTCTTTCTCGCTAGTAGAGTCAGATCTTCGGAGGCTATAGAGCTATCGGAACAAACACTGATTCATTCTATTGTCTATCAAGGGACAATGGGTATTCATGTCGCAAAGCTACGAGCCTGGCGATGTATACGCCTCACATTCTCTTTCGACCTCTCCACGTCACCCCCTGCACCTAATCCTTTTATCTAGCAATTCGCACGCCCTCCTCCCTTCTTTCTTTCTCCGTAGCAGATCTCCGTACACTAGCCATATGGTGCCCAAAGGCACAGCTCCCCTCGAACTTGCACGGTGCGCCCTTGGGCATCGCCTTGCAGGTCTTTGGGATGTGATACAGACCATCGTGGTGTAGAGCAACGATCTGGCATTGGTGAACAACAATAGATAACGCTAGGGCAGAGATTGCAATTCCTTACGCCCGTCTGGTATTCTCGACAAATAGTCAACCTCGACATCTTAGATCTGTCCACTTTACCCGACGAGATTCAGAGCGCCAGCCTTCCTCAGCTTGTTCATGTAGTCGTCCTTGACATATGCTAGAGCCTCCGCACGCTCTTCCATCTCGAGAACGACGATCTTGATCCTCGGCCGCAGAGGCTTTCATTAAGGTATCAAATGGTCCCACGGTCTTTACCTCGTTGGCGTAGGAGTCGAGCTGACCGCCTTCGAGAGCAGGTTGATCGTCGACCGCAGAGGCTCTGCCTCCCCTAAGATATTTGCTATTCGCATTATAAGCTTTCGGTATATAAGTATACGTAGCCTCCGGTTGAGGAAAGGAGACGCGGGCAGGTCTCGAGTGTAAGTCCGAGGTTCGGGTTTTCGCTCTTGGTACGAATCTTTTTCTAATCGTTCCACTCTATGAGTGAGGACATGGCTCTCTTCGAGCTTCGCTAGACCTGCTGAGTCGCCCCGACGTGGGAGATCGGTTTCCTGATGCGAGGTAGTATTGAACTTCTCTGTTGTGTATCTGTATATGGAGCTTCTGCTGTAGCAGAAGTTGTATCGTAAGGGCAATCGTTGGCTTGTTTTATGTTGAGTCACAACCGGCTGACCCCAATTTCTACACAGAGCATGCAACGCCTAAGCGGAGACGTTTTGCAAAAGGCAAGGCTTCAGAGTCATCACGGTCTTGCTTATTGTTCCTCGTGCTATCCGCCATGGGCACCCGAACAATGCTGATATCGTCTTCATTGCGTCAAGCCCTAGCAGTCTTGCGATATGTGTCCTTGAAATGTGATTTAGTCTCATGGAAGTGGAAGATAACAAGATGTGATCATTCTGTTGTCTTTCTTCTATCATCTCGATTAGCAACACTAGAATATTGAGTACTCTGATAAGAGACTTTATTGGAGAATCGAACTTCATGAGTCGAGAGTCATGACTGCAGTCCAAGTGGCCTCGACACCTTTTAGAGAGATGGTAGCTTTAAGTTCGCCTATCATGGAAGTTGTAGCATTGGCGGGAAGATCGGAAGTCTGATCGTAGAATGTGCTCAATTGGTTCTTTGAAGTGAGAAGATGAGAGTATGGATAATGAACAGGCAGGAGCCACAATCGACTCGCACCGCTGTCTCTTCAGAATATCCAAGATCGCCGTTTCGGCCACGACGGGCATCACTTCTTACAGCGGTTTTTTCAGAGGAATTCTCGCGACCAAAGGTGAAAACGGGGTTTTTGGCATTTGCTGCCAAAGAGGGTCTTGGTGGGGCCGACAAAAGTGAGCACGGGTTTTGAGGCAAGGCTGCCCCGAAAAGGGTCTATGGCTTGCCGGATGTAATTAATGGTAGACCAATTAGTGGCTGGCCTAGCCGTCCTAGAAATGATATGTGTATGCTGGTGTTTGGATGCCATACCACTCAGATCTTTTCTGCTCGACTTCGATAATCAGTCAACCTTTTTACTCGAGCCCCTCAACAAGATCCTCGACGGTAGTCAACTTCGGCTCCTTGGCCACCCAGAAGCAGGCGGCCCGGTGTAAGTTCTTCAAAGTGGTACCGGGTTACTGCTCGTTATCACTGCTTACGGGGTGCGGTCTCCGACAGCTACCGGTCTGCGCTTCTTCGTCAGTGCTTCTTGCCGAGGATTTGTACGGGGATGCCTTCAGATGCTTGGTCTATCTCTGTCCCAACGACGATGACAGGACCTGGCTGGATATAGCCTCTTCGATTGTGTCCAGGATCGGTGGCTTCCTCCATGCGTGCCCGCCTTTCCCCATCATTCTGTAACTGGAAAACCCGTATGTGACTCCTCGCGTCACTATGTTCGTCCGAAAGTTCACAGGCTGCACAGCAAGCATGGTAGAGTGCTTTCCGACTATCCAATGCCCACCTGAGCGATTGGAGCGATTGGGTCTGGGATTGGAACACTTGTGGGTGTCTCGCTGTCTAGTACCACATTTGGAGTCGTCGTATGTCCACTAGAACCCGTCCAGACCCATACCGATAATTCAAAATTCATCGATGCCGGCTTCAGCTTGGTTGATGGTCGTCCGGTGGTGGGCATCGCATGACCCAGAACAAGTCACACATCCATCTTTGACCCATCATATATCAAATGCCGTCATGGAAGTGGCGTTCGTTTCGAATTACAGTCGACGGACTTCCTGAATCGTGTGCTGATTTCTTCATGTAGTGGTAGCAGTCTGGGATTTTCTTGCAGCAACTTTATAAGCTTCGCCAGGCTGAATCTTCCACTTCGATGTGCTTTTCTTCACCGATGATGATGCTATGCTCTCAACTTCGTCACATGATCGGATTCGAGCACCCCAGTACCAAACAACTTTTCCACAGCAGTGGTCGCGCTGTATAGACATCTGCCGCTAGGTGTTCTTCGAATCTCTCCATTAATCACAGTTTCGACATCATCCACTCTTCAGAGTGGTCCTTCCTCTCTTGTCGAAACTCAATGAAGTGCTTGGCCCGTTTGTCAAATTCTCTCGAATGTAGAAAGAAGTAAGAAAAAGAGATTAGCGTTTTCTTCTTTTTTTTTCGACTTTGACATAGGGGACGATATCTTTGCCCATCGCAAATTGGCGATCCGTTGAGGTTAGGACAAGATCCAAAGCAAAGTGATTCATCCACTTCTTCGCCAGCTCTCCGGCTTTGTCTCGTGCTTCATTTCGCTCTTGACAGTCATACGATTTATCAGTCCCTCCTTTTGCACTTGTGGTTCAAGCTGATGTATGCAGTTCTTCCAAAAATGGTCCTGTCTGCTCTGCTCAAGCTTTGGTGCTGCCATAATGTAAGCCTTCTTGTAATTGAGCGCTGGGTGAGAGGACATGCTGAGAACTCTAATCGTCGTTCTCAACAACTCCTTCGGTCTCTGTATCTTTTCTTGACGCTTCGCTGCTTTGAAAATGAAATCTGGCCGTGATGGAATTTTGCACTTACCACTATCGTGCAATCTTTTCCTGACAATTCGATACCTTTTCTCGATATAGAGTCAACCAGCCACCAAGTGATAGAGGCCATATATTTGTAAACTTTGGTAGAATCTCCGTCATTAGCCCCTGAACGGCGCGCAGGTAGCGAGCAACTCGCTAAATGTGAAATTTGACATATAGTATGTGATTCTAAGGATCCTCGGACACGTCGTCCATCGTATGTGTAACATTAGCGAGGAATGGGTTAGACATAGAGCGGCGTTCTTTATATATGAGTATAAGGCAAGCTAGCCATGAAAAATGATGTTGTTAGCTGTTTGCCTAGGTATCCTGTTCCGGCGACGGCGAGCTGACGAGGCTCAGAGAAGATATAAATCCGATATCAGTATTGATATTCAAATACTTAACGATAGCTTCGTCGAAAAGCATGACGACTGGCCGCCGAGGGTAGGAATGTGCTCCAAGGCAGGATTCTCTCTAATGATACGGTTGAGAAAGAGGCTCGAGATGCCTAGGAACATGTTCGCAGCTCCTCGTTGGGTCTCTCCTTGTGCGTGCGTTCGGACGAGGCAGACTACCATCCTTTCTCGCCCGATGGATAGTGGAACCAATTCAACTACTGTGACACAATGATGTCAGACTTCTCAAAGTTAACACAAACGCCGACCATCTGATCTTATAATGTTGGAATAAGGCAGATTGTGCTGCAAGTCCGAGCAGCAGTGAAGAATACCATAGTGAGATAATTCTGTAGCTGAAGATCCATTCACGGCCCTCTCAATCTCTCGGATCCATTATAGCATACGCCCGAGCTAGGAAGGTTATGCCGCACAAATCTGTTCAAGTCACCCTTAGCGTCTGTGGAAGCCTATTTAAAAGGGTGCTGAGCTTCATATCTGCTCGCTTCTTCCATTCACCCACAGCATGCTGCACGCGGAGCACAGCCAAAAGTGGGTAGGAGTCCCTGATTGGTAACGTCTCTTCCAGCGCCGCAGCAAGCGCCCAACCAGAGACGAGCAGGTCGCGAAAGGTATGGCGGCGCATACGCCACAGCCATGTCGTCTAAGATAAGATGTACTGTAATTCCAACTGCATTCCGATCCTTTAGGCGATAAGGTTGGGAGACTTTGCGTGCTGTGCGACATGTCGAAGTTGAAGACAGCTGTGCTGCCAATATAAGCTGGAAGAGTAAGATGAACAATCTCAGCTTCCCTTCGGCAGGGCAAATGTGCTGTCTTCGTTGCTGGGAAGCTGGTCCATGGGGCGTTATAGGGGTACAAAAAGCATGCAGTTATCGTTGCAGCTGCTGCACGGACCTGGTATAATGAAGTTGATGCTTGAGTATGCTTGGTGATCAAGAACCGCACATGGAGAGCGCGAGATAATCTATCGTCTTTCCTAAATGGATTCTGCGATTCCAAGTCTTTACTAATGAAGTGGAATATGATTAGTACCTGATCATCTCACTCTCGACTGGCAGGTATCTCACTGTTCATCTGAGCACCATCCCTTGTATAGTACTCAGCCTGATCTCGAGCATTGACAGCCATCCGATGACCCTTTAAATTTATTTTCCTTGCAAATCATATAAGTTCTCAGTCCTTGGTACAGAACGGTGTCTGAGAGTCGAACAGTCTGTTATGGCTGCTCTTCAAAGCCAACTCAGTCGCTGGGCCTAAATCCCAATTTGGCTGCCTAAACCTGTCATCTGTCGATTGTCTCCCTGGGGTGCATCTCCAGATTTAGCTCGGGCTCTGTGACTTCGATTGGTACTGTATCCGCCAGCGTTCTGGCGTGTACGCTTTCCAAGAGTCGGAACCATTTTTGTGTTCTGTGAAAAGGGGGAGTTCAACAATTCAAGAATAAATTGCTTGTAATCTAGTATTCTCCCTCTGAGACTATACGCGAGACACAAGTTGCGAGAAACAAAGTCAAAAAGAAAGGTCAAAGACGCTGATGGGCTTGGGACCCAATCTGGCTGCCTTAACAAGCGAATTTTCACGAGCTGCCTCAAGATCTTGATCAGAGTGCCCTTTTCCTTTGTTGCTCGTCTCTTGGTATTGTGTCCGCCAGCTTTCTGACGTGTACGCTTTCCCAGAGTTCAAGCCATTCTCGTGTTTGGTGAAGGGGCTTCCTATGTTACAAGGTCAGCAATGTCAGAGACACCGTAAAACGAACATACGGCGGAGATGGCTCTGAGATGAGCTATATGAAAACAATGTACCTGGGGACTACGGCCTTGTTCTTTCCCAGCGTGCTCTCTGTGTTTATAATCAGTAAACAGAAAATTAGCGAATCCAGTCAGTTCTTAAACGGTCCACAGTCTTCTTGAACGTGGAGTAACAGGTCCCAGGGAGCTCCATATTGCATTCGTCGCATGTTACCAGGAGGGCAGCGTTAGATTTGGTGTCATAGGAGTTGCCACTGTGCGTCCAGTACACGTGTTCAATCAAGGCTGTTCTTGAAGTAATATTTTGAGGGTTGGCAACGAACTCGATGACATCTTTGATCGTAATCTTAGGTCCTCCAGCTTTAGACCCAATTTGTAGCTCTGTAAGCAGACTTCCCTGCAAGGATGCGTTGCGTCGCAGGTTGGCTAGAAGGATTGTCATTTTAAATCCTTGTTCGATTGTCTTTCGCATGACCCACAGCCATCGAAACACCACTGCATAACGACGGCCTTTCCCACGGAAGTCTGGAGTACCGCGCACTTCATAACCCAAACAATTGGAATTTGTACAGTAGGCTCCCAACGTGCCGTCGTTGACACATCGAGGGCGGCGCAGGTTTTCAATACAGTTCGCTCAAGCTTTGGGAACAGTGATCGAGTAGACGTAGGCTACGAGTGAGGCCCTATATGCCGCTTTTGTATGACAGCTTTCGAGTTAGCTTCTGGTGAGTCTCTCCCCTGGTGTAACGAGATGCTCTTCTGTGTCTTCCGAACAATATTATGGAGATATTGGTGTGTTAATACCGAACCCAGCCATCACATGGCGATGACGGCGGATGAGGCGACACAGAGAAGAATGAATCACGAATTTTCTGTATCTCTTCTTCCGCCTTAACCACCCTCACGAGTTCCGCGTGCACCACCCGTGCCCGTAGCGAATGAGAAAGCTGGGATGGGTGTTCCGGACGCGCTGAATGCGGAGATTGATCGTGGAGAGTTCAAGCAAAGACAGCCAAAGATGTGAAGAACAAGTGGAACTGAGCTGACCACATTCCTTCCACAGCCGTTCAAATCGATCATATATAAGAGACTGCTATATAAAGATAGCTTGATGCCGACTTAATCAACTCCATAAATTTGATAAGGTTGGCGTTCAAATTTAACCTGTCATGTGTGAAATACCATTATGAAGACTGAGCCGCTGTGCTCATCCATACATGCGTTTTTGTACAGCCTAACACTGAGCCGTCAGCCCCAACGGAGACAACGCTCGCGAGATCAACAAGGACTTGCACTTTTGTTCCATTAATCGTTCGTCGTGTCTTCAGTACCTGATTTCGTTGCATGCTGAGGTTATATTGAGCCGGGCGCGCGGGTGGGTAGCGAGGAAGACGGTGAGAACGGACCGTGGCTTTTGTCCGAGCCGGATGGCTAGTACACAATGCTCAAATGGTCCGTTATACGTTATAA
>JAABUJ010006639.1_pt1 | contig 11079 bp, 8 predicted proteins | sample 5559131 | NCBI WGS metagenome assembly JAABUJ01 (sample SAMN10711875, study PRJNA513366) | rock metagenome | isolation source: Antarctica rocks | place: Antarctica: Victoria Land, Mt New Zealand nord | collected 2016-01-07 | reverse complement strand
TCCTCTTTCGCTGCGCGCGCTGGTACGCGGCGAGCACGGGACGGAGCTACCAAGCGCCGCTGCCGGAGGGCTATCACGATCAGGGGCATTATGAGCCAGGGCTCAAAGCCCTGGCGCTGCAACTCTATTATCAAGGGCAGATGAGCGAGCCGAAGATCCTGGAGGTGCTGCACAGCGTGGGCATCGTCATCTCGGCGGCCCACCTCTCCACCCTGCTGATCGAGCAACCGATCTTCGCGGCGGAGTATGAGGAGATCGCGCGGGCGGGGCTGGCGAGCAGCCCCTACCAGCACGTCGATGACACGAGCACGCGGGTAGACGGGGTAGAGGAGCACTGCCATATCCTGTGCGGCCCGTTCTATACGACCTACCGCACCACGCCGCGCAAGGATCGGCAGACCGTGCTCGATGGCTTGCGGCTGGGCGCCCCGCGCGTCTACCAACTGAACCGCTATGCCTGGACGTTCCTGGCGGCGTATGGGCTGCCCGCCGCCGTCTTGACCGCCTTGAGCCGACTGCCGCAAGGCGTGGACCTCGACGCGGACACCTTTGGGGCGCTGCTGGAGGAGCATGTGCCGCAGTTGAGCCCGCAGCAACGGACGCAGGTGCTCGACGCGGCAGCCATCGGGGCCTATCGCGTGCAGCAGGACGTGCCCGTGGTGGAGATCCTGGTCTGCGACGACGCGCCCCAATTCAAGGGCGTGACGGCGGAGTTGGCGCTGTGCTGGGTCCATGCGGGACGCCATTTTAAGAGGCTCACGCCCCTCTTCGCGCACCACCGGGCGCTGGTGGAGGCGTTCCTGGACGACTTCTGGGCGTACTACCATGAGTTGCAGGCGTATCGCGCGGCCCCCACGGCAGCGGAGCGAGCGCGCCTGGACGCCGTGTTCGACACCCTCTTCGCACGCCGGACGGGCTACTGGCATCTCGATGAGCGCATCGCCAAGACCGCCGCCAAGAAAGAGGCGTTGCTGTGTGTGTTCGCGCACCCGGACGTCCCCCTACATAACAATCCGGCCGAGTTGGGCGCCCGCCACCGTGTGCGCAAGCGTGATGTCAGCTTCGGTCCCCGCTCACAAGCGGGCATCACGGCCTGGGACATCTTCGGCACCATCACGCAGACGGCGGCCAAACTCGGCGTCAACGTCGCCCACTATCTGCATGACCGCCTGTCTGGCGCCTACCAGATGCCCTCCCTGGCCGACCTCATCACGCAACGGACGGCCGCAGCCCGCTCCGGCTCCACCGTGGCCCTCGCCGCCGCGTAGCCCCCGACTTTTCAGTAAGATACCAATACCGGATCTACTTGGCTCATCCGAGACGGTTTTGTGCCTCGGACGAGCCAAGTAGATCACGACACCGTTCCATCGCCAGTATCAACATGAACGGCTTCAACAACACGTTGCACGCGGAGTGGAACGTCTCACGTTACTGGTCCTATTTAGGGGCATCGTCCTCTAAGGTCGGCCAGTGCTCGCGAAGCAGGGCGTCCTTGAGGCGTTCCAGGAACGCAGGGTCCGGCGGTTCATTGTCCGCATCGGCCGTTTCACGCATGAGTGGCCCGAGGTCGGCCAGTTTGCGCGCCAATGGCTCGTTGGCGCCGTTCTCGGGCGTCTCCCAGGGTTTGCGCTTCGTCATTGTCTAGTAGCCCCTCGCCCGTTACCACCCGTGCCCGCAACGTCTTGATTGCGCGAAACAGCACCTTTCGTGTCGCATCTTCAGTTCGACCCGTGCGGTTGGCTATGTCAGCCATAGAAAGGTCGTCCCAGTAGCGCATGCGCACGACCGTGGCCTGGCTAGGAGAAAGCGTGTCAATGTGTGCGCGAAGGGCCTTAGCCGCTTCCCAACGCTCCACCAGGATGTCCAGGCCACCATCTCCACATCCGGGGCTATCACCTCGTGGCCACGCGCTGTTATTCTCTAGAATATCATGCTCGCGCCTGTCGCGTCGCGCTTTCTGTGCGGCTGTATGGGCGGCGATGCGCAACAGCCAGGAGGAGAACGGTATACCACGGTTGTCGTAGTGCGCGATGGCTTGAAGGGCGCGCTCAAAGGTCAGCGCTGTCAGGTCCTCCGCGTCCTCATGGTGGCTCGCAACCCTGAAACAAAACGCGTAGACGCGATGGGCGTACAGGTCATAGAGCTCCGCGAACGCGGCCTTGTCGCGGTGCACTGCCCGCTCCACCAAGGCCGCGTCGGCTTCGCTACGCATCTGCTCCACCCATTTCCTCTCTCCCTACTCCGTCGTTCCACACTCCTTCCTGCATAGCATAAGTCGTGAGCGTCCTATTTTGGGACGCTCGTGCATTATCCTAATTGCGTCGACCGAATGACGAGTGCGGAACGGTCAACCGTACGGATCAGGTAGGAACGGTGCGGACTGTTGGACGTGGCACAGTGGGAGAGGTGATGCATGGACGACCGGTCTCTACCTGAAACCGAACCGACACACCTATACCAGGAGGTCTCCCGACGCATCCCGCTCGATCGTTGGCAACGCCTATCCCCCAGCGAGCGCGATGCGTTCGCGGCCCATGTCCTGACCGGGTGGACGGGTGACGACCCGAGCCATGAGGCGCCACGCTACACGCGCGACGCCGCGGAGGCCCTGCGCTTGCTCGGCGACGTCGCGATGGGTGGCCGCATCACGGGATTCGCCCTGGAGTTCGACCTCCTGCCCCATGCCTGGTCGGTTTTCGTCGACGTGCCCGTGTGCCGTGGGCTGACCGTGCAGGAGCATACCGTCTGGGACAACTTCGGCGAGGCGGTCGTCATCGCGCTGTTGCGCGTCTACGACGTAGATTTTGTCGTCGCCGACGATGACAACGCGCCGGGAACACCGGGCGAGCGACGTGCCGTCAATGCCCTGCTCCAGCGCGTCTCCCATGTCCTCATCGACCATCTCCCCGAGGGCTGGTACGGCGACCTTGTGCGCGCGTTCGGGCGCTTGCATTGCCCGCAGGATATGACCGCCTATGACTTGACGATGTGGATGTACGCCGCCCTCGCCCGGTTGCGCACCACGGAGATCGGACAGGCGCCAGATGACAGGCCGTAGCGGGCGTTCGTGCCGTGCGCCGCGTCTGGTAAGCGCCATACGTGGCGCGCCACATCAGACCCCGTCCAATCTCCGTGGGATCACGACCAGGTGCACGGAGGATTCCAGGATACCGTTCCGTATCGACTCTGTATCGAGGCCGCGAAGGAGGAGAACACTGGCTATGATGCAACATATGCCCACACTCATGCCGAGCTCGCGCGCTGACCTCACCGTCACGATCACCCCGTCGCGCGCCCAAGCGTTCGCGCGATGCCCCCTACAGTACAGCGAAACATTCGGCGCCCCGCGCCCCGACGACACCAGCCGCCACCTCCAGATCGGCCAATACATCCACGAACTGGCAGATCGTCACAACAAAGCGGTGATGGCAGGGCATGCACCCCGCATCGATGACGTGCTGGGGCAGACGCCGCTCCCCCTCCAACTCCGCGATGGCGGCGACGGAGAGATGCATCTGCGTAACCTCGGCCGGGAGTTCCTGGAGGGGTACCAGCGGTTTATGGATGAACAGGGCTTCGCCGCTATCGTGGCCTCCGAGCAGTATGTGCGCACGCCGCTGCGGCCCGTGGCCGGCGTCCCGGGCTGCGCCATCGTGTTGTCGGGCCGTTTCGACCTCATCGCTACGCGCGTTTCCGCCTCGCACGATGAGATCGAATCCAACACCCTCACGTCGGTCACACGCATCGACGTGAAAACGTCGATCAGTGCGGACCTGGCCGACCAACCATCGTCGGCCATCTACGATCACCTGGCTCGCTTCGCCTATCAGACTGACGACGTGGAACTAATGCAGGTCACCCGGACGGGACAGTGGACCAGCGTGCGGCTGACGCCCACGCAAATCGAGGACGGAAAACGTTTCTGTAGGTGTATGGTCGCTGCCGCTCAGGCACAGGACTACGCGCCCCGTCCCGGCGGATACTGCGACTACTGCCCGATCGTCGCCACCTGCCCCGCGCATCAACCGCGGCCGGGCTGGGACACCGCGTTCTAGCGCCCGTCGCCCCCCTAACATCCCGACGTCCCGACGTCTATCCACAGCGATATAACAGGAGGTGCAGCTATGCTTCTCATCGAGTCGCACGACGGAACCTGTCCAACGGCGCGTGCCGTCACCCTCACGCCCGCCGTCGCGCAGCCTGTCGGCTATGGTTCGCGTGTCGTGGTCTGTCCTGCCTACCTGGAGACGAGCCAACGTGACCACAGCGCGCGCCTCACAGGTCTCCGCGATCGCTACCTCCGCACCCTCGTGCACCACATGAACGACGCGCTCATCGACGGTCGGACGCCCGTGATCGATGCGATCCTCCAGCGCGTCGCACCTCCCACCTGTCTCCGCGATGACGCCCAGGATGAGTTTCTCACGCGCACATGGGGTTTCCATTGCCTCGCGGCGTATCGGGATTTTCTGCGCATCCAGCGGTTTGCGTGCATCGTCGATCCCGGCAAACATGTGCGCACCGTGGCCCGCACACTCCAGGATCACGGGCCGGCGGTCGCTTTCGCCGGCCATATTGGCATGGCCGCGATGCGTGGGGATGGCACGCTCGCCTGCGCTTTCCTGACGCAGGAACCCGTATCCGTTTCGTCGACGAGCGAGATCGCCGCCGCGTTTGTCTGCCACCAACTCGCGGTCCATGCCTACGGAGTCGCCACCATGGACGTCATCCACGTTACGCTGCCGTCCGGTGTGTGGGAGAGCGTACGCTGCACGCCGGAGGTGGTCGCGGATGGGGCGGCGCAGTGCCGCGACATTGCCGCCACGATTGCTCGAGGTGTGCCTGTCTCGGGACGGACACCGGCCCCACGAGGCCGGTGTCCGTCCCGAGACAAGGGGCGCTTGCCGGCGCCAGTTGTGGCGGCCACCGGCTTCACATCGTGTGCCCGGCGAGTGGAGTCGACCTCCACGATCGTCTACAACTAGGCGTGTGCCGATAGAGTGTGCCATCACCGCGCATGGTCGGTCACTCATGGTGGCCGTTCACATCACATGGCCGACGAGATCGACCTCCGACGTGGACCGCATGCAACCCGTTTCTCCTAGTAAGTGGTGGGCAAGGGAGAGTCTGACCGATGCGCCCATTGAGGCAGAGAAGGCGGTGTGCCGGGCTACGGTCGCGTCCAGGACAGTGCAACGGTTCATGTCGTTCGCTGGCACATGGTGCGGCTGCCGCCTATCGTCTGGGAATACCCGGCCTTTCACGGACAAGTGCGGGAAAGGAGGCGGATTATACCGGTTGGTCGGAGGGCCGCATGGGGCTATTGCAGGTGTGCGACAGCAGCCCTAGCGCGAGGCGCATGGCGTGGCGGAGGTCGGCGTCCTCACAACCGCAGAGTTTGGGTCAATGTAGAAAAAGCTGGCGCCAGGAGGAAACGTCGGCGAGGGGGCGCAGTTTGGGTCAATATAGAATTTTTTGCACGATGTACGGTACTACGAGGCACACCTGTACAAAGTGGCATGAATGGCAAGTTTGCCAAAGTATTGTTAAAAAAGGGTTTTGGTGCTACAGTGGAGTCAATGCGGACATGGCGCGGTTTATGGCTACCGTGCGTAACGGCGTTGTCCCGACTCCCGCGTTGCGGTGGTCGTCCAATGGACGGCGGAGCGTTACCCCGGATGCGATGGGCCGCGCGCGTTTTCCGCAAACCACGTTTACAGAGCACCAGAAACGGCAGCCACCGCTTCTGGTCTTTAGCCGTGACGCCTGGAAAGCCGAGCACGGCTGGGTTAAGCATACCACACACGGGTATGCCATGCCCGGCTGCCACCGTGCTTTTTCGCGAAACGGGAGAAAGCAGAGGAACGATGCCGCGCATGACCCCACCCCACCGCTCGACTGATCGCCCCACCTACCATTTGCTCGCCGCCTGGCCGCACGTCGAGGCGGGCGGCCCCATCTGGCGAGCGTTCGCGTGCAGCTACGTCCGTATCCTCGCGGCGCCGGCCGACATCGGAGAGCGCAACCGGCCGCGTATCTATCACGTCCGAGCCACGTACCACCTCGACGCGGTCGCCGTCCCTGTCCCACAATCCCTAGCGGGGCGTCACTCGCCTCGGCCGGACGGTTCGTCAGGCGCGCGCACAGGGGCGCCGAGACTCGCGCGCCGACGCGCATTAGTCCATGGCGCGGGTCGTGCCGTCCGTGGGTCACGCGATGGCTACCCGCGACGCCCCTGGTTCCCGCGCATGGCCATGGGCGGGCCGCATGCGGCCACCGACGACACCGTCGCGGAACCCCACGACGGCGCGCTCTCCGGGCTGACGGCTGATGCGACGCGGCCGGTCGTCCCCATCGAGGAGCTGCCAGGGACCCGCGGCGCTGGGGACGCGGGGCGTGTACGCGAGGGGCAGGGCACGGATAGCGGACTGGATCAGCGCGGGCATGACGGCGTTAGACCGATGAGCAAAGGCGGGGTGTGCTTGCAGCCGGAGGTGGCCCGTTGTGTGAACGTCGTCGTGACGAGGGAACTGCGCAATCGACAGCAAGGCGAGTCTCGGCGCACCGGGATCGCGCTTCACGCAGATGTCAGATGCCTGATCGGGTTCGAGAATCTATCCGGGGACTGGCGAGCACGGCTGTTGGTGCCGTGCAGGGCCACGGTTTATAATTATCTCCGAGCCGCGGAGCGACTCGTCGCGCGCGGCGTCCCTCTCGTGGTGCGCCCATCGACCCAGGACGAGTGGGACCGCCGCCGCGATCGGCGGTTGCGTCGGCGCCGTATCGTGCGCGCCCGCCTCCGTGGCGAGACGCCGCCAGCCGAGAGGTCGACCGCACCCCGCTCAGACGTCTGAATGTGTCTGTCCAGGCGCGCCCACGCGGTCGCCGATGGCGCCGCTAGGCGGGCCCGCGCCCGTGGTTCGGCCCGATATCGCGCCCCTCCACTCGACGGAACCATCCGCCCGTCACCGCGATAAGCGTGCTCGGGCGGTCCCCATGGGCGCCAGTGCACGTCGTCTAGGTGGGCATCCCCATTCCCGACGATGGCGTCGTCCCCGTCGGCGTCCACACGCAAGCGGTGCGACCGTGTGCTCGGCTCCGCCGTGTCGTGTGCCACCAGGATTGTCGTTATCGACGGGATGCTCTAACCCCGTCCATCGCACCGTCGGCGCCACCATGAATTGTCCGAGGACACCGTGACAAGCGTCCCGCTATGGAGTTGCGCATGAGTAAACAGCTCGATGGCCTCGCCTTTCAGGCCTACTGTCGCCGACTGAACTTCAGCAAGGAAACCCAGGCCTTACTGGCGGACATACGGGCGGCTCCTCCCGTCCGTACTCCACGAAGCAACCGCGGCAACGTTTCCGTGTATTATCCTAGCTTGAAGATGGGATTCATCATCAAGGCGGAGAGCCATAGGGTCGAGTTCGCGTTCATCATAGAGGCGGAGCACGACGGCGACGTGCTCGAATATTACGACCAGGCAGGCAGGATGCCGCTTGAGTATCGCGACAAGAATGGCCGATCTCAGCGGCCCTGGCATACCGCCGACTCATTCCAATTCCGCTACAATGCGGCCGGCTGGGAAGAGGACAAGACGACCGAGGACTTGATACGGCTGGCGCAAGAGCAGCCCAATCGCTATCGCCTGGACGAGAGGGGGCGGTGGCGCTGCCCTCCGGGCGAGGCCTTCGCCGCGCGTTTCGGGCTAACGTACACCGTCCGGGCATCGGACGAGATCAATTGGGTGGCCCAAGACAACTGGCTGTACCTTGAGGACTACTATCAGGATCTCGAGGCGCTGCACGTACCGGATGCCGCACTTGAGGCGCTGCATCGTATCGTGGATGAGACGCCCGGCATCACTCTGACCGACCTGCGTTTTGCCGCGGCGGCTTCCCTTTCCGACGGCGACCACGCCGACCATATCAACATCGCCATCGCCCTGCACCATCTCTACGTCGACCTCAATCGCTATCGCCTGACCGCGCCGGATCGCACGCCCGTGTACCGGGATCAGGAAACGGCGTGGGCCTACGTCTATCGCGGCCCTGGGGCCGACGATCTCGGCATCGACGCCCATCCGGTTGTGATCGAGGATGGGCAGGAAGTCGAGTGGGATGGCAAGATGTGGCGTATGGCTGTCGGTGCGACCGAGATAACCCTCATTCGCGAAAAGGCCGTCTTCCCAATGGTCCGCACCGCGTTCGAGGCGTTGGTCGAGGCAGGAAAGATTGTCGGCGTCGTAACGTCCACCCGTTCCGGGCTGACCGAGCAGGGGGAAGAGTTGCTGGCTTGCGCGCGGGAGCAGGACCATGCGGTGGCCATTTTCCGCAACCGCGTCATCAATCCGGAAGACTACGATGACGACGAACAGGACAGCAATGCGGCTGCTCGCCTCAAAATACCAAACCGCACAAGCGCGATTGGAGACAGCGCTACCGGGACGGTGAGATCATATATGGCAGTGGTTATTTGGGCTTGCTGCCCGGTTACATTAATTGCGGCAGCAGCCGAAAGCTTACTGATGACCATCTCACGCTCATCCACAGCGTGCTCACAAACTACTTCGATACGCATGCTCGCCGGCTCAAACGCGGCGCATACGGCGAATACCTGCTGCAGTGCGGTGAAAAGAAGATGAAGCCGACCACGGAAACGACATTCTATGCGGAGTCGAAACACCACAAGCGGGCCTACGCACAGGAGATGGCGAGGGGCGGCTCCGGCGTCGCCTACAAGCATAAGGACTACTATCGCGGGCTGGCATACACGACGGCGCGCCACGGCAGCTACGCCTGGGGAATGGGCTATCTCGACCACACGCCGGTCCCTCTGCGCTTGCGCGATGAAACCGGCGAGTACACCGCCATATGCTGGCTGAGCACGCTGGTCCTGGGACAGCCTCGCCGTATCGCGGCATTCTATCTCTCGTTCGATCCGCCGAGTTATCGCTCGTGCATGATGGTCTTGAGGCTCTGCGTCAAGCGGTTCGGGCGGTTGCCGACAGCGGTGACCGTCGATGGGGGCCCCGAGTTCAAGAGCATCTATTTCGAGAAGTTCCTTGCCCTCTACAAGGTCCGCAAGCACCGCCGCCCCAGGAAAGAGCCGCGCTTTGGTTCCGTGCAGGAGCGCCTCTTCGGGACGATGGACACGGAACTTACCCACCATCTGCTGGGCAACATACCGCTGTCGCACAACCCGCGTACAGACACCAAGAAGACGGACCCGCGACGGCAGGCAGTGTGGACGCTCGCGAGATTCGCGGCACGCGTACAGAAGTGGGCCGACGAGGAATACGACACGATCCCGCACCCGGCCCTCGGCGGCCTGAGCCCGCGCGCGGCGTATGAGGCCAGTATACGGCGCGATGGTGAGCGCCAGCACAAGACTATTCCGTACGATAACATCTTCAAGATGGCGACCTATCCCAGCACCGCCAAGGGGAAAGCCATGGTCCAGCCGACGACAGGCGTGCGGATCAACTACATCGACTATTGGTGCGAGGAGATGCGGGACGCCACGGTAGAGAAGACCCTGGTCAAGGTGTGCTACGATCCGTTCGACGTCAGCCTCGCCTATGCGTACATCAACAAACGGTGGCGCCTATGCCGTTCGATCCACGACGCCGATCTGGCCGGCTGCTCGGAACGCGAACTCCACATCATCACGGAGGAGTTGCATCGGCGGAACAAGCTCCAACATGGGCGCGAGCGGGTGGAGATTACGCAGAAACAGCTCGCCACGTACAGGCGGGAGAACATGGCCGAGGAGGCTCTCCTGCTTCAACAGCGCCACGATCGCGAGACGAAGGCCGCCCTCACGGTGATCGAGGGCGGGCGGTCGTTCTCGACGGTCGATCCCCTGACCGCCCCTCACGATACGCGTGCCGATGAGACCGGACGCACGGGCACAGTGTCCGATGCGACGCAAGGCGACGCATCGGAGCGGATGTCACATGCGCGGCAACGTGAGGGGGTACACGAGGATGACAAACTGCTTGTATTCAAACGGGCTCGTTGATGACGCGCCGTAAGACCGCGCCCCCCGCATCATCCACAGGGGGGCCATCGGATGAAACGACGGATGGTGGGCCGGAACGGTTCGACCCCGCACTGCTTGCGCGACCAGCGGCTGCACGGTTGGCCTATTTCGAGCGGGAATGCGTCATCGAGCATACGCGCATGATAGCCGTATGCGATGCGATCTTGCGGTATATCTGTCCACCAGGAGATGGCCCCGAGGAGCCGCGGCCCGGCGTCATGGTCCTGGTGATTGGCCCCAGCCGCGTCGGAAAAAAAGAGTTGGTGAAGATGCTGGAAAGGCTCCTGCTTGAGCGGGCCCGGGCGCGGATGCTCGTTGATCCTGGCTTCATACCGTTCGCGAGCGTCATCGCGGGCGCACCGGGATCGGGACGTTTCGAGTGGGAGGATTACTATCGAGACATTCTCCGGCAATTGAAGGATCCCTACGTCGACGCGCGGAATACGCGCCGGTTCGTTCGCAACCTGGAAGATGCAACGATGAAGGCGCTGCGCCACCGGCGGCCCTACGCGGTGCTCATCGATGAAGCGCCTCATATCGCCAAGGTGGGCAGCGGGGGCCGCCTCCAGAACCAACTGGATCACATCAAAACATTCGAGAACGAAACGGATGTGAGCCATGTGCTTTTGGGCACCTACGAGATGCGTCCTTTTCGGGGCGCTAGTGTGCAATTGGGGCTCAGGGGTGGCGACGTCCATTACAGCCGCTACGACGCGACCAAATCCGAGGATCGCGTGGCGTTCAAGAGCGTCCTATGGGCATTCCAACGACAATTGCCGGTGAAGGAGGAACCTCTCCTCCAGGAAGAGCATTGGGAGTACCTGTACGCGCGGAGTATTGGATGTATCGGCCTACTTAAGATGCACTTGAACCGCGCGCTCGCCTTGGCCTTGTCCGAGGAGAAAATCCCCGAGACAATAGTTCATCTTGGCAATAGGAGGAGAGACGCATGGCCCCCTCCCCGTCGATCGGGTTACGCCGCCCGGCGCCGCTGTTGGCGGTCGAGGCGGCGGTTGACCAGACCAACCACGGCGC
>JAABUJ010006637.1_pt1 | contig 11086 bp, 7 predicted proteins | sample 5559131 | NCBI WGS metagenome assembly JAABUJ01 (sample SAMN10711875, study PRJNA513366) | rock metagenome | isolation source: Antarctica rocks | place: Antarctica: Victoria Land, Mt New Zealand nord | collected 2016-01-07 | reverse complement strand
CCGCCACGGAAGCGTCTTTGCAGCGCCTGGGCGTGGCGCGCTGGACCTTACCCAGCTTCACTGCCTCCCCATGGACGAGCTGCGGCGCGGCGATGTGTTTGAGACTTTACGCACCCTGCAAAGCGAGGGCAAGATTGTCCGCTTCGGGGCCAGCGTGGAAAGCATGGAGGAAGCATTGATCTGCCTCGGCCAGCCGGGCCTTGCCTCCCTGCAAATTATCTTCAACATCTTCCGGCAGAAGCCTATCACGGCTTTGTTTGATGCGGCCCAGGCGCAGGGCGTGGCTTTGATTATCCGCCTGCCCCTCGCCAGCGGCCTGCTGTCCGGCAAGTATACGCAGGCGACGCAGTTTGTCGCCTCCGACCACCGCACGTACAACCGCGACGGCGCGGCGTTTAATGTCGGGGAGACCTTTGCGGGCCTGCCCTTTGAAACAGGCGTTGCCCTAGCCGACCAGATCAAGCCTTGGGTGCCGCCCGGCATGACCATGGCGCAGATGGCTCTGCGCTGGTGCCTGGACTTTCCCGCTGTCACCACGCTGATCCCCGGCGCAAAGGGCGCGGAGATGGCGCGCGCCAACAGCGCCGCTTCCGACCTGCCGCCCCTGCCTCCCGACCTGCACGACAAGCTTACCCGCCTGTACAATGAGCAGGTGGCGGGCGCTATTCGCGGCCCCTACTAGGCCGCCTCGGCTGCTGTAGTTTCGCCGGGCCTAACGCCTTTGTTTCGCCCTGCCTAACATCGCGCCCTGCCCCCGAAGCGCCGGGTTTCCCTTTGCTTTTTCCTTGTTTTCTCAGCCTGTCCCGACGACGGACGAAATCCTTCCGTCGTTGGTACGCGCTTGACAAGCCGTGAAAGCATGGCAGGTAAAGGCTTAAGAGTCCCTCCCTCCCCTTTAGGGGAGGGGAAGCCTGAGCCGTGCGAAGGCGGGGGAGGGACTCTTCACGGGGGAAAAGGCTACGCGCCCTCGGTGGGTATCCAGACCAGCAGGCGGCCCGGCGCGCGGTTTGCCCAGGCATAGTAGGGAATGGCAGTCACCGAGACGGAAGTTTGGGGGATGGCGCGGCGCGCCTCGTCGGTTTGGTAGAGAGTATGCGCCAGGGCGTGCGGGTCGGCCTGCGTGCCTGAAAACTCAAGAGCGATAACGCCGCCGGGCAGATCGGACGCCGGGCGCGTCGTGATGACGGCGTCTACGGGCAGGCGGATGTCGCGAATATCGGCGTGGGGATGGTCTGCCCCTTCCAGGCAGTACACCAAGGGGCCGCGCTGCAAAGCCACCCGCCCGGCGCTGTCCGCCACGCGCGGGTGCGCCCGAACACGGCGCACCGGCAGGGGCAGCGACAAAAAGACCGTGTCGCCGGGCTGCCACGCGCGGGCCAGCGCAGCATAGGTGCCGGGGGTCACGCGCACCGGCTGGCCGTTGACAGCGAGCAGCGCGCCCTCGGCCCACGCAGGAATGCGCAGGTGCAGGGTGAACACTCCCGTCCCGTTGATGCTTAAAGTGATGTCGCCATCGTAGGGGTACTGCGTCTGCTGGGTGATGGACACGGTGCGGCTGTCGGGCAGAGTCAGGTCGGCAGTTCCAGTAATGTACAGATGCGCCCAGGCGGCATTGTCCGCGACGCTGTACTGGTAGCCGGGCAGTTGGGCCAGCAGGCGGGCGACATTCGGGGGGCAGCAGGCGCAGCCGAACCAGGGCTGGCGTCGGTAGTCTTCTTTGGCGGCCAAGGGGTTCTGGTAGAAGTAGTGCGTGTCGTCCAAAGACAGCCCGGCCAAGAGGCCGTTGTAGAGCGTTTGCTCTAAGGCATCGGCGTATCTAGCGTTGCCGCTCAGGGCGAGCATCCGCGCCTGCCACATCAAACTGCCAATGGCCGCGCAGGTTTCGGCGTAGGCGTGGGCGGGCAGCTCATAGTCATCGCCGAAGCTTTCCACCCCCCAGCGCGAGCCGATGCCGCCGGTGATATAGGTCTGCGTGTCGGCCATGTTGTCCCAGAGCGTGTCCAGGGTTTGCTTGAGGGCGGCTTCGCCTGTCTCGGCGTAGATGTCGGCAACGCCTGCGCACAGGTAAACGGCGCAGACGGCATGCCCGCCCATGCGGGTCAGTTCGCGGAAAGGAAGCAGGACTTGCTCGGCATCGTTGATGCGCCCCATGCCCAGCCGCACGTCTACAAAGTACTGGGCCTGGCGCAGATACTTCGCGTCCTGCGTGATACGATAAAGTTCAACCAGGGGCATTTCAATTTCGGGGTGTCCGTCTGTGCCGTGCCGCTGCGTCTCGGCAGGCCCAAACGTCTCGCAGATGTGGTCAGCAAAGCGCAGGGCCACATCCAGCAGCAGCGCGCTGCCCATAACGCGATGGTGCGCAATCGCGGCTTGAAAGAAGTGCCCGGCGCAGTAAAGCTCGTGCTGATTGTTCGGGCCAGAGCTGATAGTGGCCCAGCGCTCAGGAGTTTTGTCCCCCACAAAGTAGGTGTGCAGGTAGCCATCGGGCTGCTGCGCCTTGGCTATCAAAGCCGCCGTGTCCGCCACCAATGTGTCCAGCAGATTGGGGTGCGGATGAGCGAGCGCCCAGCAGGCTGCCTCCAGCCACTTGTACACATCGGAGTCGCTGAACACCATTCCCTGAAACGGCACATCTTTGAGGCCTGCCGCGCGCCGGAAGTTGTCAATGGCCCCGGTGTCTTCCAGGTGCCGGTACTGCGAGGGCAGGGTTGTGTCGGCATTGGCCTGACAGCGTGGCTGCCAGAACGCATCGGAAAAGCGCACATCGCGGACGGGGGCCTGGCGCAAAAGGGCCTGCGGGCTGCGCGAGAAGTCCGAGATGACGGACGAAAAGTCCGAGATGACGGACAAAGCATGGGGTGTGTTTTGCATAAGCGTAAGGGGAAGGAAAAGCGCGTGCGGGGAGCCATAAAAAGGGCGGCCCTGTGAAGGGCCGCCCTAAGAAAGCAATCTGTTTATCGCTCGGTGATATTGGCAAGGCCGATGTCCACGCCCTGTCCGCCGATTGTTTGATGTACATGGGCGGCGAGGGTTACAGTCGCGCCCGGCTTCAGCAGCGCGCGGGCGGCGGGAAGGATCGGCAGCGGGTCGTAGCTGTTGTTGTAGCCGGCGGCCTTGGCTGCCAAGACGCCGTTGACATACACTTCCAACTCTTCGTCATGGTAGGCAAAAAGCTGCAAGTTCGGGAACGACCCCATAGGCAAAGTGACTGTGCGGCGTATCCACAAGTCGCCGGGCGAGTCGGCCCAGTCCGTGCCCTGCGGGATGCTGGTCGGCAGGCTGTGCCCAAACGGGGCCGCGCCCTGCTTCCATCCCGAGTCGTCAAAGCCGGCGGCTGTCCAATTAGCAGGGATTGTCGCGCCGGTAGCAAGGTAGCGCCAGGTATGCGGCGTGGCCTGGCTGGTAGCCACTATGGGGGTGACAATGGGAGGCACAGGCAGCGGTGCCCAGCCGCCGACTTTGACAGTGTCTCCCTGCGACCACTTGGCCCACATAGTGGGAACAGTCAGCATGCGGACAAACACACCGCCAATGACGGGGCGCGCATGAAACAGGTCGGAGCCAAGGTCGCTTGTGTTGTAGCCATCCACAAAGGGAACGCGCGCCGTGGTCTGGTTCAGATAAACATTCAGCGGAGCAATCAGCGCCTCGAAGTCGGCGGGGCTTGTCGCTAGGGACGCGCTCCACAAGGTCCAGTCGGTCTTGGTGGTCTTGGTGCGGCTGTCTAGAGGCAGGCCGTAGGTGTCCAGATGCGCTTTGTAGTAGGCAATCTCGGTGGCGGCGACTGAGGCAGGAAATGTGTGCAGGCCTAAGATATTGTCCCACACGAGGTTGTATTTCTGGCTCCAGGTGTTAGGCTTATCAAAGGCCAGGCGGTAATGGTCGCCGCCATCGGCGGCCACCTGTATCCAGTGCTGGGCATCGCCGCGCGCCAGGGCCTGGTAGCGGGTGGCTGTGGCAGCATTCCCACGCATGCGGCACAGGTCGCCGTAGGCGGCCAGGGCGACAATGGCCTTCACAGACAGGTTGGCATTGTGGGCCAGGTGCCCCATAAAGTCATCGGTGCAAAGCTGATCCTCGGGGTCGTTGCCGTACTGCTCTAGGTACTGCGCCCACTGCGTGAGCTGCGGCCACCACAGCGAGGCGAACGATGCATTGCCTTCCTCCTGCGCAATCGCGTCGGTGAGGATAATCATGTTCGCGCTTTCCTCCACCGGCATGGCCTCGCCGCCGTCATCGGTGCCTTTGGCGATGGGGTACGTGCCCAGGTCGTGCGGGGAGTTGGGGAACTTCCATCGGGGCGAGGCCGCATAGGCGAAGATAGGCACGAGCGATGCTTTGGCTAGGTTCGGGCTGAGCAAGACAAGCATGGGGTCCATGGGAAAGATGACATCCACGGTGGCAATGTCGCCATTGCTGGTGTTTTCTTTGGTAAAGAGCAGGGGCTGACCGTTGGCATCGGCGGCTAGGCCGCAGCCTGCTAGGGCCTGACGATAGGAAAGCGCCGCCATTTGCGCGTACTGCGTGCCGCCCACCTGTGTCAGATCGGCGGTCAGTGTCTGGTCGAATTGCGTGCAGCGAGTGACCAGGCTGGAATAGTCACCCTCGGCTTTGGCGAGCATGGTTTCTGCCGTGTCGCCGTTGCGTCGCCAGTAAGGGCGCAGGTTCCTGCCGAAGTATTTGACTTCGTACACTTCGTCATAGGCGACTATCAGGTGCCGTGAAACAGGCGTGCTGCCGACAGCGCCCAGATTGAACGCAAATGCCAGCGCAGGCTCGGCGTCGCTGGCGGCGCGCGGCGCGCGGGTGTCGTCGCGCTTGGGCAGCGTGCCCGTGGCGACAAAGCTCGCCTGCAATGCCTGGGTGTCTCCCATCGCCGAGGTGGACTGCGCGGTGGGCGCGGCGGCATACGCGTAGCCCCAGTCCAGGCGCGCATTGTCGCCCGAAATGTCCAGGTACCCTTGCGTCGGCGTACCGACGCGCAGGGCGGTCAATCGGCCTGCTGTGGTTCGGCTCCACTGCACCGCCTGGTCGGGGGTGTTGACTGCCAGCAGGCTGCTGGTGCTGTCATACAGCGAAGTTTTATGGGGCCTGCCGTCCGAAGAGCGCACCTGCCAGGTGAGATAGCTGAGCGGGCGGCTGAGAATGTCCAGGTCGTGCGGTAGGGCGGCTGTCATAAACGTCAGCGTGACATGGACATGGCCGTTGTCAAAGTCGTAGATGCTGCGCGTGGGCGTGACTTGGACGCCGGTCTGCGGGAACGCGCCCAAAGTGTCCGGGCTGTCGCCCATCAACCGATACGCTTTGCCGTCCACGCGAATCAGGCTGACCAGCGGCTGCGGCGTGTGTGTCCAGTGCCGTGTCAGCGTGCTGTTGAGGTGATCGGCATCCGACCAGATGCTCAGAAACGGGTCGCTGGTAACCAGGGGCACGGACGGCGGGCGCAGGGCGGCTGGGGCTGTCGCGGCCTGCGCGTGGGCCGAGCCTGCCAGAGCGGCACCGGCCAGGGCGACATGCGCCGCGCGCGTCCAAATACGATAAGTGTGGTTCAAGGTCGTCTCCTCGTCAGCGTGAAGATGGGGCCATATCAATTATAAAGTGTTTTCATCGCTATTATAACAGTATTGAGGTGAAAACGCTAGGTTTTTGTATTATAATCTTCCTGCCCCGCATAATCCTCCTGCCCGGCCCGCGCACCGCGTTTGGCACAGCTTCTTCTGCGGGAACAACCGCGCAGGCATGGATTTAGTTTGTCCCTAGATTGAGTTTGCCTTTAGATTAGTTTTCCCGTAGAAATGGCCTTTCTTGAAACGCACTGCCGGCCTCGCCTTTATCTTTGTCACTTTGCTCATAGACGTTCTTGGGTTTGGGCTGCTGGTTCCCATTCTGCCCAAGTTTGTGGCCTCGCTGTCCCATGCCGGGCTGAGCGCCGGTTCGCGCGATTATGGCTTTCTGCTGGCGCTGTATGGGGCTATGCAGTTTCTCTTTTCCCCTTTGCTGGGCATGCTCAGCGACCAGTTTGGGCGCCGGCCCGTGCTGCTGCTCTCGCTCTTGTTCACTGGCGTGGACTACGTGATTATGGCGCTCGCGCCGAGTTTAGCCTGGCTGTTTGTGGGGCGCATCCTGTCGGGGATTACCGGCGCATCATTTACCGCCGCGAGCGCGTATATCGCTGATGTCAGCCCGCCGGAGAAGCGCGCGCAGAACTTCGGCCTGCTGGGAGCCACCTTCGGCATCGGCTTTATCTTAGGCCCCGCTGCGGGCGGGGTTCTCGGCGCATGGGGCGCGCGCGTGCCGTTTTGGGTGGCGGCAGGCTTGTCGTTCGCAAACTTCTTTTATGGCTGGCTGATTCTGCCTGAGTCGCTCAAACTGGAAAACCGAAGGCCGTTCTCGCTGCGCGATGCCAACCCGCTGCGTGTTCTGACCGTGCTGGGGCGGTATCCGGTCGTGTGGGCAATGGCGGGAGCCTTGGCGGCCGCCAATCTAGGCGGACAATGCCTGCAAAGCACCTGGGTCTTGTTCACGTCGGCGCGCTTTGGCTGGGGCGTGCGCGATACTGGCCTGTCGCTGGCGGCATTCGGGGCAATTTCGCTGGTCTTTCAACTCGGACTGTCTCGTTTCCTGCTGCCCCGGCTTGGCGAGCGCCGCACGATTTTGATCGGACTGGCGATTGGCGTCGCCGAATACGCTGCCTACGCCCTGGCAACTCAGGGCTGGATGGTGTATGCCATTATGGCGGCGGCAGGGTTGAGCTTTCTGACTGGGCAGGCGACCCAGGGGCTGCTGTCACGTCAGGTAGGCGACGACCAGCAAGGGACATTGCAGGGCGCGCTGGCAAGCCTCGCCAGCCTGACGGGGATTGTCGGCCCCATCATCGCCACCAGCTTGTTTGCCTATTTCACGCGCCCGCAGGCTGCTGTCAAGGTGCCCGGAGCGCCGTTCTTCCTGGCGTCCCTGCTGGATGCGGTCGCCTTGCTGATTTCTGTCCGCGCTTTAGCCCGGCTGCCGCAACCGCAGCAGGCCGGGGCATGATCAAGTGTCTGCGCGGCATCAGATGGTCACTCGCACTTACGCGCCGTCGTAGACAATCACCACTTTGCCGCTCTGCCCGCCGGCCGCTGTCTCGTAGGCTTCGGCGGCTTGCTCTAGGGTAAAGCGGTGCGTGACTGTCGCTTCCGGGTGCAGGCCCCAGCGCGACAATCGCTCCACCAACTCTTCCATGTGCGGCACGCTTGTCACCCACGACCCGTACAGCGTAATCTGCGGGTGAATAAGCAGGGGCGACACGTCAAAGTCCATGGTTCCGCCTTCGCCGACCAGGGCGCACCGGCCCCACTGACGCGTTCCCTGCAAGGCCAGCTTGCGCGCCTGGCTCGCCCCAGAACAGTCAATAGACGCTTCGCAGCCTTTGCCGCCGGTCAGGTCTTTAATTTTGCCCAAAGCTTCACTGTCGCTGCCAAACGCTTCATCGGCTAACCCCAGGCTTTTGGCAAGGGCAATGCGCGCGGGGCTGGTGTCCACGCCGATCACCTGATGCGCGCCCAACGCCTTGCCCAGCATCGCCGCCGCCAGGCCCACCGGCCCCAGCCCCGTCACCAGCAGGCGATCCTGGCCGTTCACCCCCATGCGGGTCAGCGCTTCCCAGGCCGTGCCGAAGCCGCAGGCCACCAGTGCGCCGTCCACATAGGTCAAGTTGTCCGGCAGGCCGATGCAGGTGTTTTCCTCGGCGAGCAGGTAAGGCGCATGGCCGCCGTCGCGCTGCCACCCGTAGGCCGCGCGGTGCGAGGTGTGGCACGAAATCATGTACCCGGCGCGGCAGTCCTCGCACACCCCGCAGCCGCTGATATGGTACAAGACCACCCGGTCGCCCGCCTTGAACTTTTTGCAGCCTGGCCCCACCTCTATAATCTGCCCGCATGGCTCGTGCCCCGCAATGACATTGCGATACGCTTCGTCGCCCACGCCTAGATGCTCGCGGTAGATGGCGCGGATGTCGCTGCCGCAGATGGAGCTGGCCTTCATTTGCACCAGCACCTGCCCTGTACCCGGAACGGGGATCGGCTGCTCGCGAAACTGCACCGTGCTGTTGCCGGGCAGGACCAGCCCGGTCATGGTACGTGCTTTATCCAATGTCGCTGTCATGGTTTCCTCTGTTTGCCGCGTTATTAATGCGTGTTGTCAGCGCGGCGCTTGGGCGTTTTATACCCATTGCCGGTGCATTGCAACGACGGAACAAATCCGTCCATCGTTGGTGTGCGCTGCAAACGCGCTTAATCAGCCTTGGCGATGGGGCAGCGACAAGCGCGAAACTAAGGCGGCGTGATCGTGCCGTTCGTGTCCCACAGGTCTTCCCATGTCTGGCCGTCCTTCCACAAAAAGACGTGGCCTTTGATCAAACGGCAGTTTTTGTCCAATGCGCCGATGTCCTGCATGTCCTGCGCCGTCAAGGGCGTGCCGACAGCCGCCTGCAAGTTGGCAAGATAATGGCGCGGGTTTGTAGAGAAAGGAATGGGAACCTGTCCGCGCTGGGCAGCCCACTTAACGCACAGCGTGGCGGGGTGAATGCCGAGTTGCGCGGCGATTCGCTGCAAAACAGGGTCTTCAATGTCCACGGTGTCATCGGGTGTTTTGTCTCGTTGCGGGCGCGCAGGCGACCCGATAGGGCTGTAGCCGATGGGCACCAGGCCGTTGTCCAAAACGTATTGAAACAGTGCGGGCTGCTGAAAGTGCGGGTGCAGTTCCATTTCATTGGCGGCAGGCTTGATGGCGGCATCGCGCAGCAGAAGCTCCAGCTTAGGGATTGTCATGTTGGAAGTTCCGATGTGGCGCGTAAGTCCCCGGTTGACCAGCTCTTCCATCTGCCGCCATGTCTGCATGTACTGGTCGTGGAGATAGGCTTGCGCGTGCGGGTCGCGCGAATGAACACTCACGCCCTTGCCGTGCGAGTTGGGAAAGGGCCAATGCACCAAATACAGGTCCAGATAATCCAAGCCCAAATCCGACAGTGACTGCTCGCACGAGGCCGCTACCTGCCCCGGCCCATGATGGTCGTTCCAAACCTTAGAAGTCACCCACAGGTCTTCGCGGGCCACCCCGTCCGCCTGAATAAAGGCGAGCGCGCCGCCTATCTGCGCCTCGTTGCCGTAGACGCTGGCGCAGTCAAAGTGTCGGTACCCGGCCCGCGCGGCCCCCCGCACCGCATCGGCGACTTGTGCCCCGCTGACGGTGTCCGAGCCGAACGTGCCCAGCCCAATCGCAGGCATCTGGGCATGGGTGTAGAGCGTGCGCTGGGGGACAAGTTTGGGGTCAACGCCCTCGCCTGTGGGTGAAGATTGAGGAGAAGAAGTCTCGGCAGGGGTCGTCATCGCGTGTGTTTCCCTTGGGGTGCGCCTTTGCCAAGAGAGGCAGCCGCGCTTGGGGCGAAGTTCGCCCTGCCGCGCGTTTGTTCCTGCACGCGTTTGGGACGATGCTGCGCAGACGGCAGTAAAAAAGCCCTCATCCATTGGCGCAGGCCAGCGAATAAGGGCTTTCTTGATTATGTTTTAACTGAAACCAGCTTGAAGCGCGGGGGCCACGTTCAGGCAGTTTCCAGCCCGCGCTCAGGCAGCCGCCACGCACGGCTCGCGGCGCAAAGCCGCGTCGGCAGGCGACTCAAAGAAGTCATCCGCCGCCCGGCGAATGACCGGCTGAATAGACTCCAGAAAAGCGACGCTGGGCGTCATAAAATGCGCGCTGCCGGCGATGTCGCCACTGACCTGCGCCCGCCGCCGCAGGACGCCCTGAATGCCCATGCGCAGGGCTGCGATCCACTGCATAATGGCAGCTTTGGGCATTGCTTCCAGCTCAGGCTCGGGCGGCAGCAGGTGCTCCATCAGGGCGCGGTGCAGGTGCGCGGCAAACAGCACGGCCGTGCGCCGGTCAGACACCAACGCCCGTGTCTGGGCAGGAGCCAGAGCCGCCGACCACAGCAGCCCGATTTGCTCCAAGCGATTGTGCCCGCAGGTTTCGGCGAAAGCGTCGGCGAACGTGGTCAGCTCTCCGGCAAAGCGCGGGCTGGAACTTTGTGTTTCGGCAATTAAACCACGCAGGGTTTTCAACTGCGTTTCTTCGGAACGTGCTTCAGTCGGCATAGAAATCTCCCCCAAAAAAGCGCGGCTGACATTACTGCCAGCCGCGCTTATCGCTGCCGATGCAACAGAATAGGTTGTTTAGTAGCGGTTGCTGCCGCTGCCGCCGCCATAACCACCGCCGCCGCCGCCGCCGTAGCCGCCACCGCTGCTGCGGCCACCACCGCCGCCGCCATAACCACCACCACCGCCGCCACGGTTGCCGCCGCCGCCACCTCCGCCCTCACGCGGGCGGGACTCGTTGACCACCAAGGTGCGGCCGTCCACAGAGCGTCCGTTGATGGCCGCGATTGCCTGCTGCGCTTCGTCTTCGGTTGCCATTTCCACAAAGCCGAAGCCGCGCGCCTGGCCCGTGTACTTGTCGGTCACGACCTGGGCGCTGGTGACATTGCCTGTCTCCGCGAACATATCGCGAAGCTGCTGATCCGTCGTCTGGTAACTAAGGTTACCCACATACAATTTGGTTGCCATGAGAAGTATGGCTCCTTTCGAATAAAGCCCTTCCACCGCAGAGTCAGACAGCCCGCGCTGAAACATTCGAGGACGCAACGGAGAAGAAACCGAAGGAGCCGAGGTGATCGCAGAGGTAGGCATCGTGCCACGAAGAAGGAAAATCGCTGGGGGAAACCCAGCTTCTCGGCAATTATACCCTATTGTCTGCAATAAGCAAGCCTATTTGGTAATAATATGCCGGAAAGTTTTTCAGGGAAATATCGCCGCCTCGCACGTGCTGTCACGCCCCCGCACCGGCGTCCTTTCCTGATGCTTCCCACGCGGCGTCAAGGCCCTGGCGGCTTTGCACAATCACCTGCTCTAAATCGCCCTCCCACAATGCCCCCGGCACGCCCGAGGAGAATATCTCCACCGAGTACGCGCCGGCAAAGCCTGTCGCCCGCACCGCCCGCAAAAAGTCTGCGAGGGGAATGATGCCCTGGCCGGGAACCAGCCTGTCCAGA
>JAABUJ010006636.1_pt1 | contig 11087 bp, 16 predicted proteins | sample 5559131 | NCBI WGS metagenome assembly JAABUJ01 (sample SAMN10711875, study PRJNA513366) | rock metagenome | isolation source: Antarctica rocks | place: Antarctica: Victoria Land, Mt New Zealand nord | collected 2016-01-07 | reverse complement strand
TGCCCTTCGGCTCAAAGACGAGATCCGAGCCGTCGACGTACCAGCGGAAGCCTTCACGACCAGCGAGGCGAGACAGGATCTCGTGGTCGGAAAAGTTCAGAACGTGGTGGACCGTGTCCTGGTCGTAAATCTTCCCAGCAAAGTCCTGCCCCGCCGTAACGGCGGCATTCAGCCCGTGATCCTGCGCGATGGTCGAGACGATGTCACCTGACTTCTGGTTCTTGAACTGCTGCGAGCGGCGCTTTTCCGTGAGAGTCGCGCCCTTATCGCGGCCAGACACCGACACCGTACATCCATCCCAATTGATCTTTGGCTCGTCGACGCGGCCGGTGATGACCGAGACTGGATCGGTGCCGTCTAGCGACATCAAAACCTCGACGTCGACCGGCTGATAGTCGGCCCATTCGGCATAGCCATAGCCGGCTGATGCCGTCTCGTCGACGCTCAACTCGGCAGAGAACGTATCGGATGAGCGCTCGCTCTTGCGCGTGACGGTCGCGGTGAGGCAGGGCAGCATCGCACCCCCGAGCGACAACCACACGCGCGGGTAACGCACGTGAGATAGCGAGCTGGCGCTGAGGAAGGCCATCAGGCAACATCACTCAGGGGCGTCCCCGGCGAGGTATAGTGCCCGTGCGGGTCAGGACCACCCATGCTGTTCGGGAAGCGCATGGCGGATGCTTGGTGCTTCGTGACGACTTGGGCGATCTTCTTCCCGTCGAGGTAGATGTGGTGCTGTTGCGGCCGGGTGTCGTTCATCGCCGTCGTCATGTTGCCGCCCGCCGGTACGCCGGGGCTCACCTTGCGGGGCGGAGGAGCCGAGACGGTGGCGGCGGGGCGGCCGGCGGCTATATTCCTGGGAACTTGGATACGGCCCGCGATTGCTCCGATCTTTTCCGCGTAGTGACTGTCTGTTGCGTAGCCGCTACGACCGAGTTCACGTAATTGACTTTCGAGCCCTTCGGCCTTCTTAAAGGGCTCGTACCTTCGATTGTGATTGATGAAGTCAGCATAACCGGCGACACCTTCGGCCATCGAAGGATATTTGCGAAACGATGCCATAACGGACACGTTATGCCCGCCAACCTCTTCGTGGGTTCCAAGCATCTGGCCTGGACCCTTAATGCCGAAGAAATTATTACCCGGCGCGTGCTTGCCCCACGCACTCTCATGTGCTGCTTGGGCCGCTATGATCCTGGGATCGATACCTGTTCTCTTTGACGCCTCGATAGCTCCAGGCATGATGGAAGCCAAGAAGTCGGCGTGAGATCCTGCAAATGGTTTTCCAGCGTCTCCCATAAATGGGGCCGTACCTGTCGTTCCGCCGGACGAACCGCCCCCATGACTGTGTCCCGTCACCCCGTAACGCATATTAGGCAGAGCCCGCCCGCTAGCGCCTCCTGTGCTGTCCCAGGTCGTATAGGCGGCGTTCGTGAAGCCCGAACCGCTGCCGACGTCACCGGCCCCGGCACCACCGCCGAACAGGCCATAGACTTTGGCCGTCGCTGCGTCGAGCGCGGCCGAAAACGATGCCAGCGCGCCGGTGATGCCGGTCGCCCGCGTGTTCAGCCCGTCGAACGACGTCTGGACGATTCCGGTCGACGTGGTGAGCTGGCCGAACTGCCAGACGTTCAGCTCTTCCTGCTTTTGCAACACTCCGAGGCCTACCGTCGCGCGCTCGATCGCTCCCGACATATCGATGCCGGCCGGCAATCCCAGCCTTCCGGCAATGGCCGTAGAGGCCTGTCCGGTGACAGGAGATAGGTTGAGACCTGGGATCGGCGCTCCCTCTGCCGCATGGGCCGATGGCATGATCGCGTCTTTGAGGACCCCGCCGATCGTCTTGTCGCCGAAGATCGGATGATCCCACGGATTGTAGGATTGCGCCTTCTCATGCTGTTCGGGCGTAGACCCGAAGAGCCACGGCACGAACCCATCGATCGCGGCCTTACCTCCCTCATAGATCGCCAGAGGATAGGCCATTGCCCACAAAGACGGCTTTCCGCCTGTCGCGGGAACCGATGTACCGCTGCCGGGCGTTCCGCCATGCACCGCTCCGCCACCGAGTGCCGCCGCGGCCTCTTTCAGAGCCAATGCGGAGGCATCCAAAGCCGTGGCGGCGCCCGACAATGCAGCGCCTCCGCCGCCGAAGCCGAGCATCCGCGCGGCGCCGTAGCCGGTAAGGCCAAGAGCGGCAACGCCGGCACCCATTGCCCCGACCTTGGTAAGGTCCGGATGAGCTTCCATGGCTTGCGCGAAGGCGTTGATGCCCGATGTCAGCTTCGTGAGAACCGCGATGGCGGGGTCCACCAAAGGACCGCCGAGCGCTGTCAAAAAATCCTCGGTCTTTTTGTGCAACGCGTCGAGTTTCAGAACCGGATCTTTGTTCTGAAGGATGTCTACGGCATTGTCCGGCACAGCATCACGGAGAGCCATATCCTTGACGATCTGCATGCGTGTCGCTGGCTCTAAAAGAGCCCGCATCATCATAGTGGTCGACTTGTTCGAGCCGATACCGTTGATGACCTGGTTGACCGCCTTTTGATTGTGTGTATCAACACCGTGAGCTTTGAGCTTATCGAGGACTCCTCCGGACCAATCCCAGACATTTTCCGACATCCCTTCAGCGAACTGACTGTTAGGTTCGAGATGCCATTGTTGCTTTTTGTCTTGCCAAACCTTGCCGCTTTTTATGTCGTCATCGACAAGACCAGAACTGACGAGATTACCGACAGCTTTAGAAGTGACAATTCCAGATGCATAAGATCTGTTCGCCATATAATCGGCGTTGCCGAGCTTGCTGTGCTTCATTACTGAACCGAGAATCGGCGCTACGACGGTCGCCATCCTCATATCCCAGTTCTGGGCTGCACCGCCGGAGTTGTTTGTCATGGCGTAGAATGAGGAACCATCCGTAACGCCACGTTCTGACAACATGGTTTTGAACAGCTCACTCATCATCGCTTTAGTGTTCTTCTCTCTTTCCTCGTTTGTGCCACGCTGAGTGACGCCAGTCTCCTCCAAGCCCTTCGCAAGTTCGAACACCTGCTTGCCGCTGCTAAACTTGCTATGGATACCTTCCGACTTGACTGACTGAAGACCAGTCATGATGTTGTTAAAGGCCGGGAGAAAAGTGATCGCCTCGTCCAGCGTCGGCTTCTTTTCATCGAACTCCGGGAAAACCTTGATCATCTCATAGAGGCGGCCGATGTTCTCCGTCGCCGACGTATTCTGGTTCTGGGCCGCGTTGGCCCACGCGGACTTGCTTGCCTTCTGAACCTCGGATTGACTGAATCCGGCGGCCTCGAATTGGGTTTCCCAATGACGGAAATCGAAAGCCTTACCGAGCGCATCTTTCAGGATTTCACCCGTCACGATGCCGCCGACCAGCGGTGCCATGCCGTCGCCGCCCTGGCTCGCGCCCAGATGACCACCTGGAATGGCCATGCCATGCGGGCGAAGGTGGAAACCGCCATGGGCCTTGTTATGAGGGGACGCAGGATTGCGAGGCACCGGATTGCGAGGGACGATCGGGGTGAGACCGCCCCCGGCCGCTGCCGCTGCTGCGGCATCCGCCATGCCCTTCATGCGAAGGGTCGCGGCTTCAAGGGCCGCGTCAAGCCGTCCGATGCTGCCGAGCGCTGCGTCGACCGAGGCGCTAGCACCCTCGCTAAGGCCCGTCCATAGGCCAGCCGACGCGGCCTTGATGGCGTCGAACTCGGTCGTCGCACCTTTGGATAGGTCACCGAACGCGGTGAGAGCGCCGCTGGCGGCTGCTTTGGCGTCGGCGTCGAGTTGCCCGAAGGCGCCGCTCGCTGCCAGCTTGACCGCATCGAACTCGGCTGTCGCGACCTTGGACAGATTGCCCATGTCGGCGACCGTCGCGGCGATCGCTTCGCCGCTCTCCGTCTTCATGGCCGTGAAGGCGCCGCCTGATGCCGCCTTGACGGCGTCGAAGGCCTTGTCGGCACCGAGCCCGAGACGATCGAAGTGCGCCGTCATCTTGTCGACGGCGACGCCGGTCATGCCGACCAGCGCGTCAAGCTTCTTGCCCTCGCGAACGGCGAGATTGCCGAACCCGAGTTTCCTGAGTTCGACCTGCGATGTCTGGACGGACTTGTCGAACCCTTCAAGCCCCGCGATGATCTTCCGCAGCTCTGGCGAAAAATGATCGAGGAGGGTGAGGGATGCGCCGGTCGCGAAGACTTCACTCAAGGGCGGGATCCGGGGGTGAGGGCTCGCACGGCGAGTTCCGCCAGCGCGACCGCGATCTTGGGTTCCGTGAGCATCAGGGCGGGGCCGAGGAACGGCCTAGCAGGCATCCGCGAGGTGCCGACCTCATGCAGGATGGCGAGTTCGGACGTGGACCCCACGACGCCATGGACGCCGCCCGGAATCGTTTCCGTCTCGCTTGAGATGCTGTCTTTCAGTTCACCCGTCCGTTCCAGCGGATGGGGGACCGGATAACCCTGTCGCTGCTTTTCGGCGATGGTCGAATCGGCGAGCGCTGCCCATCCGGGCTGTTCCACACCGATGAAGGATCGGGCTTCCTCGGCCGCCGCCTCCATGCCGAGCCGCACCTCGCGCTCAAGGGCAAACTTCAGTGCAAGTTGGTTTCGCTTCAGGCCGGCGATGACGTCCGCGAGAGGGATCATGTTGACGCCTTCGGGGCGAGAATGCGATAGGGCGAGACCAAACCGAGCCGAACATGGTGCCCAGATGAACAAGGCGAGCTTCCTAGGCGCCTATATCCTGCTAACGCTGCTCTTCGCCATGCCCTTGGTGGCACTTGCTGTGCCGTTTGTTTGGATCAACGGCATCACGATCGGTCGAGGCAACGAAGTCAAACCCTTGGGGACCAACGGAAAGATGATACTGAGTATGGTTCTGATCGCGATAAGCGGTTACGCGATCATCAGTACCCTGAGTCGACAATCCTGACCGGTTGACTCATTCCGGCCGCAAGTGCCACGTTCCCCGGAATTCATCCGCCGCATCCTCACCGAGGCGCTGTCGGCCAAGGGCTACCTGGCAAGGTCGGAAGAGCCGGGGCAGCCAGGTTGATCGAGAGACGTTGGTACGCACCGCTCGTCACCGCGCTTATGGTGGCCGAGGTGCTTGCCGGCCATATCGTGGGAGGCACGATCGTGCTGGCGGGAGGCTTCTGGCTTCACCATATTCTCATCGAAAACGGTGATCCGAAGTTATACGATGTGCTGCCCTGGCGTTATGTGGTGGACTCTGCCGACTTGGCGATCATGATCGCGTTGACGGTTTTCGGGATCCAGGCGATCCGAAGCATGGAGAAAGAGGAGGCTTAGCAATGGCATACCTCGTGCGATGGCTCCTGTTCGTGGCGCGCTTAGTTCTCGTTTACGCCACCGTTGGCGCGGCAGGGGCGTTCGTCGCCTTTGCAGCGATCACTGCCTATGCGTTCCCGCTGGTTCTCGTCGGCTTCCTTTTCGGCGCGTCGTTCGCGGCCGGAGGCGCCATCCTTGCAAGGGCTGTCCGCCGCGCCCGGAGATCCGGTTCCGCGCTGCCTTTCTCCGGCAAGCTTCGGGCCTTCATGTCCGAAGGCGGATGGTACCATGGCCCCAATCATTTGGCGGGCTAGCAAAACTGATAAACGAGTACCGGATCACAGTCGACACGCTGACGCCCGAAGACGGTGGCGGCTATCTCGCTTGGGTTCCTGATCTCCCCGGCTGCATGTCGGACGGAGAAACACCGGAAGAAGCTACACGAAATTGCCGGGAGGCGATCGGCGAATGGATCGATCACGCCATTCGCCATGGTAAGCAGATTCCAGCCCCCACGTCAGGCAAGGCCTACGCCTGATCACCCGTCATCGCCAGACCACGTCCCTTCATCGAAATCGTATGTCTCGCCGGTCTGCATCTCGCGGAAGATGACCGCCCATGCCATGGACTCGTGGGGATCAAGATCCATGGCGACATCGAGCGGGACCCCATTCTTGACGAGCCAGAGGGCTTGTCTCAGGCTGGGGTCGCTGCTGAGTTTTTTGCCGGGTCCTTTGCCTCCGCACCCGAGGCGGCGGCCTTCTTGTCGAGACCCATCAGCCGAACCCAGGCCGTACCGGCTGCCTGCATGCCCTCGTTGTCGAGGGAGTTGAAGACCATATCAAGCTCGCCTTGGTCCTTCGGCGCCGGATAGACGGTGCCGTCGATCTCGCGGACGCAGGCCGCCACGATGGCGTCGCCCATGATCGACATGGAATCGCTCTCGACGATGCGACGCACGATCTGCATCTCGGCAGGCCGCAGCCGCTTCACCGAGATCATGCGACCGAACGTGTCGGCTTCGCGCTCGACGGCGTCGTACCGCGCCTTGACTCCTCCAGGACTTGTCGGCCGAACGGCGCGCCCTCGTCACCGAGGACGATCGCAAGGCCTTGGTGGCGATGCAAAAGGGCATCGAAGCTGACCGCAATGGGAGCGCGGGTAAATGAGCGCGCCCGAACCGCAGGCCGGCGCGAGCGCGCGGCCGTGGCGTACCGACCGCACCGACATCTTCGACGCTTATGGCAACAAGATCGCCAGCGTTTCCGGGTCTGAAACTCAGCTCGACGACGCCGCCCTTATCGTCCAGGCGGTCAACTCGCACGACGCCCTCGTGGCCGCCCTGACGGTCTGCATGGAAGCGATCGATTACGCCCATGCCGATCCGGAGGCGGGCCTGCCAAGCCCGTCCTGGCACTGGTGGAAGGCCGCTCGCGAGGCCCTTGCCGCCGCTCAGGAGGATCGCACTGATGGCTGACGGATTGAAGACGACGGCGATGGAGCGCGCACTTCTCGACGCGATGGCAGACGCTCTAAACGGCTTGTCCACGTCAGAACTGGCTGAGGTCTACGCCCCCGGCACTATGACCTCGCCACGCGGCGGCTTCGGCCGCGTTGCCGCAGACATCGGCCTTATCTTGGGTGATTTGCTCAAGCGCGACCTCGTCTACCGGACCTCGCTTTCCGCTGGATGGAAGATCACACCCGCGGGCTACGACGCCCTCCGTCTCGCCGCCCCGGCTCCGGCACCAAAGTGAACCCGAAGGAATGACGCCATGAGAACCTGGATAACCGACGCCAACAATAACCGGTGCTCGATAGAGCACTTTGGATCGGAAGCGGCTGCCCGAGAAGCCTTGGAAAGCCTTAAAAACTGCTCCGGCTGCTCCGACTGCTCCGACTGCTCCCGCTGCTCCGGCTGCTCCGACTGCTCCCGCTGCTCCGACTGCTCCGACTGCTCCGGCTGCTCCCTCTGCTCCGACTGCTCCGACTGCTCCCTCTGCTCCGGCTGCTCCCTCTGCTCCGGCTGCTCCCTCTGCTCCGGCTGCTCCCTCTGCTCCCGCTGCTCCGGCTGCTCCGACTGCTCCGACTGCTCCCGCTGCTCCGGCTGCTCCGACTGCTCCCGCTGCTCCGGCTGCTCCGACTGCTCCGACTGCTCCCGCTGCTCCGGCTGCTCCGACTGCTCCCGCTGCTCCGACTGCTCCCGCTGCTCCGGCTGCTCCGACTGCTCCGACTGCTCCGACTGCTCCCTCTGCTCCGGCTGCTCCGACTGCTCCCGCTGCTCCGACTGCTCCCGCTGCTCCGGCTGCTCCGACTGCTCCGACTGCTCCGACTGCTTCCGTCAGCGCGGTCAAGAAGGGTCAGGTCAGACCGCACCTCCGGTCCCGGTCATTGAGAATATTCATGCCGAGATCTACGCCGCCGTGTCTCGCCCGAACGCTTTCGACATGGGAACGTGGCACACCTGCAACACGACGCACTGTCGTGCCGGCTGGGCTGTGACTATTGCGGGCGAGGCCGGCGCCGCTCTGGAGAGCTTCTACAATACCGAGCTCGCGGCGATGCTGATTTACGACGCGTCCGACCCAGACTATCGGATCAACCCGGCACGTTTTTACGACAGCAATACCGACGCGCTCACGGATATGCGCCGACTGGCAGAGCGCGCTCCGCAACCCGAGCCCGCGACGGGAGCCGCCCCATCCGTCCCCACCCCAGCCAGCGCCGAGGCGACGTGATGGCGGACATGCTTTGCCCCGCATCCATGTGTCCGCTCATCGCCAAGGACGGCAGTCCGTGGACCGGCGAAAAGGCGGGATCGTGCCCGGGCCATGACGATATCGACACTGACGGCTGCCCTTGGTGGTCAATGGCCTGCTCTACAGGCGGGATACAGCGTCAGGTCGACCGGGCCTTTGAACACGGCGGGCGGGCTTTCGTAGTCGGCCCTAATCGACCTCGACGAGGATTTGCCGAGCCCCGATCCTACGACTGCCCGCACGCTGCCGTTTGCCAGTGGCAGGCTCAAGCCGGCGATCGGCTATGCCCGCCGCGTGATGCCTTAGCGCGCGGGATGGACCCTCGCGTGTGCCTTTTCTGATCGACGGAGACCACGCCCATGACGACCCCGACCGCCGCCGAACCCGCCGAACCCCGCTACACGCAAGGCATCATGGCCGATGGTGCCGCGATCCTCGACGATGGCGTTCTCATCACCGTCGAGGAAATCCTGGACCGGCTGAACGCCTCCGCCATGGCCCCATCCGCCCCGGACGACATCGTGGCGCTGGTTCAAGCCGCTCTCGACGACAGCTTCGCGTGCGGTGAGCACACTACCAATGACGCCGAGAGCTACGCGACGGCGTTCATCTGCGCCGAGGCTTCGCACGCCGCGTTGCTCGCCGCCATCGGTCGCATGGGAGGCGCGGCGGTGCCGGCGCATCGAGACGTGTTCAGCGGACTGCATGTCGAGAGGCTCGTTCGCGAGTGGTTCTCGACACCTCTAGCCGCCAGCGTCGATCCTCGTCTGGTAGATGGATTGATCGACGTGCTGCGCATGCGGCTCAGGCGCGCCTCCCCGGCCCCGGCGCATGTCCCCAAGAGCGTCGCGCTCGACGACGTCGTTCTGCTCGCGGATGCGATGTGGCAGCTACTCGATGATATGGGCGTCAATGGTCTGTCCGTGTGCCCGGCAGCCAAAGCCGCCGCGCGCTTGGCCTATGAGCCTTTTGCCGATGCCGACGTTCCGTTGGAATATACGGCAGCCGCCGCTAGGGCCGTCGCTCTATCATCCACCGCCACCGAGCCCAGTTCCGGTGCGCTGCGGGACATGCCCCGCGACAAAGACCTTTGTGAGATTGAGCGCGTCGCTCAGGTTTTAGGGTTTCGGCTAGTGCCACTCGCCTCGGTCAATCTCAGCCTCGACGCGTTGCGAGAGGCCCGCTACTGCCTTGAGCAGTTGCGGCGCATCCAGGGCTGGGAAGATCCATCCGATGCCGATGAGGAACAGTCGAACTGGAGTGTCTATCAGCGTACGATTGAGGCGCTGGAGAGCTTCGAACAAGCCGCCGCCATGGTCCCATCCGCCCCGGCCGACCTCGTGGCGCTGGTGGATGCGTACGGCAACGCCGCGTATTGGTCGCACCAGATGGAGGACGACAGCGGCATCGGGGTTGCTCGCAACGCGTTGCTCGCCGCCATCGCCTCGCAAGGCTCCGAAGCCGCTGAACAGGGAGACCGGGGATGACAAGCAAGGTTCCCCTCCTCAGGTTAAGCCCGATGGCATCTCGTGCGCTTCGCCTACTCTCGGAACGTACATCGGCACACGAGATGATCGAACGACCTCTTTGTACTATTGAAGAACTTGAAGCTCGCGGCTTCGTTAGGGAAATCCGCCGCTATCAAGACTGGTGGGGAAGCCGCAAAGTTGAGTGCCGAGAGGTGTCAATCTCAGATGCCGGCCGAGCCGCCCTCGCGGCAGAACGGAGCGAGCCATGACCCCCCCTCGAAACCGTCAAGGCCGCGATAGCGGAGACGCCCGATCCCGAGAACCGCGAAGCGACCCTCCGCGAAGCCCTGGCCTCGACACGCTATCCCGTGGATGGACCGGCATCCGACGAAGAGCGCGATGGCTGGCGGCAGAGACGGAGGGACGAGACGATGGCTGAGTCCCTCGACCAAGACCGGCGGCGTGCCGGCCGCGTGTCTTTACATCCGTCAAGCGTGTGGCAGGCCCTGGACGCCGAAGCCGCCGAATGGGCGCGAGATACCGACATCGCCGCATGGATCGCCCGCATGACGCCAGACCCGAAGACCCGCGAGCACCTTCATCGCATGTTCCGGCTGTGCTTTGCCGAAGGCGCGTATCGAGGTGCGATGAACGTCATCGACGGCAAGAGCCTGCAGGACAGCATCGTTGCCGCCCGAGACGAGGGCCTGAGGGCGAAGGGAGGCGATGGTGGCGCGAGCTGAAATCGAAAGCGCGGGATCTCGCCTGCAAACCATGTTCCTCCTAGCGGCTCGCTATGAGGGCCGACCCGTCGTGCCCGTGGCCGAAGTCTGTCGCGACTTCTTCGCCCCCTTGACCCTCGACAAGTTCCTGCGGAAGGCGAGCGCCGGTGACATCGCCCTGCCGATCGTCCGCATGGAGACCAGCCAGAAAGCCGCCAAGGGCGTGCATCTGTCCGATTTAGCCGATTATCTCGACGGCCGCCGGGCCGCCGCGAAGAAAGAACTTGCGGCCATAAACCGGCCATGAGTCCGACAAAAGGGCTACAACACCGGCGTCCGCAATCCTCTCCTAGAGGGGATTGACGCCATTGTCGGTCCAGTCCATCATGGGGGCGATGGAATAGCGGGCGGAGGGCGGAACCGTCTTGGTAGGGCTATGGTTCACGAGGGCCATCGGAAGCTCGGTGCGGCTTCAGACGACACGTTTCGGAGCCGCCCGCAAGGATTCGACGCGCCATCGGAGCCACCGTCCGGTTTCGACGCCGCTGACGGATGTGACATCACTGAGCCCTGCAACACGCGGCGACGGTCGCCGGTTGCCTCGTTTCCGAGGCCGTGGCACGATGTCAGACTTCGGTCCAAGGTCACGTTGACGTGGGAAGTTTTACCACTATCGTGACTCAGCTTCGACTCGGTGAAGGGTGACGTTCGGTCCCCGATGATGCGGGATTGGCGGATGCGTGTTTGGGTGCCGGGATGGGCGGCAGCGGCGTTGGGCTTGGCCGGCTGTGCGACGCTGACGCGGGGAATGTCCGACCAGGTCGCGGTCCTGTCCGA
>JAABUJ010006634.1_pt1 | contig 11092 bp, 9 predicted proteins | sample 5559131 | NCBI WGS metagenome assembly JAABUJ01 (sample SAMN10711875, study PRJNA513366) | rock metagenome | isolation source: Antarctica rocks | place: Antarctica: Victoria Land, Mt New Zealand nord | collected 2016-01-07 | reverse complement strand
TATATGTAGCGAGACAATACGTCTAGTAAATAATGCAACAAGATAATGCAATTCATGAATTGCATAATTGAATAACTTGTATTCTTGCTATCTATTCTCAATTTCGATCATCTAAATATGACGAAGACATTTCGATTTCAAAATTTCGAGTATTACGACAAATGTTTACTTTTCATCATTACTATAGTGAATTCCTAGATTGATCATCAATTGCGTCATTAATTGCATATTCTTTTGCTAAATGATTTTACGTTTTGCGTGAATAACAAGTAGATTGTTGTCTACATACATAAAGCAAAACATTAATAGATATCGTAAAGAATTAACGATAATGCAAATAAATAATGCACTTACTAAAAAAGAATTTAGTTAGAAACGCTTTAATAGTCTTTTAAAGTGTCTTCAATGTCGAAGTCTAAATTTTGTAATTTCGATCACTCAATTCGTTCTTAAATCTATTGTTGAAAGCTTCATTTTAAAGAAATTCTCGCATTAGTCTTTCGAAAGATCTCTTAAAAATCAATAGATTCGCAAACTTTTAATATTGACAAATTTCTCTTAGAGTCACAATCTTAGACTTAAATTTACGTTTCTTCTATTGCAAAAACTTAGTTAATAATAGCTTATTGCATTATTTTTTTGCATTATTTTCTAAATTTTAGACGTTGTACTTCTAGATAGAGTTTTGCTCTTGCTTTTGTTAGCTTCTTCATTGTTGCAATCTTGTGATGCCATATTATTACGAGTTGATTTCTCGATTTTTTTATGTTTTGCATTAAGTATGTTAACAATTCGTAACAAAGAATGCATTATTCGAATGCATTACTTGTTTGTTTAATACGTGTCATTATAAGATCGTGAGTAAGAAGTTATTCACGTTAACTATTTGAAAAAATTGTATCGACTTAAAGATAATTAAGTTGACGAACAATAATGTGATTAAATAATTAAAATAAGTGCTTAATTATGTCGCAATATAAGATGAAAAGAATGACTTAATTAGAAGCAATAATGTGATAATTGTGATAATTTTCAATTGTAATAATATTAAATAAAGATAAGATTCTTAATTCTAATTTTAATCTTGAGCGCGAAAATTCACTTTATGATCGCGACATTCTTCTCTTTCATTAATTATACATTAGTTAACACAATTTCTAATCACTTATTGCATAGATTTACATAGTTAAGTAAGAATGTTAATTTGCATTACTTGTATGCATTATTATAAAGACTAATCAAAAGCGCAAAATGTCGATTCTCTTCACTCTCTCTTAATTAATTGCTAGTCGAAATCGTGTCATAATGTAAGATGTAAATCAAAAACTATTGTACATCAAACAAAACGCAAATCAAATAGCTCTTTACAAACGATTAACAAAGCTTAAAGTTACGAATGTCTATCAAGAAGCGTTTAAAGACAAGCAAATAAATATGAAGAATAATGTTTAAAACTTGATTATTAATAAGCGAATTAAGAAGAGTCTTTATAATAATGCATTTAAGTAATGCATATATGTTCAAAAAGCTAATTATATAATAGTTAAATGTTTCGAGACAAAATTGATAAAAAAGATTAGAGAGAAGAATGTTGCGAAGCAAGCAATCATTAATGCGATAGCTATAAAGATAACATTTAAAAGTCAACATTTGAACGTAACAAAGTCTACTTCTATTAATCAAGTATGTATTGTGTTTAATGTAAAAAATAAGACTAATATACGTATTAAACTACTACGAATTACGACGAATTTAATATTAACATGTCGAAATATATGATATCAATTATTCAAATTATTTAGCAACGTATTTTGCATTATGAAGAACTAAATAAGTTAAAAACAACTTAAGATTCAAACGTAATCAATGAATTTAACAAGTTTGTGAGCACATTCTCTAGCGACAAAATGTTACGAGCTTATCAAAGCTATACTAGTGGTTTAGATTCTACGCCTTGATGACGAATCTGCTATCATTTTCGATATGTTCGACGAACGAGCATTGCGAGCAATCATGCTTGCTATGTTCGACGAACTAGCAAGGCGAGCAATTAGTATTTCCTTTTCTATATAGAAATTGGAACACGACTCTCTTATGAATCGTGTTCAACTTATCTTAAGTCTTGACTTATTGTTACGACTACTAAGTTGCAATTTCTTGTTACTAAGTGATTGCTTGCATTGCCTAAAAACGTCTACAAATCTCTTCAATAGCATAACTTCTCTCTAATACTTTTTGTAAAAGTATTAACGTAACACTTTGAACACTCTAAGGATGTTTGTATTAGATTAACGCGCTTCTATCTCGAGCAATAGCTTAATAGCATTACGTCGACCCTTTGCTAGTAAAGACGACAAGATAAGAATCAACAAATCTAACGTCTATCATGAAGATCGTATCGACTTGAAGAACTAGCTTATGCAAGTGAATATTTATTTCATCTTCTATTCTATTCTAGCGAACAAGAAGACAATTTTCGCATTCACATTCCTTAGAGAAAGAGTCTAGCATTGGCTCAAGTTGAACTTACGCAAGTATTTGAAGAATTATGACGAAAACCCTCGTGCAATGTTCACGAACTTCGATAATTTCAAGAGAGAGCTTCGAAGAATCTTCGAAACATTCAACGAGAAACAAATCGCAAAAAAAGTGATTTAGCACTTAATTTAACGAATCTTTGCAGCAAACTACGCAATTAGATTCTAGAAATATGTCAATTTTATCAAATGAGACGATGTCGCACTTATGACAATGTTTCGACGAGACCTTAAGAACAACCTCAAGGACAAAATTATGCGCGATGGTAGATTCATTAGCGACATATTTGATCTCATCGAAGTAGTCATCGATCTCGACGACAAGTTGTATGAAAGAGCTATGAAAAAGCGATACGATCAATCTCATAAAAGAGCAAGAATCTTTTTTGAATCAACGATCGAATATTATTAGAAAGAATCTCGTTCTAATTAGAAGTACAACAATTCAAACTATCGTAAACTTGCATCTATGAAATTGAATTTTATCTAACGACGCAAAGAAAAGAACTCTAGAGAAAAGCAAGATAACAAATCTCAAAAAACGTGCTATTTATGTGGCAAATCGAATCACTTCGCAAGAGATTGTCGATCACGAAACTTAATAAATCTTCGACAAATCAATGCCATGTTAAGAGAGATACTCGATAGCTAGAACGACATTAGAAAGCAAACCAACATAGAGACGAACACTCTTAAGATTGAATCGAACGACGACTACTATTTAGTAAAGAACCTAGATTAGTTATAGAAAGTTCTAGATAAAACATTATCAAACAAGGCACTCGCATTTACGTAGAAAGTTAATTAAGCACTCTAGAAGACTATTAAATCTTATAGTTTAGTCATCGACTTGAACGAAGAGTATAACTAGAAGAACTTTCACGAATGCATAGAAGACATTATGAATCATCTTAAGACTTTAGTTGACTCATTGAAGGTCGTAAACGAATGCGAGAAGAAACTAAAAAGCAATGCCACTATAAAAAAGGACATATCTAACATTATTATGAAACAACTAAATCTTATTACGACATACATTACACAACTCGTTATGAACGAAAAATCTAGAATGCTAGCACTTAAACGTAAGAATGCTACTATTGAAGAAGCATACAACTTACACATAGATCTTAGTTGAACAACTTGCTACGACAACTTATGTTAAACTCACCTAGAAAAAAAGAATAAAGTCAATTGATTTTCTAGGAAGCCAAAGTTAGTAATTTAGCAACAAAAGAAAGCTTAGCGCAAACAAGCGCTTAAAGTAGAAGTTACAACATAGAAGCAAAGAAAAGTTCAAATTTCTTAATAAAGAGCATATTAGAGAAATGCAATATGTTAGTCCAATAATAGCAACTAAACTTAATAGCGCACGCACGATGTTTTATCACATCAATTAAGATCAATGGTCGTTGACTTATTGCAATGATCGATTTTAATGCAATAGATAATTTTATAGTCAAAGCTCTTATAAAGAGGAAAGAATATTCTATTCGAAAGAAGTCTAACGCTTACAATCTAGTAATTGTAGATGAAAATTTATTACTCGCAAGAAATGAAAAAGTGAATAAAGAAACGAAATCATTATCGATAACTATTTAGCAACACCACGAGAAACTAATCTTTAATATAGTGGAAATAGTTACTCACGATATCGTTCTAGAAATGCCTTGATTAAAGCAACACAATTTAGAAGTTAACTAGAATACACGAGTACTTAAATTTGCGCGATGCGAATACGCAATTCACATTTAATCTACGCATCGATAGCGTTCGATAATAAATAAAAGATTAAATCGAAACTCGATCGCAAGTAGCGAGCTTGCATTTTCGCAAAAAAACGATCTAATTAAGTTCGACTCGATAAGCATTGACAAAGATTAGCTAGATCACAAAGTTAAAGTAAATGAAGAAAATTGCGAATCTTCTAAGAATTTTGAACTATTTGGTACAACGAGGAAATCGCTAAAACACGTATTACGAATATATAACAATTGGGAGCATCTATTCTAGGAAAAGGAAATAACAAAGGCTCTATCTAAGCATCAATCGTAAAATCACGAAATTAAACTTGAATTAGGCAAGTAGCTCACGTTTGAATCTATATACGCTTTATTCGAGAAGAAGCTCGAAACACTTCGCGAATATTTGGCAAAAAACGAAAAAAAAGAATTTATTAAAAAATCCTAATTATAAATAGAATATTCGATTCTCTTTGTATTTAAGAAGGACGAAACTCTTTGTTTATGTGTCAATTATTGGAAGCTAAACAACATTACAATTAAGAATCGATACTCACTATTCAATATTAGCGAGCTTCAAGATCTATTATTTGAAGCAAAGTATTTTATCAAATTGAACTTACAAGAAGCGTACAACTAGATTAAGATAAAGACAAGAAAAGAGTAGAAAATAGCTTTTCGTATACGATATAAATTATATAAATATACGATAATGTCGTTCGAGCTTACGAACGCCTCGACAACGTGTTAAGAAATGATCAATGATGCATTACGACAATATTTGAATCAATTTGTCATAATATACTTGAACGACATTATGATTTACTCAAATATTTTAAAGAAATATATTAGTTATGTTTTCAAAATATTAAAATGTTTAAATAAAAGAAACTTACATTTTAAGTCAAAGAAATGCGAATTTCATCGAAAGAAAATTGATTTCCTTGAATTTGTCGTTGAACGACGTGAAGTACGCATGAATCTTAAGAAACTACGAGCAATTAAAGAATGAAAATCATTTATCAATGTTAAGAAAGTTTAATTCTTTCTAAATTTCATAAATTACAACAAAAAGTTCATCAAGAACTACTTTGTTAATGCAATATTATTGACAAATCTTACGAAGAAGAATACGTCATAAATATGAAAATTAGTAGAAGAGAAATTATTTTAAAACCTTAAGCTAAAATGCTTAAAGAAACTAGTATTAAAGATGTACAATTCACGATTATTAAGCAAGATTAAAATCGACGCATTAAATTTAGTTATCGATGCATACTTTAGTCAAAAGCATGAAGACATATAACACTCAATGATATATCTCTCGAGAAAACTCTTATTAGTCGAACAAAATTATAATATTTACGACAAGAAGCTACTTGCTATTGTAGTCTTTCTAGAATTATGAAGAATATACATAGAAAAATCATCAAAACTTACAATTCTTATAAATCATAAAAATCTTTTGCATTTCACAACTATTAAATAACTTAACAAAAGACAAATGCGATAATTAGAGCGACTTGAACAATACAAGTTTAGAATATAACATACATTAGACAAAGATAATGACAAAGCAAACGCACTTAACAAAAGAAATGATCATATAAAAACGAAGAAATCGTTCAATCATAGCATACTTAAGATCAACAAAAACGAATCACTATTAGCAAACAAGTATGAGTTGAATGCTATCTTACGAATACTTAAAGACAATACGAAAGAATTTTTAGTAAAGAAAGAAAAACTCTAGATATCTATCGACAAAATTGACGAATGCATAAAGAAGCATCATGATGAATCATTGCAAGGGCATTTGAAAGTGACCAAAATCCTTTAGCTTTTACGTCAACATTGTTAGTTTTTCTAGATAAGACAAGTTGTCGAGACATACATTAAACGATGCCTTAATTGTTAGCAAAACAAACATGATACACATGCGAACTATGACAAAATCCAATATTAGGAATTATTTAAATCGTTATGAAATGAGATCACAATGAACTTTATTATCAAGTTGTTCAAGTCGACGAACCTAGCAACTAGAGACAAATATAATTCGATATTGGTAATAATTAACAAACTTATCAAGTACTCACATATCATCGCATGCAAAGAAAAGTTCATAGTAGAACAACTAGAATATATTGTATTGGATCGACTTATATGATATCACGATATATCTAAAGAACTAACTAGTGATAGAGACAAGCTCTTCACGTCTAACTATTGAAAGACATTGATATCAATGTTAGGAACAAGGCTTAAAATGTCCATTGCCTATCACTTGATCACGAATGATCAAATAGAGCGAACAAACTAGAGTTTGAAGCAATATCTACGACACTATGTCAACAATACTTATAGCAATTGAGTATCACTTTTATCTATGGCCCAACTAGTATTGAATGCAAAGATTTCGAATATCATTAAAATAACTTTATTCTTCGCCAACTATGGCAAGGAACCCAATCTCTTTAGGGAAGAGCGAAATCATTTGTTAGCTTAGTTAGCCATAAAAAGAATAGAGACACTTAAAAAGATACACGATAACATCTTGAAGATGCAAGAACGATTAGCCAAGTACTAGAACAACAAACGAAAAACAACATCTTAGCTAAAGAAGAAAAATAAGATATATCTTTTTACAAAAAATCTTAAGACAAGAAAATCAAGCAAGAAATTGAATCATGTCAAAGTTGGATCGTTTCTTGTCAAGAAAATTAAGGGATTAGTCAACTACGAACTCGACTTACTCAAGAACGCTAAAGTATTTCTAGTATTTTATATCTCATTGTTGAAGTCAACAAATTCAATCACGCCTTTATAGAACACATTTTATTTTCATTCACAAGAAGAGAAACAATATAAGGTTGAGAAAATTCTACGATAGGAAGGTCAAGAGTATCTTATCAAGTAAAAGAGATATTCTACTTCGAAAAACACATGAAAGCTAAAAGAAAATCTTAATTGTTGTCGAAATCTTCTAAGAAAGTTCTATCAAAGTTAGGCAAAAGAGCAATAGCTCAATTCCAATTAGTCGAAAGTTGAAATTGTTCGAACGATATATCGAATAGTAGCTTAGAAGTTTTCGCAACAAGCTTAGTGAAGTGTGCTTCGTTTATCTCTAGATTGCCAATGTTTTTTCACTTCGTTACAATCATCTCTTTCTTCTTATTCTCTAGAAAGTCAAGTTGTTTTTTTAGTCAACTTAGCTTAGCATGCGCTTCGCGCACTTTCTTCTTTAAGCGCATTCGTTTCTCGTGAATTCGTTTTATCGAAGCAAAAGAGATTGCCAAATCACAATCACGACTAGATCGCACACACTTCATACACTTCTTGAAATTATCGCCCACACAACAGGTCTTACTAGTGGAGGCATGATGAGGAGGCATTGGGTTTCGAGACGAAAACTCTAAAGAAGAGAATAGTGTTACGAGCTTATCAAAGTTGTACTAGTGGTTTAGGTTCTACGCCCTAATGACGAATCTGCTATCATGTTCGATATGCTCGACGAACGAGCATTGCGAGCAATTATGTTCGCTATGTTCGACGAACGAGCATTGCGAACAATCATGCTCGCTATGCTCGACGAACGAGCAAGACGAACAATTAGTATTTTCTTTTCTATATAGGAACTAAAATACGACTTTCTTATGAATCGTGTTCAACTCATCTTAAGTCTTGACTTATTGTTACGACTACTAAGCTGCAACCTCTTGTTACCAAGTGATTGCTTGCATTGCCTAAAGACGCCTACAAATCTCTCCAATAGCATAATTCCTCTCTAATATCTCCTGTGGAAGTACTAGCGTAACACAAAAATGTCGCAAATCGTAAAATACTTAATTCTCTTAATTCGATTAATAACGAATTAAAGAATTTGATTAAAGTAAATAATAATAAGATTGAAGTTAAATACGAAAAAGTCAAAGATAATGCAAAAATAATAAAGAACAAATATAAGTCGTCGAAGTATAAAGACGAAGATAATAACAATAAAAATCAAGTTAAGCATAAGATTATAACAATCTTAAATTAGTAAATTAAGATAATCAAGATTAAGAATAGTTAGCAAGAATTTAAGTTATTCAATTATGCAATTTATCAATTGCATTATCTTGTTGCATTATTTATCAAACGCATTGTCTTATTACATTCATTGTTCGTACACTTTTTCTATCAAATATGTTTATCAAAAAGTGCATTATTTATACACTTTTTCTAACAAATATGTTAATCACATTATGCACTTTTTTATCAAATATATTAATCAAAAGATGCATTATCTATACACTTTTTTTAACAAATATGTTAATCACATTATGCACTTTTTTATCAAATATATTAATTAAAAAATGCATTATAATAATGCATTCAAATTATCTAGAAAATTAGAATTAAATCATTAACTTAATTTTTTTAGTTAAAGAGTTCGACAATCTCGTTCTATATAGTCTCATTAAAGATTGCAAAAAAAAATTCATTGTATTTTAAGAAAAATTTAAATTCTTGATCTTTCAACTCGCGATAACAATAACACACAATCTACGATATAATCTTAGATAGCACAATAATGCTCTCGTAAATTATATCGTAAATAATGTGTCATTGTTATTGCAAGTTGAATGCGCTATTACTAAGTTATTAAGACTTTAATATTTGGGAATATTATATTTAAAAATATATAAAAATCTAATATTTCTAAATATTTAACATAATTCTTAAAAAGTTAAATACATTAATTTAATGCAAGATAAGTAATTTAAATGCATTACTAAATTGCATTACTAGATTATATTATCTTCTAATTATATTGTCTCGAAACATATATTAACAATGCAAAATATTCAACAAATATAATGATATCAAATCTCTAAATACTAATTAAACGCAAAACATTTTACAAATTTACTCTAAAAGAATCATTAAATTTTTCAATCGTTAAATTATCGTTTTTTTTTCTTCGATAGATGTTTTACGCTTCGATAATAATCTCTTTAGAATTCAAGTTCATAGTACGATTATAATACTTAAAAAGCATTATTTGTTCGATCGATTTTAAAGTTATTTGTAATCGATTTTATCGACAAACTCTTCTAGTAAGACTAAATGTTCTTTCGATGTTCATAAAGAATATTGAACACGAAAGAACGTCTTTAGTTATTTGAGCTAATTTTGGGAAATTCGAAGCGTTATCTTTTTAAAACTCTTATGTTGAAGTCTCTTCAACAATGGCGTCAATGCAAAGATATCGATCGTTCTCGCTTAGAGATAAAGGTCGACGTTGACTTCGTTGAAGAAGAGTTCGTATAATTATCGCAATAAACTATATAATTATTAACAAATGAACGATTGCATTATTAATTTGCATTATCTCGTTAATCTTGCTAGTTTGTTGCGTTTCGACTCTTAAAGTCGTAATTCTTTCTTTATAATGACAATTAAAATAGTTCTTGAATTCTTTCTTGTATTTGTCGTAATAAGAATGATCAATCTTATTAAAGTCTTGCTTTTCGACATTCTTTGTGTTTCAATCTTAATACAAATTTAACTTTTGAGTGAAATCTAAAATTATAACAAAATTGTATATTAGTTCGTTTTTGTTCTTAGTTTTAGAATAGTACTTCGCGAGTTTTGTAGAAATTAACTCGCAAGCTTTGATAACAAGTGTTTTTGAAAAACACGCATTATCGCGTATAATTCTTTTAACAACATCAAAATAATTAAAAAGAGCATCAAATAATTGAAATTTTAATTGCATGTTAACATTAGTTGTTCTAAACACAATTAAGATTAACTCATAGAAAGAACATAACATATTGTTAACAAGCAATACTAGTAATTATTCGTTATTTTCTAATCGAATAACTTGAATCTTTAAGTCTTTCAAAACTTCGTCGACTTATATATCGATCATATTGCGCAATTAATATGTACGTCGAAGCATTAAATAGATAAAGTTTCAACGAATGCGAATGTCTTGTATTAATATTCGAAACTTTGTTTTAACTTCAATTTGAAACTTTTAAAAGCGAAGCTTTCGTTAAGAAGAACCATTGATAACAACTATAAAAGCGCGAATCTAATTCAATTATTAGCAAATGCATTATCTCTTTGCATTACTTACTTGAAAAATATCTTTTTAACAATAGTGCACAAATCATTGCTTGTAATTACATTCTTAACTTGATCGTTTTCTAATAATAACATGATGTTGTTATTTAAAATCTTTAATTTAATGACTTTAATAAACTTCTAAGTCACGAGATTAATAATATAAGTTATACAAGAAATCGAATTTTGTGCTTTATCTTATGAAGTGTCGCGTCAATTAAGCGTCTTTTTAAGCTTCTCTTTTAGAGTGTCATTGTTGCTTGCATTGTTCGTAACAACATCAAAAAGCTTGTTTTTAATATTATATGTGTTCAAAATTTTAAGAAACTCTTGCATTAAGTGACGATCAATATGTTCAACTTGAAGAGACGTAAATTTAATAAGATGTTTACGATATTAAAATGCAATATCTATTCAATATATTAATACTTCTAGATAAACAACTTGTTAAGAACTAGATTATGCATCTAACGCAATAAATATATGTCGTAACTCTTTTAAATCTTGCTTTATCTTAATACGAATATTATCGTATTTTAAGAAAATCATAAATAACAATTTAGTGCGATGCACGAGAGTAAGATTTGGGCGAAGCATTTGCAATAATTGTCGAAAATGCTCATTTTTGATAATTCGAAAAAATAGATTCAAAGCAATAAAGATCTTGCACAATACTTGTTCTTAATCTAGTTAATT
>JAABUJ010006633.1_pt1 | contig 11092 bp, 9 predicted proteins | sample 5559131 | NCBI WGS metagenome assembly JAABUJ01 (sample SAMN10711875, study PRJNA513366) | rock metagenome | isolation source: Antarctica rocks | place: Antarctica: Victoria Land, Mt New Zealand nord | collected 2016-01-07 | reverse complement strand
GCGCAGCCGGTCTCTTTACCAGCAGCGCACTCTTATCATAACATGGGTCATCAGTTCTGTCAAGAGGTTTATGTATTAAATCTTTGTTAAGCCGCGAGCGTGTACAGAAAGCGCCGGATCGCCCCTAATTACGTAATGGCGAGCCTGACAGGTTGCGGTGACAAGAAAAGGCCTGGCAAGACGTTGTCTATTCCCTATCTTCCGTCACCGCCCGGCTTAGATGCCCGGCAGCACTGTGCCGCCCGACACGGGGATGTACACGCCCGTGATGTAGCTTGCCAGGTCGGACGCGAGGAATGCAACGACATTGGCAATTTCCTGGTCGGTGCCGCGACGCTTGAGCGGCACGTTTTTGTCGTACTCTTCGTTTCTCTCGCTGCCCCGCTCCCGGTCGTTGTCGCTGATTGTCCAGCCCGGCGCGACCTGGTTGACCGTGATTTGATGCTCCCCGACTTCTTTGGCAAGCACGCGCAGCACGCCGTCCATGCCCCGCTTGCCCGACACATACGCCGACTGCGACGGAAAGTTCTGCATGGCGCATTCGGTGCTGATAGCAACCACGCGCCCTTTCCCTTTCTCAATCATGGCCGGGACAAACGCCTGCGCCATCAGCACATTGTGCAGCACGCATGACCGGAACTGGCTTTCGTAGTCCGCCGCGCTTTGTTCCAGCACGGTTGTCCATTGGTACTGGCTGACCGCATTGTTGACGATAATATCCGCCGCGCCGAAGGCCGCTGTGACCGTGTCGCGCATTCGCAGCACATCGTCCGCCACGGTAACATCCGCCTGCACCGGCAGGGCACGGCAGCCTTCGTCTTCCAGTTCACGCACCAGTTCCTGCGCTTTAGCCTCGTTTTTGTGGTAATGCACGGCGACAGATGCCCCGCACCGCGCCAATGTCCGCGCCATGGTTCTGCCGAGCTGTCCGGTCGCGCCGGTCACCACGGCCACCCGGCCCGAGAGGTCTATTTGGAGGCAGTCGGTCATTGGTCTTTACTCCTTTGGGTGTGCGTGTTCAATGTTTTGCCGGTAGAGAGCGGGCAGGCAGTGAGCGCAGAGTCACCAACTCTAAAGGCCCGATCTTGGCAATATGCACGACGCCGTTTTGCATCACAACAATGCCTGCGGGAGCGTTGCTCGTCCGGCTGCCGCTGCGCTGCACGGCAAAGCGCACCGCCCCTGACTGAGCTAGCTCGGGAATGCGCACCGTCACGGCATATGTCTGCGCGGGAAAGCCGCTGTTGTCTTTCTCAGCCTGAGTGGCGGCGGGGAATGCGTCCGAAGTGTAGTTGCTCAGGCCGACCGCCCATGTGCCGTCCGGGTTGCGGGCCGAGGCCGCGCTCAGGTGCGGCTTTCTGCCGAATGTCCACGTCATGTCGCCGTCCAGCGAGCTTTGGCTTTGGCGAAACACGGCCCCTACGTCAAATGCCTGCGAAAGCTGCCGGTAATAATCGTACTTTAGAAACTTGGTAATGGTGAACGGACGGGGCGTGTAGGCAAAGATGCGCGTGGCGTTGTCGTTGGGGTCGGGCACCTCAAAGCCGACAAAGTGTACCCAGTGCGTCACCCGGTGGTTCATGTCATTCAGAAAGCGCGACGCGAGCGAGGCGGCTTTTTCTGTATCGCCCGGCGCTTCGGGGCCGTTGGCGCTTGCTTCCGTCATCCAGTACGACTTGCCGGTGTTCGCGACCAGGGCGGCGGATTCGGGCGTGGTGCCGCTGCTGTACGAATGCGAGGCCAGCCCGGCCAATGCCCGCCACGCGACGGGGTCTGCCTTGAGCGCGCGGGCCGTCTCGTAAAAGCCGCCGTCCACATTGGCCTGCTCGGGCGCGATAATCTGCACGCGGCTTAAGTCCTGCGCGTCCAGGTCGGCGCGCAGACGCTTGACCACCTCAACCACCTGCGCCGGGGTGAACCGCTCCTGGTCGTTTGGCTCGTTCTGCACGCCCGTCGCCGTGGGCACGATGCCGGTCTCGCGCTTCAAGCGGCCGATAAAGTCCGCCAGCAGGTCGGCATACGCATCGGTCGCGGACGGCTTGAGTGCCAGTCCGGTTTCCGCGCTGCCTTGGGCGCTTTTTTCTGTCATGGAGGCGGGCACATGGTCGGGGGCGAGCAGTAGCGTGGTCACTCCGTGCGCGCGGGCATCGGCAATCAGCCCCGAGTCCACATAGCAGCCGCGAAACTCCGTCATGTCGTGCGCGCCGGGCACGGGCGCGTACTTGTCCGTGTTGAGCCAGACGCGCAACGTGGTAAACCGCAGGTCATGCCACAGCATTCGCGACAGCGTTTGGCGCTGCGCGCGAGGCAGCGCTTGGTACTCATGCCCGAAGTTCAGCGCGCTCGCCCCAAACCCCTGAAATGTCTGCCGCGCACCCGGCTGCACCGTGATGGTGACGGTGGCAGGCGCGGGAGCCTGCGTCTGCGCCCCCACCCCACCCGCAAGCACCGGAGACGCAATCACAGACAGCGCATACAAGATAGTTTTCATCGTCAAGTTTCCCCTCGCATGTCCCCTCGGTGCAGAAAAGGCCCCCGCGCTAAGTTTGGGGAGTAAGAGGCCCCCCTGCCCCAAGTTTGGGGAGCCGGAAGGGAACCTACCCCCGGCCCCTCCCGCCCTCCGGGTCTGCCAGTGCAGCCCTCCGGGTCTGCCAGTGCAGAAGCGGGAAGGGAGTAGGAGTGGTTTTCTCTGCCCCCTCTCCGTTTCGGGGAGGGCCGGGGAGGGGTTTCCGGCTCCCAAACTTGGGGCAGGGGGGCCTTCCCAGCACTTTCTAGACACACTCTAACGGGATTGCTGGCGCGTTCCCCCCACGTTTTCAGCCCTCACCAACGACGGAACAGTTTCTTCCATCGTTGGTGTGCGCTCCAAACGCGCTGGGAACCCCTCTAAGACGCCGGCACAACCCCGCTACACGGCGACGGTTTTGCTGGGGCCGGCCAGCACTTCGCCCGGCGCAACCCAGCCCTGCTCTTGCCCATCGCGCATCAGCAGGATTTGATCCGCGCCTTGCAGCATTTCGGGGTCGTGGGTCACCACCACGACTGTGCCCCGGTCGCGGTAGGAAGACAGCAGATCAATCACCAGGTGGCCGTTGGTGTGGTCTAAAGACGCCGTGGGTTCATCGGCAAAGATAATCTCGGGGTCGTTCATCATAGCGCGGGCCACACAAACGCGCTGCTTTTCGCCGCCGGACAGTTGCGATGGCAGCTTGCCTGCGAGTTCGGTAATTCCCAACTGCCGAAAAAAGTCCTGTGCTTTGGCGCGGGCGGCTTTGTCCAGAACAGGCGCCCCCATCAGCACATTTTCCATCGCGGTCTGCCAGACCAGAAGATAAGGCTGCTGGAAGACAAAGCCGAAGCGGCGGCGGCGCAGGTCAATCAGGTCGTGCTCGGTGTGCGCGCCATACGCGAAGTTCTGCAAGCAGACATCGCCGCCGGTCGGGCGCTTGAGGCCGCTCAAGATGTAAAGCAGAGAGGATTTGCCCGACCCGGAAGGCCCCATGATGCCGACAAACTGGCGGTTGGGAATCTGAATGCTCACCTCGCGCAGGGCATAGGTGCGGCGGCTGCCATCGTCGTAAACCAGGGAGATTTTATCCGTAGACAAGAGAGTGTCCGGCATAAACTAACGCCTTTCAATGATGCTGACGGGGTCTAAATGAGACAAACGATAGCTGATAGTCGCCACGGCAAACAGCGTGATAATCACGGGAATGGGCAGGGTGTTAAGATAAGAATACGGGTCGCTGGGGTTAATCAGCATGCCGCGCGGCTCAAACACGCGCCCGCGCATGACCGACAAGATGCTCCAATTCACCAAGACGCCCACAGCCCACCCAAGCGTTGTGAGAATGGCGGTTTCGGACACGGCGTGCCACAGCAGGGTGGAACGGCGCAGGCCGATGGCAGCCAGTGTCGCAAACTCGGTGATGCGCTGCGTAAAGTAGATGTTGGACAGCATGCCTGCCATCAGCGCGACGACAAAGATCACCATGCCGTTGACCAGGTGCATAATCAAATACATAGATGCCAGCGAATCGCGCAGGGTCTTCACCAGGCTGTTAAACGCAAAGACCTGCACGCGTATCTTGTCCAGGCTCTTGTAAAGAATGTCGCCCAAAGCCACCTGCCCGCTGGGTGTTTTGCTGGTGACCAGTATGGAATGCGGGAACAAAGGCAGAGCGGCGTCGACGAACTCCTGCGACGTGAAGGCAATCCAGGTCGGCCCCTTCAGGATGCCGACCAGCTTCACAGGCACAGGCACCGTAGCAATCGTGCCGGTATCGGTGGGGCGGGCAATCATGTCGCCGATATGCAGCTTTTTATTACGAACCAGCCCTTCCGAGACAACGGCTTCCGGCTGGCCCGGTGCAGGCATGCGGCCCGACACAAGCCTATCGCCCGCGCGCTGAAGAAGGTAATCGCGGTCATTGGGGGTGACGCCCAGGCAGATAAAGGGGAACGGGCCAAAGACAGTGTTGACACTGAAAAAGAAGCCGCTGGTGTCAATGGCGCGGTCTACCTGAGGCATCTTGCGCACCTGGGCGGCAATGTCGGGGTCTACGCGCAGCCTGCCGGAGCGGGGAATAATCGGCGTGAACGCACGAGTGTAGCTGTAGATAGTCAGCACGGTCAAATCAATAGAATTGACAATGGTGACCACGGACGCAATCAGAAACACAGACAGCACAATCACAAAGCCGAGCGGCAAAGTGCGGCCCAGGTTGCGCCGAAAGTAGGTAACAGGACTGAGTGGGCGTGCGATGGGAGTAAACCCCTTCTAAACAGAGCCTTTTGTGAAACTCTTCACAGACAGTATACCCGCATTCATCATGGGCACTGTGCTAGGGAAAAGAGCGGACGCGCGAGCGGGGGCGGGAACGAAGAAAAGGGCCTGGCCTGCTTGCAAGCCAGCGGCGCGATTGGGTATAATCCCCACCAACAACGCTTTAGAACGAGGGACAAAAGCAATGGCAGACGAACAAAAATCAACCTGGCGAACCAAAGTCGGATTGGCTGAAATGCTCAAAGGCGGCGTCATCATGGACGTCATCAACCCGGAGCAGGCCATTATCGCCGAAGAAGCGGGCGCAACCGCCGTTATGGCACTGGAGCGGGTTCCCGCCGACATCCGCAAAGACGGCGGCGTGGCGCGCATGTCCGACCCCAAGATGATCAAAGGGATTATGGATGTGGTCACTATTCCTGTGATGGCAAAAGCGCGCATTGGACACTTCGCCGAGGCGCAGATATTGCAGGCCTTGGGCGTGGACTTTATTGACGAAAGCGAAGTGCTCACCCCCGCCGACGATGCCTACCATATTAACAAGCACGACTTCAAGGTGCCATTTGTCTGCGGATGCCGTGATTTGGGCGAAGCATTGCGGCGTATCGGCGAAGGCGCGGCGATGATCCGCACCAAAGGCGAGGCGGGCAGCGGCAACGTGGTGGAAGCCGTGCGGCACATGCGGACAGTCTTGGGCGGCGTGCGCCGCATTCAGGCCATGCCGTTTGAGGAGCTGATGACCGAAGCCAAGAACCTCGGCGCACCGTATGAGCTGGTCGTGGAGCTGCACCGCACCGGCAAGTTGCCCGTGCCCAACTTCTCGGCGGGCGGCATTGCCACCCCCGCCGATGCCGCACTGATGCGTCAGCTTGGGGCCGAAGCCGTGTTTGTGGGGTCAGGCATCTTCAAGTCGGGCGACCCCAAGCGCCGCGCCAAAGCCATTGTGGATGCCGCCACGCACTTTGACAACCCCGACATCTTAGCGGAAGTATCCCACGACATTGGCGAGCCGATGGTTGGCATCAACATTAGCACCCTGCCCAAAGAAGAACTCATGGCAAACCGAGGCTGGTGAGGCGCACCGCGGGCGCATCGCGCCTCTTATTGCAGGCATGAAGACATGCCCGCGTAGGACAGCAGACACTTTGCCTGCGTAGGACAGCAGACACTTTGCCTGCGTAGGACAGCAGACACTTTGCCTGCGTAGGACAACAAACAAAGGCCGCCTTCATCTGAAGGCGGCCTCCTGTACACAAATCAACTCCACCACTACCCTTGTCACCTGCACTCCAAATACTGCTGCCCTCCAAAGGACACCCATGAACCAGAAAACGCATGGAAGACATGCCGGGGCATTGGCCCTGTCCGCAGCCTGCCTGCTGGTGACAGCGGCCTGCGCCGGTGTGCAGGCCGCGCCGCCACCGCCGAGCGCCAAGCCCTCTCCCGCTCCCGTAGAAGCACAGCTTTACTCAACCATGCCTTCCACAAGAGCCTATCGGCCCGAGATGGCAATGGACGGGGACGCAGGTACCTATTTCAAGACCGCCTATGGCATGGATGACGGCGACGATTTCCTGGTAAGGCTAGGCCGTCCTATCCCTCTGCAGGCGCTTCGCATCACCACCGGCGACGCGGAAGGCCAAGACCTGCTCGCCAATGGGTTCGTGGAAGTGTCTCCTGATGGAGTTCACTTTCGCAAGGCGGCATCGTTCAGCAGTGCAGGCGTCGCACAGGCGGCGCTTGCCAATGTGCCGGTGCAGGCAGTGCGCATTCGCGTAAACCCAGGCCAGGAAGTGCCCGCACTGCTGGTTCGCGAAATCACGCTCACGTCGCCGGTGAAGATTAGCCACGCGCAGCAGGGGCCAGGCCGAGGCTTCCCTGACCTGTCGCAAACAACGGAAGTCACGCCTGCCCTTAAAGCGTGGGCGCAAAAGGCCGAGAGGCAGATGGAGGCGTTCTGGCCGGACACCTCTGCCCTGCTCTACACCGACAACTTCATCCCGCCCAACATGGTGAATGTAGTCTACCGCACCGGGCCGGACGTGACCGGCATCGCCGCCACCGGCGGGGGCGTGATGACAGTCAACACAGTCTGGTGCGCGCGGCATCCCGAAGACACGCCCTTGACCGTACACGAGATGGCCCATGTCATTCAAGCCTATTCCGGTTACAATCCGGTCTGGCTGGTGGAAGGCATCGCCGATTATATTCGCTGGGTCAAGTTTGAGCCGGAGCATTTCCACCCCCGCATCAACGTGCAGAAGGCCACCTACCATGACGCTTACCAAACCACTGCGACGTTTCTCGCCTGGTGCGAACAGCACTACGACCCCGCATTGGTCACTAAGCTCAGCCGCGCCGTCCGCTTTGGCAGCTACAACAACAGCCTCTTCAAGACATACTGCGGCAAAGACGTAGACACGCTCTGGTCGGAGTTCATTGCCGCGTATCAAGCAGACCCGGTTAACATCATTACGCCGCCCCTCGCCGCAGCGGACAGGCCGCGTGTTCTGCCAAATGTCGCTGCGGGCGCCAGTGTTCCCATCAGCCTTGCCTCCGCCTTTGATACGTCCGGGATTGCGAGTGACGGCACGCCCTTCAGCCCAACCAGCGGAACCGATGCTGGCGGGATGGCCTATTCGTCTGCACTGCTCGGCCCTGCCCCCACCGACAAGAATGTGCAGTTCCGCCTTGGCCCCGCCAATGCCCCCGATGTCGTCACCTGTCATGGAAACACAATCCCGCTCCCTGCCGGCATGTATGCGTCCTTGTGGCTGCTGGGGGCCGCGACTGACGGCGCGCAGAGCGGGCAGAGTTTGACTGTCACCTACACCGACGGCACCAAAGATACCCTGGCGCAGAGTTTCAGCGATTGGTTCCATCCACAAGGCTTTCCCGGCGAAAGCCGCGCCGTGACAATGCCCTACCGCAACACGGCAGGCGGCGCGAAAGACACCCGAACATTCTACGCCTACAGCTACGGCTTCAGCCTCAATCCCCAGAAGACCGTGCAAAGCCTCACCCTGCCGGACAACAGCAACGTGAAGATACTCGCCGCCTCGCTGGCTCATTAGGCCGGACGGCTGCGCCTTCTTGATTTGTTCCCACGCACCGGGCAGGAAAACAAGGCAGGGGGCGCGAAACAGCCGCTTGTTGACCTGTCTCATTCTGAGAGACATGGCCGCGCAGTTCAATGCCGACAGCGAAATCCAAGCCTTGTTGCAGCAAATCAACCGGGAGGACAGCACGCTGGACCCGCTGCTGTCCGCCCCATTCTCGCCGCAGAACGCCGACACCCTGCGCGCCATGACCTTTGACGCGACCGCTCTTGCCGCACAGCCTCTGCCCTACGAGAAGCTGGATCAGCTCGTCTTTGACCTGCTGCTCGGTGTGCGCTAACAGCGTTTGGAAGGCATTTAACGTTTTCCCTGCCCCAATGGGTTGGGGGAACATTGGCGTAATGCGCTCCCATGCTGCGTAGCGTCATCGGACTGAAAACCCAATTATGAACATCCGTGTTGTTGCCGGAACACTTGCGCTGGCAGTTGTCGCGTGCGGTTTTAGTCTTTCTTTGCGCCCTCTTTGGCTTGACTCCCGGCTGGCTGAGGCTGTGAAGCAACGCGATTGCAGCCAGGCGATAAACGCGCTTAATGCAGGGGCCAATCCCAATGCTGCGCCTTCAGGCGATTATCCGGCACTCACGCGGGCCGCGCTTCAGGGGGATACCTGTACAGCCTCTGCCTTGCTCCAGCATGGCGCAAACATTAATCTGCGTGATGCTTGGGGCGGCACTCCTCTGTTTGCATCCTTGAGCCAGTACTATGACTTGTCTCCAATGGGCTGTCGCAACGGCGTCAGCAATGGCCCCGCCAATCCGAACAGTGGCTGTTGGTCTTACGAGATGCTCAAGTTTCTTATCGCACATAATGCGGATGTCAACGCAAGCATCTCCGGCAAGACACCTCTGCAATTAGCCCGCTTTGAGCATGACCGGACGCACCCGGCGAATGCCCAGCCTCCACTTCCGCCGTGGAAAGATGACGCGATAACCCTGCTGTTGCAGTCGGGCGCGAGGTAATCTTTGCCTTCCAATCCCCTAAGCCCCATCGTTCTCGCCACTGGATTAGCGTTCCCTGAAGGCCCTGTGCTGAGCCGGGATGGCGGCACGCTGTATTGTGTCAACGTGCAGGCGAGCTTCCTTTCACGCCTGGACATTGCCACCCGCACTCTGACCCGCGAATGGCTGACTTTGCCGGACGGGGGCCGGGGCAATGGCGCGACGCTTGGCCCTGACAATGCCCTGTATGTGGCCGATGTGGGCGCACGGCGCATCGTGCGCATTGACCTTGCCCGCGACCCTGCGCCGGGTGCGGTTACAACTGTTGCCGACACCAACCACGTGGGCGCACCCCTGCGCGGTCCCAATGACTTGATCTTTGCCCCCGATGGCACTCTGTATTTCACCGACCCGGAAGGCTCCTCCCATGACCCCATCGGCGCGGTCTACAAAGTCCACCCCACCACCCGGCAGGTTTCCCTTGTTGCGGACGGCCTGCGCTATCCCAACGGCCTAGTCCTGTCTCAAGGCGGCGAAACGCTGTTTATCGCGCAGTCGCCGCTCGGGAGCATTGACGCGATTGAGTTGACAACGGGCGTTCTGCGCCCGTTTGCCTGGGTCAGCGAAACGGGCGGCCCGGACGGCCTGCGCCTTGGCCCGGATAGCTGCCTTTATGCGGCCATCTTTGGCGACGGCGTGATTGCCAAAGTGTCGGTGGGAGGCGAGGTCATCGCGCGGTTTCCCGTTGGCGGCATGAATCCCACCAACCTGTGCTTTGCCCCGGACGGACGTGCGCTGTATGTCACCGAAGCCGAGACGCATTCTTTGATCTACCTGCCGCTCGCTTTGTAGGCCCGCGCTAACTTCGCGCGCTTGGCGGCTTGCGGGGCGTTTCTCCCCTGCAAACTGAGCGCGCGGCAAAGGCATGGCTCCCCTGTTCGCCCCGTATTGCGAGCGCGAACCAACGACGGAAAGATTTGTTCCGTCGTTGATTATGGCTTGGCACACGTTGGCAGCGCCTGAGCAACACCGATGCGGCAGGCAGGGCAACCGCGCGCCCGCCGCTTTTGGCGGAAGAACCAACAGGCGGACAGGCCGGAGAGTGCAAACCAATTGCCCGGCAGAGGCCGACCGGCCCTTGGCACAACTTGGCAAAAAACTTCTTGACAGCTTGCGCAGTGTGTGATAAGATTGTTGAGCAAGTAGTCATGAATGCTTGCGTACATCTACGGTTCCGTAGTACGATTACGGACGGCTTCGCACGACAGACCGCACATCAAAGGAGATCACTGAAATGCAAGTTCGTTCCCGCACGGCCTCTTCGGCCTCCCCTCTGCTGGCCTTATCTTAGATAAGGCCACTCGCCCTGCTTTCCCTCATGCTGACGCTCACGGCTGCGCTGCTCAGCCCTGCCTCAACCCACGCCCAGGCTCCCCCGGCCCCGACAGGGCTGACGGCCACAGCGGGGAGCGGGCAAGTCGCCCTTTCTTGGAACGCCGCTTCCGGGGCATCCTACTACAATCTGTACCGGGGAACATCGCCCGGCGGCGAGGGTGCCACGCCTTATCAGGCTCCCGCCCCAACGCCCGGCCCCAATAGCGTTTACAATGGAAACAATGCTTTTGTAGTTCGTCCCCTTCAAGGTCAGGCACCGGGAACAATCATCACCACTGGACAGACGATCAAACCTGCTGCCTATTTCAGCGGTACGGCGGCAAACGGCACCACATTTGCGCTCTCCGGCAACACCAACCTGGTAACTGTGGCGACTGCCGGCGACCTGCCACGTATCTACCTCACCCGCAACAGCGTGTCCGGCCTTGGGTATGTGGTCGTCACTAGTACTTATGTGGACAGTAGCGGCTACACGTACACTGTTCCCTTCGTCATTCGCCTGGCTGGCCTGACCGACACTAACTACACCGACACGGACGTGGCGGGCGGTACGCCTTATTACTACCAGGTCTCCGCCGTCGGTCCCGATGGTACCGAAGGCCCCCGCTCCAGCGAGGTTAGCGCGACACCAGGGCCGGCTGTTCTAGGCGTCAGCAATTTAACAATTACACCTTCTACCATAGTAGGTGGTCACTCCGCAACAGCTACTATAACCTTGAGTTCTGCTGCTCCACAAGGAGGGGCTACTGTATCACTTTCAACTAATAACACTACGGTAGTTGGTATCCCCTCTACGGTGCCGATAGCGCAGGGACAGCTAACTGCCAGCTTCAAAGTGACCACGACAGGGGTTG
>JAABUJ010006630.1_pt1 | contig 11093 bp, 10 predicted proteins | sample 5559131 | NCBI WGS metagenome assembly JAABUJ01 (sample SAMN10711875, study PRJNA513366) | rock metagenome | isolation source: Antarctica rocks | place: Antarctica: Victoria Land, Mt New Zealand nord | collected 2016-01-07 | reverse complement strand
TTCACCGCAATGATCCGGTCCTGCGCCTTCAGCCCGGCCTGGGCCGCGGGCGACGGCTGGTCACCCGGAGAGCAGGTCGGCTGCGGCGTCTGCACCGTCGGCGAGGCGCTGGGAACGCAGGCGGCAACGCTCGAGACGAGCGGCGTCACCGTACCGATGCCGAAAAGCGTGAAGATCCCGGTGAGCAGGACGGCGGCGATGACGAAGTTCATCATCGGCCCGCCGAGCATCACCGCGACCTTCTTCGGCACCGACAGCTTGTAGAAGACCCGGTCCCGGTCAGCCGGCCCGACCTCGTCCATGGAGTCCTGGCGGGCCTGGTCCATGACCTGGCTGAACCGGCCGGTCGACGAGGCGCGCAGCCGGTCCGGCTCGTCACCGGGCTTCGGCGGGAACATCCCGATCATCCGGATGTACCCCCCGAGCGGGACCGCCTTGAGGCCGTACTCCGTATCCCCGCGCCGGGAGGACCAGATCGTCGGCCCGAAGCCGACCATGTACTGCGTCACCTTCACGCCGAACTTCTTGGCCGGCACCAGGTGACCGATCTCGTGCAGGGCGATCGAGAGCCCGACGCCGACGGCGACGAAGAGCACTCCGGCGATGTACGCGATCACGCGTGGGTCCTTCCCCTGCTCGTGGTGTTGCGACCATTGTCGCCCAGCCCGAGGACCGACCGTGCCTGCGACCGCGCCCAGGCGTCGGCGCCCAGCACCGCGTCAACGTCCAGGTCGGCTGGATCGATCCCGCCGCGGGGCGACTCGCCGTGCTGCTCGACGACGCGGGCGATGGTGTCGACGATGTCGGGGAACCGGATCCGGCCGTCGAAAAAGGCCTGGACGCACTCCTCGTTCGCCGCGTTGTAGACGGCAGGGAAGGTCCCCCCGGCCGCGCCGACCTGCCGGGCCAGCAGCACCGCCGGGAAGGCCGCGTCGTCGAGCGGGAAGAACTCCCACGTCGCTGCCCGCGTCCAGTCGCAGGGCGGGGCGGTGTCCGGCACCCGTTCCGGCCAAGCCAGTCCGAGCGCGATGGGGATGAGCATGCTCGGCGGGGACGCCTGCGCCAGAGTCGACCCGTCCGCGAACTCGACCATCGAGTGGATGACCGACTGCGGGTGCACGACGACGTCGATCCGGTCGAACGGGATGTCGAAGAGCAGGTGCGCCTCGATGACCTCGAGCCCCTTGTTGACGAGCGTGGCCGAGTTCGTCGTGATGACGGGGCCCATGTCCCACGTGGGGTGAGCCAGCGCCTGGGCCGGCGTGACGTCGTGGAGCCGCTCACGCGGCATACCCCTGAACGGACCACCGCTCGCGGTGACCACGAGGCGGCGCACCTCGTCGGCCGTCCCACCGCGCAGGCACTGGGCGATCGCGCTGTGCTCACTGTCGACGGGCACGATCTGTCCCGGCCGGGCCGCTGCCTTGACGAGCGGGCCGCCGATGATGAGCGACTCCTTGTTCGCCAGCGCGAGCGTCCTGCCGGCCCCCAGCGCCGCCAGCGTCGGCGCCAGGCCGATCGACCCGGTGATGCCGTTGAGGACGACGTCCGCCGGGCGGGCGGCGAGGATGGTGCTGGCATCCGGCCCGACGAGCACCTCCGGCCGGTATGCCGGGCGGCCGGCTGCCGCTGCCGCCGCGCCGATCGCCTCGGTGACCTCCTCCGCGGCGCCCAGGGCGACGCCGACCGCCTCGACCTGCAGCCGCACCGCCTGCGCGGCGAGCAGCGCGAGGTTGCCGCCTCCGGCGCTGAGCGCGCTCACCGTGAAGCGGTCGGGGTTGGCGAGGACGACCTCGATCGCCTGCGTGCCGATCGAGCCGGTCGACCCGAGGAGGGTCACGGTGCGTGGCGCGGTCACTCGCCCATTCTCCCCCTGCCTGGCGGCCGTCAGGTCACGACGTCGGGGCCGCCCGCCGCACGGCTCGGTGCATCATCGCCCGGGTGACCGGGTCGTGGAGGACCCGCACCGGCGCGAAGTAGAGGCGGCCACGCCAGCCGTGCAGCCAGACGGCGGTCGTCACCCGCAGCAGGCGCGCCTCGTGGTCGACACCGACCCCGCACCGGAAGTCCAGGTGTGACTCGCGTTCGACGATGAGCGCCTCGTCGCCGACGACCTCGTCCACGTCGAAGACGGTGCTCGGTGCGCGTTCGATGCCGATGAACCCGACGAGCAGCTCACGCAGAGCCATGAGGGCGTGCACCAGCTTCGGGCTGTCCTTCACGGAGAAGATCTGCTCGGCCCAGAAACGCGGATCGCCGGAGGCACCGTCGGGCAACGGGACGATCACGACGTCGGCCCAGTCCGGCGGTGACTGGCCGGCCAGGGCGAGCGACGTAAAGGATGGTTCGGTGCTGGTCATGGTCTCTCCGTACGCCGCCGTATGTTGACACGCCATACGGTAGCGTACGGAGGTGCGATCGCGACAGAGACTGACCCGGGCCGACTGGGTCGACGCCGGTCTCGTCGCCCTGACCACCAAGGGTCCCGACGCCGTGGCCGTCGAACGGGTCGCGGCGGCGCTCGGTGCGACAAAAGGTTCCGGCTACTGGCACTTCGCGAACCGCCAGGATCTGCTCTGCGCCGTGCTCGAACGGTGGAAGCAGACCTACACCCACGACCTCATCCGTCGGGTCGAGGACTCGGGTGGTTCTGTGCACGATCGGCTGACCCGCCTCATCTCCATCGTCAGCGCGTCGGCGGAGACCTCGCCCGCCGAGCTGCTCGTGATCGGAAGTCACGACCCGGTCGTGCGTTCAGCGGTCGAGGACTCCGTGGCGGCGCGGCTGGCCTATCTCGAGGGGCTGCTCCGCGAAGCCGGCCTCAGCCGACCACAGGCTCGCACCCGCGCCGTGCTCGCCTACTCGGCCTACCTCGGGCACGCGACCCTCGCCGCGACAACGCCCACGGCTCTGCCGCAGAGCGTCGCCGAGCGCCGGCGGATGCAGCGCGCACTCGTGAGTCTGGCGCTCCCCGAGCACACCGACCCGCCGGCCGGCGCCCGATGAGCACCTGCCCCGTCGGGCGAGACGTCAGAGCGCGATCCCGACGTACTTCGTCTCGAGATACTCGTCGATGCCCTCGAAACCTCCCTCTCGACCGAACCCGCTCTGCTTCACGCCACCGAACGGGGCGGCCGGGTTGGAGATGATGCCCTGGTTGACCCCGACCATGCCGTACTCGAGCGCCTCACTCGTCGAGATCGCCCGGGTGAGGCTCTCGGTGAAGAGATAGGCGACGAGGCCGTACTCCGTGTCGTTCGCCATCCGGATCGCCTCGGCGTCGTTGCGGAAGGTCGTGATGGGGGCGACCGGCCCGAAGATCTCCTCCTTCTGCAGCCGGGCGCTTCTCGGCACGTCGGTGAGGACGGTGGGGGCGAAGAAGTAGCCGGGACCCTTCTGCGGCTCACCTCCGGTGAGCACGGCGGCGCCCTTGGCGACCGCGTCGTCGAGCAGCTCGCTCACCTTGTCCCGCGCCTTGGCGTCGATGAGCGGGCCGACCGTGACGCCCTTCTTCGTGCCCTTTCCGAGCGTCATCGCGGCCATCTTCGCGGCGAACTTGCGGGAGAACTCCTCGGCCACCGCCTCGTGGACGTAGAACCGGTTCGCCGCGGTGCAGGCCTCGCCGATGTTGCGCATCTTGGCGAGCATCGCCCCCTCGACGGCCCGCTCGACGTCGGCATCCTCGAAGACGAGGAACGGTGCGTTGCCGCCGAGCTCCATCGAGAGCCGTAGCAGCTGCTCGGCGGACTGCTCCACGAGCATCTTGCCCACCGCGGTGGACCCGGTGAAGGTCAGCTTGCGCAGGCGCGAGTCCCGGACCAGCGGCTCGATGACCTCCTGCGTGCGGCTCGTCGTGAGAACGTTGAGGACGCCGGCCGGCACGCCTGCGTCGGTGAGCAGCTCGGCAAGGAGCAGCATGGTCAACGGCGTCTGGCTCGCCGGCTTGACCACCATGGTGCAGCCGGCGGCGATGGCCGGGCCGATCTTGCGGGTGCCCATCGCCAGCGGAAAGTTCCACGGGGTGATCATCAGGGTGGGGCCGACCGGCTGCTTCATCGTCATCAGCCGGGTCGCCCCGTTGGGCGCGACGGCGTAACGACCGTGGATCCGCACGGCCTCCCCCGCGAACCACCGGAAGAACTCGGCGCCGTAGACAACCTCGGCGCGTGAGTCCGCCAGCGGCTTGCCCATCTCGAGGGTCATGCAGAGGGCGAACTCCTCCGTGCGGGCTGTGATGCGTTCGTATGCCGTGCGCAGGATCTCGCTGCGGTCGCGCGGCGGCGTCGTGGCCCAGGACGACTGGGCGGCCGCGGCCGCCTCGAGGGCGGCCCGACCGTCGGCCACGGTCGCGTCCGCGACGTCGGTCAGGGTGCGACCGGTGGCGGGGTCCTCGACGGCGAGCGTGGCCCCGTCGGAGGAGTTCCGCCAGGTGCCGCCGATGAACAGCCCCTTGGGGACGGACCGGATGAGCGACGTCTGGGTCAATGGCATGGGCAAGCCTCCTTGGTGTCTCCCGCAGCCTAGGACTCCCGGGATTGCGGGTTGCGGCGGCCGGTGAGCAACGGCCGGGACGGATCCCAGCTCGTGCCGTCGCGCTCGTCGGCACGACGGCGGGCGATCGCCGAAAGGGCCTCCAGCACCACCCGGTTCGCCAGGGCAGCGGTGATGTCGGCGTGGTCGTACGGCGGGCTGACCTCGACGACGTCGACGCCGACGACGGGCAGCTCGAGACAGCTGCGACGCACGGCGTCGAGCAGCTCACGTGCGCTGAGCCCGCCGGGTTCGGGGGTGCCGGTGCCCGGGGCATGGCCGGGGTCGCAGACGTCGATGTCCACCGAGAGTAGAAGACCCCGTCGCAGTCGTCCACGGCGATGGCGAAGGCCTCGCTCAGGCACGCGTCGAGGCCGCGGCGCCCGATCTCGGTCATCTCGTAGGAGCGCATCTGCCGGCCGGCCATCCAGTCCAGCGTCTCCGGTGGCGGCCAGTAGCCCCGGAGCCCGATCTGCAGGAACCGGTCACCGCGCAGCGCTCCGGACTCGAGCAACCGGCGCATGGGCTGGCCGTGGCCCCACAGCGAGCCGAACTCGATGTCCCCGGTGTCGGCGTGGGCGTCGAAGTGGATCATCGAGACCCGCCCGTGCCCGAGGACGTTGGCCACGCCCTTCACGTCGGGATAGGCAATCGAGTGGTCCCCGCCGAGAATCATGGGGATCGCGCCCGAGCGGGCGACCTTCTCGACGGCCCTCTCCAGCGCCGGCAGGGCGACCTCGATGTCCCCGGAGAACATCTCCACGTCGCCGGCGTCGAACACCCGCAGGTCGCGCAGACCGTCGGTCCGCAGGGCCAGCGACGGACGTGCCCCGTCGTGCGGAAGGTAGTCGGTCATCCGGATCGCCTGCGGCCCGAAGCGGGTGCCCGGCCGGTGGGAGGTGCCGCCGTCGAACGGTGCGCCGAGGATGACGACGTCAGCCCCGGCATACGAGCTCGGATCGTCCAGGTCGCACCGCTCGACACCGAGGAAGGTGACGTCCGGGCCGTACTGGCTGCCGTAGCGCGTCATCCGACAATCCTAGGGGCGGACCCTCAGCTGTCGAGATTGGCCATGACGTGCTTGACGCGGGTGTAGTCCTCGAACCCGTACATCGACAGGTCCTTGCCGTAGCCGCTGCGCTTGAACCCGCCGTGCGGCATCTCCGCGACCAGGGGGATGTGGGTGTTGATCCAGACGCAGCCGAAGTCCAGCGCCTTGGAGACCCGCATCGCCCGACCGAAGTCCTTCGTCCAGACGCTCGAGGCGAGCCCGTAGTCGACGCCGTTGGCCCAGCGGATCGCCTCGGCCTCGTCGGTGAACTGCTGCACCGTGATGACCGGTCCGAAGATCTCGTCCTGGACGGCCTCGTCATCCTGACGAAGGCCCGAGACCACGGTCGGCTCGAGGAAGAAGCCGTTCCCGAGGCCGCCGACGCGCGAGCCCCCCGCCCCGATGCGGGCGTGGTCGGGCAGCCGGCTGAGGAAGCCCTGGACCCGCTCGAGCTGGCCCGAGCTGTTCACCGGGCCGAAGAGCGCGTCGTCGTCGTCCGGCATACCCACCTTCGCCTGGCTGCGGGCGTAGTCGCCGAGTGCCGCGACGAAGTCGTCGTGGATCCTCGGGGAGGCGAGCACCCGGGTCGCGGCGGTGCAGTCCTGGCCGGCGTTGAAGTAGCCGGCCACGGCGATGCCCTCGACCGCCGCCTCGATGTCGGCGTCGTCGAACACGATGACCGGCGCCTTGCCCCCGAGCTCGAGGTGGACCCGTTTGACGTCCCTGGCCGCCGACTCGGCCACCTGTATGCCGGCCCGGACCGACCCGGTGATCGCGACCATAGCCGGTGTCCGGTGCTCGACGAGGGCGCGGCCGGTGTCCCGGTCCCCGGTCACGACGTTGAACGTCCCGGCCGGGAGGAACTCGGACGCGATCTCGGCGAGGAGCAGGGTCGTCTCGGGCGTCGTGTCGCTCGGCTTGAGGACGACCGTGTTGCCGGCTGCGAGGGCCGGGGCGATCTTCCAGACGGCCATCATCATCGGGTAGTTCCACGGCGTGACCTGGCCGATGACGCCGACCGGCTCGCGCCGCACCCACGAGGTGTGTCCCTTGAGGTACTCGGCCGAGGCCCTGCCCTCGAGGACGCGAGCCGCTCCCGCGAAGAAGCGGATCTGGTCCAGCATCGGCGGGACCTCTTCGCTGGCGGTCAGGGCGTGCGGCTTTCCGGTGTTCTCCCCCTCGAGCCGGACGAGCTCGTCGGCTCGCGCCTCGATGGCGTCGGCGAACCTGAGCAGGGCGTGCTGGCGCTCGCCCGGAGTGGTCTCTCCCCAGGTCTGAAAGGCCGTTGCCGCGGCGGCGTAGGCGGCGTCGACGTCGGCGGGCGACGACAGCGGCGCCGTCGCGACGACCCGGGCCGTCGAAGGGTCGACGATCTCGCTCGTGGCGCCGGTCTCGGGCTCGACGTAGCGCCCGCCGACGAAGTTGCGCAGGACACGTGGCTCGGTCATGGCCCGACCCTATCCCGCGCGCCGATGTTTTGCGCAGCGCTCTCGGTCGGAAGTGACGATTTCGGCGCTGTCTGCTCGCAGGACAACTGATTCCGTCGTAGGATGAGGTCATGACCACGTCGACGAGGGCCCCGGCCACGAGACGTCCGGTCCCCCTCGACGACGTCGCCAAGGCGATCATCGAGCAGCTCCAGGAGGACGGGCGCCGTTCGTATGCCGTCATCGCGGCGAGGGTGGGCTTGTCCGAGGCAGCGGTGCGCCAGCGCGTGCAGAAGCTCCTCGATGCCGACGTCATGCAGATCGTCGCCGTCACCGACCCGCTGCACGTCGGGTTCCGTCGCCAGGCCATGATCGGCATCCGGGCCGAGGGCGACCTCGACCCGGTGGCCGAGGCGCTGGGCAGGCTGCCCGAGGTGTCCTACGTCGTGACGACCGCCGGCAGCTTCGACCTGCTCGTCGAGGTCGTCTGCGAGGACGACGAGCACCTGCTCGAGCTGCTCACCCAGCACATCCGCACGTTCCCGGGCGTGCGGTCGACCGAGACCTTCGTCTATCTCAAGCTCAACAAGCAGCACTACAACTGGGGGACCAGATGACCACACAGCCCACGCCCGTCCCCCAGCCCGCCGCGGAAGGGGACATTGCCCGCACACCGGCCGGCACGGCATACGCGGACGCCGCCCGGGACCACCTCTGGGGCCACTTCACCCGCCACTCGGTCTACGAGCCGCTCGAGAACGGCGGGCTCGGGGGGCAGGTGCCGGTCATCGTCCGCGGTGAGGGGCACCGGATCTGGGACGACCGCGGCAAGGAGTACATCGACGGCCTCGCCGGGTTGTTCGTCGTCCAGGTCGGGCACGGACGGACCGAGCTCGCCGAGGCCGCGGCCAGGCAGGCCGAGCAGCTCGCCTTTTTTCCCCTGTGGTCCTACGCCCACCCGAGGGCGATCGAGCTCGCCGAGCGCCTGGCCAACGGTGCCCCCGGCGACCTCAACCGGGTGTTCTTCACGACCGGTGGCGGCGAGGCCGTCGAGAGTGCGTGGAAGCTGGCCAAGCAGTACTTCAAGCTCGTCGGGAAACCCGGCAAGCACAAGGTGATCAGCCGTGCGGTTGCCTACCACGGCACGCCGCAGGGAGCCCTGTCGATCACCGGTATCCCCGCGGCCAAGGAGATGTTCGAGCCGCTCGTGCCGGGCGCCTTCAAGGTCCCGAACACGAACCAGTACCGCGCCCCGCTGGCCCTGCGTGACGACCCGAAGGCCTTCGGGCTGTGGGCGGCGGACCGGATCGCCGAGGCCATCGAGTTCGAGGGGCCGGACACCGTGGCGGCGGTCTTCCTCGAGCCGGTGCAGAACTCCGGCGGCTGCTTCCCGCCGCCGCCCGGGTACTTCGAGCGGGTGCGCGAGATCTGCGACGAGTACGGCGTCCTCCTCGTGTCCGACGAGGTCATCTGCTCGTTCGGCCGGATCGGGTCGATGTTCGCCTGCGACGACTTCGGCTACGTGCCGGACATCATCACCTGCGCCAAGGGCATGACCTCGGGCTACTCCCCCATCGGCGCGATGATCGCCAGCGACCGCCTCTTCGAGCCCTTCCGCAAGGGCACGACGTCGTTCCCGCACGGCTACACCTTCGGCGGGCACCCGGTCTCGGCCGCCGTGGCGATGGCCAACCTCGACATCTTCGACCGCGAGGGCCTCAACCAGCACGTGCGGGAGCACGCCCCGAAGTTCCGGGCGTCCCTCGAGACCCTCCTCGACCTGCCGATCGTCGGGGACGTCCGCGGTGAGGGCTACTTCTACGGCATCGAGCTGGTCAAGGACAAAGAGACTCGCGAGACGTTCGACGACGACGAGTCGGAGCGGCTGCTGCGCGGCTACCTGTCCCGGGCGCTCTTCGACGCGGGCCTCTACTGCCGCGCCGACGACCGCGGCGACCCGGTGATCCAGCTCGCGCCGCCGCTGATCATCGGCGAGCCCGAGTTCGCCGACATCACCTCGCGCCTGCGCTCCGTCCTCGACGGCGCCGCAGCCCACCTCTGACGATCGAGGGGGCCTCCGACCTCAGCCGAACAGCACGGCGATGAGCAGGATGACCGGGACCGAGAGGAACGTGCTGACGAAGATTGCGTCCCGGGCCAGGAACAGGCCCCGGTTGTAGCGGTTGGCGTAGACGAAGATGTTCTGCGCCGTGGGCAGCGCCGCCGTCACGGCCGCGGCGAAGAGCGCGCGGCCGTGCAGCCCGACGAGAAGATGACCGACCGACACCGCGGCGACCGGTTGGACGACCAGCTTGAGCGCGACGACCGTGCCGACGTGGGGCCATGATCCTCCGGCTCCCGGTCTGGGGCCGCGGCGCAGCGAGATCCCGAAGGCGATGAGCATCGCCGGGACGGCCATGTTGCCGACGAGCTCGATGGGCTGGATGACGAGCAACGGGAGGTGGCCGCCGACGAGGGAGGCGAGCACTCCGATGAGCGCGCCGGCCGTGATCGGGTTCCGCAGGACGCGCAGGAGGCTGGCCCCGAGCATCGGCCGCCGGCCACCGGCCTCACTGTCGAGCAGCGCCATCGCCACCGGCGTGAGGACGAGCAGCTGCACGAGCAGCGTGGGGGCCACCAGGGCGATGTCGCCGAGGACGTAGAGCGCGATGGGCAACCCGAGGTTGCCGGCATTGACGTATGCCGCGCAGAGGCTGCCGATGACCGACTCACCGAGCGGTGGTCTCCACCGCCACCGCGCGATGGCGAGGTAGAGCGCCACGGTGAGAACGACGCTGGCGAACGAGGCGACGAGGTTCGCCGAGAAGATCGCCCGGATCGGCGTTCGCGACATGACGACGATGAGCAGGGCCGGAGACGCGACGTAGAACGCCAACCGCGAGAGGATGAGCTGGGCCGGGACGCCGAGGATCTCGAAGTGGGCCAGCACGAAGCCGAGTCCGACGACCACGCCGATCGTCGCGAACCCCTCCAGGACACCGGCCACCCGCCGATCCTGTCATCACGCCAGAGCCGGGCGCCTTCGCCGACCGGTCGTTCTCCTCGAAGATCCGCTCGAGGACCCGGAACTCACCGCGGCCGCGCTGCGCCACGGTCTGGACGTCGTACCGGGTGACGATCGCCCTTCGGACGTAGCCGTCCTCCTGGAAGGCGATGGTGCTCACGTCGATGTCGTACAGCGCTGACAGTGCGACGTCCGTCAGCATCTGCGCGGCGCTACCGACCCGCACGTCGGTCGGGCCCATCATGAGCACGACCGTGTCGGCGATGTAGAGCGCCTGGTCGGGATGGTGGGTGGTGAGCAGGACGGCCATGCCCTCGTCGACCAGCTCGCGCACCAGGGTCAGGATCTGCGCCTGGTTGTGCAGGTCCAGCCCGGTCGACGGCTCGTCGAGCACCACGACGGGGGCCTGCGCGGCGATCGCTCTGGCGATCAGGACCAGTTGCTGCTCCCCACCGCTGAGGGTCGGGAACTGGCGCTCGCTCAGCCGGGCGCCGCCGACCCGCTCCAGGGCCTCGATCGCGGCGAGCCGGTCCGCGTGACCGGGTGTGCCGAAGAGGCGCACCTTGCGGGCTCGGCCCATGAGCACCATGTCGATGACGCGGAAGGCGAAGGCGCCGCCGCGCGCCTGCGGGACGAAGCCGACGTCCCCCCGGGACCGGACAACGCCCTCGCGCGGTGACAGCAGACCGGCGGCGCAGCGCACGAGGGTGGTCTTTCCGCGTAACGTTGGGTCCGAGCACCGCCGTCGCGGTTCCCGGCTGGACCGTGAGGTTCACGTCACGGAACACCCAGGCGCGCCGGTCATAGGCGAACCCGACGCCCTCGAGCTCAAGCACGGTCCCAGATCCGGTCTCGGTTGCGGCGCAGCAGGACGAAGAAGGCGGGGGCGCCGACCAGCGCGGTGAGGACCCCGAGGGGGATCTCACCGGCGGTGAGAGTGCGGGCGACGGTGTCGATCGCGATGACGTATGCCGCACCCATGAGGAAGCTGACGGGCAGCAGGATGCGGTGGTCGGGTCCAACCCACATGCGCGCCAGGTGGGGGATCACCTGCCCCACC
>JAABUJ010006629.1_pt1 | contig 11093 bp, 5 predicted proteins | sample 5559131 | NCBI WGS metagenome assembly JAABUJ01 (sample SAMN10711875, study PRJNA513366) | rock metagenome | isolation source: Antarctica rocks | place: Antarctica: Victoria Land, Mt New Zealand nord | collected 2016-01-07 | reverse complement strand
TAAGCTTATAATCTGTTAAAAGATGACATTACACTAATAGCACAGCTATTGTGAGTTATATATCTAACAATATTATTAATATTCTATGTTTTATTTCAAGTTCTGCTGTAAGTATTTCTCAGAACTTAATTGTAAACAGTTTATTTTTATTGATGATAAATTTCTTTAATAGTTTATAATTATTAATTAATTTTTGCAGTATAATATACATCAATATTGATGCTGTTATAGTTTCTTTGAATAAAATAAATATTATATACTTTATTAATTTATTTATTATAGTTAATATACTATTAAATCTGACTTTTTATGCTGAGTTCTTTGACTTTAATAATTTTGTAATAAAGTTCATAATAATAGACTTTTAAAGTATATCTAATGCATTCAGTCTTAATATTTCATCATAATGCTTATTTTTCTAAATTTTATTATATTGACATGAATTGCATCTAACAATATATTCTGTAATTTAATTATAAAGATTATTGATATTGCATTTTCTTTATATAAGATTCTCTATATATCTGACTTTTAAGTGTTCATCAGCTCAGCTGTTATAACATACTTTAATAAGTTTTTTATTTGTTAAGAAAGTATTCTTTATTTTAAATATTGCTGCTAAGTCTTTTATAAGAGCTTTTTGCTTATTTTTATGCAAAATTTCAGCATAAATTACTTTCACTTCTTTGTAATCTAAATATCTACTTAATAGGCTGAGTGCGCAGGTTTTAGATTTCATATATGACATTAGTGTCTGTGAAAGAAACGCAAAAAATAGATTACAAAGTTTAGTTTTGTGATGTATTATTTTGTAAGAGTTAGAGCTAATATTATGATTTTATGTAATTTATAATCACATGACTTAGCTTTAAAAAATGATGCTTTAATGTCTCAATTTAATCTAGTGCATATAGAGTTAGTAATAACCTGACTTACAGATCAAATCAGATTTTTATAGAGTTATAGATCTTTTTAAACTTAACTTAACTTTACACTCAGCCTACTACTTAAAGTGTTGACTTTATCATTTTTATTATTTTTCTTATAATAAATCTGAAATTCAAAGTCTATCAACTATTTCACTTAATAAATCTATCATCAGTTCAGTTACTTTGTTATTGTGAAGTTTCTTAAATTCTTATAATCTATAAAGATTTAAATAAACTTTTCTGTTTCTGTAAAATAAGATCTTCAATCTTACAGTACTTTCACTATTGTAAGAAGTTCTTTATTATGAATCTTATATCTTTTATTAGATTCTGATAACTTTCTAAATTAATATATAATAAACTTTTTCTGTTTGTTTTTAATCTAATATAAACATGCATTTACTATAAAATCAAAGTGTCAGTTTTCAGTATCTTTTTGCATGCTGAGTTAAGTATTTACAGATATACTGTTTCACTAAGACTTTTTTTAATGCATAAAATACATTTTCTTACTTTTTATTTTAATATTATCTCTTGTTTTTATGTGTCAAATATGTAAGAGATTTCACAATCTTTATATAGTTAGATATAAACTTCTGATAATAGTTCATCTATTGAAAGAATAATGAGTACTTGTGCTATCTGTCTATTTAGTAAATCTAATACATTGATGTTGACTGCAGTCAACTTAAATATGATTAAATGAATAGCAAAAGCTCTGCTGTCTAAGATAGAAAAAGACTCTGTTAGCTTCTTATATTAAGATTAAAGAAGTCAGAAAAGTAAACAGAACACTATACTTCTCAATATTCTTACTTAATGCATCTATATCTATTGACTTTCACTGTTGTCAAGTCTCAGCTGACACACAAAGCACTTAAACATCTATCTTAACAAGAACTTGATCAGTTCATCAGCTATTATGTTTTAATTAAGTATAAAGTTTATTTAAATTTAATTTCTCTTGTGTAAATCTTAAATGTGATGATAAACAATGTCAATATACTTTAATCACTTATACACATAAGCATTCTTAATCAGTGTCAAAACAGTTTAATTATCTTTCTTAAGCTAAAAAATATATTTTCTTTATGAATCTCATTCTTCTGAATGCTTACACAATGTAAATTAACTTCAAGATACTTATTTAATCTTATGTTTCTTAGCATTTAAGTGAGTCAGACTTCAGTCTTTGCACATATTAACATAATTATATGTTCAGTCTCAGTGATCAATGTTATTACTGACTTCTGCTTTTAGCTAACTCATAACACAAATTCTTCTTTAAATAAATAAACATAATCTAAAATAAATCTTCTGTCTAACTTGTTTAATGTATAGTCAGAGTTAAAGTATTTAAGTAGATCTTGACTTTTATTGAGCTTATACATAATCTTAAGATTAATAATTAATTATACATATTGCAGCAATTTCTTAAGCATATACTTATAATGTTCTGCAGAGTCACTGAGATATTAACTTAGTCATTTTAAGATAAAGAAGATGTTTAAGAGTGTATAAATTGCAGTATACATAAGATTTTTAATGATTTACTAATATTTTCTTTAATCTATGTATTGATCATTAGAGTCAGCTGAGCAAAGAGAGTCATATTTATTTAGTGAAATCTCAGTGTATTAATGCTTATCATTTTGCATATAAAAATCTCTAAGTATCTTGTTGACATAATGTGTCTAATTTATGTACAGTGTCTTTTTCTTACAATCATAAATTATTTAGATATTAAGAATTTTCTGTATTTTTCTTAAGTTCTTAACCTTAAATAAGCTTCTAAAAGATGTTTTGAATCAAAGAATATTTAAGAGATCTGATGAGATCATAATGATGTTATTTACATAAAGAAGTAGTATGATGCTCTTGACAGTGTGAATTAGAAGATATGAGTCTATACTGCTTTGATAAAAATTTAAATAAAGAAGTTTAATGATATATTGTTTATGTTAATCTTTGACAGCTTGCTTCAGATTATATAGACTGTGCAGAATGTATAGTATATAATTAAAAATAGTTATAACTTTAGAAGATGATGTTATGTAGATTGTTTTCTTCAGAAATAACTCAGTAAAAACATTGTTGATATTTATCTAATGATACTTTAAATCTTTGAGTGCAACTAAAGTCAGAAAGACACAGAGAGTATTAAACTTTACAGTTAGTATAAAGATATTTTTATAATTGATACTATATATTTATAAAGACTCTCTTATCACTAATTTTATCTTCAATTTGTCAAGAAAATCATCAATATGCAGCTTAAGTTTAAATACTTACTTGCTGATCACAATGTTAATTTTTCTTAATGAAACAATTTCTTCTTAAATGTCATTCATTGCAAATGCTGTCAGCTCTGCATTAATAACATTCTTTTACATCTCTCTTCAGATTGAGTCTCTTACTGCTTTAATATATGTTAAAAAAGTTAAAATATCAATTCTTATTGAGTACTTACTACTTTTATCATTGACTGTAAATGCAGTCAATGTCAGCATAACTTTTAAGATCTTTATTATAAACTCATTAAAATCAGTATCATTGTCTTTCTGTCTTTTCTTTAATATCTTAATGCATAGAAATGTCTTGACTTTCTTAATTGAGACATTTATGTCTGAATGACTGATCTTGTTAACAGAAATCTTAATATAAGAGAAGAGCTTTAATACATTGTAATTAAAGTTAATTGCAGTTAACTTTAATAATGAATTGTCTGTGATTTCTTTCTTTGATGATGTAACAATAGAATGAGAACTTATAAATTTAAACTTATAAGTTTGCATATTAGATTTCAGAAACTGTTTTAGTGAAGCAGTTACAGTTTCAGTCTTATGCAATTATTCAACAGACTTTTGTTCTGAAAGAATGTTTAATATTTATTTATGAAGTCTTATATCAATACTGTCTTCTTTCTCATTTTCAATAAACTTAACAGTATAACTCTTAATGATTTACTTAAGATCTGATGCTTAAAGCAGATACTGCTTTGTGATTTTTTTACTATAATTTATGAATACTTTTATTCATTCTTAATTCATAAACTTATTCTGTCTACTCTTAGACAGAGACTTTAAGTCAATATAGAAGTAGTATTTGCATTCTTATATATATATATAATTAATAAACAGTTTCATCTTAATGAAAGCTTTCTCTGAAGTGACTTAGTTATCATTGATTAAGAGATCAGTTGCTGTACAATTATAAAGATAAATATTAATCTATATAGTCTTTGCTCAGAACTTTATTGAGAGTTCAGTCTTTTTAATTATTATATACATTAAATTCTCAGTTCTCAGTGATTCTGATTGCTCTTTCAGTTACATCATTTTAAATCAACATGTAAAGCACTATGTATTGTGATATAATGTCAAAAGACATACATCACTTATTGAGAGTAGATCTCAGCTTTGTTACATTGTCACTTTATACAGCAAGAATCTTTACATTAAACTGAAATTTAATCTTTAATCATCATTTCTGCAGTTTCTGCAAAGCATTATCTTATCATTTCAGTAATATTGTTTATATTTTCTGCAAGTGATTGTCTATAATTTTCAGAAAGTATTGATAGTCAGTAAACAACAAAGACAGAAGTTCATATATGTTGATGAAGATCAAAATAAGAAATGTTGACTTTTTTTTTACTTATGTTGTGCTCTCACTGATTTATGAACTTAATTAGAGCATAGATCTTGCATACATCAGTATTGTTTTTAATAATGAGAATTGACTTGCTCAAAGTGATGATCTTATAGAGATCATGAAGCTTAGCTGTGCTGAGATGAGTAAATTAATAATGTTAAAGTCTATATATCTTGATTTTGTTGTTATATAACATAACTATGTCATCATTCATTTATGCATTCTTGCTAAGTGTATCTATAATAAATCTGAGAATCTGAATCTACAAGTTCTCATATGCTTTTAGAAGAGTAATCTTTAGCTTACTTTGTATATGCATAGTAAAGAGTAAAGTGAATTCATTAAAATTACTTAAGATATACTTAACTATATAGACTTCTTCTTTCTTAAATGCTTTTAATATGAGCTTTTTGCTCTTATTTTGCATGTAGAGACTCTTATGATCAAAATATTTAAGTAATTTCTTCTTATACATCTTCTTTTCTGACAGAAGATTGACTTCAAGCTTTAAAACATAAAGTGTTGAACTTAAAAGAACTGAATTCTCATTCTTATTTTACATAATGATTATATTATAGTAATTAATATACAATATTCTCTCTTTAACTTTAATAATACATCATTACATGCACATCAGAGAGCTGCTGAAAAGCTAAAGTTTATTAATTATATAAGATGAGACATCAGAGTCTGCAACTCAGTTTAATTAAGAAATCTTATTAATAATATTTTTAAAGATAGCAGTGATCTTCTTATTAAACTTATCTATAGATTTAGACTTCTATGTATTGAATTTCTTCTTAAAAATAATCTTTACATTATAGATTTAGTTTCTTCTTTTGTTTCTGTGTAAATTAACTACAGTCAACTTAACTTGCTTCTTAACTGTCTTGACTAGCTTTACTGACTGTATGATTTTGTGAATTATAGAGATATATTTACAGTTTTGTTTGTGATAAATATCATCATAAAGATAGTAAATTAAAGTTCTATATAATGATAAGTAATTACTGTTTAAGCTTAAGTATCTTTTGTAATCATATCATAAGATTTAACATTTTTGATAATTCTTGTTCTGTCTTTACTGCTCAGCTCATAAAGCATTGTTAAATATCTTCAATTAAGTCTTCTTCTTCTAAAGTTTCTGCAGACTTATCTCAATGTTAAATGTATCTTAAGCATCAATGATATCATAAATAACAGTATACTCTGTTAACAGTGCTTAAAGCAGTGTTTAAAACTGCTACTTAAATATAATGAAATCTTTAAGTCTTAACTGTGTTGCAGTGATCTTTCTGTTAAGATTGTTAAGTTAAGTTCATATCTCATCAACAGTTATGTTCAGTGACATCTTATATTCAACAAACTCTGTAAGATATTGTCTCTCAGTGATTTACAATTTCTTTTTATACTTTAAGAAAAAAGCATTTCAAGCTTCTCTCATCATAATTTTATTCATAAAATAGTTCTCATCATTAACATTGATACAAACTGTAATTCAGAACAAAGCTTTGCTGTTGATTTGCTGATTTTTAAAATTGAGACTGCTTAATGAAAAGAAAAAGAAGATATTATTAATAAATATATTATCTATAAAGACTTAAATAAGAGTCTCTATTATATATTAAAGATTCTCATCAGTTAATTATCTTTTCATATGAACAAATCATTTCTCACAGTTCTTTCAAGTAAGAACAGAAATTAAATGTTGCTTTATAAAGAATAATGAGTTGTGTTTTTAATTTATAGTGATGATTGATACACAATATAAGAATTGAAGATAAAAGAGTGTGTTATAAAGATGAATGTAATAATAGAAGAGATATGTGTATGTATTGTTTACTTATGATAATGTAGAGAATGCTTATTTATTAATGCTTAACTTATATTAAGTTGTCAGATCATCATGCTCATTATATTCATCTTGTTTTGCTTTAATAAGCAGCATATTAAGAGCTGTCTACTTGTTTTGTTCTGATAAGCAGCATATTAATAGCTGTGTACATTAAATTAGTCTGCACTTTCTTTAAGAAGTCTTTTGCTAATCTGAGCTCATAATTTATTGAAAGAATAATAAGTACTTATGCTATCTGTCTATTTAGTGAATTTAACATGTCAACATTGATCACAGTCAACTTAAATATAATTAGATAAATAGCAGAAGCTTTGCTGTCTAAGATAGAAGAAAACTCTGTCAGTCTCTTATAGTAAGATTAAAGAAGTTAAGAAAGCAAATAGAACACTGCACTTCTTAACATCATTAAACTTAAAAAAACTTATACTTTCTTAATTTTTCTTAATGTTAATTAGTTTTTAACTGCTTTTATCTTCTTAAAGTTTTTCTTAATTTGTTTAGATTGTATAATATATTTTAGAAATTTAATCTTTTTAATTTTAAATCTACTTTTTAACTTTTTCACATACAGTGTTCTTTCATTAAGCTTCACTAAAATCTTGCACATGTGCTTGCAGTGTATTTTAAGATTGTTTAAATATATTAAAATATTGTTAAAATATATAATCATAAAATCATTAAGATATTCTTTTAACATGTTATTGATGAGTCTTTAAAAGATAACTAAGACATTTTTAAGCTTAAATAACATAACAGTGTATTTATAATATCTATATCTTATTTAAAATACTATTTTTTATTCTTTACTTTTCTTCATATATACATGATAGTACACTTTCTTCAAATTTAAACTTATAAATTACTTAACTCACTTTAATCTATTTTGTAACTCTTTTATCAGCAGTAAAAAATAACTGTCTTAATGAGTTATCTTATTGAGTTATTTATAGTTAATATATAGTCACTTACAGTCACACATCAAAAGTCTTTGTGAATGGCCTGTTTCACACCAAAACTCAACACTATCAGTGCTATAGAACTTAAAACTCTAAACAGTTAAAAATTCTGAGCTCTGAGAATGTATTAGTCTTTTACTTAATAAAAAGATCTGTCAGTTCAGATATTAAAAATCAGTTGTGGTGTTCTATTAAACACTGTATGAACTCAATGAATGATAAAATCATTGAGTTTTGTATGTAAAATTGACCTTTTTCAAGTATACACAGCATTTCAGCTGTTTTAGTTACCATTTCACTCAATAATCATATATTATTTTTATATGCACTCTAAGATCTTATAAAATTCTCTTAAATCTTGAAGACTCAGAATTTTTAAAATATGTTGTGCTATTCATTGCCTGTCATGAACATGTTGAGTTTTGGTGGTAAACAGGCCATTTGCAAAGACTTTTAACTAAGAACTGTAATATCATTTTTCTTTAATATTGTTATGATATCACTATGCACTCATATTAAACCATAGCTGAACCCCTTACACAACAATTGATAAGCAAAGTACTATATAGACAGTCTTTACATACAAATCTTTTAAGTTTTTTAGTTATTAATCTTTATTAATACAAGATTTTAACATTAAAAGTTCATTGAATAACTGTCATAATGTAGTGTCTCACATTGTTACATATCTTACTCATCAGTCTCTTATAGATAAGAAACTTATAAATTCACAATTTTAACAACTCTATCTTTTTAAAGAGTGACAATTCATTACATTGTAATATGCAGACTAAAAGTCAGCAAAATGAGATAGAATCATTCTTTAATTATATTAAGACTTAAATAATTTCTGAAGAATAAGAATCTGCAGAGATTCAGACTGCTATTTAAACTGCAGAAAAGAAAAATTAACATTTAGAGAAATAGATCTGTCTGATTAAAATTAGACAGATTAATGATGAGAAAAGATAATGATTTATAGAAATCAATTGTAAACTGTAAGCATTTAATATATATAATGAGATCAACAAACTTCTGAAAGATAAAGACTTTCAAGTCTTATCTGAGAAAGAACTGCATACAGAATCTTTTTATGCTTTTATTAATTCTTTAAATTCAATAAAGTGACATGCATCTGAAGTCTTGTATATACTTTCAGCAAAATGAACTCAACAGCTAAAGAACTTATTCATATATAATGAAAAGTTCATTCATAAACATACTGAATTTATACACAATACTGTAATAACATTTTACTTAATTTCTAAAAACTTCTTCAGTAATCATAATAAAATTCTCTTTGTTATGCAGTTCTTAGCAGAAGAACCTTGAAATGCATAATTTTGTCACATTAATAAGAATAAACTTCTGAATAATAAGTCATAAATATTCTTTTCAGAGTTTCTGCTCAATCTTATTAAGAACTTAGTGAATTGCAAACTTAATACAGTACAGATATACTTAAAAGTTATGCAAAAATCTATTTAATCAATTTAAGCTTTTGCAACATATCTTAATATGCTGAAGAATCAGCTTCTGAGCTACATAAAGAAACAGAGAATAAGTTATTTCTTTATAAAACTTTGATTGAAGATTTAAGCAGCTTTAATTAATTATTAAAATCTTTTAAAGATAAGAAAAAGTCTAATAGTTCTGATCATTAAGCTAGAGATTAATCAGTAATCTGTAGATAATTATACAGTTTAAAGTTATATTGTTAAGAAAATTTATAAGCACTGTTTACACTCTTTTACTTAGACAGCAAAGTCACAGCAGAACAATCATTTTAATTCTGAGACTACAAAATTAAGTCATTATGATAATGTAGATAAATCTCATTTTGAGATTGATGTCAAGAAGAATGACTACTATAACTGTGAAAGATTAAGTTATTTTGCAAAGAACTGCAGAAGTTTCTTAAAAAACTAAATCACATTAAGATTAATGCAGTTAAGACAAAAAAAGACAGAGCTTTGTTGACTGTGCTTTAGTAATGAAAATTAAATTAAAGATTATAAAGAAATTTAGCATTATAAAGAAAGATTAAGTCTGAATTGAATTCAGTTGAATTTCTATTAGTATATTGTTGAACACTGCAGCAGAGATTAATGTGATATCTTAATGATACATTGTTACTCATTAATTAACACAAGTTAATGTGAAACTCTTAAGATCAGAGCTTCTGAGAAGACAATATGTCTATTGCTATAATGCATATTTAATGAAGCATAAACTCATCAACAATTAAAAATAAGAGTAAATTGAAGAATAATTATTCTATATCTTAAATAAGAATGAATCTAAACTTATCTTTGATCTCTTAGATCTGAAATGATAATGCATTTATATTAATTGTAACTTATATACATAACATTATAAAATAAAATAAATGTCTCTGACTATTGATGAGTCTAAAGCATTTATCAACAACATTTAAAATTAATTTATTATTTATACATTATTAATGATGTCTAAGTCAGACTCATTATCAACTGCTGTATATGTTGTTGATAATACATTGATGCTATCTCAGCAATATAATAAATACATAAATGTATTCTCTGAAGAAAATGCTGATAAGTTATTATTTCATTAAGATCATAATCATATCATAAAGATAAAGAAACATAAATTACTCTATAATTCATTTTATAATCTGTTGAAAACAGAGCTACAAGTGCTTAAAGAATATCTAGATGACATTTTAACAAAAAGATAAATACAATATTTTGTTAACTCTGCAGAAGTATCAGTTCTGTTTATTTTAAAAAATGAAGAAAGCTTATATCTATGTATTAACTACAAAGATCTTAATAAGATTACTATTAAGAATCATTACTCTCTATTATTGATTAATGAGACACTTAATTGTTTAAGTGAAGTTAAAATGTTCATCAAACTAAATCTTAAGAATGCTTATTATTACATTAAAATCAAGAAAGACAATGAATGAAAGACTGCATTTTACATATATTATAATTATTTTAAGTACATAATTATGTTATTTAAACTAATTAATGTCTCAGCAACTTTTCAAGTCTATATTAACTGAGTGTTAACTGAGCTAATCAATGTCTTTTATGTAATATATTTAAATGATATTCTAATCTATTTTAGTTTTCTAAAAGAACATCAAAGTCATGTAAAACAAATTCTGAAGTGACTTTAATGATTTAAATTGTATGTAAATCTAAAGAAGTGCACTTTTTATATTATATAAATAAAATTTCTTAAGTTTATTATCTTCACTACTGATGTTTTGATGAATCAACAACAAGTTAAAATCATAAAGAAATGATTAGTGTCTAAAAGCTATTATAAGATACAAATATTTCTAGAATTTGCAAACTTTTATCATCACTTTATACAGAAATATTCTAAGGTCACTGTTTCTTTAACTGATCTATTAAAAGACAGCAAGAACAGCAAGAAGATAGATGTCTTTAAGTAATTATAAATGACAGTGTAAGTGTTTTGTAAGCTTTGCAATGTACATTTATTCTGATGCACTTTAACTCAGAGCTAAGAGCTTAGATTAAAATTGTGAAGTCTGAAGAAATGAGAGATTTGTAGAAAGGTCTTGATTTCTAAGTCAACAGGTGACTACCTAAAAACCAAAGACTAAGGCTAAGGAAAGAACTCAACATTGTGAGGATATGACCTTCTATTTATATGCCAGCAGGGCCGGGTAAGTGAAGG
>JAABUJ010006627.1_pt1 | contig 11097 bp, 12 predicted proteins | sample 5559131 | NCBI WGS metagenome assembly JAABUJ01 (sample SAMN10711875, study PRJNA513366) | rock metagenome | isolation source: Antarctica rocks | place: Antarctica: Victoria Land, Mt New Zealand nord | collected 2016-01-07 | reverse complement strand
CAGCAAGCATTAGAGCCGCGAGCGTGGCTGACACCAGCAGGACTTCGCGCAACCTGCGAGCGCAAGCCATCGTAAGGCTGCACCCAGTCCGCCAATTCAGATCTCTGCGCGGGGTCGAATTGAGACAAGTCACAATTCGGTCTTCGGCTCGATGATGGCGACTCAGGAGTCGCGAGCGCGAATACCGTTCCTACGGTACGCTCATCTTAGCACGCTGAGCGTCTTCTTAAGTGCTGATTGCGAAAGGGTCTCCGTTACGGTGCATACTGGCCGTTCACCATTCGTTCCGTTCCCGCGGCCCGTGCCAGCCGCCGTTCTGCCAATCGCCGCCTCCGTTCCACGCTTCGCCACCGACGTTACCCCAGCTCTTGGCACTATCATTGTTTTCGTAGGTCCAGTTGTTGCGATCGGCACTGCCCGCCGAATCGTTTCCATTCGTCGTGTTCGTGCTGTGCCACCCGTTCCCTGACGATCCGCCGGCGGTCGTCGCGTTCCCCCATGACTTCCCGTCATGCTCGGAATGGTTTGGATTCGATGTTCCACCGGACGGTGGCTTCGGACTACCGACCGGGGCCGCATCGCGCTTTCCGAACCGCATGAGTATCTCCACCAGAAAGAAGGGCTTGACTGGGTAGCCTGGTTTCTCCAGAATAAGTCGGTAATCCCGCTTTCGAGGACGGGTCGTTATAGAACGATCTGGACCGTATGACGTGGTCGAAAGCTTACAAATGGCGCAAGGGATTGCGATGACCGGAAACAAGTACGCAATACCGATCGTGGGTCGTTTTGCAGCGACTAGATTTTCGCGAGTAATCCGGCGACTGGACGTAATGCTTACCAAGAAACGAACGGCGTTAGACCTCGCGAAAGCTCAGCCGCTAGAAGAGCGTAATCCTTACGTTGACGCGCGGCTCATCGATATTGGTCTTCTCGAGCGCGAGCAACGACACGCAACTTCGTGGCGTCGAGCGTTCTTCGTCGTCGTGGCGCTTTGCTTCGCGTCGGTCGTCGTCGCGCTCGTACTGGCGACGAAAGACCACACCGAAGCCGTCGTGTACTAAAGAAGATTCTAGCGGCGACATCGCTCTCATCGGGCTTTCAAGCCATGCACGGATTGCTTCTGACGCAGCGATTAAGCATCAGCTGACGGTCTGGCTCGAGGCGGTCCGCGATATTCCCGGATCCGATGACGATCTCATCAATCGCAACGCAGAGACCGTCTTGTACACGACGCTTGCAAATTCGCCAGCGTATACAGAGTACCGCAATTTCATCCTACAGGACAACCCGAAGAAGCTAAGCCAACACGGCTGGCGGCGCACGGTAACAGATGTCGATATTAGCCGCTTGGCCGACCTAACGTATCGGCTCTCATGGCATGAGCGGTTGCGCTCGAGTAGCGAAGGCACGCCGGTCGGGCAGACATTCACGGGAACTGTATACCTCGCGGACAAGCCGCTGGTCCCGAATGATCCTTTAGTGGGACAGTTTAATCCCGCTGGCGTCTACATCAAAGACTTCGATATGAACTGGAGCATCCTCAAAGAATGAGACGGCTTGCTTCAGCTTTGTCCGCTCTGTTAATCTTGTCCGCTTCGACCTGTACGGTCATCTCGGCTAACGGCAACTCGCCGTTCGCGACCTTGCCGTATACCGAGAACCACCAGTATACTCTTTCCTGCGCGGCGCACTTCGAATGCGATGTCCAGCTCCAACCCGGCGAACGTGTCAACGACGGATTCAACGCTCACATCGACGACTGGGATCCGCATATCGGCTACTCCGGCGAACACACTATAACGCCGCATCTCGTTCTTCGTCCGTCTCGACCGGGACTTCGAACGAATATCATCCTTACCACAACGAAGCGCACGTATTACCTGTTCGCGCAGTCGACGAGCGCTCAGCAGCCTTCGTACTATGTATTCAACTACCAACAGGACACGTATCGTGCGCTCGCGAGGCAGGCGGTTGCCACGCAAGCGGCGCTGCGCGCCAGCTTGAAGCTGTCGCAACCAAACGCAGTTCCGACGCCGGCCAACGTAGCGGATCTCGCCACGCTCTGCTTCGACTACAACTATGGCTACCTCGTCGATCGGAACGTGCAGACCGATCACGTGCCGCGCGCGCGTCCATCCCGCGAACCTTTACCGACTAATTACGTTCCGAAGCTAGTATGTAGCGACGGTCGACATACTTACATCGAGTTCCCGATGCAGCGCGAGGTCCCGTCCGACTTACCGATCTCTCTCGCCGTCACGTCTTCCGGCGATACGCTCATCAACTATACGTATCTCTCCGAGCTGAACCGGTTCACAATCGACGGCGTCTACGACAGCTTTGTGCTCGAGCTCGGATCGCAAGCCGCTCCGCTTCGCTTGCGTATTTACCATGCGGGCCTCGGGGCACCGAATGGCCGACATGACCCCTCGCCAATACCCATTCGGACTTCCGCGCCCGCGACGACTGCGGCCGGTGCCGTTCCGACTAATTTCGTTCCCGCGGCTCGGCCGGATCAGAGAGCAACAAGCCGATGAGCGATTCCGAGCCGCCTCGTCGCGGGAACCCGGAGCCGACGAGGCGGGAAAACGAGGAGCGGGACGGCGACGCTTATGAAGCGAGCGTTCCGACACGTTTGAGTGGATTTCGAGGCACGAGTCCTACGGCACTCGTCCTTGCTGGCGGGATTGCTCTGGCGATCGTGCTTGTCAGCCTTATCACGTTCTTCACCCGCAGTGGTCCCACGGCGACCGGGACACGCGCCCCTTCCACAGTTGTACAGGAGCCTGCGGCGCCGGGAATTGGCGGAGTCGGGTTTCAGACGCCGTTCATTCCAGAGGTCACGCCGGCTGCGGGGCCGTCGATGACGTCTGTCCCGCTCGTGAGGCTTCCGTTTCCGGCACCGGCGCATGTCGCCGCGACGACTCCCGAGCCGGTCGACGTTCAGCCCGCTCAGCTGCCTCCGCAAGAGGCCGCGACGGTTCCGAACATCGTTCCTGGAGCTAACAGCGGCGGCCAGAGCAACGCGACAGGCGACAAGAGCCAGATGCAGATCGACCAGCCGAAGCAATCGGGTGCTCCTGGGTCCCAGGACGCGGAAGCCGAGGCTGATCTCGGCCGAGTCGTCGCCTACCAGCCGGTGTACCGCAACGGCCGTGTTGTATCCGTCGTACCCGTGTTCCGTCGCTCATCGCCGGACACGACGAACGTCTCGGGGGCTCAAAGCCCAAGCCCGAGCGCCGTGTCGACGAGTATGGCGGGTACGGGCTCCGGGCAGTTCGTCTCGGACGGTCGGGGGGGCAACGGGTCTTCAGGATCAACCGCACTCGGCCAGGACGAAGCGCGTCGCTACGCCCAGGACTCGCAGAACCCCAACGGGTACGCGCGTAATCTGTCGAGCCACCAACTCGACACGTCCTCGGTCATCAACGCGCGACTGATGTCGAAGATCGAATCGGATCTCCCTGGCACCGTCATCGCACAGGTCACGCACCCGTCTATGACTCCGCGACGCACTCGACTGTTGTCATTCCGGCGGGAACACGCCTCTTCGGCGGATACGACGAGGAGACGGTCTCGAGTTCGAGCAGGTTGCTGATGGGCTTCAACCGACTGATTTTTCCCGACGGCGAAGAGTTCGACATCGGCCGCATGCCAGGTTCCGATTCGATCGGCACTGCGGGATTCGGCGGCGACGTTGATCGTCACCGGGGAACTCTCTACACGTCGGCGATTCTGCTAACCGTACTGGCTGCGGCCGAGTCCCAGGTCACGCCTCAAACGGGTGGTTTGTACGGGAACACCTCGGTGACTGGACAGGTGCAGTCGGCGGCGGGCGCCGAGCTATCGCAACTCGGTAATAAGATCCTCAACAATGCGATCGATCGGCCGGCGACCATCATCATCCGGCCGCCGTACGCTTTCCAGATTATTGTGACTCGCGATCTGCCGCTCGACGAGTATGCGACGCAGCACCGATGACGTAATTGGGGGGCGTCGTCCCTGGTTACGATATGGCGTCGTTGCGGTCGGTGCGGTTTCCGCAATGATCGGAACGTACCGACCGTCTGGCGTCGTTGCGGCGCATACGACGGTAGCTCAGCTGTCGGTGACCGCTTCGCCAGCCGTGCTTGCGACGTCACCACCAGCACTTCTCACATCACCTCGGCTTTCGACCGTTCTTGCCTCGGTCGCTCCCAGTCGTCGAACAGTAGTCGTCGCCGCGCCGCACGAGTCCGACGTAACACCGAAGATGCCGCGTCACCGTCTTTCGTCCGTTCTTCTAGCAAGGCTGATCGCGGCGTGCTCGGCAGACGTTGACGCACGGACGCAGTCGGCGCTCGTGAACGTCGAGTCGGGTGGAGACGCGTGGGCCGTACATGATGACAACGACGACAGCCGCTATTCCCCGGATTCTCGGGACGACGCGCTACGTATCTTCGAGCTACTCGCTGCTCGGGACCACGCGATATATGGAGCCGACGACCGCGGAATCGACGTCGGACTCGCCCAGATCAACAGCAAAAACTTTGAAGCCGTCGGCAGTGACGCTTCGGCGATGCTCGACCCGTGCCGCAATCTACGCGCGTCCGACGTGATCCTGACCGCTGCGTACCGAACGCAGCGACAGCTCGTCGAACAACCGCCCGGCGCCGGCACCGATCAGTTGGCCCTCGAGCGCGCGCTCCAAGTTTACAACAGTGGGCAGAATTCTGGGGACGAGCGTTATGTCAGTGCGATTCGATCCTCCGTCGAACAGTCAGCGACGGCGCGAGAAGATCTCGCTGCTCCGGTTGTAACGACGACGATGAAGATTATGTCACCACGACCACCGTCGGCTCCGGCCCGAGAGCGCTCGGCCGAGTTCGTTCACGTTGATCTCTTCAGCGCGAGCCGGTCGAGCGCTTCGCCGGCATCACGTGCGTCCGGTGCTACGCCTTCGTCGAGTCCTACGATCGCGCCGAACGATCCGCCAACCTCGTGAAGCCGACGGATCAGCTCCCTCCCCCGCTCGACGTGCGACGAAGGGACGCAAACCGGTGGTCCAGTCGATTCAATCGGGCCTGGCGAATCGCCACGGTGGTTACGTTCGTCCTAGCGATTGCCGTTCCGATCGGGACACTCGTGGGCTTTCGGCTGATCATCTCTTCGAGTGTTCCGAAAGGCCTGTGGTGGGTCCACTCCGGCATGATTCGGCGAAACAGCTACGTTTTCATATGCTTGCCTCCGGGCGTCGCGGCTGAAGGGCGGCAAGCAGGCTATCTAAACCGAGGAATCTGTCCAGCGAGCGCGTTGCCTGTCATGAAACGCGTTGTTGCGATGAGCGGAGATAGCGTCAAATTAACAAAACATGGCCTTGAGGTTAACGGACACGTTGTGCCAGATAGTGTACTATTGAGGTACGACTCGCATGGCAGGCCGATCAGGCGATTCGTGACTTACTCGACTTCCGCTCGTGTATCGAGCGGAACGGTTTGGCTCTTGGGTGACTGGTACCGTAGTTGGGATTCTCGATATTATGGTGGCGTCGCAGCCATGCGTATGATCGGGATCGGTGACCCTGTTCTCGTAACGCCTGCAGGTTCTTAATCAGCTCTTATCCCTCTCGAACGCCCCCCCCCTTAATCTGCGTCCTTAATACTGGCATCGTTGCAAGCGATTGCCTCTCGGAGGTTCCGATGACCGCCTCGAAAGCGCGTATTTTCCGGATCTGGCTTCCTGTGTTGCTCCCAACCCTCATGGTCCTTGCCGCGCACGCGGCCAGCGCCGCTACGACTGACATTACTCAGCTCGACGCGGCAAAGGTCCAGGTGACCGCCTTTGTGAAGGGGCTCGCGGCCTTTGCCTGTATATTCCTGCTCGGCGTTCTTGTCTGGGATTTCGTTCAGCACCGTAACATCGCGCGGTCGATCTTCGAGTTCCTCGGCGTCATCGTGCTCGGCGTCATCGCCATCAATGCCGATACGGTGGCCACGACGTTCCAGGGCGCGGGCGCGACCCTCTAAGTATCGATATGAATCGCGCGGATCGCGTCCAGGGGATGCCCGTCTTTCTGGGCGCGCTCCGGGCGAAGCTTATCCTTGGAGTAGACGATCGTGTGCTCGTCGTAGTCGCGATTGTCTGCCTCATGGGGATGTTTGTTCCCCTGCTCTTCTTGCTCGCCGGCGCGCTCTTCCTAATTGGTCGCATCCTCGGCGCAATCTCGCCGTATTTCTTCGACGAGCTGGCCTCCTATATGTCATGGCGGGTTTTCTCTTGACACGGCTCTTGTCCGGACGATTGTGCGGCATTCGGTCGTGAGCCGAAGTCGCTCAAGGTCTTCAAGCGGGCCAAGTCGTGAACGTTCACCTCGACGCGGGACACGTGTGGCCTTGGGTAGCCGTTGTCGGGCTGTTGTTCGTAGTCGTCATCGGCGCGATCGAGCTGTCCGGTTCGTTTCGCGCGGTCTCATTAAAGAGGCGACGCGCCCGCTTTCCGATCGGGCACGCGAGTGCGCTGCTTTACAGGCGGCTCGTCGCGCCTGGCACCGTGAAGCTCTCGAACGGCGCGTACATGGCGTGCTTCGAGATCACGGCTCCCGACGGTAACAGCTTTGACAGTGCTGGTCTGAGTCAGGCCGACTTCGGCCTCGGGCGTGCGATCTCGCAGTTCAGCGACCGAATGGTCGTTCACATGCATCTGCGGCACGGGCTGTACGGCGAGTACGACCTGCGTCCGTCGCCGTATCCGCATCCGGTCCTCGCTTGGCTCGATGAGCGTCGGCGATCCTACTTCGCGTCTGGGAGGACCTATCGTAGCCGGCGCGTGGTCTCTATCGCGTGGCTGCCGCCATCTGAGCGGGTCGAACGATTGACAAAGGTGACGTCGATCGGCGTCGCCGCTGCAATGCGCTCCGAGGACGAGATTATCATCGAGTTCGAGGAGCAACTCGAACGTATTGAGACGTTCTTCCGATCGTATGGTTCAGTGCGACGACTCGCGACGACGCGGGAACCCGACTCCGCCGGCGTTCTGCGCGAGCGCTCCGAGCTGCTCGAGCACATCTCATGGTGCATTTCAGGGCGGAACCGGCGCGTGATCGTGCCTCCGCCGGGTCAGTCGATCAACGGCTTGCTTGCCGAGAGCTTCCGAGGTGGTTTCGACATTTCGGTCGGTGACATGGAGACTCGAGTTGTTACCCTTAAGGCGATTCCCGAGGAGACCATCCCGATGGTGTTCTCGCGATTGGACGACCTGAAGCTCGATTACTCGCTCGTCGTGCGCTGGATACCACTCGGGGGCTCCGAGGCTAAGAAGATTCTTCAGGGTTCGTTCGCGGAGTGGCAGACGAAGACGAACGAGTCGATGTCGATGACGGACCCGCACTCGGTCGACATGGCCGAGAGCGCACGCCAGGCAATTGGTTTCCTCTCGAGCGGCGGCCGCTTCGGCCTGGTCAGCCCGTTTGTCCTCATTCGTTCCGTTGACGCCCACCGCGCGAACGAGGCGTGTCAGCGCGTCATCGCCATGTTCGACGAGATCGGCTACAAGGCGTTCCGTGCAACGTTGACGGCCGAAGACGATTACTTCGCGAGTTTACCCGGCGATGGGTATCACGGCGTTCGCAAGTATCCGTTGAACGCCGTTAACGTCGCGAACATGTTCTCGTTTCACGAAGAGTCCAGTGGTCGCCGGTATGTCGACTCGCCGACGCTCCCGCGCCGGTCGCCAGCGTTGTCGTACGCGATCAGCGGGTTCGGCGAGACGCTCTATCACGTTCATCTCAACGACGAACCACGTGACGTGTTTCACCACCTCGGCATAGGTGGCACTGGTAGCGGTAAGTCCGTGAGCCTCGCGCACGTCGCGGCTCAGTGGGTCGGTCGTTTTCCGTCAGCCGGCTTCACGGGAATCGACCGTGGTCGGTCACTCTACCGCCTCACACGGTTTCTTGACGGGAATTTCTACGACGTTCTGGGCGACAATTCGCCCGGATTCGCGATCTTCGCGGACATGGACGAGCCGCAGATCCGCCGGGAGATCATTGACATCCTTGAGGGCTTTATCGAGCTGCAGGGTATTTCCGTAACACCAACGCGCCGTCGTGCCCTTGAGAACGCGATGGACGCGATTGGCGCACTGCCGTCGCACCTTCGGTCGCTCAAGGCGTTCTACGAGATCGTCCAGGACCCTGAGGGCGTGCTTCGCCCGGCTCTCTACGTGTACACTCGATCCGGGGTGCTCGGGTCGACGTTGGACTGCGAAGTCGATTCGTTCTCGACGGGCCTATTCAATGTCGTCGAGATCGGCCGCATCTTCTCGATGTCGTCGAAGTTCCTCATTCCGGTACTCACTGTCATGTTTTGGAAGTCGCGGACGCAGGTTCGTCAGCTCAAGCAACGGACGGGCAACTACGACTACCACTGGCTCTTCGAGATCGACGAAGCCCACACGCTCCTCAATCACCCGCTGGGGCAGAGGTTCATTCAGGACCTCTTCAAAATGGGCCGTAAGGAAAAGATGGCCCTCGGTCTCTGGTCCAATGCCGCCAGCGACTTCGCGAAGTCGGCGATCCTCAACGACATCCTTGAAGCTTGCCGTACGCGTTTCATCTTCAAGAACACCGATGTCCTCGACGATGAAAAGGTGCGTGCGATGTACTCAGAAGTCGGCCTTACCCGTCGTGGGATCGAGATGCTGCCTGACATCCCTCCGTATTCACTTATGGTTCACCAACCGGCGAGTCAGGAGCTCCAAATCATCCGTTGGGCTCTCGACAAAGCCTGGATCGCCGTCATTGGTCGCTCTCGCGACTCGGACAACCGTCGCTTAGACGAGTACATCGAGCGTTATCCAACGACGTGGCGAGAAGAGCTTCTTCGCTTCGAAGGAGTCGATGAACGTGTCGTTCAGGAACTTACCAACACGCTCGAAGCCGCGCGCCGCGCGAACTACGATCTCACGCTGAAAAGCAGCGTCTCCTGATCATCTGAAGTCCGGTACGCTTGCGGTGCTGCCGCTAAGGGAGTCTTCCATGACCATCAAGATGCGGAATCTGAAGTTCTTATGGATCGGTGCAATCGGCGCGGTGTTAGTTATTCCAGCAGTTCCGGTCGCTGCTGGCGTTCCCGTGACCGTCGACTTCGATTCGACGGGCTTCGCTGGCTGGGTTGCACAAGCGGCGAACATGGGGAAGACGATTGCAGCTGATTCAGCTCGGTACATTCAGTTAGAAAAAGAGATCGTTGACGCCGACACGGAGTTGAAGCAACTTCAAAGCATGGCGCATAGCTCGACTGGATCGATGCAGAGTTTTACGAACTTCGTGGTTACGAGCAACAATCGGTATCCGACTGCTGCCGGCGGAGAACTTGCGAAGGCGATCGTTGCAGCGCAGAACGGGTCGCTGTCGAGCGGCACGATTGCGTCGCTAACAAACGAAGCGCTTGCGACGAAAGGTGGTCTCCAGGCGCAAGCCGCGCAGGAAGACGTCGAACTCCATATCTTGACTACCGGGCAGAACTCGACCATGTTCAACTCCGAGCAGTCGTTTGCGACCATCATCGAGTATCTTGGCATTGCAACGATCGGAGCGTTCGTATTCATAGCTGTCGAGTTGGTTATGGCTTATCTGCAAGTGTATCTCGTTTTGCCTGTCGCCGCGTTCACGTTGGGATTTCTCGGATCGCCAGCCACGCGCTCGTTTGGGACCGGTTACTGGCAAGCGGTTATTCAGGCGCTCGTGCGATTCACGACGATTCTCTTCGTTATCGGATTCGCTCTGACTTTAGCGGACACATACCGAGCATACTTCGCAACGATTGTCACGGCTCAAATACCGACCGCTGGAACACCGGACATTACATTCAAGGGCGCGATCACCGCAGCCGGTCTTTCCTTTGCGCTTCTCTATATCGTCCGAGTCCTACCGTCGATGTTCATGTCGATCGTCAGCGGCGCGGCAATCGGGGCTGAAGGGAGCACGGGCAACTTCGAATATCAAGGATCAAACGCGCTTCAAAGCGGTCGCGTTGGTCGTCGTAGAGGGCCAGCCGCACGGAATACGAGTGGAAGGCTAAATACGCCCGGAGCACCGAGTAGCTACCCGTGACGAAACCAGCCTCTCGACATCTTACGGGGTGCTTACTTTACGCCTTATTAAGGTTATCTTGCCGCGTACCGGCTTCAGCTTCGGAATATGTGAACTGGAGTAGAGACGTACTCTCTGATCATTGCAATGCGAAGTTCGTCGCGATGCTTGAGCAGCGAGCGAGAACGAACGATGCCGATGCGACTGAGATGCTTGGCTTTGTCTTTGATCGTGGATGTGGTGTGAAACCGGACATGCATGAGGCCGCCGAGCTATTCAGGACGGCAGTCGCTCATGGCGACCAAAGCGCCTTGGCGCGGGCGTACATAGCTTACGTGGACGGGAAGAAACCGATCAATGCAACCGCATTGCGGCTCGGAGCCGAGGCTGAGCGAACCGGCGACTGCTTTGCCCCACACTTTCTTGCCAGTATCGAATATGCAAAGGTGACTCGAGATCTTCAGGAATACCGTCATCAGAACGAAATAGGAGCCGCATGCGGTGACGTCGACACGATTGCCGATCTCACGGCGCAGGTTCTGAACTCTGGTCAGGCGGCGCAGGCGATTCGCAAGTTACTTGTACTCGACACGCCAGAAGCAGAATTTGACATTGGGGAGATCTATTATAGGACTCTGCACGACAACGCTGCAGCTCTTCCGTATCTATCTCGAGCGATGTCCGCGGGCGTCCTTGCAGCGTACACGGAACGTACGCGACTGGCGATGACTTCGAAAGATCTCAAGACGCTTCGTGCTAACGGTGTCGCTTGGTTAACCGCTGGTTCTCAAGCCGTTCCGAACTGGCGTGCGCAAGATTATCTTGGGTATCTCTACACTGAGGGCTTCGGTGTCGACCAGAAGCCGTCGCTCGGGGTGAAATGTTTGCAAGTAGCTGTCGCGCAAGGTGATGACGTAGCTATGAACTCGCTGGGAGCGATCGAAACCTTCGGCCGTTTCGGAATGCCTGCAAAGGTAGAATACGGACTGAAACTTCTGAAGCAGGCTGCTGATCTTGGAAACGTTGTT
>JAABUJ010006626.1_pt1 | contig 11098 bp, 11 predicted proteins | sample 5559131 | NCBI WGS metagenome assembly JAABUJ01 (sample SAMN10711875, study PRJNA513366) | rock metagenome | isolation source: Antarctica rocks | place: Antarctica: Victoria Land, Mt New Zealand nord | collected 2016-01-07 | reverse complement strand
CCATGAGCGTAGGTGTCAATAGTCCACTACATAGAGGGCTAAAGTCCACACAGACCCTGTTTGGCAAAGATTGGGAGGGGTCAAAAGTCCACGCATCTCGACTCGTCGCTGAAGGATAGGGCCAATATCCCACAACCATGATCGAGGCGTTTGCCGGAGAGAAAAGGGGCCATAGTCCACACCCTCTCAGGGGTCCGCTTGCCTGGAGATTTGCCAAGCTCACCAGAAACTTCGTCCTGCCAAACGCCGATACGGTCGTCGGTCCGCGTTTGGTAGCTGAAGGGCACCGGGTCCGATCGATCTGGAACGATCGGCACAAGGTTCGTCGCGGACGGATAGCATCATGCACGACGCTGCGGTCAGATGCTGACCTCGCGCGATTTCGATCCCTCTGGATAGAAGTAGTGCGGAACGAAGCGGCTGGTGTCGCGGGTGATCGTGGTCTCATCCTCGCGTACGCCGATCCCGTGCGGCCTGCCTGCGATCAGCCAGCTGCCGATCACCGGGTAGCGCCCGTCGAAGCAAGGCAGCTCGGCGTAGCCCTGGTGCACGAAGCCTTCCGTGCCGTATTCTCCGGAGGTGGAAATGCCCGGCGCAGTGATGTTCGCACCCTCACGGCCGAACAGCGGCTTGCGGACCTCCGGTGCGCCGATGCGACCAGCCTGGCGAAACGCAGGCAGCAGGTTCGGGTGGCCAGGGGACAGCTCCCACAGTATTGCCAGCATTCCCTTGCTGGACAGCAGCAGCCGCCAGGCCGGCTCGATCCATCGCGTCCCGGCGCTCGCCAGATGGTGCCCGAAGCGGTCCCGGAGCAGCCACTTCCACGGGTAGAGCTTGAACACCGCGTCGATCGGCTGCTCGGCGAGCGTGGTGAAGGTGCGCCCGTTCCAGCCGATGTCCTCGATCGCGAGGAACGGCGCCTCGAGCCCTGCCTGCATCGCCGTGTCGCGCAGGTAGTCGATGGTCGCGCGATCCTCGACCGCGTGGCGCATCGCCGTGAAGTGGACGCGGTTCGGCAAGTCAAGCAGCGGCCAGGCAGCGATCAAGGCCTCGTGCAGCGAGTTGAACTGGTCGGCATCCGGCTTCGCGCAGGTCAGCCACTCCCACTGGACTACCGCGGCCTCGTAGAGCGTGGTTGGTGTGTCGGCGTTGTACTCGAGAAGCTTCGGCGGCCCGGAACCGTCCCAACGCAGGTCGAGCCGGCCATACAGGCTTGGCTCGCGGGTTCGCCAGCTCGCAACGGCCAAGGGCCAGATCGTTTGCGGAATGCCGAGTGTCTCGTGTCGATCGGCGGCCACGACGTATGCACAGGCGGCGCGGCACAGCCGCTCGATCTCTGCCGTCGCCGCATCGAGTGCATCGATCCCGGCGGCGCTGAACTCGTAGGCCGCAGTCTCGTCCCAGTACAGCGCCCCGGCGGTCTCGGCGTAGTCAAACCCCAGCTGCGCCGCTCGCTGCCGCCAGTCGGTCCGGGGCATATAGCAGTGCCGGATCATTCGCCGCCGTGGCCCCCGCCGCTCTCTCCGAAACCGCCGCGCGTGGATCCGACGGCACTGTCCGCATCGGCCTGCCCGCCACGCCGGCCGCCTGAGCCGGCTCCGACGGCGCCACCGTGCGATCCGCAGGACGTCGCGGCTGGCGCTGACTGCGCGGAGTTGCAGGCCGGGTCCGGGCCTGGCCGGCGCAGGATGGCGACGGTGCCCAGCGTCAGCGCGCCTCCACCCATGACCACGAGCGTGATCGTCGTCGCCCGTCGCATCTCCGCGCATTGCTCCAGGTCGAAGGTCTCTGCTAGCGCCCCTGTGTCGCAGACCGCTCGCGGCGGGACAATGTGGTCGCCGGTACCCTGCTCGGTGTCTACCGTCTCTGCCCTTCCTCGTCCCGCTGCAGCTGCGCCTGCAGCACTGCCTCCAGCCCGGCGATCCGCGCGAGCGCTGCCGCGAGTTCCTGCTCACGGTCCCTGAGCTGCTGCTCCACGTTCAGCCGCTGCCAGGACCTGACGACGGCAGACCCGTCCTCCGCTCCCTCCGCATCCTCTGCTGCGCCACCGCTCTCCGCCAGCGCGTGCGCGAGAGCGGCAACGTCGACCGGCGGCCTTGGCGCTGCCGCTGCCGCTGCCGCGTGCTCGCGTCGCTGCGGCGTGCCTGAGCTGTCGAAGCTCCGGATAGCCGGGAACGCCACCCGTGCCAGCACCCCGTCCGAGGGTGCCCACACCCATCCCTCGCCGCGGGCAAGCCTGGGCAGGCCAGCGAGGATGCGCGCTCCCTCGGCGCGGTCCGCCTGCCCCTCGATCCATCGGCCGACGGCGGCGCGGTCCTGGCTGGAGGTGAGCTTCATCGAGACCAGCACGTCTGCCTGGCTCAGCACGTCCTTGTGCAGCACGGCCGGGCGCTGGGTGATCAGCCACGGCACGAAGCCCCGCACCCGGCCGCGACGCACCACCTCCTCGATGCGGTCCAGCAGGTCGTGGCCGTCGGGCGGCACGCGCTGCGGCGCCCACAGGTCCGCCTCGTCGAGCACCAGGTGCAGGGGCTCCGCGTTGGCCTCGTGCAGCGCCTCGGTGAACGCGGTGACGAAGGCCCGCCGCGCCGACGCGCTGCCGAGGTCGGAGACGTCGACCACGCAGGCGAGCGCGCGGGTCGCGACCAGGCGGCCGAGGGCGGCGCCCTGGCCGGGGGCGAGGGCGACGTCGGCGTGGCGGCCGCCAAACACCACCACGGGGTGGCGCGCGGGTGAGAGGCCGTCGGCGGCGAGACGCAGGCCCCACCAGACGCCGAGCGGATCGACGACGCAGACGCGCGCCCCTGCCTCGACCAGGTGCTCGACCATCCCCTTGGCGGCGTAGGTCTTGCCCGACCCGGAGGTGCCCACGATGGCCAGCCGCTGCTCCAGAACCGCAGCCGGCAGCACGCCCGCGACCCGGCCGAGGCCGGTGCTGCCTAGACTCCGAGACACCTCCCTTTCGGCGGCATCGACCTGGGCGCCTGCACGGTGGACGGCGAGGGTGCGGCTGACGGTGGGCTCGCTCACCCCATAGTGCCGGGCCATCTGCGCGGCGGTGTGCCGCCCGCTCAGCACCTCGTCGACGAGCGCCGCCTGCTGCGTGCCGGAGAGCTTCGGGCGACGCCCAGGCCTGCGTCCCGCCGGCCGCGGTGTGCGAGGGCCTGCCGCACCGCGTTCCAGACTGGCTCCGGTCACGTCGTCAGGCCCTGTCGGGACTTCCATAATCAGTCTTTCACAACTATGCCAGAAAATGCCGGTAATTTAGCATTTATAAGTTCCACAACACGCCCAAAACACTTCCACAAATGCAAGAGTTCCGCAACTACACTTTCCCGGATTCCCTCGTGCATTTTCCGCCTCTTTGTCCGATAAACTTGATTGTCGGTCATGGACACCCCGTGGTTTTGCGGGCATCCAGGAGCCCTCCCGAGCCGCTGGAGACCGCATGGCCGATCCGTTCGAACCTCAAGAGACCAGCGACATCGACGCCATCGCTGGCGACTTGCTGCCTCCAACCAGCACCGGTCCCGCTCCGGTCGGCCAGGCACCCGCCCTGGTGCGCTCCTGGTTCGCCGACGCGCTCACCGCAGAGATCCCGGTCTACGATGGCACCCTGTCCAGCGCCCGGCTCAGCGCCGACGCCTACGCCAGCCGCGCCAAGTCGGCGAACACCCGGCGTGCCTACGTCTCCGGCGTGCGCGCCTGGTGCGCCTGGTGCGACCGCCACGGCCTGCCCTCCCTGCCCGGCCGCGCCGCCGACATCGCCGCCTTCCTCGCCGCCGAACGTGGTCGCGGGCTGAAGGTCAACACCATCAACCTGCGCCGCGCCGCCATCCGCTACCTCCACTTCGCCGCCGGCTGTCCTGTGCCCTCCGCCGAGGCCCAGGTCGCGGAGACCCTCGCCGGCATTCGCAGGGAAGCGGCACTCCAGCGCGAGTCACCGGTCAAGAAGACCGCGGCCACCATTGGGCTGCTGCAGGAGATCCTGGCACCGATCGGCGACGACCTGCCCGGGCTGCGCGACCGCGCCCTGCTGCTGGTAGGCTTCGTGGGAGCGCTGCGCCGCAGCGAGCTCGCCGCGATCGAGGTCGAGCACCTCGAGGAGCGCGAGCGCGGGCTGCGGCTCACCCTGCCCCGCTCCAAGGGCGACCGGGAGAGCAAGGGGGTGACGATCGCCCTGCCCTACGGTTCCACGAAGCACTGCCCGGTGCGGGCGCTGCGCCGCTGGTTGGCTGCGGCAAGCATCACCGCCGGCCCGGTGTTCCGGCGCATTTGGTCGACCCCTGCCCGCTTCCTGGCACCAGGCCAGACCCCCAGCTACGTCGTCGGCACCGCTGCGATCGAGCCCCGCACCGTGGCGCGCATCATCCAGGCGCGTGCCACCGCCGCCGAGCTCGATGGCCGCAAGATGGGCGGCCACAGCCTGAAGCGTGGCGCACTCACCACCGGCATGGAGCGAGGCGTGCACGCCTCCAGGCTCAAGCAGCTCGGCCGGCACAAGAGCTATGCCGTGCTCGACGAGTACCTCGAACAGGGCGAGCCGTTCGAGAACCACCCGCTTAATGGGGTATTATAGCAAAACGAGACGCTCATAGTGATGCTAGCAGGCCTAGCGGATATAGCGTATCTATATGCGATAGCATAGCTAGTATGGCGCCGAGGCGGCACGATTTCGGATGCCTAACGCAACGCTCTAATCATCAATCGTACTGGCGCCTACTTGACTGAGGATTGAGATCGCTTTCCGGTATTGTGTGCCCATCCTCTTTAAGCATCCTGGCAAAAAGCTTTCGTGTGCTTCCACCCTCCTGCTTGGCTAAATGGGAAATGAGTTGAGCCATGACTTTAGAGGCGCGGAAGTTGATCTGCACGGTTGGATCAGTACGAGGCACAAGCGGAGCAGGTACGGAAGATTGAGGCAACGGCGGCGTGGTCGTCGGAAGGTTGGCCCCGAGCTCCACTTCAACGAGGCGGGCCAGTTCGGCCGCAGGAGTACGCTTCGGCTTGAACGCCAAGATCAGGTCTCCAGGTCAATCAGTGATGATACACCGCTGCTAGCGTCCTTAGCAGGGAAAGCACTTAAAGCAGGAATAGCTTCAAGCGTCACCAACTCAGCCAGCACTCGATCCATCTGGCTACCGATTCTTCCGGTCGAAGGTACTCGTCCCGTAAAAGTCAGCTGCCGGTAAGCAGCAAGATCCGGAATGAAATGGGTCATTGCGGGCACTCCTGCCGCAGCCAAATCGGCAATGGTTGCATGTTCCGCGAGACCACGTGGATTCCATTGCGAGAAGATGACGCGATATGGAATAGCCCTTCTAGCAGCCTTAGCGAAGCTATCGGTCTGCTTAGCGGTTTTCATAGCCTCGCGGATCGAGCCGCGGTCTGCCATACATGGAATCAGGACGAAGTCAGCCGTCGAGATGGCTGCTGCAGCGGTCAGATTTTCAAACCCAGCAGTATCGACTAGTACGACGTCGTGAGTATCAGCATGACTCTGTGCTAGATCGATTACCTCTGCATGTCTGATCTCAGCAGATGATGTTAAGGACGGACCTTCGTAGTTAGATTGATGCCAGTCGCTGAATGTTCCATTGCGATCTGCATCGATCACGGCCACTCGGAACCCACGTTCGGCCAGCGAGACGGCCAAGCATGTCGTTAGAGTAGTTTTTCCGCCCCCTCCCTTGCTCGTCACCACAGCAAGAATGTTCCCCATGATACCTCTGCTAGCAGTGCTTGATGATAGCACCCTTATGGGTCCTATTAAGCTATTTTTGTCATTCTGCAAACGTCGATGTTCCCGACGCTGCGATTCGCGTGCTGACGGCAGAAATTCCGAAAAGGAGAATGGAGGGCTGAAATGGTGAGGCTGCTACCGCGTGTGCCGGACGTGCCACAAGAGTGCGTCGCTTCGCTCCCGGGTGCTGCGCACCCGCTCTTGTCCCACGCCCGGCACGCGGTTGCCGGGTCGTATTCTGGAACAAGGAATGCGGGACGATGAGTGGACAGGATCAGGAGATCACAAACCTGAAGGCAGGGGTCAGCTGCGCCACGCTGCTGGAGCGCCGAGCCTGGAAGCTCGACAAGATCCAGAGCACTCGACACTGCTGGAAGTATCGACGCGGCGCCGGCGAGCTGCTGATCTGTGGATCGGCGTGGAAATTTGGCTCATCCGCAGCCTCGGTGCAGGTCGTCGCAGTCGCGGGTGCGCGTGGGCACATAGTGTGAACCTTTCGGAGTTCATGCTGTCCCGTGTCCAAGCGCCTTCTGCCCCTCGTGCCTGCCGACCTCCTGGTCGAGCAGGTGCTTCCCACCCCTGACCACCTTACCATCCTGTGCCGGTCCCGCGTCACGGCTCCTGTCTGCCCCGGCTGCGGCTATCCGTCCTCGCGGCGGCACAGCAGCTACCCCCGCCGGCTGGCCGACCTACCTTGGCAAGGCCGCCGCGTGCAGGTCGAGGTGCAGGTGCGCCGGTTGCGTTGCGGACGGGCCGGCTGCACGCACCGCATCTTCGCCGAACGCCTGCCCGCTGCTGCCGGGCCGTATGTCCAGCGGACAGCGCGCCTGGGGGGCTTGCAGCATCACCTCGGCCTGGCGCTGGGCGGCAAGGCCGGCGCGCGCCTGGCCGAACGGATCGGCACGCCCGTGAGCGGGGCCACCCTGCTCCGCCTCGTCCGGCGTGGCGCGCCTGAGACGCCCAGCACGGCACCGCGCGTGCTCGGGGTGGACGACTGGGCCTGGAAGCGTGGCCAGCGCTACGGCACGGTTCTCGTCGACTTGGAACATCACGCCGTCGTTGACCTGCTGCCCGACCGCGAGGCGGACAGCTTTGCAGAATGGCTGCGCGCCCACCCTGGCGTCGAGGTGATCGCCCGCGACCGTGGCGCTGGCTACGCTGATGGCGGCCGGCGCGGTGCGCTTGACGCTGTCCATGTCGCCGACCGCTGGCACCTGCTGGAGAACTGCAGCGCGGCGGTCCTTGAGGCAGTGAAGCGGAACTCGCCCGCCCTCCGGGCTGCGGCCCAACCGGCGGCCCAGCACGCCTCCAGCGCTCCTGTCGCCGCACTAATGACCGTGCTGCCCGCGGCGGACCCGAGCGCATTGCCACCAATGACCAGCGCGCAGCGGCTGCAGTATGAGGGATGGCAGCGGCGCGTGCAGGTCCATGGCGACGTGATGCGGCTGCACCAGCAACGCGTTCCCGTCCGCCATATTGCCCGTGACTTGGCGCTGTCGCGCAACACGGTGCGGCGCTGGGTGCGGGGCGAACGGCCCGAACTGCACCGGCCACGGATGCACTCGCTTGACCCCTGGCGGGCTGTGCTGGAGCGGCACTGGACAGAGGGCTGTCGCAATGGCGCCCAACTCTGGCGGAACCTGCGCGATGCCGGGTTCAAAGGCGGGATGCGGGTCGTCACCGAATGGGCCAACCGGCGGCGGCTGGCGAAGCCAGGGCGGCAGCACGGACCAGCAGACGTCCCAGCCGCGCAACCTCCTGCTCGGTCCACGACATACCCGGCGCGGCAGGTAGCCCGGATGCTCACGGCTGAACTGGCGACGATTGCGGAGCCGGACCGCGCCTATGTCGAACGGCTGCTGGCGCTGTCGCCGGCGCTGGCCACGGTTCGTGATCTTGCCCAGCGCTTTGGTGCTATGATCCGCGCCCGCTCCGCAGACGCGCTTACCCCTTGGGTGGCCGATGCCGACAACAGCGAGTTGCACGGCTTCGCCGCCGGCCTGCGTGGGGACGAGCAGGCCGTGCGTGCAGCCCTGACGCTACCCTGGAGCAGCGGCCAAGTCGAAGGGCAGATCACCCGCTTGAAGCTGGTCAAACGCCAGGGTTACGGGCGGGCAAAACTCGACCTGCTCAGGGCGCGCCTGATCCGTGCCGCATGACAACGACCTGCACCGAGGCTGCGGATGAGCCAAAGTTCCACGCCGATTGACAGAGCTGGCCAATGGGCTGGTGTTCCGCCTCGCCCTGGAGGCCGGGGCGGCCGAGGGCGTGGACCGGGTGGTGTTCCTCGCCTTGCGCGGCGAGGAGGGGCACGTCGAGTGCTTCTGGCCGGTGCCGATCGACGAGGCGCCAGAGCCGGCACGCGCGACGCGACCGGGCCAGCTGCAGCTTCTCACGGAGGATGGAAAAACATCGCCTGTAACAACAGCGAGTTGCACGGCTTCGCCGCCGGCCTGCGTGGGGACGAGCAGGCCGTGCGTGCAGCCCTGACGCTACCCTGGAGCAGCGGCCAAGTCGAAGGGCAGATCACCCGCTTGAAGCTGGTCAAACGCCAGGGTTACGGGCGGGCAAAACTCGACCTGCTCAGGGCGCGCCTGATCCGTGCCGCATGACAACGACCTGCACCGAGGCTGCGGATGAGCCAATATTGAACGCCGATTGACAGTCCTGCTCAACACCCTGACCCATGACGGGCAGGACATCCCGATCCAGGCCATCGTGGTCACGCCCGACACCATGGAGACCACCGTCGCCTCGCGGGTCGAGGAGCACTACGTCGAACGGTTCCTGCTGCCGGCCGCGGCGGCGTTCGTGTCCGGCCTCGGGCAGGCCGAGCTGCAGTCCAACACCTCGTCCGTGCTCAGCCCCTTCGGCGGTGCGTCGGGCTTTACCCGGCTCAACCTGCCGCAGCAGCTCGGCGTCGCGGCCGGAGCGGCGGGAGCGCAGATCGGGCAGACGCTGCAGCAGTCCGTGCCGAAGAAGGCGACGGTCTATCTCGACGCCAACACCCCGGTCGGGGTGGTTTTCCTGTCCACGGTCAACGAGCCGGAATAGCCGCACACCCGGTCGGCGCTGTTCGCGTCGGCCGGGGCGAGACTCTGCGTGGAACACACGCAGGTGACACATGGACTCCCACATCTTGTCTGCCCCCGATCTGCCCCCGACCGGTCTGCAGCCTTCTTCCGGCGTCGAGCCGCACGGGCATGAGGTCGGTTCCAGCCCCGCACCCGAGACGGCGAAAGCTGCGCCCCAGCTGCAGGATCAGATCCCCGGCTACGAGGACGAGCCGCTCGTGCAGAGGCCGGCCTACCGCACAATCCTGGCGCCGGCCGCCAAGCCAACGGTGCATGCGCCCCAGGTGCAGGATCGTATTCTCCCCTCCGAGGACAAGCCCGCCCTGGCGACGCCAGCGCCGGCTGTCGCACGACCGCCCGCTCCTGTGACGTGGGCTTCCACTCCCGAGCTGACCATGCCCGACGAGGCATTGCCGGATGCAGCACCTGCGGCGGTGCCATCCATTGCCTTGCCGCAGGCAGCTCAGCACTCGACGCGCAACGTGCTGCTGGGCACCGCCGGGGCGCTCGGCCTCACGGTGCTGCTGGCGGGTGGCGGCTTCTACGCCCTGACGCACCGAGGTGGGGCCATGCCTTTAGCAGACACTGTCGCGATGCCGCAGGCCGTGAGGCCGTCCGAGGCGCTCGCGGCCAACCAGGCGGGACTGCAGGCGACCAACACGGCCAAGGCGCAGCCCGCCGTCCAGGCAGCGGCTGGCGGTCCCGGCACCCCCAAGGCTGCACCCCAGGCGCACAAGGCCGATGCCGCGGACATCCTGGGCCTGAAGTCGGACGCGCCGGGCGATGCTTCCCCACTTGCCTCCGCCGCGGCGCCGGAAGCCGCTGAACCCGCCAAGCCTGCTGTCACTCCCGAGGCACCGGCCGCTGACAAGCCGGCCGCCTCGGCAGCGGTCGCAACGTCTCCCCAGGCGTCCACCCAGGCCGCAGCTGCGCCTGCACCCGTGATACATCCCGCTGATGCCGCGGATGTGGCCGCGGCTCTCGTGCCTGCGCCCCTGTCGTCGCGGCAGATGGTCGACGTGCTCTCCGTGGTCACGGAGCTGGGCGCCCTGGTGCGCGACATGCGCAACGAGAACGCCCAGCTGCGCACCCAGGTCGCGACGCTGAGCGACACGGTGGCGAACAAGACGATGGACTTCGAGCAGCGCCTGGGCCTTGCCGAGGCGCGCGGTTCGGTGGCCGCCGCCATGGGCGCGGGCAAGCCGCAGGCCGCAGCGCCGGCCAGCGTCATCCCGGCCGTTGTCACCGTCTCCGGCGCGCGCACCCTGCAAGCCATGGCCGTCACGCCCGTCTCAGCTCCGGCCCACTCCGCACGCGACTACCGCGTCCAGGCGGCCTCTCCGGGGCTGGCGGTGCTCTCCGATGCGGGCGCCGGTCCCGGCCAGGCGGCGGGCCTGCAGGTCTCGGTGGGTGATGACGTGCCGGGCGTCGGCCGCATCACCAGCATCGGCCAGCGCGGCTCGACCTGGGTGGTGCAGACCGACCACGGCGCGATCCAGTAGCGGCGCTGCGCCATGCAGGGCTTCGTCAACTTCGCGGCCGACATCGGCCAGGTCATCGCGCTGCTGATCCCGCTGCTCTGCTACCTGTGCGGCGGCGCTTTCCTTGTCGTCTCCGGCTGGGGGCTCTGGCACATGCACCAGCCCGGCAGCTTCTGGGAGCGCCACCCCTGGGTGCCGTTCGCCACCATCTTCTTCGCCGGCGCGCTGCTGTCCTTCGACAAGATGCTGACCTTCGGCAACGCCACCTTCGGCGGCGGGCCCAAGGTCGGCATGACGTCCAGCCTGACCAGCTACACCGCGCCCACGCTGGACACGAGCACCCTAATGGGCGCCACGCCCGAAGCCACGCTGCTGAACATCATCAACGTGTTCATCTACTTCTTCCGCAGCTACGGCGCGCTGATCGTCCTGCTCGGCGTACTCAGCCTCAAGGCCGTCATGGAAGGCCGCAAGCGCGGCGGCACCGGCACTTCCGTCATCATGATCGTCTTCGGTTTCGCCGTGATGAACGTCGATACCATTGCCGCCGCGGTGCTCACCTACTTCGCCTGATACCAATGGCCTTATCGTTTGACCCATTGAAGCAAGCAAGGCTGGGCTCTGCCCAGACCTGCCAAAGGCTTGCCTTTGGCGGAGTCCAGAGGCAGAGCCTCCGGCCTTGCCTGCCTCGATCGGTCGCGCATCACAGCCGCCGCTACTACCGGGCGCCGACCGCCTCAAGCGGCATGCAGGCCCTCGATAGCCGGGCCGCGAACTGCTCGAAGCGGTCGAGCGGCAAC
>JAABUJ010006625.1_pt1 | contig 11100 bp, 13 predicted proteins | sample 5559131 | NCBI WGS metagenome assembly JAABUJ01 (sample SAMN10711875, study PRJNA513366) | rock metagenome | isolation source: Antarctica rocks | place: Antarctica: Victoria Land, Mt New Zealand nord | collected 2016-01-07 | reverse complement strand
AATAATTCTGTCTATTCAGATTTATAGAAATAAGTGTTTAGTTGTGATTTTAACATCAAAATGCTGTTGTTTGAGCTTGATTTTGAAGAAGTTTCAAAAAAAAAGTTGTGTGAGTGCTGGAGTCAACTTTGTAGGATCCGCTGTAGAGAACTTTTGCAAAGTGCAAATAATTTTTTGCACTTCAGAATTTACAATACTAGCGTGTAATTATCTTCCAAAAGTAATCAGTTCAGGGTCCATCAAGTGTAAATGAAGTGTAAAAAGTATAAACTGCAGGCAAAACAAGGGTTGAAGTGTTAGCCATTTTCACTTTGTGTAAACAACTAACACTTTGAATCTGAGCTAAACCTATGTCAGAAGTGCAAATAAAAATTTACACTTTGCAAAAGTTCTCTATTACAATCTTGAGATGTTCGACGAATACTGTAAAATCGCTGAACCCGGTTAGATTGATAGGAGTAAAAGTTAAATTAGAAATTTGGACGTCGTCGCTTGTTAAGGCCGAGTTTGGGTTAGCGCAATTCCATAACGTCCTCACAGTAGGTACCTACGCGACGAGTTTGCGACGCATCCCATCCTGCAGCATATGTGATGCCATATTTTATGGCATGAGCATCCCATTATCAATTCTCACAAACGTCTAGCATACTTGTCTCACTGTTCAATACAATGTCCGATTACTCCAAGCTCAAGGTGGTGGAACTGAAGGCCGAACTGAAGAAGCGTGGTCTGCCCCAAACAGGCCTTAAACAAGCACTCGTCGATCGGCTCAATGAAGCGGATGCAAAGCAAGCGGAATCCGCCATACCACAGGAACATGCGAAGGAACTTGTGAAGCCTGACGCTGAGCGCCGGGATGAGGGCGCCGTTGTGGTTCTGGAGATGGTCACAGCGTCCACCATAGAGGTTGCGCCTGGCGACGACAAGGCTGCAAGTGATACACCGGGTACGCCAAAAGCAGTCGCACAACCAATGTTCGGCGATGCTCCTATGGCTCCGCTAGCAGATGAAGATGCGCCAATGTCAGACGCACCTCCAACTGCAATCGAAGTCCCACCGCCATTGGCAGCCCCTATAGAGCCCGACCTCGCAGCACCACAGCCCATGTCAGTTACTGAACAGAAGGTAGAAGAGCTGGAAGATACACGCAAGAGGAAGCGCCGTAGCCAAAGCCCTCGACCGTCGTCGGAGGAGGTGGCACAGAAGAAGGCAAAGCAGGAGGGTGGAAGCCCGAGAGTCACCCTACATGAAGATGTTGTTCCTCACGTGCAACCGGACGAGGTCGATCCTACAGCGCAAGCTACTGCGATAGTCCCTGAGGAGTCTTCCATGCTTGTGGATCAGGTGCAGGTTCACGGTGATACTTTGGTCAAAGCAGCTGAGCGCGATGAGGAACCGGTTGTGTCGAACGAGCGGGTTGAAAGTGTTGAGACTCCTCCCAGTCCGCAGGAAGTTGACAAACCCGTGAACCATGCAGAAGGGAAAGAGTCAGTCGCTGAGAAGTCTGAGGATCCGACACTGGAAAACGCTATCCCATCTCCGGTAAAACCCTCACCATCAGATACAAGATTCAAGAATCTATTCAATGGACCAGCAAAGCGCGATACCTCTCCACCCCATCAGCCTTCTTATCCTGACGATGAAGATCGCGACGTCACCCCTGCTCTACATCCTGCTACTTCCGCTCTCTACATAAGGGATTTCATGCGACCACTTCACCCTGGTAATCTCAAGGACCACCTCATCTCCCTTGCGGTAGCACCTAACCTTTCACCTAAGCAAGAAATCATCACCGAGTTCTTTCTGGACCCGATTCGAACGCATTGTCTGGTTGGATTTGCAAGCATCGCCGCAGCATCCAGGGTTCGATCTGCACTCCACGACCGTGTCTGGCCTGATGAAAGGACGAGAAAGCCGCTATGGGTAGACTTCATCCCTGAAGAAAAGGTGACCGAATGGGTCGGTATGGAGCAAAACTCTACGAGCGGGCGCGGCGCGCCGGCGAAGAGATGGGAGGTTATGTACGAGAACGACGATAAAGGCGTGGAAGCTGTCTTCCAGGAAGTTGGGTCGGCGAGCAGGCCACTACGTCCTGATGCGCCCACGAGTGGAACCTTCCCACCAGAAGCGGGACGAGGCGTGCAAGGTGCACCCTCAGGACCTCGGAACGAGGGTCACAGGAAACCGTCCGATACAGCCATTCCAAAAACCAATCTGGGTTTCAAGGCCTTGGACGACCTCTTCAAATCTACGGCTGCGAAACCGAAGCTCTACTTCCTCCCAGTGGCGAAGAACGTCGCCGATAGGAGACTGGATAGATTGCAGGCTCTTCGAGGTGGTCCAGCAAGGATAGGTGATGAGATGAGGCGATATACCTTCGAGGACGGTGACCTGTTTGTCGACAAAGGTCCTGAGTTTGGTGCCGGTTACAGAGCTGGTTATAGGGGCAGAGGAGGCGGGGGATACTCTGGCGCGTATACGAGCAGAGGTGGTGGCAGCTGGAGGGAGGACTCTTGGAGGGGCCGTGGGGGCCGGCCCTAATCCGTGCATTGGAGCACAACATCATTGTATATTAGTTTTGCTTCCGCTGCCACCGAGAGTTCTGTTTTCGTTCGTAAAGGTATCATCAGAACACCTGATGGGTAGTAACGTTCTCACTCAGGGTGAATTACAATATTTGACTTGTTTGAAATGTTCGGTCAAATGGCTTGCAAGTTCGTATTCAACGTAGGATATTCAGGTTGTAAGACCATGATAGGGATCAATATCAATTGTCGATTGAGCTATAAGATTGTAGTGCTGAAGGTGAACGATCATGCGCAAGCCACATGTCAGCCACAGCCACAGCCACGGCTACAGCCTCAACAGAGCGGAATTTAGAAATAATACGGGGGCTGTCCGGGCGGTAACAACAAAGAGGAGGGAAGGAACACAAGGCTGAAGGATTCATTTCACAAGTCTACTTGTCGCTGGCGACTAATAAGCATTACCATACGCCTTATTATCTGTTCACTAAATCAATAGCTCTCGCGGAGACATGAAAGCGCTGGCTATTTTGGCAAAGCATACCACAGCCACCGGTATCGAGGATCAAACATTGTGTAGCGCCTCAAACCTACGTGTCCTCGACCTTGCGAAGGGCTGTGTGGATGACCGACGACAAGACGTCTAGCATCTTGAAGTTTACTATAGCACCACTTTCATCGCTGGTCAGGTCAAGGTTCGCTGTTGGTGCGTCAGGATGGGGTGGCCAGTCTGCAATACAACGCTTGAGGAAGAGAAGAGTGAGCACAAACCATGGGACTGACGGGGAGAACTGCGAGAGACCGAATGCTAAAGCTGCTCTAGTCGTGGAGGATCCGCTATGGCAGAACTTCACCTTCCATCGATTTGGTCTCATTATCTCCGCCATCTTTGCTCTTATTGCGGTGGTCATGTCCGGATACCTCATCTCGCGCCATTGCACACATTATCTGAAACCTTGGGAACAGCGACAGTAAGTGACTCAAGCTATATTTGGCGAGGCGAAGGCTGACAGTAGCCCTTCCTAGTATCGTCCGCGTCCTCTTCATGGTCCCCATCTACGCCACCGTGTCCTTTCTGTCGTTCTACTTCTACCAACACTCCGTATACTATGCGGTTCTCCGAGACTGCTACGAGGCATTCGCCATCGCCAGTTTCTTTGCTCTGCTTTGCCATTACATCGCGCCCGATCTCCACAGTCAGAAAGATTACTTTAGAGGACTCAAGCCCAGGTCTTGGGTTGTTCCGTTGAATTGGTTCAAGAAGTGCTGTGGGGGAGAGCATAGGATCTGGAGGACACCCAGGAGTGGGTTGACTTGGTTCAATGTCCGTACGGTACGATGTCAACGAGTAGACATCGATGCTAACCCTCTCACAGATTATATGGTTGGGCGTATTTCAATACTGCTTCATTCGGGTCGCAATGACTCTTGTGGCGCTCGTCACACAGCTCGCTGGCAGATATTGCTTGGAATCCTTGAATCCCGCATTCGCACACATATGGGTTAGTACCCTCCTACTTCCAATCAAGCGAATGTTTCCAGCTTACGGTGAGGTATGAAGGTCATGGTGATCGAAGGTGCATGCGTGACCGTAGCCATGTATTGTCTGATCCAGTTCTACATTCAGCTACGACAAGATCTCTCCGAACACCAACCGTTTCTAAAGATACTAGCCATCAAGCTCGTGATCTTCCTGTCCTTCTGGCAAACAGTCCGTCACCCCTCCCTCCCCTCCCCTCTCCTCCCCTCCTCCCACTTAACCACCAACTAACCCTCCGCCCCCCCACCCAACAGCTCCTCATCTCCTTCCTCACCTCCTCCGGCACCATCAAACCCTCCCCCCGCCTCGCCACCCCGGACATCAAAATCGGCATCCCAAGCATGCTGCTCTGCATCGAGATGGCCCTCTTCTCCATCCTGCACCTCTTCGCCTTCCCCTGGAAGGAATACGACATCCACCGCTCCCCCATCGTCGCCGCCGAATCCGGCCCCTCCTTCCTGCCCGACGCATCCAGCTACAAGGGCGGGCCCTTTGGCCTCCGCGCCCTCCTCGACGCCTTCAACCCCTGGGACCTCATCAAGGCCGTCGTCCGCGCCTTCCGCTGGCTGCTCGTCGGCCGCCACAACCGCGAGCAAGACGTCTCCTACCGCGACGCCACCACCCTCGACGCCACCCGTCCGAGCGCCGCCGCTGCCGGCTTGAGGCGCAAGGCGAGCAGGTATCAGCCTCTCGGCGACGACGACGACGAGCAGCTGCTCGCCTACGCGCGCGCCAACCCCGTCGCGAGCGATCCCCACCCTCCCGATCAGCTGAAGGCGGCCCGCGTGGGGGCGACGGCCGACGCTGGCGATATCGGCCGCTCGCGGAGGTACGAGTACAGCGAGGCTGTGGATCGGTCGGAAAACGTGCATCCGGCAGGCCCGGGCGCGGCGGGGAGGGGTCGGCATGCGCTTGAGGAGCAGGAGTCGGGTGTCGTGCCGGCGCCGCTCGCGCAGGATACCGGCTATCGTGGCGCGATGGGGGGTGGGGAGCCGGGGCCCGGGGTGAGGGATGGGCGTGGGGCTGGTGCGCAGTGGGACATGTGGGCTGGGGCGGCGCGCGGGGTGGGGCCTGGGGAACATGATCCGCGGAATCGGTTTTAGGGGGCGTGTTTGGCTGCGTCTTTGGGTGTCAAGGTATGGTTTGGGGTGGTTGGCTGGTTGTGCTGGCGTTCTTTGTCTGTCTTCGGGTTTTCGGTCCGGTTGTTTATGATCGTTTGGTATTTGGTTACTGGCTTGATTGGTCTGGTATGAGGGTTGGACGATGGATGATTGAATATACCCCCTTTTCCTCCGCACGATTTAGAATCTCTTGATTGTCAAGACATGCATGTGTGTTCTCTCCAAATGCGATGACATTTGCAAGCGCGTCCTCGATGCGTTTAAGGCACAGTACTACATGTTGATTCGTCGCGCCGTTTAGACCCGTTTGCCTGCCTATCAATGCGCCGCTCGCTGGATGCATCACGAAGCTCTAATCTCCCGCCCCGAAGCCACCACAAACCAAATCACTCCGCAAGCCCACGCACAACCCCACCATCCCGGCCCCGGAAAAGACCTACCTACCTCAACCCCAAAACCCACCCTCCACCCTCGCCCCGCCCCCTCCCCGCGATCCCGACGCCAGCCCCTCACCGAACCCTTCCCCCGCGCTCAAGCTACCACCGATCCCACCCACACCCACACCTCCGCCTCCAGCACCCTCCCTCTTCGGCGCCGGCCCCCTCCCCATCTCGACGACGGCAAACTTCCTGCCCATCTCGCGCGCGTCCATGACGCTTTTCCCCAGACAGCCCAGCAGCGCGACGAGGCTGACGTCGGCTTTCTCGGCGAGGACTTCGCGCGCGAAGGCGTGCTGGTCCGGTGGCTGGAGGAGCGGGAGGCGGTGGAGGAGGGCTTGGATGGCGCGGAGGGCGGGGTGCGAGATTTCTGTTGTGGGGGAGGCGGGGGAGGTGGAGGTGGGTTGATGTTGTAAGGGTTGGGGGTCTGTTGATGGGGCTGAAGAGTTTGAGGTGGGGTGGTCTTGGTCTTGGTCTCGGGTTTGGGAGTCGCCTTCGGGGTCTTTGTCTGGGGTGGAGGTGCGATCGGAGGTGGGGGTTGTGAGGTAGGAGGGTGGGAGGTTTGCGAGGTAGGATCGCATTAGCTGGATGCGGGAGTATAGCATCTTGACGGCGTTGGAGCGGGCGGTGAGGGAGGCGATGACTGGTTCGTGTTGATGATCAGTTGCGAGCTTCTCCGTCAATTCGAATGTGTAGTGAGGGAGTGATGGTATTACGTACGTTCTTCATCTTCTGGGGACAGCAGCCCCGAGTCTACGCCATTCACCGTCTTCTCACCTCCTTCTGTGCTCTTGACATCTGCCACCGGCACTTGCGACGCTTGGCCGTTCGCCGCCTTCTTCGTGGCTCCTCCGTCGACCGCAGTGGCGTTTCCTCCTCCTCTCGCGACGAAGTCGACGCTGATCATCTCCGCCTCGCCCGTCTCGACGGAATACGGCAACTCTCTGAATCTGAGGCCTACACGCGGCTCTTGCCCTTCCACCTGCATCGCCTTGTCCTCCTCCCCACCATGCTGCTCTGCGGCACTCTCGTCTTCATACATGCTCTCGTAGATGGTGAGCGGCAGCTTCCCTCCAGCCGCCATACCCTCCGCCATGACAGACGGGTGAAAGGCCAGCAGAACAGCCGACTCGTTATAATGTAGGATCTGACGGTGGATCGGCAAATGCTCGGGTTGCGGACCGGACGTGGGGGCAATGGTAAACCACCCGACGAGCTCGAGAGCCGGAGCTTTGTGGACGTCTTTGAACTGCTGGAGCCGGTCCTCAAACCAGCTCTGGTGCAGCAGAACCTCACCATCGTCGGCTGGCACCACTTTGCAATCGAAGGCGTGCTCGAGGCTGATGTCGTGGCCATTTTGCTGGCCGAGGAGGGCACCAACTATAGGCCCTTCTTGCCTTCGGAGGGTGTGTCGTGTGATGTGGTCGGATATTGTGAGGAGGACGAGAGGGTGGAGGAGGATTTGGAGACCGGAGTCTGAGGCTTTGTGAGTGGATATTAGTGGGTTGGAAGTCATGTCGGGTGTGTTCAGATTGAGGCTCGAGTGTAGCTTTTAAGTGTATTTTATTATATGAGCGTGAATGAGCAGCTTCTCGGTGCCTTTGAATGCTGCAGGATTACGTAAGCGGTCGCAAGCTGGACTTTACCTCAGCACTTCGAGCAGCACCATCCCAACAACAACATTGTAAGTGACCACGGTATCGTGAATCAAGATGTGAGCGAGGTCACGGAGTTTTCATGACTATCTGGGCGAGAAAAAATATTGTTTTACCTTTCAATGAGGTCTTGCTGAGGCACATGCTCATTATTTTAATTCTTTCCTGCTTTTTTGAGGCACTCCATCTTCAATATGTTGCGCAGTTCTGACCTATTCAAAAGTACATGTTTCTCATCCACACAAGGCTAGGGCCTCGAATGCCAATGTTGACAAGAAAGAGTGTTGTTTGAAACACTGCGCCCTGCGTGCTCATTGATGTATGTGGAGCCAGTGTGTTTGAGACAGGTTATGCGCGTCAACTGGCTTCCACCTACAGAACAATAGCCTCAACTTGAGACGCCGCGAACCTAGCACATTTAGCCACGTATCGGAGAAGATGCGCACTGTGCAGTATATGACGGTCAAAGATCTGCCATCAATGAGTGTTCAGACTACCCTCACGCCGAACCTCCTCAGTGCAACAGTCCCCATATCCCACATGAATGCACTTAGCCTGACGCATTCTGTGGCCTCGTTATCAACAGTCAGCATTAGCCACTCTCGCTGAACGGCACACAGTCTGCAAAGCGACCATGTTACTTAGCCTCCTGACTCTCGTCTCCCTCCTCGTACCACCACTCCTGGCCAAACCCATGGAGTCGAACCCAAGCAAACCATCGAGCCCTCCGAGAATCCCCAGCCTGCCGAGCGAACCGGCACACCCGGAGGTATATAGCGAATGTCTCTGCTTTCAGCAGAAGTACTCCCACCGCCCGCTGCGCACCGTCTACTTCACCGACTGCGATGCCGCCCTCCAACAGATCCAAAGCGCGGACAAGGTGTTGGCGCCCATGATGTTCAGCAGGACGGGGGGCTACACCGTCCCCCACCCCATCAACGTCGGGTCGTGCAGTATCCTGCTCGATATCAATGACAATACAAAGGACAAGACCGTCACCATACCCATGATCGTCGTCGTTTCCGCCATGCGCCTCATACTCGCTAGATGTGTTTCCAGCGGCGCGGCGCCGGGTATGGGGCTGGGTGGCTTTACTGAGATCCATTCGCCGGATGGGTCCGGTGGGATTCTGGATGTTGTTCTGCTGGGGAGGTTCTCGCCGGCTGAGGATCCGCCGCCGTTTGCGCCGGGTAGCATGAGTCGCGTCCTTTATAAACCGAGCAGATGAGCTGTCACTGAGAGCTGTTGCGGTATAGGCTGCTGCTCTCGGAAGGTGGCATACATTCAGTTGGGCTTGATAAGGAGGCGGGCGCATGCGGATACAATACACTCATGACTGGGGAGTTACCACATCAATAGTAGCGGTCCGCCTCCCTTTCGAACCTTGCGAGTACTACAAACACCTCGAGGATGTGTATGTAGGGTTGCCGATCCTCACAAGTCTCTGAGATGGCAACTTGTTCTCGGTGACTTATTTGAGCTGGGACCAAGCACACTTGTTCGTGACAATCGTACATGTTCGGTCGTGCTGTTACTGTATCAAGTCCTATGGAGACTGAAACATATACATCTTTCCCAGTGCGCCTGTTCTTCCGTACTTCTCATGCGCCAGTTTCTTGGATAAATGTAACAACCAGGCCGTGCAACCCGTCCACTAGCTCACCAGAAAAGTATACGCTTAACCCAGGAGATTTGCTTCACAGCTCCAGAGTCGCAATCCTTCCCCCAACCTCGCTACTTCCAGCCAGTGGACCTTCCGCAAGCCGACGACGAACAGCCCCCTCGACCTCTTGAAGCCCATCCACGCTCCCCGAGACCGACTTCAGATGGCGGTGGAAAATCGATAGTAAATCGTACTTTGCCGTCGCAATCCTATATGCGGCACTCTCGACATCACCTCTACCGCCGACCAGATTGCTGAAAGTCGGGGCAGGCCGGAGTAGATATGGTAGGACGACGTCGACGGTCGGGGAGCCGAGAAGGGCGAGGATACCGGACGGAGGTAGCGAGTCAGCCGGTGCACCTAGGACGTCGTGGGCCTGTTGTTTGGACGGTAAACGAAAACGGTGCGTTGATTCCGCGGCTGAATGTTCTTGTGTAGCGTCGCCCGCGAGCTGAGTCGGCAATGGCGCCCAGGCAGCAGTCACAATTGCACTGAGCAGGTTGATCGCTGCTAAAGCGTTGTCTTTGAGTGCGACTATTTCTGCAGTGGTTACGACCTGACTCCAAAATTCCGGACGATGTTTGAGATAATAGAAGTAAAGAAGCCTTGCGGCTGCTGCTTCGCTATGAGGCGAAGTTGGCTCGTTCCTATCTGTTAACGTATGTGTCGGTAGATCGTTTGTACTATTCCCCAGCTCCAGGCTCACAGGGCCGTGAAATATTGTAGCAAGTGTATGAAGCGCAGCAGGATTGGCTGGTATGACGGGGACTTTCAAGATCGCACTTGTGGAATGGCCCGCCCGTGGTATCAGAATGGCCCTAGGCAGGGAGGCCAATACGTGGAGATCATGTTGCACGTCAGTACCACGTACCCATTGATTGGGTGAGATGTCCAAAGCTCGAGAGATCCGTGAGAGAAGATGATCCGGAATGGGAGGGGAAGAATCCAAAAGATGATTGGGGTAACATGTTGCGTAGATAACCAGATAGTTCGCTGCCTTGCTGTAAATATAAGTGACGTCTACTGAATCGTGTATCGAGGGATCCAGATAGTATGATGTTGTCTGTTGGTGCAAGCCATACCTGAGGAGGAAGTCTAGAGTCGGCGAGGAACCTGGTAATGGGAGAAGAGGACTTGTAGAAGTAGACGTGGGTAGGTCCTTGGATGAATATACACATAACAATGCTGTGAAGAATTCGATTAGGGTGACATGCATAAGCAGGTCGTCAGCGAAGTCCACCATATGGAGCGCCGCGAACTCCATGAGACCTCCATCCTTCACTCCGTATTTCGACTCAATATCTTGAAACCGAGAGACCGAAACAGTGTCCCAACCGCACTTGGCAACTCTTGGTATCAAGTCCATCAGGCGAGCTTGAGCCACGGTCTTATGCCTTTTGCTGGGCTGGTTCGCTTGCCCCACTGTGCTAAGGCTGCAGGTCGACAAAATTTGTTCGTATATTTCTCGATCGCCGAATAGTCTCCGCCGTACCAGTCCTTGACCGTCACCTCGCTCTTCAACGCCATTTGCATTGCCACTGAACTGGGCACAATGTTCTGCGTTCTGAGGTTGGTGGTCAACTTTCAATAGGTCCCATATCACCTCCAGCGCCTTCTGAGCTACAGCCGTGTCAGGTGTACGCAACCAGAGGTGAACGAGAGCCATCATGGCGCCAGGGTGACCGGCAACAATCGCTGCATCACTCGCAGTATAGGCAGCCTTTGCTAGTAACTCGAGCGTAATGAGATTGATGATGGACGAGGGGGATGTGAAGCCTGCAACAAAATCGACTGGGGGCTTGATTGATAGTACATCATTGAACGTGAAGGTCTTAGGCTTTACGATGGTACTAATGAGCTTGACAAGTGGCGTAGGATCTTGCTGAAGGGTCCGAAGAACTTCCGATAGCTGGTCGATCAGGGCGGCGGTAGAAGCTCGATCTGTATCCTCTGTACGACTGTCAGCTCCCATATATTCACGAGACTGTAGGCTATCACAACAACATAGATATCACTCACCTGAGAGTTGAGGCTGGACATCTTCTAGTAGCTTCTCATTCAACGGCAAGGTCGGCTGCTGTACAACCTCAGAGAGGTGCTCCTGGGTGGCAGATAACAAATTTGGCACCATCGTGATGCCAGATGAGTCCACCGACCCT
>JAABUJ010006624.1_pt1 | contig 11103 bp, 10 predicted proteins | sample 5559131 | NCBI WGS metagenome assembly JAABUJ01 (sample SAMN10711875, study PRJNA513366) | rock metagenome | isolation source: Antarctica rocks | place: Antarctica: Victoria Land, Mt New Zealand nord | collected 2016-01-07 | reverse complement strand
TGGCCTGGGTGTGGAGGCTGCGCTATGTCGGCGCCTCGCCAGCGCTCCCCCGGCTGGGCGTCGGAGCGATGCCCAGACCATGTCCACTACTTGACTGATCTTTGCAGTGACTGGGTGGCTAGCTGTGTCATGATATGTATTAAGAAAACTTCAAGATGCAGTGTTACAAAGACTGTATTAGATGAAGAAAAGACAGCAATAGCAGAAAGAACATTCAGAAAGACATTTAAAAAAGAAAAAACTGATGTTGATGAGAAAAGAAAAGAAAATAATGCTATAGATACAGAAAAAGATACTGAAGTATTTAAGTCAGCTTATTGCTGAAAGTTAGGCAGTAAGCTTAATTTTAACATACTATATAATGTTTAATAATAATGCTTTATTCTACAGCTATTACTCTTCATGAAATATGTTACTATCAGAAATCAACAGATTTTCTGATAGCAAAACTATTTTTTTAAAGACTTTGCTGAGAGATAATTTAAGATTATTTAAAGAGAATTTTCTCTCAATATAAGATGTTTTGCTTTCAAAGCTCAGTCATTGACTGTCTGCAGAAGACAGTAAAAGTATATATTGTTGTTTTCTTTAAAAGTATGTTTAATGAACTGTACAGTAATTATCATTTATTAGTTAACAGAATGCAGATGTCAATCTGACTGCAATTTATATAAAGTAAGTTATCATTCAGCATAAGAACATGTCTTTCATTAAGAGATACATGCATAACTAAAATATCACATTTAAAGATGCAGATTAAAGCAATTGTTACTAAACTATTTTGAGAATATCTGACTTTCAATGTAGTAAATAAATAGACTAAATTGAAAGCTGTTTAACTGTGTATATATAATGCTCACTTATAATATTCATATATCAGTAATCTTTAAGCTCATAACTTCTATTCTTGAGTCAAGTCTCAAGAGCTTACTTACTAATTAGTCTCAGAATTCTTAAATTCTGAACAGAGCTTCTAAATTAAGTTAAGCTTTAATGTTTAAGTCTGACTCAGACTCTCAAGCTGACAATTAAAGTTTAACTTAACTTAACTTAAAAGCTCTGTTCAGGTCAGATCAGGTTAACCTGACTTGATGATCACTTTAAGTAAGATCATTTATGAAGACTATATATTATAAGAACTTATCATATACTTTCAGCATAATAAGATCAACAACATCAATGTAAATCAGTTTGATCATCTTTATAACTCAGTTTTGTAATTTTCTTAAGATCTTCTTCTTTTAATTTGTTCTCATACAGACATCATATAAGTGTAATAATGTTTTCATAAGTTCTTATAAGTCAAATCTCACTATTTCAGAATTTTTTGACACATTGTCAAGACTTAAATTCTCTATATAATTAAGATGTTGATGTTAAGTAGCTTTTAAGATCTTGTTATCTTTAATAATTGACATGATCTTATTCTTGTTCACAGAATTTCTTATTATTAAAATTTAAAGATAATATAACTTATCTTTATATACTGTATGATCAAGCATATTCTCTACTTTGTTCTTTAAACATAATAATTTGTTCTTAATTTTAATTGATATTTCTTTCTTTTCAGTCATTTCAATTGAGAAAAGATTGAGCTTTATATTAGATATAAAATAAATATTTATTAAAGTGATATTTTAAGTCTTTTTATCACTGTTCTTTAGCTATAAATTGATCATTTCTATCTCTTAAGTATGTATCACTTCAGACACTTTTCTTATAAAGAGTTCATTATTGAATGTTTTGATCAAGCTAAATGCAGAGAGATTACAGCACATATGTTATATTATGTTAAAGTCAGCTATCTATGACATCTTATTGATCACAAAATTATAGCTCTTTACTGCAGTTAAGATCACCAAGTTCTCATTATACTACTTATTTTCAGAATTTAAGAATTTCTTTTTTTCTTTTTCTTTCTTCTTTTTAATTTCTTGCTTCTTTTTTATCTCTTTAGACATCTTTTCTGAATGTAACTTTCAGTAATTATTCTTAAAGTGAACTGCTTTCTTACAGTAAATATACATTTCATTTTCATTTTTATTCTTATCAGCATTTCTCTTCTTATTCTTTTTCTTCTTGTCTTTATGATTTCTCTTTTTACTCATTAAAGCAAGCTTCTCATTTCTCTCTTTAAGACACTCTTCATCAATTAGTTTGATGATTAAGTCATTAAGAAATGAAATCACATTATAGGTCTCAGAGCATTTCATCATTATTTATTGAGAATAAAAGAATTTTAAATTCAATAAAAAAGTAATGATTTTCAGAATTTCATCAATGATGAAACTGAAGATCACAATTTCTCTTAAAAGTGTCTTATACTTTAAAGCATAAGTATTGACAGAGAAGTATTGATTGAGTTGACAGATATATAGATTATTGAATAAAATGTATTTGAGATTAAATCTATAAGATAGATAAAGATATATAAGATAATTTTATATCTTTTTTGCTGTTTTTATGTCATTTATAATGACAGTGATCTTCAAGCTAACAGTAAGAATAATGATGATTGTAATCTTGTTATTTTATATAATTTAGTCAGCTCAAGTAACATCAGTTAAGACTGTCAATGTAGTCATTATTATTTTAGATATAAATTCTTCAGTCATTACTAACTAACTCAAAACATCTAACTTTAATGAGAGTTCAACATCATTTTTTACTATTAAATCTCATAATTCAGCACTCATCAAACTGTATTTAATCAACATTCTTCATAATAAGTAATCTGTCAATCTCTTAAGTTTCATAACTTTTAAAAATGTGAGATCATATGACATCATAATCATTTTGTATGATGAGAACATCTAAATCAGTGATAGAGTTGTTTTTAACATAAAGATCTAATTTTAAAATGATTATAAGAGTTGTTTTTGACTGTTTTATTCATGAATTTATAACAGTTTAATGTAAATAACTTCTCATTATACATTGAATTTACTTTATTTCTTAGAGGGCTCTTTTTAACATTTATAAAATAATAATAATGATGAGATGTTTTTCTTTCATCATTTTGAATAGAAACAAATGACTTAATGAATAAATGAATATCAATATACATCTGAGCTCATAATCTGTTAAACATAGAAGAAGTAACTAATGAAATGAACATGTAATCATAAGTGTTTAGCTACTCTATGAAAATGTGACCCTATAAGAAGGTCTTCTATCAGTGAAAGGAAAAACTTTTATCTGTAGCAAACTGTTTGCCCTAGCAAACTCTGCATGTTCCTGAAACCTCCATAGGGCTCCGAAACCACTAAGGTAACGAAATGAGGCTGAAAGTTTGACAGTATCTTATTTTGGAGCAATGCCTAAGGTACAGTGTACCTAAGGTACCATAGCCCCTGGAGGGCACGTGCGGTGATGCGATCTGCTGGAGCCAAACCCAAATTCATTCACGGCTAGTACCCGCTCGAAAGGTACCACTCGAGGAACAGCAAGCTGCAGCAAAGAGAGGAGCAGAGAAAAGCAATGTGCCTGAGCATCTCCGACTCCGGAGGTGGGCCGTCCTGGACCAGTCAAATCTTATGGCACCTTAAGGAAGAGGGCTGAGCTCCTTTATACCACCAACACAGCTTGCTTCAGCACTCTACTCCGCCAGGAAACAGCTGGATTAGGGATCACGATGTCATCCTTCGCAAGGTACGATCCTCAGATTGCCATTGGAAGGTCCAGCTTGAACAGCGAAGAGTTTGACTAACATCCAGCCCGCCAGTGTTCTCCAATCCGGATCCGTCCGGCTTCTCAGCGGCGACAAAGAATTCGTGGTCCACCGCCAGCTGCTCCAACACAACCTGTGCGACCTGCACGTATCCAGCCGGGACCGCTACGTGGAATTCGACCGTGACGACGAGACGGTCGGCTACCTCCTCGAGTATCTCTACACCGGTGACTACACCCCCACCAGTCCCGTTCGAGAGCAGCCCCCTCGTTACACGCCTTGCTACAATGGAGCCCCTCCCCAGCGCACAGCCGAGCCCGAGCCCGAGCCGCATCCAATGGTCATCGCAGCTCGAACATCGGGTCTAGGCATCTGGGGACGACCAGCCGCGGTGCACACGACCTTCTACGAAGAAGTCCCGCCGCCGCCGCCATCGCAACCACAGTCGTCAGCAGTCACCAGCGACTATCCCCATCCCGCATCCGTGAAAGCCACCAGCGGCGTCGTTGCCGCCGACCAGGCGTCAAACCAACCCGTCGCGGGAGGGAGTACCATCGCCTCTACCTTCCGCACCCACGCAAAGGTCTACCTGCTCGCCGAACGCTACGGATTCGCCCCGCTGCGCGACTTTTCCCTGCAGAAGCTGCGCGCGGCGCTCAAGACTTCGGAGCTGGAGCCGTCCGCGAACCATACGGGCCATGCTGTTTTGCTTATTCGGGATATCTACGAGCTCCCGCGACCGGATGGGCGGGCGGATACGGTGCAGAAGCTGAGGGATATCGTGGTCGCGCATGCAGTTGGCCGGTTGCAGGAACTGCAGACGGACGAGGAGTTTGGCGCTTATGTCAAGGAAGGCGGGGATTTCGTGACGGATTTGTTGAGTGCTTTGACGACGTCGAGGTTGGCGATACGTTGAGGTCGTGGTGATGACGATACAAAAAGCGGGTTGGGATAGGGGTGTTTGGGCTAGGTTTGGGGTTTATATTTGAATATTTATATATCCCGGTTTTGTGTTTCGATCATTGTACGTATTGTTAGCTACCTCCAAAACCTTGATTAGCTGTTCTGTTTCAACCGCAATAGGCGATGTTGCCAACATACCCGTACGATCTGTTCCAAAGATAATTTCCACGATTCAGTGCAGACTCGTTCCTCATGTCGGAGGTCTCCAACCGATCGTCACACCAGGTCGTCCCGGTCACTTTGAGCTAAACCGGCGAAAGAGCTTCCCGAAGCCTCTCCCAGCCTACACCCGAAACCATAAGCAACCGACCAAGCCCTTCCCAGCAGAAGAAAAACTCGCAAAAGAAAAACTAACCTGCCGCGGCCCCTCACCGCAACCGCTCTGCACCGAGCTCGAGCGCGTCGGGCTCTCCACAGAAGAAGTAGTCGCCGAACTGACGAGACGAATCAACCCGTTGAAGCCTCCGGCCGTCTGCACATGTGACCCTATCAGTGAACCGACAATCAACGACCCTCCCATCAAGGAAAAGCAAATCAAACCAACCTCGCGCCCCGCTTCATCCTCACCACCAACGCCCACAGCCGCCCGCTCCACCACCGCCGGCCTGGCAACCCGCCTCCCTTCCTTCCGCACCATCTTCTCCCTCCGCCGCACGAACCGCTCGTATTCCGTTTTGGTCTCCAGCAGCTTCTCAACCTGGCCAATCCCCGACTGTCAGCCCTCCTCTCTTCTTCTTTCTGCTCCACCCTCAACCCCGAATCCACAACTCTGAACCCCCGAAACCCCGAACCCCGAGCCCCGGAACCCCCAAACCCTGGTCCCGAGCCAGCAGACCCCGTTCCAGCAGACTCGCCCACCACAAACCCCCAAGCCGACCCCGACTCCACTCCACTCCAACCGCAAATGGGAGCAACAACACGCACAACCCACACTTACCTCACCCAACCACTCCTCCTGGCCCCGACTCCAACGCCTCTGGCTGCGGTCCAGCTCCGCCTGCGCCTGCGCCAACTGCGCCGCCATCGCCGCCGTCCACTTGGCCCGCGGCGCGGGCGCGGGCGGGACCGCGCTGTTGCTGGTGGTGAGGGGATCGTCGGAGAAGGAGACGCTTTGTCGTTGTAGGTGGCGGGGGCGGGGTGTGGATTTTGAGACGGTCGTGGTCGTTGTCGTTGGTGTGGTGGTTGGCGTGGTGGTTGGCGTGGTGGTTGGCGCGGTGGTTGGCGCGGTTGTTGTCGTTGGCGTGCCCATGCTGGTTGGTATTCGTGCGAGGGTGTGTGGAATTGCGGATGGGCTGGTGGGCTTGGTTTGGGTGGATGGGACGGGGTTGTTGGGGCTCGTCGTACTCGGTGGGTGGTGGGAAGACTGAGGATGAGGATGGGAGCCGGTGGGATTCGGGTGTGGGAAGTTGGGATAGAGTGGATTGATGCATGATGAGAATGTGTGGGGGTCCAGAGACCTCAATTACGGTGGCCGGCGTCGACGAGCTCGTCGACGGGCTGGTCATTGGTCGTGGGCGATCTACGACGTACATCGTGACAGGGGTACGGTGTCAGACCGTGGGCGCGTGATCTGGGGGTTTGTGCCGCCGTGGATGAAGGTGCAGGGAGGGCTCTGTAGGCATCGGGACGCCAACGAGCAAGTTTGGGAATCGGCGATGGTGTCTCCACGGTATCTGGGTTGATACCTTGACCCATACGAGTACAGGGAGGGCAGGGTTGAGAAGATAGAGAAAGGCAAGGGTATACGGCCAGTAATTCGCATGTCTTTCATGCAATGCATGTGCTTCGGGGGCCGTCTGCCGGTCCGGACCAAGATAGCTAGCTCGTGCTCCACTTTACACAAATCCCCGTAAACGACATGGCAGTCCGCAACGCCAGATGACCAATTCCAACGTAATGGTGCGCCATGTGCGCAGAAAACGCATGCGTGTTTGTCCGTTGGCTAAACAGGTACAGGGTACACCGTAGGTACAGTACGAATCCCCCGGCCATCTGTACTAAAGGCTACGGAACTCTCTCCGCTCTTACTCAACCCCCACCCTATCTGATTTCCCCTCCCGGTCCGGAAACGGTATCCCCCTCGCCCGCATATCCTCCGCGACCATCACACTGAACAGCCTCTGAACGACATAATACTCGCTCCACTCGACGCTGCCATCCCCTCCATTCCTCAAGCTCGCAAGACGGACGATCTCACGGAACGCGTCGACAATGCCGAGGTGCGGTTTCGCGATCTTGACGCTGTAGTTTTTGCCGTAGTAGAGGGTATGGCCGAGGCAGAGGCGGAAGCCCCAGTAGCCGCCGTTGGGGTTGTAGGGACAGATGGTGGCGTCGACTTTGGCGCGCTGGTAGAGGCCGTCGAGGAGGCGGTATTCGGCGTTGGTCCAGGAGTCCGGGGGTTCGAGAGTGTCCTGGAGGAAGGAGGCGATGCTGGTTAGTTTGCCGAGCCACGTGGTTGGTTGCGGGGGTGGGGGTGCTGTGGGCTTGGGATGAGCGTTGCGGATTAATCTTAGATAGGCTTCGACGTAGCGATCGGTTGTTATCTTGGCTGGTTTGCTGTCATTTGTTGGAGATTCGTCGTCGGCGGTCGCTTGCGGAATTTCCTCTGCTTCTGCTTCTGCCTCTGCCTCACTGTAGTATGTGGTTTCAGCATTCGACTCAGTGTCCGGACTTGGTCCTCCATCTGCAATCGCCACTTCTTCGCTGTCGTACAGGTCTCCAGGACTTGACGCAAGCTCGGGACTTTGAGCTCCAGACACCGGCGCCATAGCATTCTCGCTATCACTGTCTTCACGATCTGACTCTACCTCCGAGCTTGACCCCCCCTGTTCGGTCGCCATAGCTTCCTCCCGATGACAAGAACCCTCAACGACGGTCTCAACGTGCAAGGTCTGCTCCTCCTTAATAGTAATTTCAACTTCGGTCTGTAGCACCTTATGGGTATTGCCATCCGTCGAGTCATTTATGATGACTCTCGATTCTTCATTGACTCTGTCGGCGATTTTCAACATGCCAGACACATCGAGATGGCTTTCCTTCCTCCTCCTCCTTTCCTCTCTTTCTTTCGCTAGTTGTATCGCCCGCTGGTCAGGTTGCCAGAATAGGCCGGACATATCTTCAGTCGCTTCATCGCTATAAACCATCTGGCTATCCCGCCGCCAAGGGCTTGGAATCTTGCCACGCCGTGGCTTGGCAATATCCTCTGGGAAGAGGTCGCCGTCAACAGATGGCGAAGCTCGCGGGTGATTGCTAGAATTGGCTTCAGCTTGGCAAATGTCAACATCGGCTGCGTCGTTGTCGTCTTCTTCAAGCGTGAGTGACTCATCCACGGCTTCAGTGTCATCACCGCTAATGACGATGACCTGGCTCGAATTTGCCATATCGATCTCTCGACTGACGACTTCCCTCTCCCGCTGCCATTGTGCTTCACGTCTTTCTTTTTCTTTAGAAATGCTCCCAACCGTCTCGTTTGATATATGTTGCTCCGAACTAAAGTCGGATAAATTTGAATTCTGCGTCTTGACAGGGGTATCCACCTGCCAGTCCATCTCGTCTTCTTCTCGCTCACTCCGCTCAGGGCTCAGAAGCTGCTCTGGTTGTAGGGAAGGATACTCGATCACTTGCTGAGGAGCAGACGCTGGTACGGCGAGTGCATAATCATCTTTGTCCTCCGGCGTTGGCAGCTTTGGATATCCCGTTTCATTCGACTCCGTGAACACATCGTCCTCGCTTGCCACCGCCCCAGAGGACCCACCGACCTGTTGGGCTTGAGCTGCCAACTTGTGTCGCCTAGCTAACTCTTCACCAAGTCTCAGGCCAGCCCGGAGCTCCCTCCTTGTACCAGCACCAAAGCCTTCAAATAAATCGTCGAGACGTTCCTTGGGGCTCTTTCCAGTTACACTGTTAGACAATCTCTTGTTCGCAGGGCTGACGTAAGGGCTTTTGAGCGATGAACCTCGCGCATTGGTCTCTCGCGCGTTACTGTCTAGTACTCCTTGCAGAGCAATACCTGCCCGAACAACACGACAGAGTTTAGGCGTATCCGGCTTGGGCTTACTTGTAGGATCTGATGGGTTCAATGGAGCTCTCGGCTGGATAGGCGGTGGCAGTCTTGGGGTCGGCTGGACCCCGAGGGGAGTCTTTTGCTGGACAGCTTGTTTCTCTGTTGAAGATCGTGTTGATACCGATACTTGGCGAGCACTGGCTTCCGAGGAGTCCGGCCCTAGAACATGGTGATGGGTCGAGAATGAAACGCTCTTCCCAGTACCATATTTAGACTGGTGCGGAGAGGATGTGCTTCTATCACCCCTACCTAATGCGGAATGTTGTAAGTCAGAGTCGTGAACCAAAGATTTTCCACCACCTAGATCAGCCTCCTGCGGATTGTTGGCTGTTGCGCCCTTTTGAGCAGCGTTGACCGCTGTTAGAGAAACCGTCCCTGGTACCTCAGGACCTAGTCTCGGCGGATGTAAAGCCGGATTTGTTAGGAATTTCGTCTTTGTAATGCTGCTCAGATTCTGTCTTGCCGATTCAATCGACTCTAGGGAAACCATACTGAAGCCTTCACTCTCTAGGATCGAGTCAAACTCCAGGTGGTCGTTTGTCGGGTCTGCATGCATTGCCTGATCATCACCTATGGAGTCATCATTCCCGGTGTTTAGTAGTTGATGGCCAGGGTGCCTTGGTGTTGCTGAGCGTCGCATTTCCTTCGCCGCGTTGTTCGCTCCCTGTTCGGAAGAGTACTTCAAGGAATCGCAAGGCGGTGTACTTTCGAAGACGGCTGTTGGATTTGAGCGGGGAGCTGACACCACCTTCTGAGGCGAGGCTGACAAGGACCTGTTCGGTGATGTCTCCACTAAGCCGACAGAAGCGTTGCGAACCAGACGTTTGCCCCTCCCTTTGAATACGTCTCCATCGAGATCCTCATCTACCGCGATGTTCACCGGACTCATAGCCTTCCTCTTGCCCCTTGCCTTCTTTGCCAGCGGTGTCGCTGTAGGTTTTACTCTCCCTGCCTCCGTCATGACCACGTCTTCATCAACCTCAACTGGCAAACTCTTCCTGGGTCTTCCACGACCCCTCTTTCCTGGCGTCGCACCGACAGACAAGTCTCTGCCCGCGTCATCCTCACCCGACCTTAGTCCCCTCTTCCTGACCAATGCAGCGACCCCACCTCCCTTTATAGGCGACGATCCACGGTCCAACTTCGTTGAGCGAGCGCTTCTCATACTCGCCGGCGGCGGAGACGAATCATCTAAGCCTTTCAACGGTACCAGCGTCGTAGTGGTCCGCCCACTGCCGCTCTTTGCCAACGACTTTCCAACCCTGCCGCTTGTGCGACCACCCGCTCCCTGCTTATCCTCATCCCTCTCGGCCTCAACCGTGACGCGAATCCGCCATGGGCTTAGCAGATTCTCCGTCTTCGCGGTCGATTTCGTGGGCGATTGACCTCTCCTAAGGATTCCTGCAGGAGGCGTCTTCAAGATGAAGTCTTGTAATTTGATGTTGTTGGTGGAGTTTTTGCTGGGTGTTATTGTCTTGTCGGGCGGCGTTCGACGCATGGCTGACTTGGTGGGCGACAGGAATGGCGTTTCGGCCAATGAAGAGTTACCAAGAGGATCGGGCGATGAAGGGACTGATATATCAAAATTTGGAGGCATACTGCCGCCTTGTTCGTGTAGACCGCAGGAGATAGAAGTGGAGAACGACACGCTTGGGTAGCCTGAATTCAGATGCAACAGCTGAATAATTGCGAAGATCCTTTACCTAAATGAAAAGAAATTCCGAGTTCATTGACCTAGACCGAGGGAAGTCGGTATTGTGGCGGCTGATGCTCGAACCAACGTGTTGCAACTGCGTGTTTTGATGTTGTGGTTGAGAAGGGGCATGTTGTTTACGGTGACTCGAGACAGCACTAGGCTGCTTTGGTCGCTTTATTTGCTTAGTCATACATAACCCTTCCTGTTAGGATCTGACATTCGGAGTAAAGTATCGTGTGAACGATTGGAATCTACGTTGGGCGCGGTTGCATGACCGTGACAGGACCTTCTGTCATCTGAACGCCTTGCTCTTGACGATTCTAGCATGACGTATGGAAAGAGACTGTGCTCGGAGAATCGAGCCACAGGGCAGCTAAGCGGCGCCGTTGTGTTCTGGATGCGTTCCATACTAATATTGTTGAATAATGTCGAAGGCAAGGAATAGCTTCTCACTGGCTGGGATAAATCAAATCATACAGACTACGGTAGTTACCTAGTCTGAGATCCAGCCCTGCAATGGTTTCCTATCTTGCTACGACTCCATGTTATACTTGTCGGAGGGATATAAGCGCCTTAGCGTTAGTCATTTACCCGCCGCCGTTCAGGACATGGCTCACACACCCATCACCGTTTTTTCCAACTAGGGCCTTACGGAGTATACGGAATAGTGCTCTCTGACACTCGCTGGGGAGTGGACAATGATTAGTGCTC
>JAABUJ010006623.1_pt1 | contig 11103 bp, 11 predicted proteins | sample 5559131 | NCBI WGS metagenome assembly JAABUJ01 (sample SAMN10711875, study PRJNA513366) | rock metagenome | isolation source: Antarctica rocks | place: Antarctica: Victoria Land, Mt New Zealand nord | collected 2016-01-07 | reverse complement strand
TTCTGGACCTTGGTCCTCGCTGCCTATACTCTTATAGAGGAGGAACGGGCGCGCCTGGCCCAGGAACAGCAGCGTCATGTCACCGTCGGCGAGGCCCGCCGCACCCTGCAACGCCTCCATTATCGCCACCTCCTGGGCTGGATTGAGCAGGAACTCCATGTCGGTGTCGATGCCGACACCCTCTACGATCGCTTGGTGGCATAACCGCCACGAAATGTGCAAAGATAGAGTTAATCCTATGCCTCCTTAATCCTATGCCTCCCTAGTACTTTTTGTCCGACAAACTTTCGTTGACACACCCTGTCCTATCTGCTAGAGTTGTGTTCACAAGGGCACGAGATGCGGCTGTTAGTGTGCATTTTGATGGACGTGCATGCGGGAGGCAGCCCTTCTTTGTCGTGCTTCTTGGAGGGGGGGCTATGGTTACGCTTTCTGTTTCAGTCCAAATCAGGGGGTTGTTGCAGTCGTTAGGCGTCGACGAGACGACATTCGCGCTTGCATTGGGCGTCAACGGGCGTACAGTCAAGCGATGGCTCGAAGACGATGATGTGCCGCAGAAGGAAGTCCGCAAGCGGCTGGACGAGTTGGATCGGGTGAACGATCACCTGTATCAAACCTTTAATAACGCTAAGGCTGCACAGCTTTGGTTGCAGACCGACAATCGGTACCTCGGCGGCCTCAAGCCTAGCGAAGCCTTGCGTGGAAGACGCATTGATCGCGTTGAGGCGGCTTTGGTCGCATTGGACTACGGTGCGTTTGTCTAATGCTTAGTTGAGAGGTATACATGCCTCTGCCCCCTGGGTGGTCTGCGTCGGCGGCGTTAACGACACGCTCGACCATGCCCTGGCGTGGTCACGTCTGGCGTGACCATGCCAGCCGTTTTTCCGCGACAAGCTCTGATGGCTCTTTAATCTTCTCGGGACGCTACAATCGAGGGCGCGATTCGCTGTTGCCCGCGTATGAGATCTGGCCGGCCCTGTACTTCGCCCTCGCTCCCGAGATAGCCCTGGAAGAGGTGAGCCGTCACTTGGTGTCGGGTGTCCCTAAGCAGGTGCAAGATCTCCTGGCACGAAACCCTGCCCTGACCCCCGAGGAACTGGGGGAGACTGCTCATGTGCTCCTTTCGGGGTTGAACGCGCGCCTCCTCAGCGAGCTATCCGTCGAGTTATCCGATGTCCTCGACTGCCGGGATGTCGAAGCCATGGGGCTGAAGCCACCCGAGGTCGAACCTGCGGATCTGTTTCATGATACCGACGTCATCGTTGGTCAAGAGCTAGGGGCGGCTATCGTCGCGCGCGGCCACGAAGCCATGTTAATACCGTCCGCGACTCACTTGGGGGACAACCTCATCGTTTTTCCCACGAACCTCCAGCCCAGGTCGCGCATCCAGTTCGTCGGGTCGCGGAGCCCATCGTCATACGTCGACAGGCGCTGAGTGCGCGTCGAGTAGGGGCCTCTGATGAGCCGCGCTAATATCTCATCGTCAGGCTCTCGACATTGGTGATCTCCATGGCCTGGCTGATCCCCTACGGCCCCCGCATCCTCGCCCCGGAGCCGTCGATTATGCACGCCTTTAATAACTAATATCGAGGGCGCGCATGTCGGTGAACTCCGCGCTCGCCGCGATCCCATACTGATCGAGCACCGCGCTCCCGAATAGATCGGCCGCCTCCGCCCGCCCGACGGCCGTCGCCCCGTCGCCCCAGGCGTCGAGTACCGTCCCCATCGCCGCCCCGTCGAGGTGGACCTTGTCGCCGTCGGCCGTCTGGCTGATGCGCCGCACCCGCGCCACCTTGTCGTTGGACACGCGCACCGGCCCCTCCGCGTAGTCTACACTGAGCCCGTCGTCGCGCAGCCGCTGCACGTTGGCTGCGCGTCCCTGGGCATTGGCGATCCCCTGCACCGCCGCCGTCACCCCCTCCACGCGCGTCCGCGTCACGTCGCGCGCCTCGCCCGCTCCCGGCTCCTTCTGCCACCGTTGCACCGTGCGCACGTTGACGCCCACTTGTTCGGCAAGCAGCCGATTGCCCGCAGCGATCTCGCGCCGCCCGCTGCCCCCGCCCAGCGTCTCCACGACGGACCGCACCGCCGTCGGCGTCAGCGTCACCTCGGCCGCCACCAGCGCGCCCAGGCGCTCCGTCAGCAGGTCCGCCAGGGCCGGCACCTCAGTCCCCCTCCCCGTCCGCCGGCGCCTGTGTCTCCGGCCCCTCGCCCCCCTCGGCTCCCGTCGTGTCGCGGATGAGGGCGAGCAGGCGCTTCATGCCCACGCCCAGCGTCGCGCGCCCCTCGTCGCGCAGCCCGAACGCCGGCAGCAGCGGCACCAGGGGCACGCCGGCGTCGTGGACCTTGAAGTGCCCCAAACCGGTTCCTAGCGTGATCGTCGGCGGGCACGCCGCCACCGCGTCGGGCTCGTCGGAGACGATGTACACGCAGTCGATGTTGACGGCGACGGGCGTACAGCCGGCCGCGTCCATGCGCGCGATCGCCCGCGACAGGTTGGCCGCGCCCTGCGCCAGGATGGCGTGCCGCCAGTCGGGCCGGTAGAGCGCGCTGTCCCGCCGGTGCCACTGCCCCGCCATGCTGCTGATCGTGACCGCGTAGGTCAGCTTGAACACGTCGAGGGCCAGCGGCCCCGCCGGCGTCGTGTCCGCGTAGAGCGCCGCCCGCGCGTCGCGCAGCCGGGCGTACCACGACGCCAAGGCGCGAGAGTGCCGCGTCCAGACGTGGGCGTGGCTGATCGCGACGGCCTGGCCCCGCTCTAAGGCCCGCACGAGCGTCGGCGTGCAGTACCACGCCTCGGCCGCGCCGGCGACGCGCGCGCACCAGTAGCCCGGCAGCTTGGGGTCGAAGGGCACGCCGCCCCCATCGCCCGCGTCGCCGGCGACCGTGCGCTCCTCCAGGTCGCCCAGGCCCAGCTCCACGTTGGCGCAGGCCCCCAGCCACGCCGCGTTCTTGTCGTAGCTGTGCAGGTAGGCGCGGCCCCGCTCGGCCGGGGCCAGCGTGCGCATCCAGACGGTATCGCGCACCGTCGTCGTCTCCCGCGCCGGCGCCGGCCACTCCGTCACCGGATCGCGCTGGCCCCCGCGCCGGCCCAGCGCCACCATCAGGTCCGTCCCGGTCTTGCCGGGGCTGCGCACGTAGGGCACGCCCACCGCCACGGCGTACGCGGTCAGCGCCGCCAGCAGCGTGCCGGCGTCCGTGCCCGCGCCCCACGTCGCGTTCTCGTCGTAGCCGGGGAACGCCACGGCGAGTCCCGCCCCGGCCTCGCCCCGCTTGTCGAGCGAGATCCAGGGGGCCAGCCCCTCGGGGAAGGCGTGCAGGTCGTCGAGCGCGTCGCCGACGAACGGGTGGCGCAGGTGCCGGGGCGTGCCGCTCGCCGCCTTACCCACCGTGGCCGGTTCCGGCAGCCCCGCCGCGCGCGCCCACGCCGCCGTCACCCACAGTTGGGCCAGGCCGTGCCGCCGCGCGCCCGCGTAGAGGTCCCCGATGTGCCGGATCGCGCCCCGGATGGGCACGAGGGGCCGCCCGGGCAGGTGCAGCCCATCCACGTCGAGCACGCCGATCGTCGGCGCCACTGCCGTTGTGGTCATGGTATCTCCTCCGCGACGCTCATAGATGGTCACGGCGCGAACCGCCGACGCCTTCATCCGTTGGGACAGATCTCGTCCCCAGGCTCTGGGCGAAGCGTAGCAGGTAGCCATCGGGGTCCATCACCAGAAACTGCCGTTGCCCGATCGCTGTGTCATCCCGACGGTACCAGCGCTCCTGTGGCTCAACCATGAGCGGGTAGCCGTCCGCGCGTAGCGCCTCGACCAACGGCGCGATCCGATCGACCCCCATCTCAAAATTGACGCCGCGCCCGTAGGGATGCTCCAGCGGCCCTGTCTCCCACACCCCATGCGCCTGCTCGATCATGATCTGGCTCCCTTGATAGGAGAGGTAGGCGAACTGATCCTCGGGCCGCTGGTACTCGATGTTGAATCCGAGCACAACGGTATAGAACCGGAGACTCACGGCAAAATCGGACACGCTCAGTTCCGGGACCAACGGATTGTACATCATGGCGCTTTCTCCCCTTTCTGTGTGTGGCACGCGCGCCCCCGCGCCCGCCGCTCCTTGCGGGGGCAGCGGCAGGGCGCATAGTGGCAGTGGGCACAGCGGTCGATGGTCAGGCGCTCGCTTGGCCGCGGCGAGGCCCGCGCCGGCGCGGGCGTCCGTGCCGCCGGCGGCGCGCGCAGCGCCTCCTCCGTGGTCACGGCCTCCCCGTCCGCGTTCCAGACCTCGAACGACACACGGACCCCCGGCGCCGTGCGCGCCATGACACGCTCGATGGCCCCGCGCAGGCGCTTGTCTAACCACTGCTGCGAGAAGCTATCGGGCACACCGACGCGCAGCAGCGCGCCGTCGAAGGCCGCGACCGTCGTGGGCTCCAACCACCGCTTGTAGTTCTCCGGCGTCATCTCGCCGCGCAACGCGGTCAGCGTGTCGCGCCAAACCGGCTCCATGTCCAGCGGCGGCGGCGTGATCTCCACGCGCTCGACGGCGGGAAGCGTCAGGATTGGGAACGCAATCGGTCAATGGCGCGCGTCAGCCTGCGGTGGTCCCGGCCTGATCGTGCCTACGCCGCCTGCAGCAGCACGCACACCTCGCCCCAGCGGTCCTGGAACAGGCGGCGCTGATCGGCCAAGGACATCGTTTCGTTCATGTGTTGACGATAGCGAAAATGGTCGCGCAGTTCATCGTGGGCCGTGCAGAAGCGGGCCGCTGCCTCAAAGGAGCCGAAGCCACGCATGGGGTAGTAGCGTTGTTTGATGCCGCGATGGTCCTGCTCCATGCGATTGTTCATGTAGCGGCTGGTGCGATGGCGCACGTCCGGGCCGAGCGTCTCACGGATCGCCCGCGGGTAGGCGTCATGCCCGTCCGTCGTCACCTTCTCCGGCGCGTGGCCAACCACCGTCCGAGCCCGCGCGAAGAAGCGCTTGGCCGCGTCCATGTCCCGTGTCTCGCTCAGCAGCGAGTCGACCAAATTGCCATCGGCGTCGATGGCGCGATACAGGTAGCACCAGCGACCAGCGACCTTCACATAGGTCTCGTCCGCGTGCCATTTTAGCCCAGCTTTGCCCTGGCGTTTGGCCCGCAGGCGCGCGGTGAGCAGTGGGGCGAATCGCTCCTCCCACGCCCGCACGGTCTCATGAGTGAAGGTGAAGCCGCGCGTGAGGAACATCTCCGCCAGGTCGCGCAGGCTTAACTTATACCGCAACCGCCACAGGACGACGAGGAGCGCGATGTCGGTGGGGACTTGCAGGTGGTTAAACGGCGTGCCCGTGCGCTCGTTGAAGGTCCGCCGGCAGGGACGGCAGCGGAATAGCCGGTAGCCTAACGCTGTCGCTCGCTCCAACTCCTGCGTTGCGTCCCCCTGACAGTACGGGCAGCTCATCGTCCACTCCTCCGTCCACCACGTCTATAAAAGGAGAAGGATACCCGACCAGATGGCTCCCGGCCACCACTGGTTCTGAGTCCTGACGCATCCGTTGCAGGGCGCTCCCGCCCGTCTTGATGCCGAGGGGGTGGGCGATGTGGTTATCGCCCCCAAAGGGCAGCCAGTGTGACCGAACCGCGCGTGCTGGCCCATGTCCGACGTCCCATGATCGGCCGGCGCACCCCCGTCGAGCCACGCCCGTCCCTTGTTCGGTCGAACGTGTGGCCCCGATCTCGCCGCCGCGCGGACGGTCGCGGCGGCCAGGTGTAACCTTCTCCGTAGTATTTAGAGAGACATCGCTGCTAGGCCGAGGCACATGGCGGATCGGCGGTTGGCGGTGTGTCAAGAATGAAAGGACCAGCATTATGAAGCGTTTGGTGACCATAGGCCTGATCGTCGGAGCCCTGCTCGTGCCCGTCGCGGGCGTCGCGCACGCGGATAGCACGGGGACACCGGGGCAGCCCAGCCAGAGCTGTCAGTCTTTCTTCAGCGGGGCGTTGACGCCGGCAGGGTTCAACACCGCGGGTTTTACCCACGCGACGACCGTGTACGCGGGCGCGCAGCCGCAGAATTCAGGGAACCCCAAGAGCGTCGCGCAGTACGACGTGGCTTGCTTCCAGGCGGCCTCGCACTAGTCGACCGCGCCGGTGCGCGGGCGGTGGCGTCACGACCACACCCCGGCAACGCGTGCGCGCTCCCTGCGCTCAGATAGAACGTTTGGTAGCGCCGTGCCCTGTCCTGAGCCCGCGGGTGCAGGACCGGGCACGGCTCCCGTAGGTACGGGAAGACCGCGTCGCCCCTGGGGTGCCAGCGGCACTGTCCGGCCTGGGCGCGCGGTGAGCGCCCCCGTCCCCCGTCCCCGTATCTTGAGCCGCGTCTCCCGCCGCGCGGACACCCGGCCAGTCCAAGAAACACGAGGAGGTGTGCACATTGTTCAACAGACAACCCAGGAGTGCGCCCCTGCAGGGCACGATGCGCGCTGCCGTGGTGACCAGACGGGGGCGCCTCCCAATCTTCCTGTCGGTGGTGCAGGCCATCCTCGGCTATGAGTGGGTCATTTCGGGCCTTAACAAACTGCTGGCGCCCCGGTTCGACGCTCACTTGGCCGCCCTACTCCAGCACAGCACGCAGGGCAACCCCTATCGTTGGTACACCGCCTTCTTGCAGCGGGTTGTGCTGCCCCACCACGCGCTCGTCGCTCCGCTCGATCAGTGGGGCGAGACGGCGATCGGCGTCGTGCTACTGCTCAGTGCCGTCCTCTGGCTGGTCCGGCCTCGGGATCGCTTGACAGTCCGTGTCGCGGGGGTCGCCGCCCTGGCCCTGCTCGGGGCGGCGCTCTTGAACGTGAACTATTTCCTGCAAGGCGGCGCGCCCCTCCCGTGGATCAATCCCGGCAACGCCTATAACCCAGGCGTGGACATCGACGCTTTGCTGCCGCTGATCGCCCTGGCGCTCGTCGCCGCCAACGTGCGGGTTGTACGCCGACGCCGGTCGCAAGGCCTATAACGCGGCGGACCCCGGCGTGGACCGGACACAGGGCGCCGTGCGTCGGACGCGACCCGCGCCTGCGTGGCGCGAACTCCCGCCCTCAGATCTCACGATAGTTGGCGATACAGGTTGGGCGGTCCCCACTCTGTGTAATTAAAACAAAAGGAGTCTCTCGTATGATGCACCATCCTCGCTGGGCCGTGTTGCTTGCAGCCGCGGCCATCCCCTTCCTCGTGCTGGCGCCGGCCGTGCACGCCCGCGCCGCCACGGCGGCGGCCCCCGTCCACGCAATGGTCCAGGTGACCATGCAGAATCTCGCGTTCAGTCCTAAGACCCTCACCGTGGCGCCCGGTACCACCGTCATGTGGACCAACAAGGACAGCGCCCCCCACACCGTCACCAGCGACTCCGGCTCCACGCTTGCCTCGGGCGACCTCAGTCAAGGGAAAAGCTACACGCACACCTTCACGAAGGCCGGCACCTATACGTACCACTGCACCATCCACCCCTTCATGCATGGGACCGTGATCGTCTCCGGTGGGAGCGCGACGGGCGGCTCCATGAACGGCTCAGGAATGGGTTCCATGGGCTCCATGGGGCCGATGACGACCCTCGCGCTGCTCACGGGCTATTACGACAATCACCCCGTGCTCTTCCTCGCCACGGACAGCTCGGACAAAAACGACGCCATGAGCCATCACATTAACGACTCCGCGAACCTGGCGACATCACTCTCCAGCGCCGACGAGATCTACCTGGTGACGAACGGCAAAGACGCCGGCCGCGGCCCCGTGTTTAGCTCCCAACCGGGCGAGAGCGACTACACGCCGTTGTGGCAAGAGGTGCACGTGACCTGGAAAGATCCCAGCAAGGCCGTCGCCCTGGGGCAAGACACCCAGATCACGGACCTGGCACAGAAGGGGTTGCTCACCCTCACGAAGACCGGCATCGTGCTCAACTGCCCGATTATCGCCCCGCTATCCGGTAGCGGTGCGATGATGGGATCGGGGATGAGCCGCATGGGCGCGCTGCCGCCCACCCGCAGGCTCTCCATCTTCACCGGCTATTACGACACGCACGAGGTCCAATACCTCGCCACGGATACATCGAGTACGGACGAAGCCACGCGCGATCACATCAACGCCGCGCCCAGCCTGGCCAAATCACTCTCCAGCGCCGACGACATCTACATCGTCACGAATGGCATGGACGCCAACCGCGGTCCCGTGTTTGGTTCCCAACCGGGCGAAAAGGACTACACGCCGTTGTGGCAGGAGGTACGGGTGACCTGGAAAGACCCCAGCAAGGCCGTGGCTCTAGGCCAGGACAACCAGATCACCCAACTGGCGAAAGAAGGCAAGCTCACCCTCACACAGACCGGCGTTGTGCTTAATTGCCCCATCATTCGCGTGCTCGGCGGTCGCATGGGGAACTCCGGCTCCTAATCCTGCGCCCGGAGCCAGACGGGGAACGCGTCCGCGTTCCCCGTCTGGCTCCCCCCTAAAGCATCTCACATCTCGACACCCGCACGCACGCCCTTGGGGGGATGGTGAGGACAACGGAACAGAGGAGAACACATCATGGCCTCAAAGATCGGAGGGCGTCGGACGGCGCTGACGGGCGCCGTGAGTTTCGCGCTGGCGGTCCTGCTGACCCTCGGCGTCGCGCAGAGCCCCGCGGCGGCCACACGCGTCCGTGGGGGAGCCGCACGAGGGACGCTCGACTGGCCCTCCTACGGCAACGACCTGGCGAACACGCGTTACCAGAACGTCGATCAGGTCACCCCCGCCAACGTGGCGCACCTCCGACCCGCCTGGGTCTTCCATACCGGCGTGCTCGATCCGAAGGCGTCCTTTGAGGCGTCGCCGATCGTGGTGAAGGGGACCCTGTACGTGTCCACGGGGCACGACGACGTCTTCGCCCTCAATGCGGCCACCGGCGCCGAGACGTGGGCCTACCATCCCGAAGCCGCGATGCGTCCGTTGAGCCGGCTCCCGCTGTGCTGCGGCCGGGTTAACCGCGGCGTGGCCGTCGCCGACGGGACGGTCTACCTGGCCCGGCTCGACGCGGTGCTGGTCGCGCTGGATGCGCGGACCGGCCAGCCCGTCTGGCAGACACGCGTGGCCAACTATCACCAGGGCTTTTCTATGACGATGGCGCCGCAGGCGGTCGCGGGGCTGGTCATTGTCGGCGTCGCGGGCGGCGAGTACGTGTCCCCGGGCAAGGTCATGGCCTTCGACGCCCGGACCGGCCGGCCGGTCTGGACGTTCAACACGACCAAAACCGGCCCCACCTGGGCCGGTACCTCGTGGCGGAAAGGCGGCGCCCCCGTCTGGACCACCCCGTCCGTCGACCCCCAGCGCGGCTTGGTCTACGTCACCACCGGCAACGCCGCGCCCAACCTGGACGGCTTCGTCCGGGCGGGGACGAACCTCTACACCTCCTCCATCGTGACCCTCGACCTGCGCACGGGCCAGGTGCGCTGGGCCTTCCAGGAGGTGCATCACGACCTATGGGACTACGACGGCCCGCAGCCGGCGGTGCTGTTCACGCTGTGGCGCGACGGGCGCCAGATCCCGGCCCTCGGTCACTGCAACAAAGCCGGCTACTATTTCATCCTCGACCGCCGCACCGGCCAGCCGTTGTACCCGGTGACAGAGGTTCCCGTCCCCAGCGGTCCCGCCTGGCAGCACGCCTGGCCCACCCAGCCGGAGTCCGCGATCGAGTCACTGACCCCGCACGCGGTCACGTTCACGCCGCGGGGCCGGACCGCGGTCCCCGAGTTCACGCCGCCGCACAAACAGGCGGAGCTGATCCAGCCGGGGCCAGACGGAGGCTGCGAGTACCCCCCGGCGGCCTATAGCCCGCGCACAAAGTTCGTCTACTATGGCGCCCGCTATTTGCCGGGACTCCTGACCGGCGCAAAGTCACCGCGGACCTCGGGCGGAAAGTCGCCGAAGAGCTCGCCCGCAACGTCGCTGGGTTCGTCCGTCACCGAGCCGGTTCCCGGCGTGCAGTACGCCGGCATCTATGGCGCCACCGACACGACGACCGGGAAGATCGCCTGGAAGATCGACGTGCCGTTGTTAGCCAAGTCGGGTCTGCTGGTGGCCGGTGACCTGGTGTTCTTCGGTGAAAACGACGGTCGCTTCCATGCCGTGGACGCCCGGACCGGCGCCATCCTCTGGACCTTCCAGGGGACCAGCCTCCCGGAGAGTGGTGGCAGCGCTGCCGCCCCCATCGCCTATGTGGCGGCTGGCCAGGAGTTCGTCGTGAACGCCTTCGGCGGGAACTTCCTGGACAACGGGTTTCAGTATGCCCCCTCCGGTGACGCGCTGGTCGCGTTCGCGCTGCCGCCGGCCGGCGCCACCGGCCCACGCATCGTCCACGCGACGGCGCCCACCGCGGGAAACCCTGGTCCATCGTCCCGCTAACAGGGTGGAGAGGAGGGGGCGTGGTCTGCCGCGGTGCGTCTGGTCTCGTTGGCCGAGAGGCGAGGAGCGTGCCCGAGGCGCGGGCGGTAGACGTGCACGGGGGGGCCGCCGCGACACCGCGCGTGGTCGCATCGTCCCTCAAGGAGCCGCCGCTCATGTCGGGGCAGTCCTTGACCGCGGTGCTTTGATGGCCCTGATCCCTGCCTACGGCCCCCAAGGGGTCGATCGTGCGGGTCGTCCGCGGGGACCGGGGCATCCGACGGGGCGCTGTTGCCCGGAGAGCTGTCCCTCCCCCCAGCGCGGCATGGACGACTCCCGGCGGCCGGGACACCAGCGCGCCACGGCACGATACGCTGGCGCGCTGGGTGGCCGTGACAGCGGGCCGTCCCGTGGCGTACCATAGGGGTGGGGCGTCCGTCACGGGAGGTGGCGCGCCTGCGTCCGCAGGCCCCACGCGGAACCGGGTGGGGAGGAGTCCTGGGGGCGCTGACGGAGCGAGAACCCATCCCATGGAGATAGACGCCCTCTACCACGCCCATGGGCGCGCCCTGTACGCGTTCATCTATACTAAAGTGGGCAATCGCGAGGCAGCCGAGGACCTCACCAGCGCCGTCTTCGAGAAGGCGCTGACGCGCCTCGATCTCGCGCGCGAGGAGCACAGCGGTGTGGCGTGGCTGTACCGGGTGGCGCGCCACGCCGTGG
>JAABUJ010006622.1_pt1 | contig 11105 bp, 12 predicted proteins | sample 5559131 | NCBI WGS metagenome assembly JAABUJ01 (sample SAMN10711875, study PRJNA513366) | rock metagenome | isolation source: Antarctica rocks | place: Antarctica: Victoria Land, Mt New Zealand nord | collected 2016-01-07 | reverse complement strand
TAGCGTTCACCACACGGGTAGCTTGTTGGCAGCAGGCCGCGCGCCGGGAGAGCGGACCCTAAGCGCCAAGAGCGCAGATGCAGTGCGCACGGCCCACGGTGGGCCTCGGTCACCGCAGGCCGTGCGCCGGGAGAGCGGACCCTAAGCGCCAAGAGCGCAGATGCAGTGCGCACGGCCCACGGTGGGCCTCGGTCACCGCAGGCCGTGCGCACCCTAGCCTACCACCGCCGGCGGGTGGCACGCCGGTGCGCGTGGGCTGCTCCTATGACGGTCGCGCACGGCCGTTATGACAGGCTCAGACCGTCACGCTAGTATTACATAATACTAGCGTGACGGTCTGAGCGCGGACGTTTGTTCTAGGCCGAAAAGGGTAAACGACGGGGCTGGGGGCGCATGAGTATGCGCCCCTGCCCCGTTGGTCTTTAGGCCGGTTGCGCGTCCCAATCGTAGCTATCATCGCTGTCCGTGGGCCAGGTTGGCAAACTCGCCAACGGCCGCCCAACGATGTTGACCCCAACGGCGGCCACGCCTTTGTCTGTCTGGGCCAGGGTGAAGGCTACCGCGTCGCCCTCCTCGATTTCATCGAAGCGTACTCCACGCTCGACCCCTGTGGCGTGGAAGAACACGTTTTTGCGTTCACCGTCGATCTTGATGAAGCCATACCCTTTGTCCGTCAAGCGCTCGACCGTTCCCGTTTGCTGTTCTTGTGTCATCGTGATTGTCTCCTCTTCCTAACTGCTGGTTATGGTGGGTGTTAGATGGAATAGCGCCCGCTTGCGCGCATGTCGCGCTCAAGCTGCCCGCGCTTGTCGTGCGCCTCGTCGTACAGCCGATTGGCGCGGCTCTTGACCTGCATGGCCTGTTGCAGGTTCTGACGCTCGATCGCCGCCGACCTACGCGCCTCGGGGCCGCGTAGGTCGGCGGCGATGGCGTCGAGCGCCTCCCCTATCCGTGCGCGATCCTGCGCGCTGATGGCCGCCCGCGCGTCGGGGTTCGCGCGCACCTCACGTTCCATCGCGCCGACATGGCGGTGAGCGCCGTGCCACAGCGCGTACAGGTGGGCGCGATCCCCGCCCGCCCGCACATCCTGCAGCCGCTCCAGGAGGGCCGCGCCATCGAGGTCGGCGACGTCCTGATCGGTGAAGGGCTTGAGTGCGGCGTCGTCAAGCACGAGGGCGGGGTCGCCCTGCTCCGCGCGCCGGATCGCCGCCGTGGCCACGGTGATGTGCCGGTCGGCCACCTCGACAGCGGACGTGACGATCGCGTCGGCGCTGACCTGGAGCGCCTCCATTTGCCGCTGGTGCTCGGCCGGGGCGTAGCGCGGGTGTCCGTCGCCGTCGTAGAGCTTGGCGCGGCCCTGGGCGAAGTTGCCCTCGGCGCTCAGGAGGGCGTAGGCTTCCACGTTTAGGCCGGTCAGGCCGGGGATACCCACGCTCGGAGGCGTCGCTGTGGTGGTCGTGCTCTCGGTTGTCATTGGTCGGTCCTTTCATTTCAGTGGTGGTTTACTTTTGTTAACGCGTGGTTCTTAGCCGAACAGGCCGCGTGCCCAGCCATTTTCGATAAGGTCGGCCACCTCGGGGTCCATGAGTTGCATGGGCGCGGGTCGGTTCTCGACGTACCAGCAGGCCATCGCGACGGACAGCACAAGATCGTCGTGGACCGATTCGCGCCAGGCCTCGTAGGTGTCGTGCCCCGTGGTGATGTTGATCTTCGGCTTGAAGTTGATGAGCTCCTGCACGAGCGTGGGCCATAACGTGATGCCCGGCGCGACTTTGAGCCGGCCACTTTGATGCGTCGCCACCAGCTGCCCCGCAAGCTCGCGCTTGGGTATTTTGTAGTGATGGTCCTCGCGGATCACGGCGTCGCCGCCGGTGATCGTCACGGCCTGGGGCTGGACGCCCGCCGCCGCGAACAGATCGACGACGGCCGCGCCCACGCCCGTGCGGTCCACCACCAGCGGAACCTCCCGCGAGAGCGGCGCGCGGTCCAGCAGCGCCAGCACCCGCGTCACGATGGCCGGATACTTCGTGCCCAGCGGCGGACGGTCGAGGTAGAGTAACCGCACCTCCGAGGGGTACTCGATGTCACCCGCATCGGTGAGCGTCGGCGTCACGACGCGCTCGACGACGCAGACCGCCGTGTAGTCTTTACTCTGGCATAAATCGACGCCGACGGCATAGTCGCCGGGGTCATGACGTGGCGGCACGTCAACGGTCCTCATCTGCTGCATCAGGGCCTCCCCCAAATAGCGGCTGGATCCGTGGGTCCACGGATGCCATCAAGGCGTCGTAGCCGAACAGTTGATCGGTCGTTTCGCTGAATTGACATAAATACTCCTGTCTGAACCAGAAAGGTCCAAGTGTCCGTTCCTCTTCGGCCAGGAACGCCCGACTAATGCGCGGGCATTCGGCCGCCGTCACCATGACGCGATCCCACACCTCACCGCTCTCCCAGGCGGTGAACCACCAGCCCCGTTTACCGAAGGGCGTTGAGAGCGCGATGAGACGACCGCTCGACGTCGCCAACATGGGCCTAACGCTGTAATACAGCGCGTCCGGCACACGCGCCGCCTCGTCGATGACCAGTAGCCGCACGCCCGAGTAGCCCCGGATCGTTTCCTCACGTCCAGGGAGCGCGACGATACGCGACCCGTTGTCAAGCTCCAGCGTGAGCGCGGTTTCACTGCCGGCGGCCACCGGCCGACCCAGCGCGCGATAGACCGTGAGAACCTTGCGCGCCAACTCCGAGGCCTGCCTCAACGACGGCGATAATAGAAGCGTCAGGCTACCGGGCTCATACAACGCCATGTGCAGCGCCATCACCGCGCTGGTGGTTGACTTGCCCACTTGCCTAGACACATTGAGGAGGGTACGCGGCGCGGAGCCGCGCAGCACCCGTTCTTGCCACGCGTCCGGCTCTAGCCCCGCGCGCCTGGCCAGGAGCACGGGATCGAGGGCCACGGCCAGATCGTCGGCCAATGCCAGCGCGCTCATGACACCTCCAGCAGGGCTAGACGACCCGCCACAGCCACGCGGGCCTCGGGGTAGGGCGCGAGGGCCTGGAGCAGCACAGCCCTCACCTGGAGCCACTCAGAGGCCAGCAGGACGTTGACCACCGGCCGGTCGTCGAGTTGGCCCAGCAGCTTGGCTTGCAATTCGATCTGCCGCTGGATGCGATCGATGGCCTTGAGCGCCGTCTGTGGGTCTTTGCCCTGCCGCGCCTCCTGGAGGATATGCAGGCTGGCTCCGTTGATGGCCTTGAGCTGCGTGACTACATCAAGCGCCTGCGTGTCGGTCGCGACCCCCCGCGCCTTGCGGAGCATCTCCGCCATATGCTCCGTCTTATGACGCTGCACCGCGTCGGGGGAAACGCGGAATAGCGCGGAGATTTCCCGCGCTGAACCGCCGGCGACGAGCGCCTTGTCGATAGCCTCACAATCCTTATGGACGCACACAGTACACACACGGGGCATCGCTAGACACCTCCATAGCCAAGGTCCCAGCCCACATTGGATGACCCTTGGCGGCGGCTGTCGAGGCCGGTCTGATTAGAGATACGCGCCCATATCGCGTCAGCGAGCTCGGCGGTACTCTGGCCCGGCTGCTGGTGGATATGGAACGTGACCGGCCCATGGTTGTGCGTCACCACGCCGCCGCCGCCGCCGCCACCTTTGTGATGTACGGGCGGCTTCACCGGATCGGGCACCCACACCTGCGCGCCACGGTAGCCCGGTTGGAAGTGGCCCCTCTGCCCATTGATGGTTTGCTCATGCGCCGCGCCGGTCTGCGTCGGGATCGTCGCCCCAGCCAACGCAGGCGCGCCCGCCGCCTTCGCCGCGCTGTTCGTTTGGTGGGCCAGGCCCACCAACACGAGGAAGTCGTGCAGCTTGCCGCCGAGCCAGCCCAGCATAGTGCCGAGCACGCCACTGACGGTAGACCAGTTCTTGAACACAAGGACCGCCGCGCCCACGGCCAGCACAACACCGCCCACAATAGCGATGACGGGCGAGGCGGCGACATCGAAGGCGGCGGCCGAGATCGTCGCGATGTCGAAGCCGCCGGAGAGAGCGATTACGACGCCATCGAGCACGCCATAGGCAGCGGACGCCGCACCGGCGACCACGCCACCCGCCGCTTGCGCGAGTGCCCACGCCCTGGTCGCGCCTGCTGAGACCACGGCGGCCACGCCTTGCGTCCGCAGAGCCGTGGTTACGAAGCCGATCCCCTCGGCTACTTTGGCGAGGCCGAGCGCTTCACTCGCAGCCCCCCACAGCATCGTCGCGCCCTTGACCGCGAGGACGACGCCGGAGAGTGTTGTCAAACCAACAGTAGCAGCCGCCGCCCAACTCAGCAGTTGGGTCATGCCCGGATGGTCGCTCATGAAGTTCGCCACGGTCCCCAGCGCGCCGGCCAGGACACCCAGGGACGTCGCCATGGCCGGAACATATGCCTGCCCAACCAACGTTGACACCGTTGACCAGTCGCTGGCGAGTTTGGCCGCCTGCCCCGTGGGCGTGGCGTTGTAGGCGTCGCGCTGTTTGGCCGTGTCAACCACACCAGTGGGCCCGAGGTACTGCCCGATCTTGCCGAATTGGGCCACGGTGATAGGATTAGCCAGGATGCCCGCTTGCCGGAGGCCCACGGCCCCGAACGCGCCTCGGAACAACGCGCCGATGCGCTCGGGTGATTCGCCAGGGGCCGCCGCTGCCTTCTCCAGAATCTGGAGGAATTGACTCATGCCGCCGAACTGGCCTTGACTGTTGAAGAAAGAGAGATGGCCGCCGCCCTGGTTCGCCAGCGCGGTGAGGTCGTGCAGGTCCTTGTTCTGCGTCGATGTCCTACTCCCAAACGCGGTTGAGCCCGCGCCGAGCGTCCGACCAATCATGGACGCGATCTGTGTCCCGCCGCGGCCTGTCTGTCCTAACTGCGCTTCCAGCATCGTCAAGGCAACGCTGTCATTGATGAAGCCGGCGCGATTTGACCCGTACAGGGGCCGCATCTGGCCGGACATCTGCGAGAGTGTGGTCAAGAACGATTTCTGCGTACCCGGTGACACGCTCATGGCTTTGCCCGCCAAATCCACCATGTAGTTGACGCCGGGGCCGTTCTTGCCCACCCGTGCATCGTACTGGCCGTAGAGATGGGCCAACTCAACAGCGGTAGTGGCCGACGCGAGCGGATCCGCGCCCGTGCTCATCTTCTGCGTTTCGGCGAAGTTGGAGATCATCGGCAACATCTGCTGGATGCGGCCCACGCTACCGGGTCCGGCAATACCGGCCTTGGTCATGGCCGCCATGATGCCCATCTCTTCCTGGAGAGAGAATTGGGTGCGCGTGCCTTGTTGGACGGCCAACTGCTGGAGCATTAGCATGGTGCCGTTGCCCGAGGCCCCTAACGGCGTCTGCGTGGCGATCCTGATTTGAGTCATCAGCGGCACAAGCTGCGCGGCTTGATCGGCCGCGCCTTTGAGCACACCCGCCAGGCCCAACCCCACGCCCGTTAAGGCCGCGCCGCCGACCAAGAGGGCGGTACCCTGCATCGCCTGGTTCAACTTCGTGTGAGCGGCTGTCACGGCCCCTAGCTGTGTCTGGTATGTGCCCATGCGGTTCGCGTTCTGCGTGAACACCTGTGACGTGAGGCCGACGCTATTGGATAGTTTGGCAACGACCCCCTCGGCTTTCGTGGCTTCACTTTGTAAGCCCTTGAAGGCGTTCATCACCAGGCCGACGCCGCCCGCGAGGCCCGCGGCCTCAAGCCCGACCCGGACGCTGATGTCGTATACACTGTCTGCCATAGGGGACTCCTTTTACGCCGCGCCAGAGCGCGGGTCGTGCAGCGCGAGCGCCTGGCCGATGGCAAACCAGAAGCTCTCGACATCGTTGAGCCCGGCCGCCACATCGGCGATAAGCGGGGCCAGTTCGGGCGGCAAAGGTCCGGCCTCTTCCAGGCGCTGACGTAGCGCCATCAAGCGATCAACGGCTATAAGCGCGTCCCGTCGGTAATCCGCGCTTGTCGGATGCTCGGCTGTAAACAGTCTCATCGGGTCACCTCAAAAAACGAGTGAAGGGCGCTTCGTGTGAAGCGCCCTCCTCTCTATCGTCCTCTGTCGTCGTCGCCGCCTCAAGCCGCCGCAGCGCCTCGTCAAGGGCCTCGACCCGGACCCGGTAGGCTCGGCCAACCTTCGCCGCCGGGAGCTGGCCCCGGTGGATCAGCGAGAGTGTTGTCGCATACGACGTGCGTAGCCGCTGCGCGGCCTCGGGAACGGTCAACAGCATCTCGTGTCGTTCCGTGGTCGTGGCTATCATCCCGCCCCCTCTATTCGTTCTTTTTCACTACCTCCATTTTAACAGTTATGGCAAGTTGAGTACAGATGTTTTGGGGGAGTTATCCACATTGTTACTTAGTGTCTTTGACGATTGATAGCACGTCATTATATGCAGGACGGTCTAACAGCGTGTGACATCGCTTCCTTGCAGGCATCGCAGCAGACACCGCCAGGGCTCCAGCAACCACAATGGATGCAGGTCTCGATCAAAGGGGCCGGTGGCGTTGCTGGTCCCACGATGTAGTCGCCGTCGTCGCCGCTCACCAGGACGGCCGCCACCGTCATCACCAAGCGCTCACCAGCCTGCCTGAGCGCGTCGAGGGCATGGGCCAGCGCGAGCGCGGCGTCGAGATCTTCGAGGTTATCGTGGCCGGGCACGACACAGCGCGCGGCGAGCTCGCCCGCGTCCTTCGCGTCGCCGAGCCAGCCGGCCTCGGGCACGTCCACGGGCACGCCGGCCATGGCTAGCTCGATGCGCGCCTTGATCGTCGCCGCCGCGCCGCTGGTGTCATCGTCGAGGGCAAGCACGACGCCGGCGACGCCGCGCAGGCTTTCGCGTGTCAACACGTTGGCGGTCCCCAACAGCGCCAGGACCGGATAGGGCAGCGTTCCGTAGCGCATGAGGGCCAGCGCATCGGCCGGCCCCTCGACGAGCACCAGCGGCGTCCCCTGTTCGCGCGCCGTGGCGATGGAGGCATAGGGCCAGACGCCGGCGGGACAACCCGTGAGCTTGCGCTGCTTGGCGTCCTTGAACCGCGCGCGCTCCTCATCGGTCCATGACGCTTGCACGTTGGCGCACAACCGGCCCATCGCGCTCACGACGCGCCCCGTCGCGGGATCGGCCAACGGGAAGACAACACGGCCGACAGGACGCCCCCGATCGCCTGGCCAGACGCCTGGCACCGCATAGCCCACGCCTAACGACGCGGCGTGTATGGGGTCAAGGCCGCGGCTACGGAGATAGACAGCCCCCGGACAGTCCGGCACGCGTAGCGCCGCGCTCATCGCGTCGAGGCGCTCGATAAACGCCGCCGCCTGTGTGGGCAGGTCCGCGGCGAGGCGTGCCGTCCGCTCCTCCTCGGCCCGCCGCTGGGCCGCGAGGGCGTGGCGCCCTATCTCTTCGATGGAGAGGGCGCGCGCCGGCCGGGCTGGCTTCCCGTTGGCGTTCGGCCAGTGGTCGCGCAGCGTTCCAGTCTCGCCGCAGGTGTGGCACTTGAACTTGCCCGTGTCCGGATCGACGGACAATGATCGCTGATGGTCGCCGCCGTGGATCGGGCAGAAGTAGCGGTCACGGCCGCCCGAGCGCTGGGGGGTGGGGTCGTACTGCTGTAGGTCGGCGCGGGTCAGGATGGCGCGGCCGTCCTTTGTCCGCGCCAGGTCGAGAGGGATACCAGGTCCGCGATGGCTCATCGAACCTCCTCCTCGACGATGCAATGATCACCATCAAGCAACAAGGGGATAGGGCGCCCTGTCATACCCTGGCGGTTCTTTTCAACGACTAGCTTGAGCGGGGTTGTACGGGGATCGTACGTGATGTCATACCCACGCGCCTTGAGTTCCCTCTCGTCGAGCTTGGAGAGCGTCAGGACCGCATCAGAGTTGTATTCAAGGTCGCCGCTTTCTTTCATCGCGCCCATGCCGCCGTCCTTGTAGCCTGCCCGGTTTTGGCTACTAATAGCGAGGATGGCGCACCCGTACTGCTCACCGAGCGCGCGCAACTCGGGCGTGAAGCGGTCAAGTTGCGCGCGCAAGTCTGACACCTCGGCACCGGTGGCCATGCGCTTAACCCAAGCTTGTAGGTAATCGACCACGATCAACGCCGGCGCGGCCCCAGTGCGCGTCATGATGCCTTCGACAAGCGACGTAAGCGAGGGCATCATCGCGCGTGGCGTGGAGAGATACAAGCGGCCCTGCAGCTTGCGTAGATTATCGACCGCGGCCGCCCATTCCCTCGGGCTCAACTTGCCCTTTAGAGCCTGAGCATAACTGACGTCGCCAAGTCGGCACGCCGTCTTGCGGGCAAGATCCGTCGCGTCGTTCTCCAGGCTAATATAAAGAGCGCCCTGGCCGGCCTGGGCAACTGTCGCAGCCCATTGAAGCGCCAGCGTCGTCTTGCCCGTGCCCGGCATGGCCGCTAGCATGTAGAGCTTGCCTGGCTCGAATCCGTTGAGCGTCTCGTCGAGGTGGTCGAGGCCGGTTCGTACGCCGACGACACCACTATTTGCGGCGGCGGCGGCCTGGCGTTTGGCGTAGTCGGCGAGCAGGTCCTCGATAAGGCTATCAACCTGAGCAAAGAGCAACCCGTCGTTCGATGGGTTGGCGATGGTGTGTAGCGCCTTACTCGCCTCCTCGGCGGCCGCGCGTAGTACGTCAGAGTCGGGGTTCTCTGCGCGCGCGTACGTCGCCAGGCCAGTGGCCAGCGTAAGCAGACGTTCGGCGATATCCTCGGGGGTATTGGTATCATTCATGGTGAGCAGGCTCCTGTTTGCTCGTGGTCGGCCGCTGTCTTCACCAGCGAGCCGGCCAATGTCTTGGGCGGGCAAGTGTCCGCCTCCCCTATCTTCGCGCCGGGGGCGCGCGTAAGCAAGCGCCCCCGCGGCAGCGGTTAAACATTTACATGTTTAGTCTTTTAGCACCCATTTGCACGCCTAAAACAGCCTCTTTTGTGTACCCCAGGCGTAGCGTTTGTGTACCCCAGGCGTAGCGTTTGTGTACCCCAGGCGTAGCGTTTGTGTACCCCAGGCGTAGCAATTAATAGGCTCATTCCTGGGCCGCCTTCTTGCGGGGACGCCCACGCGTTGGCTTCATCGCGTATGCCGCCGTTGCAACATGTGCGGTTATCTGCGCCTGGTTCTTTTTTCTAAACTTAACCATCTCAGCGGATGGTGTCATGAGCGCATAATCGGTGAGCCATGTTTTCTCAAACCATTTATAGCCTTCCGGTTTTATGCCTTTCTGTGATGATTCGTACTCCCACGTAGACATGCTTGACCCACGCCGAGCTATGGAGTCCATTGTTCTCTCAAAAGTAAGGCGTATATCGTATGGACGGACTGGCGCTTTCCCTGGGGCTATCAAGCCTGTTTTAATGAGCATCTCGCCGATGTTTTGTCGAAGTACTGGCTTCTTGTCCAGGCGCATGAATCCCTGTATATGGTCTCCGAGCCGTTTCTCCCATATATCTTGTTGCGCATGAAGTTTAAGTAAGTACTGGTCGGCCTCAACGTACTGCGTGGCCGCGTGAGGGTCGAGGGCGAGTGATTCAGCACGCCATTTACCTACCTTGATCTTGACGGTTCCAGGGACCTGGCCGATAGGAGTCTTGAAGATGTCGGTATAGAGTACTTGTGTTTCGCGAATAGAATACTTTGGGTCGCTGCTGTCGGCTACATCTACGCGCAAGCGGGAGAGATGCCGCAATGTTTCGGCCGCCGCCATTTTGTCCGCTGATCTGTACCCCTTGTTGCGCTTCGTCCCATCAGCCTTTATCTCCCACATGGGCTCTAATCCACGCCCTTCAAGGTAGAAGTCTATTGGCAGTTCGATAAATCCTTCTTCATCTCTGTAACGGCGATCGGTCACCTCGTAGGCGCGGATGGATAGCTTCAAGATGTCTGCAGCAGCGTCTCCATACCGCCTAACCACTTCGCTGAATACCTCAGACGGATCATCGACCGTGGCAATGGTTGACACGGCCCGGTTCTTTTCCCTGACCGTTGCCACATGCCGCCCTTTCTCGTCGAGCGCGTACGGGACAACGCCCCGTACACCACTAACCAGCCCACGGGAGGTTGCGTCATTTGGTAAGGGTTCCGTACGGCCGTTCGCGAACAAGCGAGGGATTGGCGCATAAGGACGCGCCGGTCCTCGTGTTCGCTTAGGGGCACTACTACTATGCGTTTGTTCGTGATACTCTACCGCCCCGAGCCAGTGAAGTAGTTCATCGGGCGGCAGTTCGGGTGGCGGCACTTTATAGAACCGTCCCTCGAAGAACAACAATCTTTCCTCATGCCACGCCCATAATAGAAGTTGACGAGAACGCTGCGCTGTCCAGCGGAGGTAGTCAAGGGCTTCCGAACGCGTTTTAGCGTCAAGCTCTTCCGAGTCGAGAATACGAGCCCAAGACGTTGCGTCGCCGTCTTTATAGTGAGTACGAATGACACCCATGACGACCTGGCTGGGCTGAGGTGTGGGGCACTCCACTTCTAGGCGATCACGGAAACGCTCCTCAACCTCCTCGGCTGATACTTCTAATTTGTTCTCCAGGTACCTTCCCGCTTGCTGAAGCATGCCATCGTACCACGTTTGGTCTAGCAGTGACTCCCCACCTGCTACCGTGCGCCGCTCGATCTCCGCCATCTTCCGTCCCATCTGCTCGATCAGCTCGTCAAAGCTGTGTTGAGCCGTTACTATGGTTGTAGACATCATGTCGCCTCCCGTGCGGTGTGGTGTTTAGGAGGAGTGGGGCGGATGCAACGCCTCACTTCTCCGCTGTCCTATACGCTCATCATGCCGCGGTATGCCGCGGTATCCTCTCGCCTTCTCCCCCGCGGCCTGCACATATCTGAGCCCGTACCGCGCCAGCACGCAAGGAAAGCGCTCTTACCGTGCCTGCTGTGTCGTCCTACGACACGCCCTCCGCGTCGCCGCGGCATGCCCGACACGACCGCCCGACGGGCCTGCGCGCGCAGGGCGTCGCGGCGCGCGTGGTAGGCGGCATGTGTCATCAAATCGGCGTTCAGTTGGTCCTGCAGCGCTTGTAGACGATACAGGAAGGTGAG
>JAABUJ010006619.1_pt1 | contig 11107 bp, 8 predicted proteins | sample 5559131 | NCBI WGS metagenome assembly JAABUJ01 (sample SAMN10711875, study PRJNA513366) | rock metagenome | isolation source: Antarctica rocks | place: Antarctica: Victoria Land, Mt New Zealand nord | collected 2016-01-07 | reverse complement strand
CGGGACGATCGGGTTACTTTCCACGGCACCCCGATCGCCCGACTCCCTGGGAAGGAAGCCTACCCATGATCGCCGCGATGACGGCCCCCTTCAAAGGGGTGCCGGTCCGGGGACGCAGTCCGGTGTGGACCGTGCCGGATTGGCTGCTCGGCTGGATCATTGGGGTCCGCGCAAGGACGGGGCCCACTACCGCTGGCAACGGTGGTGGGCCCCGTGTGACTCCGCATTGTGGCGTCGAGGTGTTTCCCTCACCCCGGCACCTGGTCCCAACCCTGAGTTGGAGGGTATCGGTCCCGTGGCAAGTATAGACCGTGTGCGCGCCACTGTCGAGGACAGCCCGGCAGCCGTACGCCCACGCCCCGACCGGGGCGGGCCGGCCCCGGACCACCCGGGCCGGCAGGCCGAGGCATGGGCCCGGCACGCCGACGACTTGGCCGCCTGGACCGACCTCCACCTCGTCAACCGCCGCGACGCCTTCGGCCGCTACATCGCGGTCGAGTGGCGCGAGGACCCCGACCTGACCGCAACGACCATCAAGGCGGGGCTGACCCCGGCCGTCCTCCAGCGCCACTATCGAGGCGCGGGCACGGGCGACCTGATTGGCCTCCACTCGACCGCACGGGACGAGGCCTCGGGGGAGGGCGAGGCCGCGGATTGCTGGTCGCGCTGGCTGGCCCTGGACATCGACCGCCACGATGATCGGGTCGACCCCGACGCCACCCGGCGATCGGCGGTCACCTGGCACAACCGCGCGAGGGATCTTGGGTTCGCCCCCCTGCTCTCCGACTCCAACGGGCGGGGCGGCTACCACCTCCGGCTGATCTTCGACGGGCCCGCCGCCACCGCCGACGTGTATCGCTTCGGCAAGTGGCTCTGCCGCGACTGGCGAGAGCTGGGCCTGGACGCGGAGCCGGAGACATTCCCCAAGCAACCCGCCATCAAGGCCGGCGGCTTCGGGAACTGGCTGAGGCTCCCCGGCCGCCACCATTCGAGGGACCACTGGGCGCGCCTCTGGGATGGCGAGCGATGGCTCGACGGCAACGCCGCCATCCGGGCGATCCTGGCGACGAGGGGGACGCCGGCGGCGAAGATCCCGGCCGAGGCCCTGGCCGCGCCGAAGACCCGCCGCCCCTCCAGGAAGGCCAGCAAGGCCGCCGCCGCCGGCGACGACGTGGACCTCGCACGACAGGCCTTGGGGCACGTCGCCGACCTGGTCGACGACTACAAGGGTTGGCTTCGCGTCGGGATGTCCCTGACCCAGTTGGGCCCGGCGGGGCTCGACCTCTGGGATGCGTGGTCCCAGGAGGGCACGAAGTACCAGGAGGGGGCGTGCGGCCGGAAGTGGCGATCGTTCTCGCGGGACGGCGGCCTGAACCTCGGCACGCTCTTCCACCTGGCCGGGGAACGCGGCTGGCCGGGCCAGGGGCGCAACGGGGCCGCCCACGCCGGCCCGCACCCCGGCCGGGACGGCACGAACGGGACGCCGCCGGATCGCGCCCGCGATGGCTCGCCCCCCCCCGCCGACGGCGGCCCCCGGGGCGATCCGGGCGACCAGCCCCCCGTCATCACGATCACCACCGCGGAACACCTGGTGATCGACCAGGCCGTCGCCGCCCTGGCCGTCGACCCCAACGTTTACCAGCGGAGCAACTTCTTGATGACCTTGCTCCGGGACTTCGTGCCCAAGGATCGGGTCATCCTCCGCCCCCCCGGCTCGCCCCGGATCACGCCCCTCCCGCTGCCCCGGCTCCGCGAACTGCTGACGAAGTGGGCCCGCTGGGAGAAGGTCCGCAAGACCCAGGGGGACGATGAGCGGGTGCCGGCCCATCCGCCGGATTGGGCCGTCGCCGGAGTCGCCGCCCGCGGGGCCTGGCCGGAGGTCCGGCCGATCGAGGCGGTGACGGAGACACCGGTGCTGAGGCGGGACGGCACCATCCTGGACCGGCCCGGGTATGACGAGCGGACGGCCCTGCTCTTCGAGCCCAACGCCGCCTTCCCAGCGATCCCGCCCCGACCCACCCAGGACGACGCACGTCACGCCGCGGAGAACTTGCTGAAGCTGGTCGTCGACTTCCCGTTCGCCGGCGACGGCGACCGGGCCGCGTGGCTGGCGGCGCTGCTGACCCCCCTGGCCCGCTTCGCCATCCCCGGCCCCTGCCCACTCTTCCTGGTCGACGCGAACACCCCGGGCACGGGCAAGAGCAAGCTGACGGACATCGTGGCCATCGTCAGCACGGGGCGATCCATGCCCCGGACGGCCTACCCCGACGCCAACGACGAGATGAATAAACGCATCACGTCGATCGCCCTGGCCGGGGACCGGCTGATGCTGCTTGACAACATCGCCACGACGTTCGGCGGCTCGGCCCTCGACACCGCATTGACCGGGATGACCTGGCGCGACCGCATCCTCGGCCGGTCGGAGATGACGGCCGAGCTGCCCCTCTTCACGGTGTGGTACGCGACTGGGAACAACGTCGTCATCAAGGGGGACGTCAAGCGGCGGATCGTGCCGTGCCGGCTGGAGACCAGGGAGGAACGACCGGAGGAACGCCAGGATTTCACGATCGAGGGCGACCTCCTGACGCACGTCCTCCGCGAACGCCCCCGGCTGGTGGCCGCGGCGTTGACGATCCTCCGGGCCCACGCCGCCGCCGGCTCGCCCGCCTGCGGCCTGACGCCGATGGGTTCCTACGAAGCCTGGTCACGCGTGGTGAGGGACGCCGTCTATTGGGCCATCGGGTGCGACCCGTGCAGCACCCGCAAGCGGCTGGAATCCTCCGACCCGGAGGCGATGGCCCGCGCGGCGGTGATCGAGGGATGGCTGGAGCTGCCCCACGGCCGGACGGGGACGACGGCCGCATCCGCCCTGAAGCTGGTCAGGGATCAGCCCGACCGCTACGAGAAGCTCCACGACGCCTTCATGGAGTGGAGCCGCAACGACGTCCTCCCCAGCGCCCGGTCCCTGGGGATGCGACTGAAGGCTCTGAAAGGGCGGGTCATCGACGGCAAGTTCTTCGTGTCCACCGAGGACCGGGGGACGCAACTGTGGCGCGTCATCCCCGTCGAAGATTGACCGGGTAGGCGCGAGGCCGCGACCGTCGGCTGCCGGGGAGGATCGCCGGCGGACAATCCCCCGAGATCGATGCCATCGACCCCCCGGCGGGCATCTGGCCCGCCGGGGCCGTCCGACCGTCGGCCGCGCCGACCGGCGCGGCGGCGCGTGGGACTGTGGGACTAAAGGGACTATTTCTAAACCACGCACGATAAATTGTTCTGACGATCGCGGGATTGAATTTAGGAGATTGGGCCGCGGGAGGTCCCTCTAGTCCCACAGTCCCGCACCTTTTCGCCCCGGCCGGGGGTAGCGAATGGAAGAGATGGCACCGCGGCCGAGGACGCCGGCGGCGGGAGCGGTCGGCGGGCGATCGGGGTGGCCGGCGGGCGATCGGGGTGGCCGGCGGTGGGGGGGTTGGCCGTAGCCGAGTATGCCCGCGAGATGATCACCGTTTGATTTCCCCCTTGGTTTGACTCTGGCGGGGGCCGCCGGCCCGGGGCGCCCGAGGCCCGCGGAAATGGGGCCGGCCTGCACAACCGGCCCCGGCGTTCACTCCCCTGGTTCACTGGACGACCACCATCCCCGGTGGGGTTCCCCGGCCCCCTCCGGCGGGCGTCCCGGGGGGTCCGGCCCCTCTCGGCGTCCAGCGCCCTGGTCCAGTTCGCCGGCGGGCCCGCCCGCCGGCCTGGATGCCCCGCCGCGGCCCCCCCTCGGCCGGCCCCGCAGGGGAGAGAACGGGCCGCCCGCGCGGCCGCGCCGCCTGCGACCGTCCTCGGCCCTCGGTCGAGGCGGGGTCGTGGTTTCCGGTAATGGCCCTTTGCGGAAGCTCACCCGGCCGGCTCAGTCCTCGGCCACCGCCCGGGCGACGTCGGCCGCCAGGTCCCGCCGGTTGTCGTCGTAAGTCAGCAGCGTGTCGAGCTTCGCATGCCGCGAGAACCGCCGGACCGCCCGCACGTCCCCCCCGGTGGCGTCCAGCGCCCGGGTGATCCCCTGGTGGCGGAGCCCGTGGGGCCGGACGGGGCGCGATAACTGCGCCCGGCGGCCCAGCGCCCCGACGATCTGGTGCACCGCCCGGCCGGTCAGCCGGCCCCCGGCGGCGCCGGCGGCGTGGTCCAGGCGGCGGAACAGCGGGCCCGGTTCGGGCCCGCGGGCCGCCAGCCAGTCGGCCAGGGCCCGGCGGGTCGGGTCGGGCAGGGTGATGGGGACCTTCGCCGTCTTCCCCTTGCCGGTGACCTGGAGGACGCCGCGGGCCAGGTCGAGGTCGGCCAGGTCGAGGGCCACGGCCTCGGCCCGGCGCAGGGCCAGGTCGTGCAGGAGCCGGACGAGGGCCAGGTCGCGGCGGCCCTTGGGGGTGGTGGCCTCGTCGCGGGCCCGATCGAGCATGGCGCGCCAGCCGTCGCGGCCCGGGCCGGCGGTGTCGCGGTAGCCCTGGGGGCGGGGGGACTCCACCTCCAGGGCCCAGCTCACGCGGCCGAGCTGGCGGGCGAGCTTGACGGCGGAGCGGAGGGCGGCGAGGCGGCGGGCGATGGTGGCGGCGGCCAGCTTGCGCCCGACCAGGTGGGCGCGGTAGGCCAGGGCGGCGGCGTTGGCGGTGCCGTGGGGCAGGGCGAGGAGGGCCTCCAGCGCGGCGGCCGGCGAGGTGGCCCGGAGGAAGCGGGCGAAGTCCTCGTAGTCGGCGCGATAGGCGCGGGCGGTGCGGGCATTGCGGCCGGCCAGGACGGCGTCGTGGAGGTCAAGGGTCGCGCCGGCGATCGGCGCGGGTCGGTCGGCGAAGGGGGCGAGATCGGTGGTCATCTGCGGGTGCGGCATCGGTCCGGGGGATACGGCCGTGCGGTCGCGGCCTCTACCCCGCCGGGGGCACCACCGGCCGGTTTCTTGCGCCCTCGGCGGGCTAATCTTGCCGTGATGATGTAGCCGAACCATGTGAATGGAAGGGCGTTGCGTCATAGCAACCGGCGCCCGGAAAGGGAAACTCGGGGGCCAGAAATGCACCCGCCGCCGGGTGGGCCGGGGCCCCCGGGGTGGGCGTGACTCGTTCCGGGTCCGCGGTATCCCGACGTGGAGGCTGCGCGCCGGCCCCGTTTTCGACCTCGAATTTTGGCAAAAAATGCGCGTGGTGGGGCCTCGTCCGGCTCCGCCGCGGCCCCGGCAAATCGCCCCCCTCCCCCCGGTCGAGCCGGGGCTGACAGCGAGCAGCCCGTCGCCGTCGAAGGGCAGGGGCCCCGCGGCCCAGCCACCGCGGCGCCCTTGCGGGGCCCCCCGAGGGCGGTCACGGCGGGCCCTCCAGGATCCTGCCCCTCTTGCCAATTAGGGTGTACGGCACCGACCGGTGCCGTACAGCCCGGACCCCCGCGCAGCCCCCGAAAACCGTATCGGCCAATTGACAAGAAACAGCGGGTTATCGTGTCGGCCAATTGACAATACTGCGGGGCCAGTTGACCCTGTGTCAATTGGCCGATACTATGGGGTCGAATCCTGCCCGGGAAGGCGAACGTGTCGCGCGTCTCTTAATCGCTTAATTCACGCGAGGCCGGCCATGAAGAAGGGCGCCAGCGCGGCCCGACCCGCCGCGAACAAGCACACCCTGAGCTACCAGCTCCGGGAGGTCATCGAGGCGCGGGGCCTGTCGGCGTACGCCGCGGGGAAGCTGGCCGGGGTTGACCCGGGGGTGGTGCAGCGGTTCCTGACCGGTGAGCGGGACATCCGCCTGGAGACGGCCGACCGGCTGGCGTTGGCGTTGGGGGTCCGCCTGGTGGAGGTCGGGCGGGTGGCCCGGCCCCGGGTGTCGCGGCCGGCGTCGGGCCCCGTCGAGGGGTGAAGCGGGGCCCCCTGGATCGGTCGTCGGTCCCGGCCCGGTCGGCGTGGGAGTCTAGGGTCGAGGCGGGGCCCCACCTCGGGGGGTTCGGGGGGCCGGTGCGCGCGGACCCGGTCCGGGTCGTCCTGGTGACGAGAGGGCGGCGCGGGGGGGGCGGGACCATCCCGCGGCGCCGGGTCGGAGGCCTACGGGGCTGGCCCGGACCCGGCACCAGGTCGGGGCGCCGGCCGAGGGTCAGGGCAGGGGCTCGGCCCCTCACCCCGCCCGGGGCCGATCGCCTCGGGTCCGGCCGGCGAATTGCCCGGGCTGCCCGACCGTCAGGGTCGTTTGAAAGCTTGAATTCGGCCGGGGTTTCTTCAAGGCCACCGGTCGGGGCAGGGGAGGGGGGGAGTCATTTGCTGGGGGCATTGGAACGGGAGACGAGGCCGGATCGCGCGCGTAATCTGACGAGTTTCCAGAAATATTTTTTCTGAATTCGCATGAGTAAACGTGTTGCTGCTGCCGGTATGACCGCACTCCCGTGACGCGAAAGGGACGCGGGAAACTGATGAGACATTTGGCTATCGAAGGCCCGCCGTCTATCAGTGATTGCAACCCGATCTAATACGCAAGTCCAATCCGGTAATAGAGTTGACTGATTTTTTTGGTGGGGCTATTGACTTCTTGACACTGCCCAATAGAATGTCCTCAGGACATTCTATTGGGCAGTGTGGCAGTTTTTCATGTGGGTCAAGACAATTTCGTCCATCCTCCTGCGTCACCTCGCCGAGGAACGCCGGAGGGTCGTCTCCGATTGGCGGATCCTGATCGGCTGCCGCCGGATCGCCCAGGCCTCGAATGCACCCCTGCCGGATGCGAAGAAGGCGATCGCCGTCCGGCGTGAGTTGGAACGACGCGGCGAACTGAGCCCCGTGGCCGGGGCGGGGCTGGCGGGGATCTTCCTGGTCGATGCCCCCTACGCGTCCCTGCTCGAGGTCTCCGAGGAGCAGATCGTCCAGGAGGCCAATCCCTGGGCGGCCTTCAGCCATTTGACGGCCTTGGCCTATCACGGGCTCACCGACCTCATACCCCCCGAGGTCTACGCGACCAAATTCCGGGGCGGGACCGACCAGTATGTCCCGCTGGGAACCACGCCCGAGGATTGGGTGGACCTGGATTATCCCCACCCCCTCGTACCCCGCCGCGTTCGCGAGGCCGACGTCTCCTGGACGGACACCAAGGCTGAATGGCGATTCGGCATCGAGGTGGGTTACAGCCTGGGGGCCCCGATCTACGTCACCGACGTCGAGCGTTCCCTGCTCGACTCCCTGCGCGCCCCCGAGCGATCCGGGGGGATCGCCAAGGTCCTCCAGGCTTGGAGGAAGGCCGAGGGCGCGGACCTGGATCGTCTCGTCGATTACACGGACCGGTTCGACAATCAGACGCTCCGCCAGCGCGTCGGCTACCTGCTCCAGACCTTGGGCCGCCCGCATCCTCGGCTGGAACAATGGCGCGGCCATCTCCAGCGGGGCGGCTCGGTGCGCCTGGCGGCGGGCGAGCCTTATGCCCCGGCCTTCTCCCCGGATTGGAACCTCTCGCTCAACGTGCCGGATTCGGTCCTGTCCATCCTCGACGGGGATTGATCCGCCATGGAGCCACTCTATCCAGCTACGCCGGAGGAGATCGGACCTTGGCGGAAGCGGCATGGGGTGCCGGCGGACGAGGCGCGGAAGCGGTTCATGCAATATGTGGTGCTGGAGTCGATCGCGTCGGCCCCCGGCCTGGCCCACTCGATCGCCTTCAAGGGGGGCAACGCGCTCCGCTTCGTGTATGGCAATCGTCGCAGCACCCTCGACCTGGACTTCACGGCCGACGGGCCCTTCCCGGACGACGCGGAGCAGATCCGGGCCCGGCTGGATGAGGCCCTGCGGTCCGCGCTGCCCCGCTACCGCGTCAAGGCCCGTTGCCAGCGGCTGAGGCGGAACCCGCCCGGGCATGACAAGGTCCGGCCGACTTACGACATCTCCGTCGGCTACCTGCTCCCCGGCGACCGGCAGTACAACAACTTCGAGGAGCAGAAGAGCGTCGCGTCCACGATCGACGTCGAGATCAGCATCAATGAGGTGGTTTGCGAGGCGGTCCTTCATCGGCTGACTCCTGCCGGCCCGGAGCTTCGCGTCTGCGCCCTCGAGGACATCGTCGCCGAGAAGCTCCGCGCCCTTCTCCAGCAGCCGATCCGGCGGCGGTCCCGGCCGCAGGACGTCTACGACATTGCCAGCATCATCCGCCGCCTCGGGGATGGCCTGGACCTGGCGAAGGTCGCCCTCTACCTGATCCGGAAGGCCGAAGCCCGGGATATTCGCCCCCGCAAGAGCGGCTTCGACGCGACGGTGCGGGGACTCGCCTCATACAGCTACGAGGCGGAGATCAGGCCGAAGGCCCCGGAGTTCATCCCCTTCGAGGAAGCGTGGTCCGTGGTCACCGATCTCGTCTCCAGGCTCGGGATCCCCGATTAACGACTTCAGGAATGCGGAGCGATGCCGGCCCTGGTTGCCTGATCGTCAACCCGCGGCCCCCGCCGTAACAAAGCCTGGGTCGCTCGTCCCAGCCAATGTTATATGCGTTGGATCCCGGAATGTATGGGCCATGCCCTAATTCGGAGGTTAGGGGCAGGGGCTCAAATCTGTTGTGAAATGCTACGGGACACGAGACGCAGGCCATTGGGTTAATAAACTTTATATTTACGAATGTTATGAATTATATATATAAAATTTATGATTTGAATGGCCCTCTAGCGAGAGAAGCCTTACTATTGATAAAGTTCTCTCTGGAATGGAAACCCGCGATGGTGACCGGGAAATGCCCGAGCAAACCCAAGCGAGCTTGCTCGCATCCAACAAGCTCGATTCTGTCTCGTTCGACGCGCTACTAACGCGACAGGACCCATTCCACGGCCCGGACAGCCGGTTCGACCTCAGGGGCGTCAGAATGATCACGCCCGCGGCCCTCGTTGATCTCGCCGCCGCCTGCTACGCGCTCGATCGCGGCGGTCGCCGACCGACGATCGCTGTCGACGACCCGGAGGTCCGCTCCTATCTACTCCGGTCCAGTTTCGTGGCCGTCGTTGCCCCGGTCGCGCAGCTGGATCCGGTCGCCCCCGGGCTCATCGTTGACTTGAACGATACGCTCCGCGGATCCAACCCCCTGCTCATCGAGGTGACGAAGCTTAATTCCGGCGCCGCCCTGCGTGGGTTACTTGACCGGGTCGTCTCCGTACTCTGCAATAAGCTGAGATACGACCGCCGGGAAGCCTTCGATCTCGCCACCGCCATCTCCGAGGTGTCCCAGAACACCTTCGAGCACAACCGGGAGGTATGCGGATTCTTCGCCATGCAGGTCTACGGGAGCGGCGAGAAGCGGTTTCTCGAAATCGGGATCGCCGACTACGGCGATGGCCTCGCAGCGACGTTGAGCCGGAACGCCAAGAACCGCCCCGTTTTCCCGGACGGGGCGGCGATCGCCCAAGCGACGAAACTAAGCGTCTCGGCCTTCGATGATCCGACGCACGGGACTGGGCTCTATCACCTGCTCCGAATTACCGCCAAGCATCACGGCATGGTCCAAATTCGGAGCGGCTCCGCCAAGGTCCGTTACCGCATGGACCAACACAAGCGATGGGAACTCTCCGTACCCCATATGCCCGGAGTCCAAGTTGCGCTGGCCCTCCCCGCCAAGGAGTTGGCCAACTTCAAACCCGCGGAGAGCCATGGTTAAGCGATTCCCACTAGCTAAATATGACACGCGCCTTTGGACGAGAGAGTGTGCCAGACAGATCCGTGCCCATCTGCATGGCGAACTCGGGAAGCTCAAGGCCGGTGATAGCGTTGTCATTGACATGAATGGAATAGAAACATTTGATTACTCGTTCGCAAATGAATTTTTCGGAAGGACTGTTCTGAGCCTCCCTAAAGAGTTCCCGGGCGTATTCCTCATCGTCGATAATCTGTCGGAATATACCAGGGAGAACCTGGAGAATGCCCTCTCGTGCATCGGCCTCATAGTCATCGAAAGAATCGGGGCTGACGCTCGTCTCCTCGGTAAGGTCCATCCGGCGGACGAGGAGACCTTCTCGGCGATCATCGGGGCGAGGGGGCCGGTCACCGCGTCATCCCTGAAGGACGAACTCGGGATCGGGTTGACTGCCGTGAACGAGCGGCTGAGCAAGCTTTTTGGCCTAGGGATTCTCCGTCGAGAGCGGATTGCATCCGCCGCCGGGCGCGAGCAATATCGCTATTCCCTGCCCACATAGAAGCTTCACGGAATTTTTTTTGATTCTTCTCCATCATCTCCACTGAATGAAGCGTACTAGGGCCAGCCCCCGCCGAATTTCGAGCCTCCCCCTTCGGGACCGCTCGAACAGGGGTAGGTCAGATCGCGATTGTCAGCGGAGGGCGTTATGGTCCAGGTGACTCACATCCGAATGTCGCGGCACGGTGCCCGCCACGAGCACATCGCCTGCGTCCGCTGGCTCAATCCCCAATCTCAGTAGTTCCAAAGTTGGTCTGCCGATTTGAAAGGTCGAGGTCGATGGACGCAAGGCCCCTCCGGATAATGACCTTTGGCAACTGGGTCATCACCGGAGGGAGCCATGCGCCCGAATCATCATACGCTCGACCGCAACCAGGTCCACCGCGCCGCCGCCGAGCACTTGCAAGCCCACCTCCAGTTCAAGGACTACAAGCGCAAGACCTCGGCCCCCGTCCTCTGGTCGCTCCTGCTGGCCGCCGCTGCCCGCATCACCTCGCTGTCCGACGCCTGCGGTCGCCTGCTCCACGGCCCCTCCGACGAGACGGCACGCAAGGCGCTGCTGGCCACCCTGCCCGACTCCGCCACGTTGCAACGGCGGCTCAACGCCGCACTGGCCGGGCACCTGCCCAGGGCCCTGCGCAAGCGCCCCCAGAGGCTGGCCATCGACCTGACCCTGATCCCCTACCACGGCCAGCCCTTCGGCGACCCCGCCGAGGTCTACCGGTCCCAGGCCAAGGACGGCACCAGCCACTTCCACGCCTACGCCACCGCCTACGTCATCCGCAAGGGCCAGCGCTACACCGTCGCCCTGGCCGGCGTAACCAAGGGCCAGCCCCTCGACGGTGTGGTCCGAGGCCTGCTCCGCCAGGCCGCGAGCGTGGGCATCCGGCCCCGTCTGCTCCTGCTGGATCGGGGGTTCTCCAGCGTGGCGGTGGTCCGCTACCTCC
>JAABUJ010006618.1_pt1 | contig 11109 bp, 9 predicted proteins | sample 5559131 | NCBI WGS metagenome assembly JAABUJ01 (sample SAMN10711875, study PRJNA513366) | rock metagenome | isolation source: Antarctica rocks | place: Antarctica: Victoria Land, Mt New Zealand nord | collected 2016-01-07 | reverse complement strand
ACAACCCGATTGTGGTCGCGCTCCTTGTTGAGGTGCAGACGAGGGTCGAACGGAACACCCTCTGGTCGGACTGATCCCCATCAGCATGGGACAGCATCCCGGTTGTATCCTTGGGGTCACACAGGTGGCGTTGAACTCCTTGAGCGTGCTGACCTCGCCCTTGGTGCATATAGGATGGCGCCGGCCCACTAATTCCTATTTTTGCGTAACTAGCCAGGTCCCACCGACCAGGTGGTCAGCGGCAGAGGCGGGTCACCGATGATGGCTTGGCGGAGCGAAGCAAGGATGGGCAGCCCCTGCTTGTGCAGGGTGGAGAGATAGCCGCGGATCCGACAGAAGCGCGCGGCTCCTGGGGGCGTACGGAAGCAGCCGGAGATCTTCTCGCGAACCTTGGTCATGCGGATGTCCCGTTCGGCCTGATTGTTGTCGAAAGGCACCGCGAAATCCTCCATGAAGGCCAGCGTCGCGTCCCTGTGGTCGCGGAGGCGGTCCACCAAGCTGCCCGCCTTGCCCCGCTTCGGCCGCCCGCGCTTGCCGGTTGGCGACGGCGGCGGGTTCGCCTGCGCCCCCTCCTCGAGGACGGCGTCGTAGCGCTGCACGAACTCCTGCCGCACCTCAGCCGACAGGGTTTCCCGTCCCTGGCTGCGCGCGAGGTCCACGGCCTGCTTGATCTCCCCGAGCACGCTTTTGAGGTCCTTCGCCCAGCTCTGTCCCAGCTGTTCCTCCACGAATGTCAACTCGCGCAGATGGTGGGCGTTGCACAGCGCGTGCGCACACTGGCGGTAGCGCCCGTAGCTGGTCAACCCATCGTGCATGGCCCGCCCGCGAAACTGCGGCAGCACATCGAGCGCGTCCATCGCCACGTGCCCGCGCTTGGGGTGGACGGCATAGAACGTCAGGTGGCGGGTGCTCGCCACGTGTAACCAGGAGGTCGTCCCGTTGATGTTGATCCCGGTCTCGTCGAAATGCCCGACCTCCGCCGCGGTCACACCCTGCTTGATCACCCCTTCGACCGGGGCTAAACGGTCGTGGCAGTCCGCCACGGCCCGCTCTACCGTCGCCTCCGCGACCGGGCAGCCGAACACCTCGGCCAGCACCGCACTCGTCCGGCCCAAGGGCAGCAACTGCTCCTGGGTCAGGTAGACCGCCAGCGTCGCCACTCCGGGGCCATACTGCACAGGTGCCGTGATCTGCGGGGGAAACGCCCCGTTCGTCTCGACCCCACAGTCTGGACAGCACTTGGTCTGGGCCTGATGCTCGATGACCCACGCTGTGATGGGCGGGATATCCACCACCTGGCGCCGCTCCGTCCGTCGTGCCGGGACGCTCTCCAGGCTCTGCCCACAGCCCGTACAGCGGGTCGGTGCATGCACCTCTACTGCGTCGGGCTCCTCGACCAACCGCAACGTGTGCCCCGTGTGTCCTGGCTGACCACCCGGCGGCCGTCCGCTGCGCGTCCGCAGGCTCTGGGGGTGGGGCGTGACGCCCGGCCCATCGGATGAGGGCGGCTTGCCACTGTTGTGACTGTTGGTCTCTAGTTTGGCGCGCAAGGCCGCGTTTTCCGTCCGCAGCGTCGCGATCTCCCCTTCTAGGGCGGTGAGATGGGCGGTCACGGTCTCCACCTGTGCCGCCAGTTCGCTCGTCAGCGTGACCACCAGAGTGACGACCGCAGCCGGGCCGTGCTGATAGGCGTCCAGCGCCTGATGGTGCATCCTCGCTGTGTCCATGCTCCCATGGTGCAGCAACGCTCACGCTCCTGTCAAGCGGACACTCTCCCCACCCTCACCTGGACCTGGCTAGTTACATTCCGGCAGGGTTTTCCATACCTATCTCCGTGCGTTGCGCGGACCATATTGTGATGGGCTACTGCCCTGTCGCTAAACAGGTGTGTTCCGACACTGATCGATCAGCCATGAACACGACGACAGCGTCCCCTCCAGGGAACTCCGAGGTGAACCGTGAGCGGGATGGACTTTTCGGTGGTTTGGGCGTACACCCCCCACTGTCGGCAGCCTCTCCTGTGGGTCCTGAACCCTGCCACTTCCCATGAGGCAGGTAACGAAGACGTGGCCAGCCTGGAGCAGATTCTTAGCATTCTCTTAGCCTTGCCTTAGGATACTGTCAGCATTCCGTCATATGTGTCGTGTAGGCTATACCTGTAGGGTGGTATACATCAGGAGGGAGGCAAGAGTGCTCACGGCAGGACGGGGAGACACCAAGGTCTGGCCGCGGCAGGCGCTGCGCGGTGCAGTTGCGGGGGCAGGGATCCTGATCGCCTTGGGCAGCAGCGCGGGGGCTGCACGAGGTGCGGGGGCGGGAACGCTCAGAGCGGCAGCGCCTGCTGTCACGCCAAGCAGAGCAGCGGGCACGCTGGGGCCGCTGATCACCATCGCGCAGACCTGGAACAACTGTGGCCCCGCGTCGGTGGCTGAGGTGCTGTCGTATTGGGGCGTCCAGCGCACGCAGGGCGAGGTGCAGGCCGTGCTGCGGGCTGATGGCAACGCCAGGGGCATGACGCCCTATGGAGTGCCAGGCTACGCCCGCGGCCTTGGGTTGAGCGCGCTGCTGGGCGTCGGCGGCACAACGACGTTGGTCAAGGCGCTGATCAGCAACGGCTTCCCTGTGATCGTCAGCCAGTGGGTCAGTCCCACCAATCACGTGGGACACTACCGGCCGATCACAGCCTACGACGACCGACAGGGCGTGTTCGTGTCCAGTGACCCCTATCTCGGTGCGGATCACCAGATCACCTACAGCGACTTCGCGGGCATCTGGGCAACCAGGAACCAGCGGTTTATCGTGCTCTACCCGCCGTCTCGGCAGGCGCTGCTGACGGCGGTGCTGGCCTCCGCCGGGTGGAACAAGACGCGCGCGTATGCGCATGATCTAGCCGTGCAGCGGGCACGGCGGGATGGGTCGGGCCTGTCTGGCCGGATGAGCGCGCTGTCTATGGCCTGGGACGAGGTGGCCCTCGGCCATTATGCCGCGGCACGGCAGGACATGGCGCGCGCCAAGCAGCAGAGCGCGTCGCCGGTGGCCGTTGCCTGGGTTGTCCAAGAGCTCACCACTGCGGTGGTGGCCGCCCGAGGATAAAGCGCGCTGGACGACGCGTCAGGGTGCGGGGCACGCCCCGCTGGCCACAGAGCCTGCCCCCAGCGACCCGCACAACAGTCGCCACGTGGCCACCTCACCACGCGAGCCACCACGGACGGTGAGCGCGCTGTCCTTCCCCGCGTGGTGGGTAGCGGCGAGTGTGAGGTCCTGCGATCTGACGCCGCCACCTTGGTCAGCGTCGCCTCTGCCCCGTCGCAGCAGGGCTGCCCTGCTGCAGGCACACCTGGCCAGCGCGTGGGCGGCAGCAGGGGAACGATAGACCAGTAGGCCGTACAGCGGGTGGCGCAGATCAGGGGCATGCCTATCCTGCGTGACGTGCGCGACCGGCAGGATGCCCCTGCTGCGCGGGAGAAGGCCACGGTTAGCACGTCTCCGGCGCCCACCCAGCGCAGTCATCCCACGGGCGGGGAGAGCGTGCTGGACATAGCGCCAGCGGAGAGGTACGCGGTGCGGCAGGCGGCAGGAGGGCGACGGGGCAGCGCGGAGCGGCCCTCGCTGTTGGAGAGGAGACGATGAGCGACCACACGGCGGGGCGCGAGCATCCTGCCCGCCACGGCAGGCCGACCGTGCAGATCACTGGTCAGGAGGCTGGCCCCTCTCTCCGCAGTCCGGCGCTCGGTGGCGTCCGTCGTGGCTAGCCTGCACTGTATCGGGTGTTGAAGGCGTCACCGCGGGCTCCCGCACGCGCTGTCCCCCCTATGCCCCCTGCAGTCCGCGCGGCGAGCAGGGAGCGACCGTACCAGAGCCACGTGCGCCCCCTGCTGCCCTCAGGTCCGCGCCGCTCTCTCCAGACGCAGGGGCGTCAAGCAGGGCAGCGGTGGCGCCACCGCGTGGTGTGGATGGCCCTGGTGGGCGTGGTGTGTGTTGTGGGCAGTCGGCAGATCACGGGCGCTGGCGGCGCGGGCGCGGCGGATGTCTTGCGCGCTGTCGTGGGGCCAGCGGCAACAGCCCGTCTTGAGGCAAGCTATCTCACCCTCGCCGACACGCTCCACGCCGCCACGTACGCGCTTGGTGGTCAGCCGGTCCACGCGCCCTGGGCGGGCAGTCCTCCCGCCGTCACTCGGCCACCTGTGCCTGGGGCGCTGGCCCACGGTGCGGTGTCACAGGCACAGGTAGCCTCAGCCAGGAGTGGACAGGGCAGCGGCCCCGTTCCGCTGCTGCTGCCACCCCTGCGCGTGGTCATCACGCCAGCGTTGGCGGGAGAGGGCCGGTGGACCACAGCCGGCCTGCCCCCCGCGGGACGGAGCGCTCTCCCCCCCGTCGCCAAGACCTTCCTCAGGCCGGATCCCGCACGGCCGTACGCGCTAGCCACGCTGCTCCAGGTCGACCTGCGTGTGGCGCGCCTGCACATCGTCGCGGGGACAGAACAGCCTGGCGGCCCGATCGGACGCCCGGGAGCGGGACTGATCCCGCCCGCTGACACGCAGGGCGACCGCTTGCTCGCCGTCTTCAACGGAGGCTTCAAGTACGCCGACGGCGCCTATGGCTTGATGAGCGGCGGTACCGTCTATGTTCGCCCCGTGTGGGGTGCGGCCACCTTGGCGGTGACACGGCGCGGCAGTGTCCTCCTGGGCGCCTGGGGCCGGGACGCGCGCCTGAGTGGAGCGAACCGCGCGCTCATCGCGTGGCGTCAGAACGCGCGCCTGCTGCTTGATCAGGGCCGGATCACCGCACAGACTCAGGAGGGAGATACCTGGGGGCTCAGTATCATGAATAGCGTCTATACCGGCCGGTCGGGCATCGGGCTCACGGCGCAGGGGACACTGCTCTATGTCGCAGGCGCCTCTCTCTCGGCCACGACGCTGGCGCAGACGCTGCAGGCAGCCGGCGCCGTGACCGCTATGGAACTGGACATCAACCCCTATTGGGTCCGCTCCTTCACCTATGGGCGCGATGCTCATGGCCAACTCACCGCCTGGGCTCTGGATCCGGCCATGCCGGGGATCGGCATGGAGTATCTGTATGGCTATACGCGCGACTTCTTCTATGTCACGCGCAGCAGGTAAGATCTCCATTGTGTTGGTCCGGGGAGCCGGCTTATTTCGGAGGAGCCGCTTGCTCCTCACGCGTAGGGGGTATTTGCATGACCCCTCAAAAAGGGTTAGCGCGCATAAGCTCGTGCGACTTCGTGTCGCACGAGCTTATGCGCGCTAACCAAAAAAGGGGGGAAATTGGGGACCTGCTCTATGCCTACTTGCGGGGGACTCTGATCTCTGCAGGCCCGCACGGCGCCGCTCACGGCAAAGAGGCTGGCCGAGCACTTGACCTCTCTGGAAGAGCAGGAAGTCCTCCTGCTTCAGCGCCGGCGCGACGCGGAGATGAGGAGTACACTGGCGCTCATCCAGAGCGGACGGGGAGAGGATGTGCGGTGCCGGACGCCTCGCGCGGGTGAGCAGGCTGTCTTTCCCCCAGCGCCCGCAGAGTCCCAGGGCATGCCAGGTGCAGCGATCGCGCCTGTCGACGAGGAGCCACGCCCCACAGCGTTCAGGCGGTTCCTGTGATGGAGACACAGGACGACGCCGTCTTCCCGGGCGCGTTATTGCAGCGTTCACCGCAGGATCGCCTGGCGTACTTCAAGGAGTACACGGTTGCGCATCCACACATGGAGCGCGCCTGCGCCGATCTTGTGCAGGCCATTCGTGAACCAGCAAACGCCGCGTACATCCTGGTGATCGGTCCCACCGGAGTGGGCAAGACGACGCTGCGTCTGGGCGTTGAGCGGCGTGTCAGTGCCGCGCTGCAGACCGCACTGGACGAGGATCCTGGCCGTTTGCCGATTTGCTCGACCACAGCTGTAAGCCCCGACACAGGCAACTTCAACTGGAAGGACTACTACACGCGCGCCCTGCAGGCTCTGAGCGAGCCGTTGATTGGAGACAAGATGGCCGCTACGGTTCCAGAGCTACGTCAGGGCCAGAGAGGGCGGCTGACCACCGCGTCGGTGGCTGATGCGCCGGCGTTGCGTCGCGCCCTCGAAAGCGCACTCACCCACCGCAGACCGACCGCTTTTCTCATTGATGAGGCGCAGCACCTGATGAAGATGGCGAGCGGGCGGCGTCTCCAGGACCAGATGGATTGCATCAAGTCGCTCACGGACCAGGGGAAGACGATCCATGTCCTCATGGGAACGTACGAACTCCTCATCTTGCGCAGTCTGAATGGCCAGATGATCCGGCGCGGCATCACGATCCACTTTCCGCGCTATCACGCCGACTCTCGCGAGGAGGTCACGGCGTTCCAGCGCGTGCTGGTCAGCTTTGAGCAGCAACTCCCGTTGCGCGAGAAGCCGAACCTGGTTGACGTGTGGCCCTATTGTTTCGAGCGCAGTGTTGGGTGTGTCGGCGTGCTCAAGGACTGGCTCACGCGGGCGTTCGCGACGGCCCTTGCAGAAGATGCAGCGACTCTGACACGGGCTCATCTGACGCGGCATGCGCTCACCGTGTCTGAGTGTGACCGGCTCCTGAGCGAGGCGCTGGCCGGCGAAGAGCATGTGACAGCGGGAGATACAGCGTCAGCCCTGCTGCGTGCCCGGCTGCGGTTGCCCGAGAGCAGGGACGCTGCATCTGGAGAACAGAGCCAGGGGAAGGGTGCATCAGATGCGCGCCCGATCGCGGGGAGCCGCCGCGCGCGGCGGCCGGGTGAGCGCCGCCCAACGCGGGACCCCATTGGGCAGGAGAAGACGCATGCAGGCTAATATGGGGCGAGCCTATGCCCGCTGGGAGACGACGAAGCCTGCCCTTCCGCCGCGAACCCTCCTCTATCACCTGGAGCCGATCGGCGTGGGCACGGCCGCAACAGAGAGCTTGACAGGGTACATCGCGCGTGTGGCCGAGGCCCACTGTGTGCAAGTGGGGACCCTGGTTGCTCGTGTGATTGGCCCGCTCTTCACCCACAGGGGACGCGTGCTCTCGGTCGGACAGAACAACTGGACACACTACAGCCGGGCGATAAATGGGACGGAGCAGGTGGCCTGTACCCTCGTAGATGTGATGGAAGCAGTGACCGGCCGAGGCGAGTTGCGCTTCTTGACGATGCTAACCTGGGGCGCTGTTGTCCCGGCGATGGGACTTCTGCGTCGGGATCGGGCGTGGTGTCCCGTCTGCTACCAGATGTGGCGTGATAGGGACCAGCCTATCTATGAGCCACTCCTCTGGAGCCTGCGCGTGGTGACGGTCTGTCCTCAGCATAACCAGACGTTATGCACGCGCTGTCCCTACGCAGACTGCCAGGCAACGCAGAATCCTCTTGCCTCTCGGACACGTCCGGGACACTGCGCACGGTGCCAACGGTGGTTAGGTCAATCAGCGATGCCGCCAGCGTCCACGGCAGAACTGACTTCCCTGTCGTCGTGGAATGTCTGGGTCATCGAGGCCACGGGGGCCATGATCGCGGCCGCACCGACACTCCGCACCGTCCCCACACGGTCCCAGGTTGCTCAAGCCATCGCCCTCTACACACCACCAAGCAGTGAAGGTGGATGGGCAGCAGTGGCACGGGCAGCATCCCTCACCAAGTCCCACCTCTATTATTGGAGGCATGGCGAGAAGCTGCCCACTCTCTCTCGGCTCCTCCAACTCTGCGGTAGCGTGGGAGTGACGCCGGTGCAGTTCCTGACGAGCAGCTCAGGCGGGCATGAAGAACCACGTCAAAAGATGCTGTGTATGGAACGTCAGGAGAAAGGAACATGGAGACGCCGCAAGGAGAGTGATCCCCAGGAGATACAGCGGTGTCTGGAAGGTCTCCTGAGTCACCCCGAGGAGCCTCCCCCGTCGTTGCGTCAGGCAGCCGGCGTGGTAGGCCAGACGGAGATGACCGTGCGGCGTCTCTGTCCCCAGCTCTGCTACGCCATCGTGGCCCGTCACCGCGCATATCGGCACAGGCAGCGGCTGCAGCGCGAGGCAGGGATCTGTGCTGCTGTGCGACAAGCGGTTCTGCACCTGCATGCCCAGGGGCTGTATCCAAGCACGCATCGAGTTGGCCAACTTCTCCCGCGGCCAGGCTACTTACGGGGGGCACAGGCTGCCCAGGTCTGGCGGGACACGATGCAAGAACTGGGATTACGTTCCCCCGCTCCCACGGCTAAAGCATGTCGCTGCCCCAACGGCCAAGATATGCTTTAAGTCACACGTCACCTCGTCCAGGTCCCGTATGGCCTGCTCCACATAGCGGGAGCCGTCCTCCGGGAGCCGGCTCTCGGCACGCCAGGTTGAGCGGCGATCCTGCCAGGCGGGTGCTGTGTACAGGTCAGTATCCCAGGGAGTGTAGCGTCGGCTGCCGGTCACAGTCAGGTCGCCCGCGCGGAGGGCGGCCCGTGCCTGGTAGAGCAGGCAGAACTCCCACCCGTGGCGGTCCACGCCGGTGTCGCGCACGACCGCCTGCTCCCAGCGCCGTGGGATGAACGCCACGGGCGCTGTGGGCGGCACCTGCACGCGGTGCTCGGCATTCATCGTGGCCAACACCTCCAATGCATCCAGCAGGTCATTGTCTGCGCGCGGGGAGCCGAAGCGCAGAGTGCTCAGGACGAGGGGGGCGAACGCACGCAGATAACGGAAGTGGGGATCGAGCGCAGCGAAGAAGGCCTCCGCCTCGGTCGTGTCCAGGGCCAGGGTGTGCGCCACCACCGCGCTGACCTGCTCGCGGGGGATACGGCGGAACACCTCGGGGCGCACGTCCTCGGGCGGAATGGCCGGGTCGAGCAGGACCTGGGCGATGGTGCGGAAGAGCCGTGCGCCCTCGGCATGGGCCTGGGCGTGCTCCAACTTGGCCTCGCTCAGTTCCACCGTGCTCTGGGCGAAGATGCGGCCGATCAAGACATCGACCATCTCGACGATGGCGTCCGTCACCTCTTCCCCCCGCACCGTCAGGAAGGCCAGGAGCAGCGTGGCCCGTTTGGCGGGAGGATAGCGCCGCATGGCTTGCGCGGAGAGGCGCCGCACCACGGCTGCCCATTGGCGGCGGCGATTGGTGGTGATCGCCCCCCAGTCCAGTGCCGGGGGCAGAGCCGCGCGGATCAGTTCCAGGCGGGCGCACGAGATCGGCAATGGCCACGGCGGAGGGAGCGCGCGGCGGCACGCCCAGGCGCGCCAGCACGCTGTCCGCTCCCTCTGTTGTGCAGAGCCCATCCAGCGCCTGGCGCTGCGCGTCGGTGAGCTGCTGCGCCATGGTTGCAAACAAGTCCTCTTCCGCCGCCGCCCGGGCGGCGTAGATCAACCGCTCGATCGTGGTCTCGCCGGCGGGGCGCAGCAGCCCCTCGCGCACCAGCCAGTCCTGGGCCGCGTCCAGCAGTGCGGCTGTATTGCCCGTGTGCGCCACCTTCCCGATCAGGAAGGACCGCAACCGGGTGGCGTCCTCGGGCGTGAAGGTCCGCAGGACGAGGTGCTCCCGGATCGCCGCCGTATCGGACGCTTGGGTGGTCGGCCAGCCGTGATAGCCGGTCAGGATCTCCGGGAGCAGCCCCAGTTGGGCGCTGACGAAGGCGATCACCGGGGCCGGCAGCACGGTCGGGTCGGTGAGCGGCACGCGCTCGGCACGCATCCAGACCAAGAGCAGGGCAAAGGCCAGACGGTGGGCATCGCCGCGCACCGTGTCGAGCAGTGTGAGATCCTCGGGGGCCAGCAGGAAGAAGCGCCGCAGGTCCTCCTCATCGTCTGCCGCGCTGGTCGCCGCTGTCGCCCTCACCGCGTCCGTGCCCGCTGCCGCTGATAGGCGAGCAGATCACGCTTGACCGTGGCGGGGTCCACCTCGACATAGAGCAGCGTGCTCTGGATGTTGCGGTGCCCCAGCACCTTGCGCACCGTCCCCAACGGCACGCCGGCCTGGACCAGTTGGGTCGCTCGGCTGTGGTGCAGTTGATGCAGGGTCGCTGTCACACCAGCCACGGCGCAGTACCGCTGCCAGGCCCGCCGTGCCGTGGTGTACCCCCAGGGCAGGGCACTCCCCCCGTAGCGCGGATCGCCCCGGAACACCGACCCGGACCTGATCCGGCTGAGCTTGAGATGGCGGCGCAGCAGACGACTGCTCTCTGGCGCCGCAGTCAACAACACCGTCCGCTCTCGTTGTCCTTTGCCCAGGACACGGACCTTCTCGTCGTCGGGAGTCAGCTCCAGGTCGGCATACTGCACCCCCAGCGCCTCGCTCACGCGCATGCCTGTCTCGTAGAGCAGGGTGAACAGGGCACGATCCCGCGTGGCGCTCGGTGGAATGCTCTTCAACACCGCTGTCACGCTGTCGCTATCCAGCGGACGGGGTAAGCGGCTGATCATCTTGACCGGGTCCACGCGCTCCATGGGGTTCCCGGCGACGAGGCCCTCGCGCAGAGCCCACCGATAAAAGGTGCGTAGGGTGGCGTCCCACCGCCGCCGGGTGGCGGGGCTCTGGCCGTCGACGCTCTCCAGGAAGGATCGGACGACCGCCCCATCGATTGCCACAAGATCGGCGGGGGCGACCAGGGCAAAGCGCCGCAGATCCGAGGCATAGGACCGCACGGTGTTGATCGGCGCGTGCCGGGCCCGGAGCGTGGCGATGAACTGATCAGCTGCCCTGGACAGGCTCAGCATTGGCCATTTCCCTCGTGGCGCCATATAACTAGGACAAACCAACCGCAGGTTAGGTCGCCTCGCGAGAGGTCCTCTCTCTGGTACGGGATCCCAGAAAAGGGGTGGTGAGGTGGCCACGTGCCATATAACGCTAGTTATATGGCACGGTGTAGCTCTCCGTCAAGAAACTAACAACAGGCCAGTTGGGCAGGAACTCCCACCGGGCGCGCAGGTAGGCAAGCAGCTCCTCCAGCTTCTCGGTGTTCCTGGCCTGGGGCCGGTAGGGCTCCAGATAGGCACAGGCGGCATCCTGTGCTGGCCGCTTGGCTCAACGGGCCCTCCGCCGCGCTGGATGACGTGCGTGTGGTGACCAGGATCAGGGGAGCGGGAACGGCGGCGGCGGAGCGGAGCGCCACGGCGTTGGTGGGGACCACAGCCCGCTGGGGGAGGAGAGGACAGT
>JAABUJ010006616.1_pt1 | contig 11110 bp, 5 predicted proteins | sample 5559131 | NCBI WGS metagenome assembly JAABUJ01 (sample SAMN10711875, study PRJNA513366) | rock metagenome | isolation source: Antarctica rocks | place: Antarctica: Victoria Land, Mt New Zealand nord | collected 2016-01-07 | reverse complement strand
TTCGCGCACGCCATGATGCGCCAGATCGTCCTCGAGTGCGGATACAACGCCGCCAGCATCCGCGAGCGCATCTACTCGTTGGAGTCGGACGTCGAGGATGGTCCGATGGCCGGCGTCCTCATCTATACGGCGGCCCCAGACAGTGAAGGGACGCTGGGCGGCCTGGTTAGCCTCGGCGAACCGGACATCCTGGGTCGTCACATCGACGAGGCGCTGGAGCGCGTGCGTATCTGCGCGTCCGACCCGTACTGCACCGAGCACAATCCGGCGGGCGACAATATCACGCTCCACGGGGCCGCCTGCCACTCCTGTTTCTTCGTCCCCGAGACGTCGTGTGAGCGCGGCAACCGCTACCTCGATCGGTCGCTGCTGGTCGAGACAATCATCCCACAAGGGCGCGCCTTCTTCGGGCAGAAAGGGTAATGGGGGACCATGTCGCCGCACGACCGTCTCCTGGAGCACATGATGGCGCTCGCTCATTCCGTCCCGGAGTCGGTGCTGTTCGATGTCGCGCGCAAAATCGAACAGCAGGGGGCAAGCACCACGCCCCCATCAGCCATGGTCATCATCGCCTCGGATATCGCCCAGCCCGCCTATCGGGCGGCGGTCGCGCGCTTCATGAACGCCTGGGCAGGTGATGCCGCCGACGCGCCGTCCACGGGCGTTGCCTGGGGCTTGCGGGCGGCGGCGCGGACAATCACCCGTGAGCGTGCGCAGGAGTCTGTCGAGCTTGTCTGGACGGGCCCAAACCCCATGGGGACGCCGCTCCGTCGCACCGATGGAGCCCTGCTCGAGGTGATCAACGCCGCGGAGCGTACGTTGACCATCGTAACCTTTGCCGCATACAAGGTGCCGTCGGTCGCGGTGGCGTTGATCGACGCGGCACGACGGGGTGTCGCCATCCGTGTCGTCATCGAATCCGCCCAGATCAGTGAGGGGAAGGTTGCCTTCGAGGGCATAGCGGCCCTTGGACCCAATGTGCGCAGGATGGCGGCCGTGTACGTTTGGCCCCTGGACCAGCGAGAGACGGACGAGCAGGGGCGTCACGGCTCACTCCATGTGAAATGCGCGGTGGCCGACACCGTGATGCTGCTAATCTCGAGCGCGAACCTTACACAGTATGCATTAACGCTCAACATGGAATTAGGCCTGCTCGTTCGGGGCGGGACCGTCCCGAACCGTGTTGTCGAACACCTGGACTATCTTATCCAGCGGAAGGTTCTTATGCAGGTCAGCGGTGCTGAGACAACATCGTACACGATGAGATAACGTGACACAGGAACATGATGATGGAACGACGAGACCACGGGTACGGCTGGAAGCGCTTTTGGCATCCCCGGGGCGACGAGATTCCCCTTGTTGACGGCGGCTACTTGCCCGACCCTGAGTCTGTAGGCACGTATTATCGCCGGGCCGACGGATTAGTGACGTTTTCTGCCATCGCCCATTATTCATGCCTGATCTTGCTCGGAGAACCGGGCAGCGGCAAGTCGACCGCGATGGAGACGGAGCGGGAATCGAGCGACGCTGCGATTATGGCAGACGGGGCGACGGTGCTGAGGCTAGATCTTCACTCCTATGGCAGTGGCACGGAGTTGCTGCGCGATCTCTTCGAGCACTCGACGTTCACGTCATGGGTGACAGGGACGCAGACGTTGTACCTGTTTTTAGATAGCCTGGACGAATGCCGATTTCACATTCCCACCGTGGCGGCCCTACTCGAACGCGAGTTGTCAAAGTGCCCGGTCGATCGACTATGTCTTCGTATCGCGTGTCGGACAGCCGATTGGCCACAAACACTTGAAAAAACCTTTGAACAACTATGGGAGGAAGATGCTGTCCGGGCCTACGAATTAGCGCCCCTGCGACGCGTTGATGTCGCTCTAGCGGCTCGCACCCGCGGCGTGGATGCCGACGCGTTCTTGGCCGAGGTCGCCCGGATGGAGGTCGTGCCTCTAGCTATCAAGCCCGTCACCCTGGAACTCTTGCTCAACCTCTATAAATCCGGCGGCGGCCTGCCGCACACGCGGGAGGAGTTGTATCATCGAGGATGTCTGCTGCTCTGTGAGGAACCAAACGAAAGCCGGCTTGATGCGGGCGTCGTTGGCACTCTGGATGCCGATAAACGTATGATGGTGGCCGGTCGTGTCGCGGCGATCACCGTCTTTGGCAATCGGTACGCGCTATGGACAGCGCCGGATCGGGATGATGTGCCGGAGGGGGACATCGCGATCCGCAGACTATGCGGCACAGAGTCGGTCGGGGGTGTGGACATGTTTGTGGACGAGGCCGCACTCAAAGAAACGTTGGGCACGGGTCTCTTCTCTTCCCGCGGACCGCACCGCATTGGGTGGGCGCACCAAACGTACGCCGAGTTTCTAGCCGCCGACTATCTCGTCACGCATAAGGCGCCGCTGAGCCAGATGCTGACACTGATTGTCCATAACGAGGATCAGACGGGCAAACTCGTCCCCCAACTCCGAGAGGCCGCTGCCCAATTGGCCAGCTTGGATCATCGCGTCTTCAAGGAGATCATGACACGTGAGCCGGAAGTTTTGCTACGGAGCGATATTACAACGGCCGACGAAGGTGACAGGGCGGCGCTGGTCGATGCCATCCTCACTATAACCGACGAGCGGAGGTTGCTCAGTGTCGACGATGCCATGAGTCCGTGGTACGCGAAGCTCGCCCATCGAGACCTCGCCAACCAGCTCCGCCCCTACGTGCGCGATGCGGACAGGAGAATCGCCGCGCGGGAGGTCGCGATCCATATAGTGCACGCCTGCGATCTCCGATCGCTGCAACATGACTTGGTTGATGTGGCCCTGGATACGGGCCAACCCGGTTCTATCCGCGTGCACGCTGCGAGTACTGTTGCAAGCCTTGGCGACGAGCAAGCCAAGGTAAGGTTACGACCCCTCCTCACCGATACAATTGGCGACGACCCGCATGATGATCTGAAAGGGGCAGTCTTGCGGGCTCTCTGGCCCGATCACCTAACAACACGCGACCTGTTTGACGTTCTTACACCGCCTAAAGCGCGCGACATCATCGGGCTGTATCGCGCGTTCTTGCGCTCGCTCCCCGATAGTGTGGCCGTGGACGATCTTCCCATCGCGCTGGAGTGGTGCGCGCGGCAGCTCGCTCCGAGTCGAGGATCGTGGGACGTTGAAACTCTCGCGTCGGAATTCCTCCTGCGCGGGTGGCGCCATCTGTCGCATCCAGGTATGGTCGATGCGTTCTCGGAACTCCTCCTAGCCAAAGCCGTACGGGAGGAGCATTCGTATACGTCCGGGTACTTCGATAAGGATGTCAGGGAGGGGCTACAAAGCGATGCCGACAAGCGTCGGCACGTCCTGCACGCGTTGCTATCGATGCTCATCAAGCGCGGCATCGACGCGGCTGTGCTGAGTTATACGCACATGCCCGTCGTCTTGCAGGATGATGTTGCGTGGTTGGTTGGCGAACTGCGCTCGACGCAATCGAAGGAGATGAAGCGCCTGTTGGTTCGCATCATCTCCTCGATTCCGTTCCATGGGGACCAGGTACATCATGAGGTCCTATACGACGCGTGCCAGCACGAGCCCTTGCTGCTTGAGACCTTCTCATGGATGTTCACGGGGGTCGTCCTACATTCCCCCCAAGCGAGGTCGGCCAGGGAATACGACGCCCGCGAGCAGCAATGGCGCGCGCGCCAGGAGACAGTACCGGTCCTCGACCCCCCACCGTTGGCGCGTATCGAAAACCTATTAGGGCAGTGTGAGACAGGCGACACCGTCGCATGGTGGCGCCTCAACATGGAAATGACGCTGGAGCCTACAAGTACCGATTATGGAGACGAGGGCGAGGCGGATCTGACCGTATTGCCTGGCTGGCAAGCGGTGGATACAACGACCCGGGCGAGAATCGTGGAAGCAGCCAGGCAATACGTGCGCGCGGGTGAATCGGAAACCGATGAGTGGCTCGGCCAGAACGTTATCCATCGACCGGCTTTCGCAGGATATAGGGCGCTGCGCTTGTTGTTGCAGGAAGATCCCAGCAATCTATCCTCCCTACCAGCATCCGTGTGGCAGAAATGGGCGCCGATCATCCTTGCCTATCCGACCAGCACCGATGGCCCCGATAATGCGCGACAAGAGTTACTAAAGATTGCGTACGCGGTCGCGCCAGAGACTATCATCGCAGCGCTCAACAGACTTATAGACAGCGAGAACATGGATCAAGGCAATGCCTTCATCCTACGCTTGGTGGATGTCTTCTGGGACGACCCTCTTGGACTGGCCTTATTGAACAAGGTGCAGGACCCGGCCCTCAAGCCAGAGTACATGGGGGAGATCCTCGCGGTCCTGTTTGATCGCCGCACACCCGGAGTTAGAGCGTTTACCGAATCGCTCGTCCCCACGCCGCTTCCTCCCGGTGGCGACGATCGGGCCATGGCCATCGTCGCGGCGCGCATCTTACTCACGCATGCCGACGACGCGGGGTGGGCTGTCGTGTGGCCGGCGATACAGCAGGATAGCGATTTTGGCGACGACGTCATCTCTGTCATGGCCCACCAGATGAACTTCGGCATCCACCGGGTCAATCTCGTGCGGGTGTTGACGGAAGCCCAGTTGGCGGATCTCTACGCCTGGCTCGTCGATCGTTACTCGTATGCCGAAGATCCCGTGGCGAGCGGCTACCTTGGCCCCCGGCACAGTGTCGCCCGGTGGCGAGACGCAATCCTCGATCAACTCGTCGATCGGGGCACGCCGGAGTCCTATGCGGCGCTGCAAAGACGTGCCTCGACCCTACCCGACGTCAATCGCCTACACTGGGCTCTGCTCCAAGCGGAAGAGGTCACACGCCGAAACACATGGTCGCCGCCAACGCCTGAGGACATCCTGGCACTCAGCGCCGATGCAAAGAAGCGCCTCGTGAGAAATGGAGAACAACCCCTCGACGTGCTGGAGGAGTCGTTACGCCGATTGGAGGATTTGCTCCACGACGAGACGCCTGCGGCAATCGACCTATGGAATGAGTGCCGGAGACACACAAAGGTTTCTTACACTCCTAAGGACGAGAACACCTTCTCGGACTACGTCAAGCGCCACTTGGATGCCGATCTAAAACGACGGGGCGTCATCATCAACAGGGAGGTGGAGTTCCGGCGCAAACGAGGGAAGACTGACTTGGGAGAACGGACGGACATCCACGTCGACGCTATGCGCGATGACTCGCGCAATGGTGAGATACGCGTCATCACAGCCATCATCGAGGCCAAAGGATGTTGGCACGACGAATTAGCGACAGCAATGGAGGTGCAACTCGTCGACCGCTATCTAAGAGATAGTTCGTGTGAGCATGGCCTGTATCTTGTGGGATGGTTCAACTGGGCAGAGTGGGACGCCGGAGATAGGAGGAAGCGCGCCGCGCCCACGTACGACAAAGACCACGCACAAGACATGCTCGATAGCCAGGCCGCCTTCCTATCGGCACGGAACAACATTTATGCCCCGGCAGTGGTTCTGGATACGTCGCTTTCAATGCACCGTACATAGATGATGATGTCTATGATTCATGATGCCGAGAAGTTTGAGAATCATAGACTCTATCGGCAGCGAAAGGACGATGAACTCTATCGGCAGCGAAAGGACGATGAAGGATAACTTATAAAAGTTATCCTTCATCGTCCTTTCGCTGCGTCGCGCGGCACGAGGATTTGTGTCATGACGTTACTGAAAACCCTGTGGGGCCTGACTCAACCAATAGGTACGCTGCTCCGGCGTCATATCCGGGTCGCCACGCACGGCCACAAAGAAGTGCTCCGATCCGGGTGATGCGTGATTGGGTATTGGGCTGCCCTCGGCCCTCGCTCGGGACAAGGGCGTGATATACGGATACGTCTCTGCGTACACGCTATCGGGCAACGTGTCCCAATCAATCTGTCCATCGAGAATCTTGGCCGCAATGGCACGGGGCAACCATAACGATCGCGCAAGGGTATCGGAGAGTGCAGTGTACTCCTCGTCAACCGGTCGATCCTGAGGCGTAGGCGATGCGATAGGACGCCTTGGGTCGTCCTGCGCACGGGGCGCATCCTGAGAGGGACCTGCTGGACTCTTCTGGCCGCTATCGCCATCAGCGACATCATCTTGCAATGCGTTAACAGCGTCCGCATGACGTGGCGGAGCAGGACCCGATGTACGTTTCCCTTTGATCGGCGGGTACAACGACTCGTTTATCGCCACGCGCGTGGCCATCGTGGCGCGGATAAGAGACTCATTCGATGGTACTGGGTCATCGGCCGATGGGCGCGTGATAGGCCCCGTGACGACGAGATCGATCGTCGCGTCGGTTAGTTCGCGCTCGTACTGCGGATAGCGCGCTATCCACTCTGCGAGCGCACGCATGTTCGCTCCTGGAGACGCGCTTAGGTAGTCAAAAAGGACGGCATCGGCATCGACATCGATATTTTTATAGTGAGTGTTCATTGTTTTCCTCCCGCCGCATCTGTAAGTAGTGTATCGTCTTCTTGAGGATCCGCCGGATCGAACGCTCGGAGAGGCCCATGTCGTGCGCGATCTGGTGTTCCGTCTGTGCGAGTATCACGGACCGATAGTGGATCCGCCGATCCCGGTCGGGCAATTCGCCGTAAAAAATGATCGCCTCCCGCAGCGATTCACGGGCCAGTGCGGTCCGCTCCGGCGAGCCGATCGCGGCCGATAGCACCTCGCCACGAACATCGTAAATATCGACCCCAACGGGCAAGAGGGCGGAGAAAGGGATAGCCCCCTCATCTTCGTCCTTTATGGTCTGGAGGATGCGCTTGTACGCCGACCCAACGAGGGGCTGCAGAGCGCCGTAATACCGCACCTCCCAGAACGGCTCGCTGAAATCGGCTCCCTCTCTCAGGCCACTGGCAATCCGATGGGCGCCTTCGGCTCCGCCTTGCGTGCGAGCGACAATCCGACGGTAGGCTGTCGCCATGACGATCGAGAACTGTTCGTCTTGACGCTCGTCGTCCCCGATCCTCACGCGTTTGTAGAAGAACGGGGCGCTACGCCCAACAAGCATCCCTACCAGTTCATTGAGCCACGACTCATCCTCCACTAGGAAAGCCTGGCGGATCACATAGACCAACGTTTCTTCATAGAGGCTAGCGCCCTGGACATAGGGGGCGGCGCCATATCGTCGGATGTCGTCCCGGGTTAACCGCAGGACGCGCTGGATATCCTCGATGACGTGGAACTCGCGTGTGTAGGGGGCGCCGCTTGTCGCGTGCCGGCCGCCCAACGGGCGGAGGTGTATCGCGCCATCGTCGTCATCGCTCATGAATCCCTCAAGGTGTATAGTGACGTTCCCCAACCCGCTACCATCGCGACGACAATCGCCATAGCCCGGCGATGTGACCGCAACGGATGGATAATGTGGATAATGTCGTCGGATCGCCGGGTGTATGCGCAGCAAGCATACCACCGTTAAGCATACACCTTGTAAGACGGAGGACGATCTCTAGCAGTTTGTCGGAGAGAACATATTTTCCAAGAGATAGTGCACTGGGAGACCGTTTTGAAGCCAAGGAACGGGCTACAGACGCGCTTTTGCCCTCCCGCAGTGTGATAAACAGAGCCGATAAGCTTCTCTCCGACAAACTGCTAGGACAACATGACACCTCTCATCGCCATAATCACCATCTCCTCACCATAGTTCCTTTGGTGAGGAGATGAGATTGGGCATAACAGGCTAGCATGGTCGTGGTGGTAGAGTGCGCCATCCAGCGCCAAGTTGTCTGTCCCCAGCGCCAAGTTACGTGTCCCCAGCGCCAAGTTGTGTGTCCCACCACACACAATTCCGCGATTAGCTCTCGGGGTTGGGGATGAGCAGCAGAGGGTTGACCTGGATGTTGTCGACGCGCACTTCGAAGTGCAGGTGCGGGCCGGTGGTCCAGCCGGTCATGCCCTCGTAGCCAATGACCTGCCCCTGTTGCACCATGTCGCCGACCCGCACTTCCAGCGGGTGTATCTGGTCGTCCATGTGCGCGTAGAGCGTAGAGATGTGGTCGTTGTGCTTGATGATGACGCAGTTGCCGTAGCTGCCGTGATCGTCACCCGGCACGGCCAGCCCCGCCCACACGACTACTCCGGCCGCGGCGGCGTGGATAGGGGTGTATTTCGCGTTGGCGATGTCGAGGCCGGGATGGAAGGCCTGGAAGATGGTGCTACCACCAAAGCGCGTCGTGATGATGCCTTTGATCGGGTCGATGTACGACGGCACGCCGTCGAGCGCGCCCGCGGACAGCACCTGGTCTTGGGTCATGTGCTGGTAGCCCGCGGCGTTGACCCCCTGCGCGATGCCGCCGTAGCTGACCAATGAGAGCGAGACCGGCAGCGACGCGCCGTCCCACGATGGCACGGCGTCCGGCGGCGTGGGCAACGCGTAGCCCATCGGTTCAAGCCCTGGGTTGGGCGCGGCCGGTCCCGCCGGGACCGGGAACGGCGGCATTGCCTCGGTGAATGGCGCCGGCTCGGGGCCGGGCCACACCGGCGCCACCGGCCGCGGCGGGAGCGGCGCGCCGGTGGACGCGGGGGCGGTCGCGGACACGTCCGTCGTCCCGCTGATTGGCGCGGCCGACGCTTGCCCCTGTGCGGCTACCGCGTCGTTGTAGGACTTCAATTCGCGCGCGTACTCCGCCCACGCCGCCGTCCGCTGTAGCCACAGAGCGTGCGCCGCCTTCGCCGCTTGCCGGCGCTGCAGGAACGCGCTGAAGGCGATGCTACGAGTAGTGTACGTCGCCGACGCCCTGTTCGAGCGCTGCCAGGCGTAGTAGCGCGCGTAGTAGTTGCGCTCCATTTGCGCGTTGAGAGCGACGACCCCGCTCAGGCGCGCGCGGTAGTCCGCTTCGACGCCCGCGGACTTGGCCTTGAGGTCGGCGTAGAGCGCCTGCCCCTGCCGCAACACGCTCTCTAGCGCGCCGCGCGCGCTGCTGAAACCTGCTGGCGCCAGCGCATCCGTGGCCGTGGTGGGCAGCGTCACCGTCAGGCTCAACGGGTCGGTGGCCGGCGCCGACGATACCGTCAGGACAGGGCTGCCATCCTCGACCGCGAGGGCCAGCCGCGCCCCGCCCACGAGGGACGGCGCGCCATTGCCGAGCACGGCATCGGTCAGCGGGACGGTCGCGCTGATCGCCGCGCTGGTCGTCGCGGTCAAGCTAGCGCTCGACGTGACGCTGGACGCCGGCGTGACCTGTACATCGGTGGACGTCGGCGTCCCATCGAGCGCCGGCAGGGTCGGGGTCGCCGCGGCCGTGGACGACAACGAGATGTCCGCCGTGAGCGCCGCTTCGGTGGTGAGGGAGATCGGCGCGTCGACGATGCTCGGCGCGCTCGCTATAGCTGAACTGACCGGCGTGGTTGGCGACATAGCGCCGCCGGAAACGGCGTCCTGCGTGAGGCTGACCGGCGCGGTCGTGGAGATGGGGCTATCGGCGATACCCGACGCGACGAGCGGCGTCGTGCCGCTCGTCGCGATAGTCCCGCTGATGGCCTCGCCCAGGGCCGTCGTCGTGGTCGCCGGGCTCGTCAGCGTGAGCGTGACGCCCAGCACGCTCGACGGCACGGCGCTTTGTTGGGTAGGAGAGAACGGTCGCGTGGCGGCCAACGCGTCCGCCGAGGGACGCGCGGACCAGCGGTCGAGCCGCTGATGCAGGATATCGGGCGACGCGACGACATCGTTGGCGGTCATCACCGGCGTTGGGGCGTTAGCGCGCGTCCACGCCTCCAGAGCGCGTACGCTAGCCAGCGCACGCGTCACGACGCGCCAACGCTGCATGAGGGCGGGGAGCCCGGCGCGTGGATCGCGCGGGCGCGTCGTCGTGGCACGACTGCTGGCCGACGATTGGCTGTACGCGACAGGCAGCGGTATCAGCAGCGCCGCCGCGACCCGCGCGTTGGCCGTGGCGAGGGACAGCGCGCCGTCGGCGCCCTGGAGCATGAGCCGCCCATGCGCGGGCGCGTCCGATGGAGCCAACGGAACTTGCGACACGCGGACCGTTGGCTCCGTGCGCGAGGCATGAGCCGTCCGCGTGCTAGTCCGGCGGCGCGACGCGACGCGGACAATCGTGGACGGCGTCGCCGTCGCGTGTGCGGTGGCCCGTGGCATAGGCGTGGGAGACGCCGCCGGGGCTAGGATCGACCGTCGCGCGCCCAGCGCCGGCAACGTATCTAGCGGGACAGTGCTCGTACCCAAAAGCGGAGTCGTCACGTAAGCAGCGGGCATGCGCGACAGGGTAAACGGGCGCGCGCTGGAGACGGGAGCCGAGGCGCTCGGAGCCGTGGAGGCGTCGCCTGGGGGCAAGCCGGTGGCGATGACGCGCGCGGACGGCGACCACAGCACGCCGGGAGCCGCTACTAAGAGCGTCGTGTCGTTAGCGGGCGCGTGGCGGACGACCCGCCCGCTCGCCTGACGATGCGCGGCTGGACGCGGGCTCAAACGCTGGATAGTACGCCGTAGCGCGGCGGCGTCGGCCGACAAAATGGCGTCGGCGGCGACGAGGCCATGCAGGGTGAGCAGTTGGCCGCGCGGACCGTCCGCGGCGGCGAGTTGCTCGACAAGCGCGCGGCGCTGCGTCATGAGGGCGCGCAGTTGCGCGCCCTCGACGGTCACGTTCGCGGGTGATGTGGCAGCGGCCAGGGATGGCGGGAGTAGGGTAACGCCGAGGATCGCGGCCGTGGCGAACGTGCGCAGTCGCATATGTGGCGGCTCTCTCCCTACACAGGCAGGTATACGGCGTCCTGACAGGACGTATGGGCATTGGGGCCCGCGCCAGCTAGTATAGTGCACGTCGCGACGTTGGTGCAAGTCCCTTGTGAACGCTGAACGCTGAGAGCGCCTTGTTGTTTTCCCCCTCACCCCCAGCCCATGCGGATTGGTCTCTCTCCGCTCCGCTCCGACAGCCCAACCGGCTCTCCCTCAAGGGGCGAGGGGAGAGAGACCAATCCGCATGGGCTGGGGGTGAGGGCCGTGCCGGCTCTTGCCTCCATTACGCGCATAGGTCATGATGAGGGTAGTCATGAAATACTCTATTCTTCGGCGTCAGAGACACGGGCTATGGGCGCTACTAGGCGCGTTG
>JAABUJ010006613.1_pt1 | contig 11113 bp, 10 predicted proteins | sample 5559131 | NCBI WGS metagenome assembly JAABUJ01 (sample SAMN10711875, study PRJNA513366) | rock metagenome | isolation source: Antarctica rocks | place: Antarctica: Victoria Land, Mt New Zealand nord | collected 2016-01-07 | reverse complement strand
ACATCCAGCTACGGGTCACGGTCAGCGGAGGACGGATCACCGACATCTCCGTTCCGCAGGAGTCGGCGCCCGGCCAGCGCTCTCAGTCCATCAACTCCCAGGCCATCCCGGTCCTGACGAGAGAGGCACTGGCCGCCCAGGGCCTGCAATTCGACGTGGTGTCGGGGGCCACGTTCACCAGCGACGCCTTCGCCCAGGCCCTGCAGTCCGCTCTCGCCAGGGAGGGCGGGTGAACCCCGGCCGTCGCGTCGGACGACACGTGAACCCCGCCGGCCGCGTCGAGGCGGTCATGGGCCACGATCGCGACCATCGAAGTCAGGACTCCGGGACCGATCGAGCGGCTGGCCCGAGATCTCGACGACTTCGTCGACTGGCTCCACTGGGTCGATGCCACGTTCAGCACCTACCGGTGCGACAGCGCGGTCCGCAGGCTCGAACGGGGCGAGGTGGGCCGGCCGACTGCCACCCGTGCGTGGCCGAGGTCCTCGCCCTGTGCGACGATCTGCGCACGACCACCGGTGGCTGCTTCGATGCCCGGGCGGGCGGCCGCCTGGACCCGTCAGGAGTCGTCAAAGGGTGGTCCGTCGAGCGGGCGTCGGCCATGCGGCAGATGGCGACGACCTGGCGGACGAGGCTCTGGCCCAGGAGTGCGAAGCCAAGTATGTCCTCGACGCTCTCCGAGTTGCTTCGGACGACTCGCGCATCGCCTTGACAAGGCAACTCGCGCATCGCCTTGACAAGGCAATTCGCCGACGCCTCTCGTGCCCATGTCTCCTACGAAGAACAGACGGTATGGCCTTCGCTGAGGAAGAAAATGACACGCGTGGGAGCCCACCTGCTCGGGGCGAAATTCTCACTCGCCGAGCGACTGAGCCCGACACGTCCACATCCCGCCGGCCCTGACCGCAGGTTCGGCCTGCTCACCAAGGGACTGGCAGTTGCCACCACGGATCACATGCGCGACGCGATCGGGGGGCGCCATCCCTATCGCGCCGTCGCCTCCAGCCAACCCCTTCATGGCCACATCGACGCCATCGCCGTCTTGGAGGACGACCACCGCCGCATCGAGGTACTCCTGGCCGATCCGGACAAGGCGAAACACGATGCCGCGGCGATGCAGCGCCTGGTCAAACTACTTTCGATTCACGACGCGATCGAGCGTGAGCACTTCTACCCCGTCGTGCGTGACCGCCTGCCGAACGGCAACGAGGCCGCCCTCCGCAGCTTCGACGAACATCCCCAGGCCGCCGCGATGCTGGCCGAGATCGACCGACGCGCCCCGAGCGACCACGACCGCTGGGCCTTGGTCGAAGAGCTGGCTCCGGTCGTCCGCCACCACATCGCCCAAGAGGAGAGCGACATCTTTCCCGCCCTGCGCCTGAAGATGGCCCCCGCAGAGCTCGAGGAGCTGGGCGCTGTTATCGACGCTGCCAAGGCCAAGGCCGCCACTCGACCGCATCCCCACCTGCCGACCTTGGGGGGCGGGAGCCGGTTCGTGGTCGGCATCGTGGCCCCCATCGACAAGGCACGCGACAAGCTACGGCGCTCGAAGACCCAGCTCTGAGTCGAGCCTTGGCCGGGCTGGGCCCTCCGCTCCCGCGGCATCGTTGGGCTCTCCAGCCCAAGGACCGGCGCCTTCAACCCCGGACTCCGGGGGTACCCTCGCGGCCCTCATCGACAGTGGGACTGGTGCCGCCGGAGGGCGACGACCGCAGGCTGTCATAGAGCGACTTCAGCGCCTTGACCGGGCCGATTCGGTCGTACCAGCGAGGCACCGGGCTCGGATGGGTCGAGCTGTGCATGCGAACATGCCGGGGGCTGGGCAAATCCCGCTCACCAGGGGGCCCCAGCACCTCCGCCACCTGCGACAGCAGACCGCCGGCCTCCTGGCCACGTTCACGGTCGAACCTGGCACCGAGCTCCTCGATCGACCGGTCGATCGCCGGGGTGTTGAGCGTGATGGCCTCGTGCCCGCGAGCCAACTCGTCCAGCTGGTCGATCGCCTCTCGTCGACCGACCCCGTCACCCTCGACCAGGTCGGACAGGTCCTGCCGGCCGACGTCCCGCAGCCTGCCGGCCACAGCCTCCTTGGCCGACTCCCGCACCGCCAAATGCTGGAGGAGCAGTTTGACGGCTGACCCGCGATTCCACCGGGTGTGCACGTCATCGCCGTGCCTCAGCTTCTCGGTTGCGTCACGCCAGGTGGTGAGCAGGTCGGCGATGGTGTCGTCCTGCGACCCGATCAGATCAAGCGCATCGGTCGGTCCCTCAACATCCGAATTGGCCATGCCGATCACCCTTCCCAAGTGTCGTCACTTTCAACGATCCGGCCGGGTCCCGGTGTCACGACTCAGCGTTGCACGACTGCTTCTTAGCTTAGCCGGCGCTTTCTCCGCGGGAGATGCTCTCGAGCTGCTCGCGGATGTCTTGCAACCCGGGGGAGATGGCCACCCGTTCCTGATCGAGCAGGAGACGGGCCTTCTCCTTGGCCCCTGGCTCACCGCGTTGAAGGGCGTGGGCAAGGTGATTGGCCTGGGCAGGCTTGAGCGTCTCGCCGAAGGGCGACTCCTCGGGGTCGACGACGCAGTCGAGCAGCGCAGGCCCGTCGTGGGCGAGCAGTTCTCGGAGCGCCTCCGCGCAGTCGCCGGGCTCGGTGACCCGGGCACCTTTGATCCCGCAGCCCTCGGCGACCTTGGCGAAGTCGAGCTGCGAGAGGTCGCAGAGATGCTCGGGATTGCCGAGGAAGGACATCTGCTCCCAGACGATCAGCCCCAGCGTGCTGTTGTTGATGACGACGATCTTGACCGGCAGCTGTTCCTGGGCCAACGTGGCCAGGTCGCCCATCAGCATGCTCATTGCCCCGTCACCAGTGAAGGCCACGACCTGGCGGCCGGGGTGGGTCACCTGGGCGCCGATGGCGTAGGGGACAGCGGCGGCCATCGAGCAGTTGGTCCCCGAGAACGAGAAGCTCTGGCCGCGGCGCAGCCGCATGCGGCCCTGCCAGATGGTGGTGGTGCCGGCGTCGCCGCAGACGATGGCGTCGTCGGCCAGCAGCTCGGCCAGGTTCCAGGTCACGACCTGGGGCTTCATCGGGGTCTCGGTCGCCGTTCCCTGGTGCTCCATCAGCTTCCACCACGAGCGGGTGTTGACCTGGGCCCGTTCGAGGAAGGAGCGGTCCTGGTTGTGCTCCAAGAGTGGGAGCAGCTCACCGAGGGTTGCCTTGGCGTCGCCGACCAGGCCCACCTCCACCCGCTGGCGCAGCGCGATGCGGGTGGGGTCGACGTCGATCTGCACGGCGGCCGTCTGACCGGGCCTGGGCCAGAAGTCGTAGTACGCAGAGGAGCTGCCGACGACGAGCAGGCCATCACAGGTCTCGAGCGCCTCCTGGCTGGCCCGGGTGCCGGCGAAGGCGATGCCCCCGGTGCAGTAGGGGCTGTCGTCGCCAACTGCGTCCTTGCCGAGCGCCGCCTTGGCGATCGGCGCGCCGAGCCGGTCTGCTACCGCTTCGAGCTCTTCTCCCGCTCCCCGGGCGCCCGCTCCGGCGATGATCGTCACCCTCTTGCCCCGGAGGGCATTGGCGGCGCGCTCCAGGGCCTCGCGGGGCGGAGTGTGGCCTTCGAGCGCAGGGGCGAGCGACGTGTGCCCTGGGATGTTCTTGTCCGAGTACTCCTCGTCCGACAGCCTCCAGCCCTGGATGTCGATCGGGATGGCCAGGTGGGCGGGACCACGGTGGGCGAGGGCGTTGCGCACGGCCAGGTCGGTGGCATTGACGGCGTGGGCTGGGCCGTTGACTCGCTGGTTGAACCAGCAGGCGTTGTCGAAGACGTAGTCCTGGTTGAGGTCCTGAAGGAAGTGGGTGCCGATGACGTCGTGATAGGACATCCCGGTGATCGCGATGAGCGGCGCTCCCTCGATCCTGGCGTCGTAGAGGCCGTTCAGCAGGTGGATCGCTCCCGGACCGGACGTCGAGATGCACACCGCCGGGCGACCGGTGAACTTGGCGTGACCAACCGCGGCCAGAGCCCCCGCCTCCTCATGGCGCACGTGGACGAAACGGACCCTGTCCTTGCGCTCACGCAACGCCTCGAAGAAGTTGTCAATGCCATCGCCGGGCAGGCCGTAGTAGGTGTCGATACCCCACTCCAGCAGGCGATCGACGATCAGCTCTGAAGTGGTCCTGGCCGTGTCACTCATGTCGTCTCCTCATTTGTGGGGGGCGCATCCGGCCCTGCCCTGTCGATGTTGTAAGAGCATGCGCGCGGTGGCCCCAGGGCTGGGATCGTGTTCCAAGCCGAGCATCTCCGGCGCCACACGGGTCCTTGCGTGGTCAGTTACCAGCAGCCGCAGGTACCAACAGCCCTGGCCGCGAGCATGGCCGTCGCCGACACGGGGTAGTGGTCCGTGATGACCTTCGATCCCCCTGCCCCCAGTCGGTCGGCCCGGGTCGAAGCCGTATCGCGGGTCATGATGAGGCCCGTCGGCAGTCCCCTACCGCTCGGGATGCTGGCTCTGGGCGCGGCGTCGATCGTCCTCACCGGCGAGCAGCTGAAATGGCTACCGCTGGCCGAGACCCACGAGGTGGCCCTGGTGGTCCTAGTCTTCACCGTACCTTTGCAGTTCCTAGCTGCGGTGTTCGGCTACCTGTCTCGCGATGGCGCCGGGGGAACGGGCATGGCGGTACTAGCTGGCTCGTGGGTCACCATCGGGTTGCTGCAACTGCTTTCGACACCAGGAACCCGCAGCCCGACGTTGGGCCTGTTCCTCTTCTTTGCCAGCGGCGCGCTGGCCGTCCCCGTGGTGGCGGCGTCGCTCGGCAAGATCCTGGCCGCCATGGTGTTTTTCATGGCCGCCTTCCGGTTCGCGTTGACCGGGATCTACGAGTTCAACGGCGGTGGCGCCTGGCAGCACGCGTCGGGATGGTTCGGCCTCGCCTTGTGCATCGTCGCTGTCTACTCGTCAATGGCGTTTGAGCTCGAAGACACCGAGCATCACACCGTCCTACCCGTCCTCCGATGGGGAACAGGGCGGCGGGCGATGGACGGTAGCTTCATCGACGAGGTCGAGCGCGTACAACGAGAAGCCGGGGTACGGGAACAGCTCTAACGTCTTGGTGGAGGTCTCCTCGTGTCGCTCCCTACGGAGCGAGCTTGACAAGGTCCACTTCGAGAGGGAAAGGCCAGCCTGTGCGAAAGGTGCCGGTCGTCTCATCCTCGATGACGTAGTGGCCGTCGACCAGCCGCAGGGCCAGAAGCGAGGGGACCGAGGGGTCAATGATCCAGTAGGCCGGCACGCCGAGCCGCTCGTAGAGGTCTCGCTTCAACGTTCGATCCTGTGCCGCGTTCGATGGAGACAGCACCTCGGCCACGACGAGAGGCACGGCAGACGAGGGCAGAGGGCCATCGGGATCGAAGTCCTCGCGCCGGATGACCATGACGTCTGGTTGCACGCTGCCCCCGTCCGGCAGCTTCCAGTCGTACGGCGCCACCATGGCCATGGTCCCGGGAGTCTCCGCCGCTTGGGCCGACGCATAGAGCTTCCCCGTTACCCGCTGGTGGCTGCCTGCGGGGGAAGGGGTCACGATAAGGCTCCCGCCAATGATCTCCCGCCGGTAGCCATCGTCGGGCATGGTCTCTAAGTCGTCGTAGCTGAATGGCGCTGCCGGGCGGGTCATCTCAACAGGCATTGAAACCACCATACAACGCCACCCTGCGACCGACCGGGGACCCGCCACCCACAGCGCAGCGTCGCAGGGGCGTGGTGGTGCCGATGACGATGCCATCCGGCCGCCAGAACGTGAGGGTGGCGTTGGGGTTGCCGATGGCTCGGAAGCCGGCGTGGAGCAAGGTGTGGTGGCGGGGGCAGGCCAAGAACCCGTTGTCGAGGTCGGTGGGCCCGCCATCGTCCCACGGCCACTGGTGGTGCAGGTCCGCCACCCGGCGATGGCACCCCGGGAACCGGCAGCGCCCGCCGTCTCGGACCGCCGCAGCGCGCCGCTGGGCGGTCGACCAGGTCCGGCTGCGCCGGCCGAGGCGCAACGGCTCTCCCTCGCCACTGTGGTGGTGGCAGACCACCGAGGCGTCACAGCCGACCCGACCCGCCGTGGCGCCGTCCACCGGTGTGCCGTCCACCAGCGCCAGGCCCCCGCCGGGGCCGGATACCAGATGGACCAGGTAGCGCTCGGCACCCCCCGGGCGGTGCCCGTCGACATGCGCCAGGGCCACGGCGACCATGTCCACGAACGCGTCGGCCCGCCGGCCCGGTCCCGACCTCGGGGATTCTCCAGCTGAAGAATCCAGACCATCGCCATCGCCGTCACCGTCGACCTCGCCGTCGACATCGACCGCGACCTCGACAGCGACAGCTTCGTCGTCGGGGGCGGCGTGGCTGTCTCCAGCTGAAGAATCCCGGCGAGCGGCACCCCGATCCAAGAACGCCTGGAGGGCAACGGTGAGCTCTTCGGCCTCGAAGTCGGCCAGGGTGATCTCCACCCGGGTAGTGCCGTCGTGGCCGGGGACGATCCGTAGCCCCCGGCGGGCGTCGACGGCAGCGGGGGATCGGTCCTGGTCGGCGTGGAGCAGGTAGCAGCGCACCGCCCGCTCCACGTCGGCCACGCTGCCCGCCACCGCCACGTCCACCAGGGTGGCGTCGACGGCCGGGTCGGGGCTCTCCATGCGGGTGATGGCCCGTACCGCCGAATACGACAGCCGGCCGTCTCCGAACGCCGCGGCGATGACCGGCCGGCGGGCCAGCTCGCGGGCGATGCGGATCTTCTCATAGGCCGTGGGCCGGGCCATGGACGTGCGCAGAACAAGCCATTCCAGGCACGAAAGCTGCCCGTCGGCCGCCCAGCCCTGGTCCCGGTCGAAGTCGGCGAGCGCCGCCAGCCACGCCGATTCCCCCCGGTCCATGTCGAAGCGGTGAGCTACCAGCCACTCACCAGCGTCGACCACCGGCACCGCCATCACTGGCATCTCTGTCGCCGTCGTCACCGCAACCTCCCACAGACCAGCGTCGAATCGAAATAGGCGAACACGTGTTCGCATCTCTATAGTAGACCCGGCCTGTGACATTCAGCCTCCCGAACCACGCCGTCCCAAGGCAACCGTCACAGGTCACGCCAGGGGCCTGAGCGGGTTGTTCGTTGATGCCCGCCGCTTCCCACCTCAGCGGGTGATTGTTCCTGATCCGGATCGGGATTGGCGCGCCCAGACCACGAGGGTGGCTGCTCCGAAGCAGGCGCCGAGGAGAGCGACGCCGTCCCATCCGAAGGCGCCGTACAAGGCAACGGAGAGCGCTGAGCCCACGGCGCCCCCGATGAAGTAGCAGGTCATATAGGCGGCGTTGACTCGGCTGCGGGCGTCGGGCCGCAGGCGGTAGATCTCCGCCTGGTTGGTGATGTGCAGGCCCTGGGCGCCGATGTCGAGCACCACGACGCCCGCCAACAGAGCTGCGAGTGAATGGCCGCCGAGCCAGATGCCCAGGTACGAGATCAGCAGACGCGTCGAGGTCGCCCCGGTGAGCAGCCGGGTCCGTCCCCTGTCGGCGAGGCGCCCGGCGGCCGAGGCCATCACCGCCCCGGCCGCTCCGACCAGGCCGAACAGGCCGAACAGGCCGATGGTTCCGACGCCGTAGTGGTACGACGCGCCGCCCAGCAGGAAGGCAAGCGACGTCCACAGCACGCTGAAGGAGGCAAAGGCCAGGGCCCCGTACACCGACCGCCAGCGCAGCACCGGCTCGTCGACCACAATCGCCACGATCGGGGCCAGCAGCTTCGGATAGGTGAGGCCGGTGCGCTCGTGGTTGCGGGGAAGCTCGAGCCTCAGAAGGGCCGCCATGGCCACCATGAGCGCGGCGGCCAACCAGTACACGGCGCGCCACCCGGCCGCGTCGGCGACAAACCCCGCCACCGTGCGGGCCAGCAGCACCCCGAGGAGCAAGCCGCTCATGACGGTGCCCACCACCGAGCCCCGCTCGGAGTCGCTGGCCAGGCTGGCGGCGAAGGACACCAGGATCTGTGCCACGACCGAGGTGACCCCGACCACGACCACGGCAGCCAGGACGGCCCCGGCGGTGGGGGCCAGCGCCGCCCCCGCCAGCGCCAGCGCCAGCGCTAGACACGTGAGGGTGACCAGGCCGGCGACGTTCGACGAGGTCGCCGAGCGGCAGCAGGAAGACCAGGCTGGTGACGTAGCCGACCTGGCTGGCGGTCACGATCAGCCCTTCCGGTCCCGGACCGATCCACAGGTCGGTCCCGATGGTGTGGGCAGCGGCTGAGCGTAGTAGTTGTTGGCCACCGCGACGCCAGTGGCGACGGCCATCACGACGACCAAGCGGCGGCTCACGTGGGAACCCGGCGCCGCTCCGGGGTAGAGCGGTAGCGGATCTATCCGCACAGTAGCGGGGTCGTCTTGGTCTGGAATCGTACCTCCTCAGGGCCTACTGGGGCGATTCCATTCAGCCGGCGGTCCAACAGACAAAAAGAAACGACCCTCCGATCGGGGGGTCGTTGGACGCACGCGCTCAGGTGTTAAGCGGTGCGTCAGGTGATGCGTAGGTTATCAAGTCGGTGGCGCCCATCAACTTGCCAGTTCGCCAAACCCTTTCGCCCCAAGGCGCTGTCCCTGCGTCTCAGAAAACTGCGTTTGTGACACAGGGAACGCCGACTCCACTGAGCCGCTACGTATCGCCCCACGAGTCGCGCCCAAGGAGGCTCACGGCTCCTGATAGATGTGTGCCCCTGTCGCCAGGAACTCGGCGGCCTTCGCCTTCAGCCCGATCTCAATAGCGGACTCGACATCCACGCCATGAGCTTCGGCGTAGTCGCGCACGTCCTGGCTGATCCGCATGGAGCAGAACCTGGGGCCACACATCGAGCAGAAATGCGCCGTCTTTGCCGGCTCGGCCGGCAAGGTCTGATCGTGATATGAGCGAGCGGTGTCGGGGTCCAGGGCCAGGTTGAACTGGTCGTCCCAGCGGAACTCGAAACGAGCCTTGGACAGGGCGTCGTCCCAGGCTAGGCTTGGGCGCCAGGGTGGCCCTTGGCCACATCCGCGGCATGGGCGGCGATCTTGTAGGCGATCATGCCGGTCTTGACGTCGTCCTTGTCGGGAAGGCCCAGGTGCTCCTTCGGGGTGACGTAGCAGAGCATGGCCGTTCCGAACCAGCCGATCATGGCGGCCCCGATGGCCGAGGTGATGTGATCGTAGCCGGGTGCCACGTCGGTGGTGAGGGGTCCGAGGGTGTAGAAGGGAGCGTCGTGGCAGACCTCGGCTTGAAGGTCGACGTTCTGCTTGATCTTGTGCATCGGGACATGGCCGGGCCCCTCGACCATCACCTGCACGTCGTGGCGCCAGGCGATCTCGGTCAGCTCCCCGAGGGTGCGCAGCTCCGCGAACTGGGCGCCGTCGTTTGCGTCGGCGATCGATCCCGGCCGCAGGCCGTCGCCAAGGGAGAAGGCCACGTCGTAGGCGGCCAGGATCTCGCACAGCTCCTCGAAGTGCTCGTAGAGGAAGCTCTCCCGGTGATGCGCCAGGCACCACGCGGCCATGATCGCCCCGCCCCGGCTCACGATGCCGGTCACCCGCTTTGCGGTGAGGGGGACATAGGCCAGACGTACTCCGGCGTGCACGGTGAAGTAGTCGACGCCTTGTTCGCACTGTTCGATGATCGTGTCGCGGTAGAGGTCCCAGGAGAGTTCTTCGGCTCGACCGTCCACTTTCTCCAACGCCTGGTAGATCGGTACCGTGCCCACCGGGACGGGCGAGTTGCGCACGATCCACTCTCGGGTGGTGTGAATGTCCCGGCCGGTGGAGAGGTCCATGATGGTGTCTGCGCCCCACCGGGTCGCCCAGGTCAGCTTTTCGACCTCTTCGGTGATCGACGAGCTGACCGCCGAGTCGCCGATGTTGGCGTTGACCTTCACCAAGAACCGCTTACTGATAGTCATGGGCTCGGTCTCGGGATGGTTGATGTTGGCGGGGATGATGGCCCGCCCCGCGGCCACCTCTTGGCGCACAATCTCGGGGTCCGTCTCCTCGCGGACGGCCACGAACGTCATCTCCAGGGTGACCTGTCCCGCCCGGGCGTAGTGCAGCTGGGTTGGAGTGCGCCCCGAGCGGGCTCGCAGCGGCGCACGGCGGGGACCCTGCCAGGGATCGACTCGTCGACCACCGCCGGCCGAGCGGCCGTCGTCCCTCGGCTGGGGAGTTCGCCCGCTGTAGTCCTCCACGTCCCCGCGGGCCGCGATCTCCTTCGCGCAGCGGCGGCAGGCCCGCGACGGGGTCCGATCCCGGGCCGCTGGTGTCGTACAGGCACACGGGCGAGTCGGCAACATGATGGCCGTCGCGTCCCCCCGGCGACCCCGAGGTCACCTCGTTGAAGGGAACCTCTACACCCTGCGGACCGTGCCGATAAGCCTTGCGACGAACGTTGCGGCTGTCCACCCATGTTGCCTCTCCCTCCGCCGGTATGACCCGGATCAGGTAGACGGTCGGCACTGGTGGTGCCCTCTCAGCCCGGCTGGGCTCCCGTGTGGTCTCGTCGCCAACTGTAGTACCCAGGGCCCCGGCCGGGTGACGACCGCGAAGCAACGCAGCGCATCGACCTTCCAGCTCCCTGAAACGCAGCGGCCGACAGGTCGGACGCCAGTGCGGGCCGGTTCAGGCCAGCAGTGTCCGGCGTAGCCGGTTGATGTTCGTGTCCGCGACGCCGATGGAGGTCACGAAGCGCTCGATCGACCCGCTGGTCGCCTCGATGCCGGAGAGGAACCTCATCATGGTCCGGCGGTCCGCGACCAGCATCGCCGGCGGCACGTACCCCCACGCGGTCTGTGTGTCATCCCGGCCACCGGCCGCTATCGACGCTTCCCACCGCTGCGTCGCTACCTCGCTGAGGGCATAGTCGTCAGCGACTGCATCGGCCGCCACACCGAGCAGCGCCAGGACCAGCCCTGCGATTATGCCGGTGCGATCCTTGCCGGCCGCGCAGTGGAACACCGCCGGCAACGTACTTTGTTAGCGGGTCGGCGGGCGCGGTGAGGGGACCGTATAATAACCCGGTGGTGTTGGGTCTGGGTCGCCCGGTGTCAGCGGTGACCGAGGAGGATTTGGAGTCC
>JAABUJ010006612.1_pt1 | contig 11116 bp, 10 predicted proteins | sample 5559131 | NCBI WGS metagenome assembly JAABUJ01 (sample SAMN10711875, study PRJNA513366) | rock metagenome | isolation source: Antarctica rocks | place: Antarctica: Victoria Land, Mt New Zealand nord | collected 2016-01-07 | reverse complement strand
ACACCTGCTACCTTCACCTCAAAGAGACGGAGTTCCGCTTCAACCACAGAAACAAAGACCTCAATAAAGTCTTGTTACAATTTCTCAGAAAGGACCCACTCTGAGCCCTTTGCTTCCTAAGCCCCTCCGCGATTACGTTGAGTGGCAATCGAAGCGGACAAAGGAGAAGGTGCTGCACGCAGAGAAGGTCGCTAGCGAACGGGTTATGGGGCGAGCCTACGACGTTTGGGACATCCACACGAACGGCAAGCTTGATAACCGGTGGTGGGTCATCACCAGTCCGACGAACCTTTATTCGCAGAGGCTGATGCCCAGCATGGACTATGTCCTATCGTTTCATATCGGCCTGATGATGCGTGTTGAGGCGCATCGAGAACCGGCGGGCACTGAAGCGGAGCAGGAGCTTCTTCTGGTTACAAACCGGAAGCTTGTCCAGGCGGGTGAAGCCCTCGACACCGCCGACGAAGCCGAGGACTTTCAGGCCGTAGGCATGCACTGCCGAGAGTGTTTGCTTGCCTTTATCCGAGAGCTGACCGAAAACGGCGACTTTGACTAAACCGGCGATTTACCTAAAAAATCTGACTTTAGAGCTTGGGCGGACAGGATCGCCGGCAGCGTTGCTGCCGGCGGCTCTGCAGAACGTGTGCGATCTTACCTCAAGAAAATCGCTGACGAGACATGGCAGGTAACCAACTGGCTGACGCATGCCGCTAACGCTACGCGTTCCGATGCAGCGTTGGCGTTCACTGCTACGGAAAACGTCATCGCATCATTCGTGCCTATGGTTCTTCGTTCCAAGATCAGCGCGCCAGAGCGCTGCGGTCGTTGCAAATCCTATCGGCTAGCGGTCGATTGGAGACCAGAAATAGGTCCGACTGGTTCCTATGTCATGCGCTGCGAAGCTTGCGGTGCAGAGGCAATGAAGACGAACGACAAGGAGCCAGATGCTCAATTCTAAAGCCAAGGCGCAGGCCTTCGTAGCATTGCGCGTTGTTGTCGCGCTTTTCGCCTGGTGCGCGATGATGGCGCTCTATTTCAAGGCCTATGACCTCATCGAGCAAATCGCAGTGCCGGTTTCCTTGCAATCTAAGGAGTTCGCGACACAGAACTGGGGTGATGGATATTTCCATGCTTCAGGCTCTTTGGAAAATCAGTCTGCGGTCGATCCGGGTGACGAACTGCTACCGCAAGGCAACGCTGTGACCTGTGTGAAGGAAACCAAGACATGCACGATCGCAACCGGGAGTGTTTTTAATAGATCTCTCGATGTCGATCTTTCGCAATTCGACATTTCGATCTGGACGGACCAGCAGATCACCTTTTCCGACGACAGCCCTATTTGCGTTACAAACTCTTACGTCATCGATCGCGCCGCGCAGACAATGACGCTGCTCGTCAGGAAGAAGGCGATCATTCCCGATTACGCGGCCAAATCGGAACTGCATCCGTGTGACAACATCAAGGACGCGAACATCGACCTTGCGGACGGTTTCAAAGTGTACTGGCGCGCGAAGACGGCCTTTGAAGCCAAGAACGGCTTTTATTTTCATGCCGCCCTTGTCGCGATGAATCTCGGTTTCTTCGGCGTGATCGCTTGGCTGTGGCGCAGGCGAAAACCATTACTAAAATTACAAAGCACCGAATCTTAGGCCACGGCTACGCAGTTTCCGCTGCAGCTCTCATCGCTTGGATGGCCCGCATCTGCGGCAGTCGTCCTGACCGAGCTGGCCCCGATGTGGGGTTTGGAATACCCTTCATGCCCTTCTGCTTCCTTATCGATTGGTCTGGAGCCAGGAGAAATACCTTCTATTTCGCCTGGCCAATCTGTTATAAGGCCATTTCTCCTCGCTGCTCGTTCCGGATGCGGATTACCTGATCCAGCTTATAGAGGAAGATTTTCCCGTCCCCGATTTCTCCAGTGGCCGCGGTCTCGATGATGGCCTGGACCACAGGTTCCACGCGCTCGTCTGTGACTGAGATTTCGACCTTGAGTTTCGGCAACAGGCTGATATCGTACTCGCGGCCGCGGTAGGTTTCCGTTTGACCTTTCTGGCGTCCGTGTCCGCGCACTTCCGAGACGGTCATGCCCTCCACCCCGAGTTCGCCAAGAGCTTCTTTCACGGCCTCAAACCGGCTGGGTCTGATGATTGCAACGACAGTTGTCATGGTTTGTTCCTCGATAGTGCAAGGCTGATGTTGAAAAGTTCGGCTTCGCCTGGGGATGCGGACGAAGCTGGGGGGAGGGCGCTGGCCACGCGCCGCCTCGCAGCAGCTACTTGTGCGACGACATGCCGCTGGGCGAGCCGAGTGACGTGATCACGTATTCGGGGTAAGCGGATATGCCATGCTCGAACAAATCGAGGCCGTATTCCTCACCCTTTTTCTCGACACGTAGCAGGCCCAAGGAGTGGACAGCATACATTACGAGCATGGCTACCAAGAAGGTAGATACGGTGATGATCGCGCTGCCGATAAATTGGGCTTTAAGCAAAGTCATTCCGCCGCCGTAGAACAACCCGCTTAGAGGGGCGGTATTGTCCGGAGCGAGGGGACCAGTTGCACCGTACTTGCCGCACGCGAACAGGCCCAGGGACAGGGTTCCCCAGATCCCACAGATACCGTGCACCGGTACCGCGCCGATCGGGTCATCTATCCTAAGGTATTCGAGAAGTTCTACACCTCCGATGACGATCACGCCGGCGATACCGCCCAGGATGATGGAGCCGGTCGGGCTGACCCAATAACAGGGGCAGGTGATGGCTACCAGGCCGGCGAGAAAGCCGTTCACGGTGAAGCTGAGATCCCACTTCTTGCTCATCAAGTAGCCGACAAACATCGCCGAAAGCCCTGCGGCGCACGCTGCCAGTGTCGTGTTGGCAGAGATGCGACCAATGCCCTCGAAGTCCATCGCAGAAAGCGTGCTGCCAGGGTTGAAGCCGTACCAGCCGAACCAGAGCAGCAGGCCGCCGGAAGCGGCGATGGTGAGATCGTGCGGCATCATGGGGCCACCGCCGTCGCGCTTGAACCTGCGTCCCAGCCGTGGGCCCAGAACGATGGCGCCGGCCAGAGCGATAAAGCCGCCAATGGTATGCACCACTGTGGAGCCGGCGAAGTCGTGGAAGCTTTGGCCCAGCGTCGGCAGGAAAAAGCCGGTGCTTCCCATCGTGGCGAGGAATCCGTCCGGACCCCATGCCCAGTGGCCGATGATTGGATAGATGAAACCGGACACCGCCACGCTGTACAGCAGATCGCCCACAAATGCAGTGCGGCCAATCATGGCGCCCGAGGTGATGGTCGAACAGGTGTCAGCGAACGCAAACTGGAAAATCCAGAAAGCGAGGAAGGCAACGCCTGTGGATTCGTAGGTGGCCGGAACGTTCTGCAGGAAGAACCAGTGATAGCCGATGAATCCGTTCCCGTGCGCGAACATGAAGGAGAAGCCGAACGCGTAGAACAGAAGGCCGCAGAGGCAAGTGTCCACGATGCATTCCATTAGCACATTGACAGTTTCACGCGAGCGACAGAAACCCGCCTCGAGCATAGTGAAGCCGACCTGCATACCGAAGACGAGAAAGGCGGCCACCAGCGTCCACATGGTGTTGACCGGGTTGACGATGTCGTTGCCCTTGAGCACGGCATCAGCAGCGAAGACGCTATGTCCGAGCAGGTTGGGAGCGATGACGTAGACAGCAGCCAGTAACACGGCCAGCCCCGTCGCTTTTCCGGCGAAGAGCAACATGCCGAAACGACGCCATTCTTTGTTGCCCATGCGCTCTCGGAACCGTGAGGCCATGGTGCCACGCGGCCCGCGGGGCTGAGAGGTGTGCTGCTTGCGCAGGAAGGTTCGCTTGGCGGTCATCAGAGCAAAGCTGACCAGCACCATACCGGTAAACAGAGCCAGGGTGTAGCTCATATTCATGTGAGATCTCCTTGTTCGCGTAAAAGGTTGAGCGGATGCGTCCGCTGTGAGCTAGCGCCTGGGTCCGAAGAAGGCGATGAAGGCGAGGGTTGCGGTCGTCTGCGCCTTGACCATGCCGGTGTCGCCATTGTGAAAGAAGGTTTGGTCGGACCAGTCGTGGCGGACCTCGGCACGCATCAGCAGGCCGGCGAGCCACTTGTATTCATAGGTTCCGGTGAACTCCTTGACGTGTTGGGAGACCCCGGTCTGGAAGCCCTGATCTTCGTAGTATTCCAAGCGTCCGGCCAGCGCCGACTTGGAGGTGATCTGGTCACGAGCAGCGCCGGCGATTCCTTGCCAGTGGAGCGAGCTCATGCCTGTACCCGTGGCCTGGGGAGCGCGGTTCTGTCCATAGTCGTAGTTGAGGTATGCGTTGAACTTCGCCGTCGGAGTGAGCAGGACCGTGCTATCGAATAGATTGCGATACCCTTTCTGGGTGTCTGAGTTGGAAGGGCCGGTATAAACGTTCGCGCTCCACGTAACCTTCGGAGTCGTGACAGCGCTGGTGAGCCCCAAGGTGACCCCGGCGTTGTTGCTGACGACGTTGTTCCAGCCGTTCACAAGCTGTACGCCTGCTGCCCAGACTTTGGTCACGGGAGTGGAAGTCCGCACACCGAAGTGGTAGTACGGGATGGCATAGGTGAAGAGCAGCGAGCGCGAGTAATTCCAATTGCTCATGGACTCGATGACTTCAGCGCCCGCGGAGGTAACGAATTGGCCGATATCGATTTCTGTGCCATGGGCCTTAGGTGGCTTGGTGCTGATGTACGCCTGCTCGATATAGTTATCGGTGGTCTGCTCCGACGCGCTGTGAATGAGCGCGTTCGTGCGTCCGTAAATCAGGTCGACGTGGACGCCGACCGGATCGGGGTCGTGGTTCACGGTCAGCTTCGCCGCTGACAAATTGAACTGGTCGGTCTTATCGTTGAAGTTGTATAGATCGTTCACCTGGCCGTTGGCAGAATTGCTAGGACGGTTGCCGTTGTAGCTGTAATAGGCGTCGATGTAGCCGCTGAAATCCAGACCGCCGACGCTCCAGATAGGAGCGGCCGCGGGGACGACAGGAGGCACCGTAGCTGTACCGGCAGGTGTTGCCGAAGCAGCGGTGCCAGCGGTCGCGGCGGTGGAGGGGGGAGCGGTCTCCGGGGCTTGCGCCGCGGCGACATGCGTGAAGACAAGGACCAACGAGGCGGCCCCGAGCAGCGGCAAACATATCTTCAACCTGGAAGTCATTCGCACCATCCAAAACAAGGTTTGGGTAAAACTCGGCCCACTGCGCCCCGCGATTGACTATGCATTCGCCCCGTTGCTTACGCCTGTACAAGAGCTGCTCGGGGCCGTTGCGTTGCCGATAGTTCTAAGAGACGTGATCGCAGCTAAGGAACCCATGAAGAAATGTTTCGTCTCAGTCGATTCAGTCCACTTTCTTCATGGGCGGTCCGAGCTTGCGTTTTGCGGCGACATCCCTTAGCCTTCGACTTAATCAACCTGAAAATCTTCTGAGGAGCTGTGCTGTAAGCCCCGCTTCCTTTTCCCTGAATACCTGCCTTCCGCGAACTCGGGATCTAAGACACACTGACTCGGATCGCTGGCGAGTGCCCGCAGATTCTGGGCCAGATATCTTGCACACGGGGAGATCATGGTTATAAAATCCCCAGACCTTTCAGCCAGGCGAGAGACCAAGCCTGGCCGGCGCTCCAGTGTGGGCTCCAAGCCACTGCAGATAGGCGGCGGTGCTGCTCCGGCGCAGCCCATCGCGCTCCCCGTTGCGCCCGCAGATGCCAGCGCAGTTGAGTTGGAGAGGTTTTGCCGATTTGTTGGCAGCACATCGCAGCTTGACCCTCACAGCAAGCCGGGCGCGCAACTCGCCGAACTGACACGTTCGGTTTTCGACGTCGAAACGGCGGCTATCTTTGACGCCGACCTGCGCGAGGTGTACATCGCGGGGCATCCGATCGACACACTCCGCGACATGCTGGAAAGCATTTGCCTGTTCGAGACTTCCAGCCAAGACTGGCAGACGGGAATCATTCGGCGGGTGCTGCGCATGGGTACGCTGCCGATCGGTGCGTTTCTTTTGCGCGGAGAACTCAGCGCCTTGACCGCAGACGGGGTCGCTTCGGTCATCTCGATCACATTTGACCGGTACCACGCGTTCGCGAACGAAAGCCGCACCGAGACAGCGCGGCGAACGGAACAAATGCGGACCATGGTTCTGGACAGCCTCGCGCATGCGTACAAGACCCCGCTCACGGTCATCGGAGCGGCAAGCAGCGGATTGGCGGCCATCTCGGAACTGTCACCGCAACAGACCGAATTGCTTAGCCTGATCGAAAGCCAGACTAACCAGCTGAGCCAGTTGACTAGTCGGCTGCTCCGGACCGCGAAACTGGACGTTTCAGAGCTTGTTCCACGGGTTGAGCGGGTTGCGATAGCGCCGCTCCTTGAGGACGTTGCCGCCAGCTTACGCGATCAGCTCTCGGAGTTTTCTGTAGCGATTGCACTTTCGCGCGACGATCTCGCTTTGTCTTGCGACCGCAGTCTGCTGGTGACGATGTTGACTCATTACGTTGAGAACGCCACCAAGTATGGCGAACCCGGCACGGCGATCCAGTTGCGGGCCGTGGAAAAAGCCGACAGCGTGGTGCTCTCGGTGCACAACTTTGGCCCCGTGATCTCAATGGCCGACTGCGAGCGGGTGTTCGATCGTTACTTCCGATGCGCCTTGCACTCCAGCATGGCGTCCGGCACTGGCATCGGGCTTTCCATTGTGAAGCGCGCCGCCACGGCTCACGGCGGGGATGTTTGGGTGACCAGCGATACCACCCGAGGCACCACTTTCTTTCTCACCCTTCCCCATCACCCGGAATGCAGGGAAGAAGCATGAGCACCTTACTCAAAAGTTCCATCCACGTTTTGCTGGTGGACGATGAACCGGCGATCCGTCGCGCATTGCGAGCTGCGTTCAACGAGCTAGGATTCACCACCGCGGAAGCTTCCCGCGGAGAAGAAGCGCTGGTGCTGATGCAGAGGCAAACCTTCGATGCCGTGCTGCTTGACATCAACATGCCCGGCATGGGCGGTATGAAGACGCTGCAGCAATTACGCTCGATAGCATCCCGCCTGCCGATCCTAATTTTAACCGTGCACGACTGCGAAGATCTGAAGGTGGAAGCCCTGGAGTGTGGGGCTGACGACTACATCACCAAGCCCTTCAGCATGCGCGAATGTGTGGCTCGCCTACGTTCCGCCGTACGGCGTGCGCAGACGCCAGAGCGCGCGGAAGACGCTCCTGTGACCATCGGGCAGCTGCAGATCGACCCCGTGCGGCGCGCGGCGATCAAGGCAGGGCAGCCTATCCACCTGACGCGTAAAGAATACGAGATCCTCTATTACCTGATGACCCATGCAGGCAGAGCGGTGACTCACACCAGACTGCTGACCGCAGTTTGGGGTGTGGAGTATCGACAGGAGGTCGATTACCTGCGTACCTTCGTTCGGCAGTTGCGCAAGAAGATCGAGGATAACCCGTCGAACCCCACGTACCTGTTAACCGACGCGTACGTCGGATACCGTTTCGCCGAGGACCCGTTGTCTGGCGATGATCCGGCTTCGTTTCTCGCCGTCCCCTGAAGATCTATCTCCGCGCAGCGCATAGAGAACTGACGACCGGCGCAATATCGTGAAGAACGCTGATCTACCGGCAGTCGCGAATCTAGAACAGGTTCCAAAGCGCCTGGTTGTATACCTCATGGTGGTACTGCACTTCTGCAGTTTTCACGAAGGTGCCGAGCCGCCGGGGTGAACGGTCCGCTGCGGCCTGCTTCAACTCCGCGAACCGTTCCTTCACGTCCTGGCCCACAATCGCGCTAATCCACTCCGCTTTCTTGAAGTCGTCGATGGCCGTCTGCACGTTATCAGGCAAATAGCGTTCGGCCTGACGCAGGTTCTCCACGCCGGACGTCGTTCCATCCAACCCGGTCCTAAAGAGCGAATACAGCACCAGGTAGGGGTTCGCGTCGGGAGCGACGGAGCGCACCTCGATGCGCGAAGACTTCGAGTTGCCGATGGGGATGCGGACCATGGAGCCGCGATCCGTGGCGGATGCCTTGATCTGGTTGGGCGCTTCGAAATGCGGGTCCAGGCGGCGATACGCGTTGACGCTCGGGTTGAGGATCAGGCACAGATCCAGGCCGTGCGTGAGAATGCGGTCAACGAACTCCCAGCCGAACGTGGAGATCTTTTCGACGCCTTTTTCGTCCCACATCAGGTTCGCATTGTCTTTGAATACCGAAATGTTCGTGTGCATGCCGCTGCCGTTCACGCCCACCACGGGCTTGGGCAGGAAAGAGGCCGTATAACCCATGTTGTTCGCCACCTGTCGCGCAAGCAGCTTGTAAAGCTGTATCTGGTCTGCCGCCGCAACAACTTCGCCATAGCCATAATTGATTTCAAACTGACTAGGCGCGACTTCAGGATGGTCCTTCTCGTTCTGGAAGCCCAGCGCGCGCTGCACCTCTGCCGCTGTGTCGATGAATTTGCGTAAGGGGTCCAGCGGCAGCGTATGGTAATAACCGCCAGTGTTCACGAAGTCGAACTTGCCTGTCTCGTGGAACCGTCGTTCCGCGTCGATACCTTGGAAGAGGAAGCCTTCGATCTCATTGGCAGCATTGAGCGTGTACCGTTTCTCCTTGAACTGCTTCTCCGAAAACTCCTGCAAGATACCGCGGAGATCGCCCGAATAGGCTCCGCCGTCCTTGTCAATGATGGAACCGAAGACCATCACCTTACCGCTGCCGAAAACGTCGGCGGGCACCCAGTAAAAGGCGCTCCAATCAATGGCCAAGCGCAAATCGCTCTCCCGCTGTGCCGTAAAGCCGCGGATGGAAGAGCCATCGAACGTCAGGTTGTCATAGTTCTCCAGCAGGAACTTCTTGTCGTAATCCAGAAGATGCAGCCGCCCTTCCAGGTCCGAAAACAGCACGGTTACCGCCTTGATGCGCTTTTCGTCGGTAAGGTATATCAGGCGTTCTTCGCGAATTGTGTCGATGGGCACGCGGCTTAGCCGTTGCGCCTTGACCTTCAGGTTCAGTTCTTCCAGTTCGTCATAGCCCAAAGCCAGAAAATTGCGATATTCCGTCGACATGCCGCTCCTTCCCACCGAACGCGTACGTTCAGATGAAGCTCCACAATAAGTCTGCGGACATAAGGAACCCATGAAGAAGAGCTGAGGCGCATTCTCTTCTCTTCTCTTCTCGCCAATTTGAGAGCGGTACGGAGAGTCTTAGGGCCAGAAAAGCAGAACTGCAAGCTCATCTGCCGCAAGTTGCTTCCCAGAAGACTACGTGGCGCGGGAGCAGGTCATTCGAACCGCCGATTCCGAAGTTGAGAGTTCACGATGGTCCGGAGAGCAAGCGAGATGTTCCTTTGCTCGCGTTTATCTTTAGCGTCTCGCTAGTTTCCTAACGTGCTACGAACCGGAGTGTGGGAACAAGGGTGATGAGTTTGAATCGTCGCAGATGCGCTCGCAGCAACGCTGAACCGCATCCTGCGGAAACGGAGTTCGCTTGCTGCGGCAGGACCTCCAGCAGTTAGTCTGGCTGCATGACGAAGCTGGTGATCGATTTGAGTGACGTGCTGGCGGCGCGGGAACGTCTGCGCGGCCAGGTGTACACCACACCGTGTGCGCGCTCCGAGACGCTGTCGAAGATTTCCGGGCACCACGTTTTCTGAAGCTCGAAAACCTGCAGATGACGGGCAGCTTCAAGGAGCGGGGTGCGCTGAACCGGCTCGCGCTCCTGACGCCAGCAGAAGCAGCGCGCGGTGTGATTGCAGCCAGTGCCGGCAATCACGCGCAGGGTGTCGCGATACCGGGGTGGACCCCGGTGAGATAGGGCAGGGAGGCTCCTACGCGAGTTTCGGGGTAAAGCAGATTGTTAGTTCTGTGCCGGTGGCGATGGCCAGCCGCCCGAGCGTTTCCGTGGTCGGACGGGTGCGACCGCTTTCGAGCCGGGCTATGGCCGACTGGCTGGTGTCCATGCGTACCGCCAGCTCCTCTTGCGTAAGTCCGGCCAACACCCGCGCCTCGATCACCGCCCGTGCGACCGCGTATTCAGGGGCCAGCTCGGCGAATGCCTTACCGTATTTCGGGTTCTTCGCCCATTTCTTGTCCAGCTCGCTAACAGTGGTCATGGCTTCACTTCCTTTGCTCTTTTCATCGCCAGTTCGAGTTCGTTGCGCGGAGTCGTCTGGGTTTTCTTGATGAAAGCCCTCACCACAACCACGCGCCGTCCGGTCGCCGTGACGTAAATTGCCCGAGAAATGCCGTCCCGGCCTTTCAGCCGCATTTCCCAAAGCGGCCCGGTGAGATGTTTGACATGCGGCTCCCGCACCTTCTCCAGCCCGAATTCTTCGATCAGACGCGATATGTAGACGAACCGCGCCTGCATATCCTCCGGCAGCGCCTCTAGTTCGGCGTCAACCGCGCCATTCAATGTTTCGACCGTCCAGAGCATCCAGCCTCAATTTATATCATTTGCGGTATAGAGGAAACAAGAAAACACTCGCCGGGGTGCCATGAGAACGCCTCGTCAAGAGACTTTAGATTCCGATCCGCTCGACTTCATCTAGGGAGACCTCATCGCTGCGCCGGTCGTAAAGGCCCGTGGTGCGAGCCGACTCATGGGCGGCCATCTGCTGAGCGATCTCCAGCCGTCCACCATTTTTCAGATACGCGGTGATGCCGGTAGCGCGGAAGGTGTGACAGCCAATCTCCGTCTCGATCCCGGCCTCGGCAGCTCGGCGGCGAATCATTCGCCATACATCGGATTGCAGCAGAGAACGCTCGGACAGTTCGCCGCCGCGCCCCTTGCTGGTGCGAAAGAGCGGCCCTTTTCTGTCCTGGGCAATGCCGGCAGCGGCGATGTACTCCTCCAGATAGCGGTCCAGATTGTGGTGCGTGGGCATTTCGTGTTCCTTCCCGCCTTTCTCGTGGAGCCGCACCCAACCCCGCCGCCCCTGCACGAAGAAGTCCTCCACCTTCATCGCCACCGCAGCTCCGACACGGGCGAAGGTGTAGACCATCAAGGCGATCAACGCTCGGTCGCGCAGGCCGGGAAGGGAAGTGGTGTCGATCGCGTCGATCAAAGCGCGGGCCTC
>JAABUJ010006611.1_pt1 | contig 11117 bp, 20 predicted proteins | sample 5559131 | NCBI WGS metagenome assembly JAABUJ01 (sample SAMN10711875, study PRJNA513366) | rock metagenome | isolation source: Antarctica rocks | place: Antarctica: Victoria Land, Mt New Zealand nord | collected 2016-01-07 | reverse complement strand
AGCACAGGTCAGGGCTGACGGGGCGGCCGATAGCCCTGACCCTCGACGGCGACCGCTGCATGGTTGAGGAGGAGGACCGATGAGCCTCCGCGGCCCTGGTATCCCCCTCGACTTGCCGCGGACAAAGGACGGCCGCGCCATCCTGAGGCGCGCCGACCTCGACGCCTATGATTACACCCCTACCCGCGCCGGCGGTTATGATCGTTACTACTGCCCGATTCACGGCAGTGACCACCAACGTTCGCTCTCGGTCGACCCGGACACGGGCAAGTTCCGGTGCCACACATGCGGCGCGACCGGCACGCTACGCGAACAGTGGCCCAACGCCGACGGGAAGCCAACCCGGCCGGCGCGGGCTCTCTCCATTGAGGAGTTAGGGCGCCAGGCCCTTGCGGCCCAACGGCGCGCCGAGGAGGAGCGGACCGCACGCCTCGGCGCGGATCTGTCCACGCAGGCGGCCGCGTTTATAGAGCGCCTGGGTGCGATGAGCGCGGCGCTACGCACTGCGGACTGTCCTGGGGCTGTCTATCTTCGTAGCCGCGGCCTCGACCCTGTACACGCTGCGTCGTTAGGCGTAGGCTATGCCGAGCCTAACGTCTGGCCGGGCGATCGCTTCAAGAACGATGGACGCGGGCTCACGACCGGGCGCGTGGTCTATCCACTCGCCGATCCTATGACTGGGCGTGTTGTGAGCGCCGTTGGCCGGCTGTGCGTTGATATGTCGCCGGACTGGACAACGGAGCGGCGCGAAGAGTTCAAGACTGTGAAGCAGCGCAAGCTCACGGGCTGTCCCGCCGGCGTGTGGCCCTATGCCAGCCTAGCGGCTGCACGCGAACAGGGGACGCCGCTGGTGCTCGTCGAGGGGCCAGCCGATGCATTGGCCCTCATGCGCTACGGAACGCTGCCCTATCCGGTCCTGGCGCTCATCGGCACGGCTGACGTGCTGCCACACGCGAGCCTGCGCGGCGTCGTCGGCGTCGTGGCCGCTCTCGATGCCGACGACGCCGGCGTGATAGCCACGCGAAAGCTGCGCGTGGACCTGCCGATCGGGGCCGGCGTGCCCGTCGAGGCGCCGGAGGCTGGCTGGCTCGGCGGCGCGAAGGACGCCGGCGCGCTCGCCGCGCGCTGTGTTGTGCCTGGCGACGATAACGCCGAGGATCTCGACGCGGCGCTCGCGCTGGCCCATGCCCTTGATACCCTCACACGCGCCGGTGAGCGCTTGGTCAAGTCGACGGCGGTGGCCCCAGTGGACGACGGCGAGGACTATGACCTTATTGGACCCAGCATCCCACCGCCGCCCTTGATCGAGACATGCCTGTATTGCGGCACGCCGACGCCGTTAGGTGTCTGCTGCGATGGCTGCAAGCGGTCATTCTCGCTGCACAGAACGGGCAGCACCGCCGCCACGATCAGGAGGTCCTAACTGCGTCACGCCACAGCGGAGGATCGCGTGATGATGTTGTTACGTAGGGAGTTAAGGGCAGCGGCACTATACGGCCAGTCCGTTAAAGGCGATCGCTAGTCCCCTTTCGCCGTCGCGACGGCGAAAGGTGGCCTTGTAGTGGTTCTCATGGTCGACGGGGATGATGTCCACGACCTCTCATAACTGGCACTCTGCTTCCGTTTTCGCTATCCCTGCGTTGATTAATAGTTGGTCTGCGCGTGTCATATTGTGTCCTCTTCAGTAGCTTGTCGCCACTAGTTTATTGATGCAAAGCATATATTTTTGCTCTGTACTCAATATCTTAGGGCCTGCTGATCCCTAGACCTGCGTGTGGTAAGGATAAGCGCCTGAAACGCGCCCCTGCATATAAAGACGCGCTATCAATCGTCAAAGACACTAAGTAACGACGTGGAGTTATCCACAAAATATGTGCACCTAACTTTCCATAACTGTTAAAATGGAGGTAGTGAAAAGGAACGAAAAGAGGGAGGCGGAATGATGAGCGCGACGACAGAGCGACACGAGATGCTACTGACCGTTCCCGAAGCGGCCAAAAGGCTGCGCTGTTCGTACCCGACCGCGCTGGCGCTGATCCATCGGGGGCAACTCCCGGCGGCGAAAGTTGGTCGGGCGTACCGGGTGAGGCCGGCGGCGCTCGACGAGGCGCTACGGCGGCTCGAAGCGGCGACGACGTGACGATGATGAAGGGCGCGAAAGCGCTCTTCTCTCGTTTTTGAGAGGTATGTCGTGGAATGAGTTCCTACTACAAAAGTGACCTATCGTTTTTCGCCCGCGAGCGCACCGACGGCCGCTATGGGTTCTGGTGGATCACGTCCGACACCGACCTGTGGGCCGACGCCAAGACCGACCTTAAGCGGTCGTTCAATCACGGCACGGGCCTGCGCTACGATGGCGACGCGCGCGAGTGGACGCTCCCATCCTATTCGGTCGAGCGCTTGCAACGGTGGGCCGACGCGTGGGCCTCGCAGCAAGAATGGAATGCTGTCCAGCGCAATGGCCAGCAACGGCACGATGAACGCGCCCAGGACGCGCCAGAGGCGCCGGCGTCCTCGGCCTATCGTACGCTCTATTTGCTGCCTAACGCCCCCTTGTGGGCAGCCGAGGCCGTGTACCGCGCCGGCGCGAAGTTGGCGCATCCCGACGTCGCCGGAGGAGACCATGCCCAGGCTGTCAGCTTGAACACGGCGATCCAGGCGATACGCGCGGCTCAGAAGCCCCAGGCGCGGGCGTCATGAGTGACCTGCAGCAGCTCATCCACGCCGCCCGCAAAGCTGGCTGGAGCGTCAAGCAGCGCCACGGCGGGCACCTCTGCTGGCGCGCGCCAAACCGCGCGCCGTTGGTGTTCTCGGCGTCGAGCCCGAGCGATTGGCGTGCGCAGGCAAACCTCAGAGCCAGCCTCAGACGAGCTGGCCTTATCATAAACGGAGACCGGCCCCATGACGACCGATCCTAAAAAACACCCTGTCGATACGCTCGCCGATGCACCCGAGGCGCGCTTCACCGTCCTGCATAAGAGGACACGATTGCCGCATGGTAAGCGGCAGGACAACGGGCTGTCTGAGGCGTTCGTCGCGTCCCTGGACCGCTCTCAGCTTCACGTCGTGCGGCCTGGCGACCTACCTGCATCGTTGTCCCTCGTGGACGCGTGGGCCAGGCTGTGCGCGGAGGATCGGCGTCTCGCCGCGGCCGTTGCGGTCACCGTCATCCACAAGCGCAGCGTGGACGATGCGGCGCCGCTCTTGGGCGTCAGTCCCTCGACCGCCAACCGGCGCAAGTTGGCCGGTCTCGCGCAGTTGACGATCTGGACAGGACTGGATGGGCTTGTTGTGACGCGCCAGGTGTATGATTTGACAGCATGACTCGCACATGCTAAAGTGTGTATGGGTCCATAATGGCTTTAAGGGCGGTCCGCATATGCGGACCGCCCTTTTTGTCATGTCTAGAAAAGGAGCGGATGGGATGGCTATCGACACAGAGACCTTGCGCTTGGTACCCGAACGACCGGCGCGCCAATCGCTCGCGGTCGAGCGCCGCCTGCTCGTACAAGTGAAAGTTAGCGAACGGGAGAAGGCTCATATGGTCTCTCTGGCTAGAGCACAGGGGTTCGAGTCAATCAGCAGTTATGCGCGTGCGCGGCTCCTGGGCCATCCCGGTCCGCGCGCGGCGGCCTAAGAGGAGATGCCCATGGAAACGTTACCCACGACGGCCGACGAGGTGCGCCTGAGCGATGGCCGGGTCGCCCGCGTGCGCGACGCCGATCCGTCCGCCGACCGACGCATCGACCTGCTGCTCTTGCAAGCGCGGTTCATGCGCGGTGGCGCGATCAATCCTCTGGTGGGCGCGCGGGCGCGGGCCGTCCTGTCCATCGTTGAGATTGACGGCGAACCGCTGCCGTGGCCGCCCTGTCGTCCACGCCACGCTGACCTAACGGCGTATCTCAACAGGTTCACTGGCGCGGACGTTGAGGCGCTGGCCCTGGCCTATAACGCGGCCAATCCGGGCAAGATGACGCAATTGCTACGGACCGGGCCGCGGCGCGGTCGTGTGATGGCCTAAAGGAGGTCCGATGGGAACGTTCTATGACATGGCGATCCGCCTGTCGATGACCACGACGGGTATGACTGCCGGGGCGAACGCAGCAATAGCCATGATGCAGCGCCTGCATACGCAAGCAGCTCTCACCGGCGCGCAGGTCGACAAGCTCGGCAAATCTCTGGCGATGCTCGGGACCGGCGCGATTATTACGGGTGTCGGCGTGGGCCTGCTCGGCTTCATGGATGCGGCCGTCAAAAAAGCCATGGTCCTGCAAGGCATCATGATCGGTATCCAGACAAGAACAGGCGCATCGACCCCGCAGATGGCCGCCTTGCAGACCCGGTTCGCGAACATCGGTCTGCACAATCAGATGTCAATCAATGACGTCGCCGGCGTGGCACAGTCGGCCAGTCAGGCCGGTATCACCAACGTCGGTCAACTCTCGCAGATGCTCGGGCCGTTGGCCAACTACAGCGAGGTCATGTTGAGATCAAGGGGCGCTGATGTCGGACACAGCGCCACCATTGCTTCGGAGGTCGCGCACCTCTACGGCGCCTTTGGCGATAAGAAGATCGGCGGTGTGTCCGACACCGCCTTTATGGTCAATCAGTTGGGCAAAGCGATGCAGATCGTGCCTGGCTCACAAGATCAATTCCTACACTTGCTCTCACAGTTCGTTGGCACCGAGCGGCCCCTGTACAAGGGCAAGCCGCCGCAAGCCTTGATTAGCGACACGATGAGCGAGGCTGTGCTGCTCTCCCAGATGGGTCAGGGCACGCGTGGCGGCAACCAGATAGCCCGGATTATCACGAACATGCTCGGCGGGGCCAGAGGCAAGACGGCGCAGGCGGCCATTGCCGGTATCCAGCGGGGGACGGGCATTCACTTCGCCAATGCGCAGGGCCAGATCAACGACCCGTCGATGCTCCTGAAGGCGCTGGCGAGCACGGCGCAAAAACTGAGCCCAGCGAACACGCTCAAGGAGTTCAGCGCGGCTTTCGCTGCGAACGGCGCGCGCCTGGCCGGCCTGTTCTCCGATCCCATCGTGGGTACGCGCTTGCAAGCTATCGTGAACGCCATGAAGGTGATGCCGGACGTGGCCGCGCAGCAGCGGCGCTATAACCAGTCGGTGCCGGGCCAGTTCAACCAAGCTGGCAAGAACTTCGACAGCGCCATGACGCAACTAGGCATCCTGTGGTTGCCCATCGCGGCTCGCGCCGCGAACGCCCTGGCCGCGTTCACCGCGGGGCTCGTGCGCTTTAGCCAGCAGAACCCCAAGCTGATGGAGTTCATCGCGACCTTCGTCGCCGTGACGGCCGCCGTGACGCTTGTGGTCGGGCCGCTGATGATGTTGGCCGGTGCAGTCGGCGCGGTCCTCGCCGTCTTCGGCGTCGTAGGGCTGGTGCCCGTAATCGTGGCGATCCTTGCGATCGGCGCGGCCCTGGCCGGAGTCACCTGGGTCATCCTACACTGGAAGGACATTATGGGGTTCGTCGCGGGGTCCTTTGACGCGCTCGGGGCGGCGGTGCATCGGCTGATGGTCATTCTAGGGCTGGCTCATGATCCCGTGCAACACTATAAGACCGTCAAAGCGCCGACCGTCGCGGCCAATTCCATCGTGCGCACGACGATTCCGACGGGTGGGAAGGTGGGCATGCCCACCTACTTGTACATCAAGCCGATCGTGCCCGTGGCACCGCACACCCCTCCGACGAAGGGCGTGCCGGGGCATACCGGCGGTGGCGGATCCATCTACGACGTGTTGCAGGCGTCTCTTGCACTGCCTCATCTCGTGCCGCCCCCTATGACGACGCCGGCCGTTCGGGCTGAGACCCTCGTCCATACGACGCCCGTCCACGCGTACCACGAGGTCGTCACGCACCACAGGGTCGAACGGACCACCGACCCGGCGCATCACGGCGGGGGCGGCACGGGCGCGGCCCCCGTTGTCCACACCGGCCCCGTTTCGATTGGTCCCATTCACATCAACGGGGTGAAACATGAGGACGACGAAGCGCTGGCCCATCGCCTGACACAGCATATCGCTCGACACTTTGGGGACGAGGTGTTGCATGCGCTCACGACAGGCGCGCCCTCGCTGTTCGGGCTCTCGCCCGTGCTTAACACGCCGGCACCGCGCTAAAACGGCCGGTGAGAGACACAGAAAGGACCTATCAGAGATGACGCAAATCACAGATGTACCACCTGCCAGGCAGGAGTTGGTTGACCAGTGGCGGGCCGCGCTAGGGCGTGGCGACTGGCAGGCGATGGTGGTCGCCAAAGAGGAACTAGCTGCGAGAGCGGAGTATGACGTGGCTGTGGAGATTCGGCGAGCGCAAGAAAACCTCCGCCGAGCGAGGACGCGATTGGAGGCCGTACAGACCAAGCGAAGCGTGGTGAAACAGGCACTGGAGGCCGCCCGCGAACGTGCGCCGCTGGCAGCCGAGCAGGCGGCTGCCAGCGGCGACCCGCGCAAGACGGCAGTGGTGCACGCCGCAGCGGCGTGGTGGCGCGACCAGATTACGACGCGCGAGGACGCGCTCCAGGCCGCCGAGGGGCGGTGTCGTGACGCGGACCAGCGCGCGTCGGATGCCCAGGCGACCCTCGATCAGTTACTTGCTACAGTATACGCTCGCGTACAGTCGGGCGCGAAAGAGGAGAACAAGGCATGACCACGATAGCACAGACCAAGACGCCGTTTGAACGATTTATTACGCGCCTGGTCGTTCAGGTCAAGCAGGGCGCGACCTTCGCGCCCGAAGAGTTGCACCGTCTCATGGTGGCCTTCGCCTCCACTGAGGGTGTGAGATTCACGCGGGACGAGGTGGACGGCGTGCTGACCACCTTCTCGTCCCATGCGGGTGCTCCCGCGACCGCCACCTTCGCGACCGCGACGGGAGCGCAACCGCGTGACGACCAGGGGCCGTATCGCGGTAAGGAGATGAGCCCCGAGGACCGGCGGCAATTGGAGGACCGGCGGCAATTGCTCGATGCGACACCGCTGGGTCGCCAGATCATGGTCCTCGAAAATCTCGTGGAGCATCTGGCGGTCGAGGAGCATCTGCGCGACACCCGCGGACCCTACCGCGGCGAACCCCTGACGCCGGCCTATCGGCGGCAATTGCTCGGCTCGTCGCCGATCGGCCGGAAGATCCTGGCGCTTGAGGACCTCGCCCTCGCCGCCTCCCAGACCAAGGAGTAGCGATGCCCCGTATCTGTACGGTCCGCGCCCACTCCGTGCGCGCTGCCCATTCATGGGGACACGGCGGTCTGGCGCGCCCGTCCATACAGGTCGGATAAGGACACAAAGAAAGAACAAAGAGAAGGAGACAGACAATGGCACAGACGGCTACAGGTATTGTTCAGAAGTTGATGGGCGACCCCACGCGCGGCGCCGGCAACGGCATCATTCGCCCCACTACCGCGACCGGGGCCGTGATCGGCGGGGCAAAGGATCTCTTTTTTAATACCTCACAGGTCGTGAGCCTGGGTGGGGATGATACGCCTCTGAGCGTAGGCGATGTGGTCAGCTACCGGCATATACAGCCGCTCAACCGTGGCGTCGGGACGGCGCAGGGGAGGCCGATCTCCGTCGAGATCGAGCGCATCGCGCGCGCCCCCCAGGACGATGAGCCTGAGCAATCGGCCAACGCGGCGACGCGGGCGACCGGCGGTGGACAGGCAGCCGGCCCCAGCGTCGAGGAGCAACTGCGGGCCACTGGTATCTACGCCGCTATTTGACGGCGTGTGGCAAGCGGGGGTCGCAGGGAGGTCTAGCACAACATGGCTTGGGAACAGAGGGCGCGCGGCGGCCAGTACTACGTCCGCAAGCGCTGGCAGGGCGGTCGCTGTGTCTCCGAGTACATCGGTGGCGGCGAGTTCGGCGCGCTGCTGGCCGGCTTCGACGCGGCCGCGCGGCGTCGACAGCGACAGGGGCAGGCCGTGCGCCGGCGAGAGGACGAGATCGACGCGGCCCTCGACGAGGTGACAGAGATCATGGCGATCCTGACCACGGCGACGTTGCTTGTCGCGGGCTATCACACGCATAGAGGGCAATGGAGGCGACGCCGTGAGCGTCCCTGAGTCCGTGCACACGGTCCGGCTGGTCGAGCGCGAGGGGGCGATGGGCCGTCTACGGGACGCCGTGATGAAGGTGGACCGTGAGAACCCCACTCCCCAGGATATCGCCACCTTGCGGGCAGTGCTGCGCGCCGATCCCATCCTCGGGCGTGTCCTGTTCGATCTCTCGCAGGTGAACATCGACCGGCTGATCGAGTCGCTGGCTCCCGACTCGGTGCTGGTGCGCGAGGCCATCAGCGTCACGGTGCAGACCATGCGTGACGACCTGGGCTATCGGCAGGCGCCGGAAATGGAGCGCCTGCTCATCGAGCACGTCGCGCTGTGCTGGCTCCGCGTGCAGAAAGTCGAAGGGGGCTACACGGCTTTTATGACGCAGCCAGAGGTCGTGATCGCGCAGGCTGATTGGTGGGAACGCAAGCTCACGGCGGCGCAGGCGCGGTATGTGCGGGCTGTCGAGAGTCTGGCGCGCGTCCGGCGCATGGCGCGGCCGTCCGCTGTCCAGATCAACGTCGGCGACCAGCAGGTCAACGTCGTCGGCAGAGCTGTTGTCGAGTAGCGCCGAACGAGACAAGGAGGTAGCCGGCTTGACGCGTCGTGGGGACGTGTAACGGCTATGTCGCGACTCCAAACGCCCGGCCAACGTGTGTCGCTATGTGTCGGTAGGTTCCGACACAACGCATCATCGCGCGCCAACGGGATGCCAAGAGCGACGCGCCGTGACGGCGCCCTGACGTGTGTCGCTGTCATACATGCGGATAGTCGCATATAGACGAGAGGTAGACGGATGGAGACGTACTGTCAGGCCACGACGAAGAGTGGCGTGCGTTGCAAGGGGACGGCACGGCCGAGCGGCTTTTGCTTCGCTCACGATCCCGACTTACAGCATGCCCGGCGGGACGGACAGGCGCGCGGCGGCCAGAACAAGCGGACGGAGGCGCGCATCACCCGCCTTGTGCCCGCGACGCTCAAGCCGGTGTTGGAAAAGCTCATGGCCGGCGTGGATGAGGTCTACGACGGGACCCTGGAACCGCGCCAGGCGTCGGCGATGGCTAGTCTCGCCGGCGCGATCGGGAGGATCTATGAGGTCGCGTCGCTCGAAGAAAGGCTTGAGGCGCTTGAGAGGAGCGGGGATTATGGGCACGGTGGCTAACCGGGTCGGTCGCCTGGAAGATACCATCGACCAACGCGCGCGCGCTATCGCTAGGCGACCGGGCTTTCCCATGACGGCGACCGAGGCCGAGCAACACTGCGTCGCGACCGTGGCCTATAGCCGCCTCGACCGCTCGGGTCTGCGCGCGACGCCAATGACGCGGGCGGACTTCGACGCCTACCTACAGAGCAGCGACGATGACACGCGGGCGCTCACCGTCGGCTGGCTGAAAGTTGAACGTGCGCGCCTCCGGCAGCGCTCCCAGCTGGGTGGCGTCCCGTAGAGGAGATATTTTGTGAGGGGGATAGAATCGCGCGTGCGACGTTTGGAGGATCGGGTGCGTAACCCGTATGCGAACGACCCGCGCCTGGCTGCCCTCGCGACCCAGCTCCAAGCGGGTGTGTCCATCCGCACGTTCAGCGACGACGACCTGGACTACATGATCGCGTGGCGGCGGCGACAGGGCGGGGACGTGGGTATCGACGTGGCCGCGATGTCGGATGAGGAGTTGGAGCGTGCCGCGGACGGTGACGAGACCGTTCTGGCACGCTACCGAAGGAAGGCCCGATGAGCCGCCTACAGGGACGTATAGACCGTCTAGAGCGACGTGAGGGCGCGCTGGCGAGCCCACAACAACACGATGACCGTCCCACCTTGGAGGATTGCTTTGGCGCCCTGACGGACGTGCAGGAGCGCGAGGGGTTCATCACCCTTGTGGGGGATGTACATGCCATCCAGCAGCGTGAGGTCGAGGCGCTTGATGCGGGGCAGGCGATCCCACCGCGGAGTCTGGCCGAGCAAGCGCGCATGGATGAACTCGACCAATGCGTCGAGCGACAGAGAGGGGACGATCAATGCAAGGCATACGGGCACGTCTAGGACGGTTAGAGCAGATGACGCTGACGCCTGTCACAACAGGTGACGCCATAACTGAGTTAGTCCGTCGGCTCGACGCCCTGGCGGCGCGGATGCAGACAAACGGCGAGGGCTGCCACCATCGAGGTGGCAGCGTGACTGTCGATGAGGTGACAGGGCGATTGCACGCCCTGCTAGAGAAGGCGGCGGTATGAGAACAATAAGCGCGCGTCTGGAGCGGCTGGAACGTCGGTGGCTCGACCAGGCGGTGGGGATGAATCAACCGGCCATGATGTTGGAGCACACACCGGAACGCCAGGCCGAGGTGCTCCACATCCTGTCCGCATGCGGTGTCTTCGCGTTGCCGACCGACCCGACTGACCCCGAGGCGCATCCGTTACAGGCTACTCGCCGTACGGCCCTGCAAGCCTGCGGCGTCCTCGACGACGACGGCTATCTCGTGGCGGGAGTAACGGCGGACGCTCTCATTGCGTAAGGTCCAGAAACGATGGAAAGGAACGACCGATGGATGGAGTGATACGGAACACGAACGAACGCGGGTATGCGTTCGTGCGAGGCGAGGACGGCGAGGACTACTTCCTGCACGCCTCACAGCTGATAGGCATGACCTTCCAGGAACTCAGGCAACACGACACGGTGTCTTTTCAACCGGCGGAGGGGCCACCCGGCAAAGGCCCCATCGCTGTCAATGCCACGCGTGTCAAGCGGGCGCCCGGCTTCACGGATGCGGCACGACGCCCCGAGCCGGAGGAGCCCATGCCAGGGCGGTGGCCGATGCGTACTGGCGTCACGCGTGGGGATGACGAGGACAGCGTGCACGATTGGGATCAGGCTGGGTAGCCGCTCGCGAGGCCGTCTCCGCGTGTCGTATGGCCGTTGTCTCAAATAGCCACAGGGTAGAGGGCCGGGCGGTCAGTAACGAGTGTGGTTGCCCAGGACACCGCAGCGGCGGTCCACCTTCGCACGCGGCCGCGTGTCCGTGCCTTTGTGCGTAACCGCATCAGCGTTGCA
>JAABUJ010006609.1_pt1 | contig 11119 bp, 8 predicted proteins | sample 5559131 | NCBI WGS metagenome assembly JAABUJ01 (sample SAMN10711875, study PRJNA513366) | rock metagenome | isolation source: Antarctica rocks | place: Antarctica: Victoria Land, Mt New Zealand nord | collected 2016-01-07 | reverse complement strand
AGATTTTCTCCAACCTACATGTAGTCCTGTCAGTGATCCGTTCGTTTGGCACCAGACTGGCTCCAATGAGGCGATCAAGTTCTATGCCTACAAAACTTGGCTGCCCGGCGACAAAGTCACACAAGTCTTATCCAGCGCGACTTATGAAGCATATACCCACAGGGGAGAGCTTCTCATCTCGGAACCGTTGCAGTTTCGGACGGACAATGTACAGCTGGTCTTGACACCCCAGGAAGGAATGACGTGGCGGGCATGGTCGACGGTTGTTTGGGGAATAAGGATGGTTCTACATGATAACGAGATGTATTTCGAATGGAATTTCACGGTAGTCAGCAGGGAACTAGGAGAAATAGGCTACGGGACTCTTACTGACAGGATGGGAGACTCGGTCAAATCGAACAACAGATAGGAGGATAAGAGATATGGCGTAGAAACAAGGTCCCTCTAGGGCCGTTTGCCACGCTAGGTCTGGCTTTGACGTATGGTTTGTCCAAACTTGATCTTGTAATAAGTCCTAAATTTGCACGATTGCAAATGGTGCGCATTTCGCCCTAATTCTTGCTACTAGCCAGAAGCTATCCGGTCGGTAAGGCGTCTTTTAGTGTCTCCCGAAAGCTTATGGCTGCGTTCATCTCATGTCCTCTCGTGGATTTCCTGACTTACATTCTACCGGCATATCGTCACATATTGCTTGTTTCATATCGAAATTTCCGAAGTTGAAGCATTTTACTGCACAACATCTTGTCACGTTATTCCCAAGCTCTCCCCGGTTGATAGTATGGACCAAAAGTCGCCTGCGCCAGACCTTGACAAGCCGAGATATGCGAGAAGTCGGAGTAGTGCACGCTCTTGACACTCTGTTTGGCAAGAATGGTAATATCAGTGGGGAAACGAGGCCAAATAGCGTTCATTGAATCTCGTTCTTGGGCATTGTTGCCCGCTGCATCGATTCCGGCAGACTCAAGCCGTTCTTGTGTCCGCACTTGGGTAATCCAGATACAATTGGGGGCGGGGCGACTATTTTAATCGACTTGCCGTGTTTCAGGGGCTAGATCGCCGAAATACTCAGCTTTTGTTAATCTCCGGCCGATTTGCGACCCGCCCGCGTGTTCCTGTTTGATTCTCTACTGCATCAGCGCCATGCAAATCCACGATAATGTCCCGAGGTCAGCTATCGCGCTGGTTTCATCCTTCGGGACCTCAAGCCGCTCTATTAGTAGCGCTGTATATTCGAGGTTCATCGCCTTGTATACTACTGTATATATAGCTGGAGGGCGCTGGTCATCAGTCCATGCGCAATCGTTCCACCACGCACCAGCAGCAATAGCCGGATACAAAGCAAGCCACCGTTTGAAACGAGACAGTTGGGAAGCTGACAGCACCGACACCCACTTGGGACTTACCCTAACCGTATAGTCTGCCGATGAATCACAGTATTCAAGCGTGAACAGAGCTGTTGCGGTGGTTTTTGCGAAGAAAATACTCAACTATGTTCCTTTCGGCTGTTTTATGGTCATTGTTGATTGCTGTCTCTTCTCAATCGCCCGTCCAGCGACCTACCTCAAGCTTGCGGCTAGCCATTGACGCAAATTTTGCCGATCCGGGCTTCATCGAAGTTAACGGAACATACTACGCTTTTGCCACCGCCAATGGCAAGCAAAATGTCCCCATGGCCACATCGAATGACTTCATCAATTGGAAACAATTGGACCAGGATGCGTTGCCAAAGGTACCAATTTGGAGCACCGGTGACACTTGGGCTCCGGATGTCGTACAGCTGGTGAGCATCTCTCATGATTGCCTTGACTGGCGATAGGCTGACTTAGGAAGCATGACGGATCCTTCGTGATGTATTTCGCCGCCAGGTCATCGAAAGACAAGACCAAGCACTGCATAGGAGCTGCTGCTTCGTCCAAATCAGTCACTGGGCCCTATACTGCGATGGATACGGAGTTCGCATGCCCGCTCCAGTATGTATCTCCTTGCTTTAGGTGATTGCCCATCCTTCGATAACCTCCTCTGATCTGCTTTAGAGATGGTGGAGCCATTGACCCTTCAGGGTTCCAGGATTCCGATGGTAATCAATTCGTCACCTATAAAGTCGATGGAAACAGCCTTGGAGGTGGCGGCCCTTGCGGCAACGCCGACGGCTCGCATAATACACCTTTAGTACTGCAACAGGTCTCGAAGCACAACGGAATAACCTCAGTAGGCGGTAACCAGATTATCCTTGATCGCGAAGACGCGGATGGACCACTCATCGAGGCGCCCAGCCTGATTCGGACGCAAGAGGGGGTGTACGTATTGTTCTTCAGCAGCAACTGCTACAGTGGCCCGTACTATGATACCAGCTATGCAACAAGCACCACCGGAGTCCATGGACCGTACCACAAAAGCACAAAGCCTTTACTGATGACCGGTGGTGATGGCCGCGGCTTGCAGAGCCCAGGAGGATCGACTGTTGCGCCTGGCGGGAAGCAATTCGTGTTCCACAACGACCAGAAGCCCAGCGACCCGACAGTGCGGCAGATGTGGACAGGAAATCTTGATATTCGAGGAACCACTGTGTCGATAGCGTAAGGTCCTTGAGATATTTATTAAGTTCTCTATGTATATTTTAGTACAATGCGGTTAACAAATTATTATGGTAGCCAGTTCTCGCACACCCTGTTTCGGTAAATACTACACCCATTTTTGGTAATTGCACACCCAATGGGATAGACCAACCTTTTTGGTGTAATACCACCAAGTTTGTTGGGTCTTTTCATCGATGTTATAGATTTATTAGATATTTAATTAAATCACTGTCTACGCACCTCTTCGCGCATCATTTATATCGTCTATTGACCTAGAATATCGTCTAAGAAAGCACTAGTTTTTGACTTAAATGCATGCAATTTCTTCATGTTTTCTAACCTCTATTCGATTTGTAATTATATCTTTATTGAAGCTCCAAATAGAGCTTATCTAAATGTCTTGTTATGTTACGGCAGAACGCCATATAGTGGAGTTAGTGAACCGGGTCGTCGCCAGGGCGCCCGGGTTGACCTTTTGGGTCAGGTTAGGCCTAACTTCCTAACATGTTAAGAGATTAAATCGACCTCTTAAAGCATGCATTTATTCTCGGAATTGCACCTGTTTTAGATAATAAACAAGTGATTTTCTCTCGTCTCTCTTAATTACCTCGATTATACATTCAATTATTATTAGAATTAGCATTACTATTGTCGTCTATATCAAATTCGTTATTGTTATCGATTTATATAATTTTCTTAATAACTGTCTTGATAATCGCAAAGATTATAGAGACTACAAAGATTGTTGTCGCTCTCTTTGTCGCTCTTCTTGTCGTTTGTCTAGTAATTATACTTTTTATGTCTTCGTAAATCTTCTTTATATTCTTACTAAAGATCTATATATTCGCATCTATTGTAGCAACAATGTCGACTTTAGACTTTTTTTGCTTTTCTTGTTTAGCTTTGTCGCGATTATTATTTCTTTTAATTACGCATTTGTTATCGCGCGAGACCTTAATAGTTGCGTCGATATACTCAAAGCAAAAGAGATTTCTTCTAGATAAACTTTGTCTTTGTTTTTTTTGTTCTAGTTATAGTATCTTTTTTGTTTCTTGTTTTGACAAGGCGTTCTTTAATTTTAGCAACGCAAGATTGATTAACATCTAACAAATTAATATTGTTGTCAATAAGCTTCGCAATCAACTTAGAAGCTTTAAAACTAAATTGTTGAATCAAATTGTTAATCTACAAATTACGTATAATATTGTCGATATTAGAAAGAGATTGATTTAAATCTAAGTCGATGTTAAGATTCTTTATCGACTCTAATAACTTTGCAATTGCTTTATCAATTGCTAGCAAATCTAATATAAAGTTTGTCGTTAATAAGTTAGAAGACTTTGTAAAATATTAATGTGAATCTACATTGCTTATTAGTATACGTTCTAGATCGTTATTTATCTTCTTTATTCTAGTCTTGATTGCATAATTGCAAGATAATCTTATTGTTTTAATAAATATCTTTGTATATAAAGATAAAAAATCCTTTGTTGTCGTCTTAATTAATCGTTTGTATTGACTAAAAATTATCTAAAATGCATGCAAAGTAACTCGATTAATTAGATTTCGAAATACTACGTATAAAAAGACGTATAAAGTGTTTCTCTTTGTTTTCGCAAGATTAATGCGATAAATCTTTAATTAATTTGTTAGTATAATTGCTATACAATCTATTATTGTTAGTAGATTATTAGTAGAAAACTTTAGATTGCTTTTTAAAACTCGATATATATTTTATACGCAAAAGATAATAATAATATTGTAGTGTCTAAGCTTATTAGTTTGCTATTTGTAGAGACAATTTCTTTAAGACTCTAATCAAGTGTCGACGAAATAATTAATATTATCGCGATAATCTTCGCAATAGTTAATTATAAATTAAATTCAAATTGCCTCAAATAAAATATATAGTGTGATCGTTAAGTCGAGTCGAACACTTTTTTCTCAACCCGATTCACCCTCTTGGACCCCATAGGGTTGGGCCAAGGTCAAGGCGCGAACTCGACCTTAGGGTCGAGTTTCGTCGAGCCAATGCCAAGAGCCCAATCTAATCAAGTACAATAAGTTAAGCGAGATGCATATCTAATAAGATCTTTATGTATGTGCATAGAACTTTATTATCTCATCAATTAAAAACGTGACTACTAGAGATGGCGCATTGATTTTGATCACAATTTGGAGAGAAAAGCAATAGAAATAAGTAGTAGAACCTTTAAATTAAAACTACGTATGCATGCCAATTCGTTGATCTTCGTTCTTCGCATCTTCGACAAATTGTCTAAGATTTTGCTTGTTCTATCTTTGCATCTACGTTTAAAGTAGACTTCCCTTGCGTTTGCGCTTTCTCGAAAAGATGTTGTACAACTACAAGACGCTCATGCAAAGGCTCTCTTGCTTCGTCATGTTTAGCGTAATCAACTAAAACTAGAATCGTTCGATCAATTGTTAAACAACATATAGAAACAAATGCCTACCTTTGAACAATTTAATTAAATATGTCTTTGCGATCTTATGCAACGTTTTTATCGCATCGTCTTGCATTTAGTCAATGTGATTGGCGATATCGATCTCTAGCAAGATATCTTGATAATGATAATAGAACTATCGTTCAAGAATTACATGCGATAGCTTTTGCTAATAATTGATGATTTTCTTTAGAGCGATATCTAGTCCAAATCTTAGCAATATTAATTAGCGATAAAAAGCAATAAATCTACCTCTTAGTTTGTCGTTAATGCGAGCATTTATGAAGAAACTTAAGAAGCTAGGTGCTTGTGCAAACGATTATCTAGTGCTCTTGATTTAAAGAGTTGACGTCGCATTTGTATACTTTCTCGTTGCTAAATTCATAAAGTCGAAGTTGATAAATTTCTCGAATGTCTTTCGTGACGCAAATTTTTTCAAGTATTAATTTTTCTCTTTTGCACTATTGTCTTAATTTAGATTAAGACTTCGATCACGAATAAGTTTCAATAACTATAAGTTAAAATTTAATTTATTGATTTCTTTTAAATTTGCGATCGTAAGCTACAACGCATAGAATGCGAGACAAAAGTATATACTTCTTGAACGCCTTATATTTGTGAGAAAATTGTCGATTAAAATAATCAAGTCTTTTTGATTATTCGACAAGAAACGTTGCATAGAATTTAGCATTTATTGATCGACATCTATAAGCGAGCTTTTATTCGTTATAGTTATTGCAACAAGCAAATTAGCTTTCCTTAATTAATTTAACTTAATAAGAGACAAAAGCAACATTAATTAAGCAACAATAATTAAGAGCATGTCTTTAATATGCGAGAAGATTGTTGTTGTTAAGTCAATTAAGATTTTGTTTGTTTTGTTGCTATCGCATCTTGCAAGAAATGAACTAAGAAACTTACTATGTTTACTTGGCTTTACATTCTTTAAACAATCTAATTTTCTTACTTTATCGCGATATTCACAATGGGGCGTTTAAATAGTTTCTAGAAATTCGATCTTTATCGTAGAGAAGTCAAAAAGACAAATGATAAAAGTCGCAATTCATATAATGCTAAATTTTAATGCTAATTTTATTGCAAAGAAAGATTACACAAACGATAGCAATGTTGACGCAAACAATAACAATAACGATGCGTTAAAAGTCAAATCGCTTTAGACTTCACGCAAGAGAAAAGCTTTCGCAACTCGCTTTATACAATCAAAGTCTTTATCAAAGACGCATATCGAAACTTCTAACAAGTCTATTACGATCAAGAAAGATAAGTACCAATACGTGCAATAATAATAGAGTGTGTTTTGAATTTTCCTAGTCTCAAACAAGTATATGAAGACATATAGTCGCTTCATTCGAACAATCAAGAGATTTAAAGATGACGACTTTGATTCAAATGCGAAGATTGCGCGTCAACTCGAAGAACAAGAAGATAAGCGAGACTACTTGTCACCAATGATAGACTTTGCATCGTTCGTTGCAAGAAATCGCACAAACAATTGTCTAAAAACGATAACGAAAGATGAGTCTACGTTAACAAAAGCGAGATTTGCGAAAAAAATTACACTCAAAAAGATTACGATTGTAAAGAAGAAGCTCGTGTTTAATGAATTTATTAAGTCGACGTTCGCTAAGTCTCGCAAAAAGCGATAACGTTCAAGTCTAGCATTAAGAATCTCGCGAATACAAGAGATTCTATGTTTGTTAGCGAGGCATCACAAGTATACATTTTTTAAACGCTTTTACTACTAATTTTCATTGCTAATCTTGTACTTTTTAGAACGATAAACTCAATTACGATCGTTCGCTTCATTCGATCGTTAAGAAGATTGTTAATGTTGTGCTACGTCAAAAGCAATTAATTTGTTACATAAGATTTACGAAATTAATAAAGACTTAAGACGCAAATTCAAAGAACGCATTAAATGTGTTTATAAGTTAAGTGCAAGATCATAACGATGCAATCGAGTTGTTCCAATAAGCTCAACGAGTTTATTTTATGCTCTTTGCTTATGTGTATTATCGTTGCGCCCAATAGTTGACGCGTATTTTACAATTATACGAGCTCGATGACGACATTAATAATAGATGTGTACTTAGACGACGAGGCTAAAGTTGTTATTAGCGATGATAAAATGAAGAACAATAAGATAGATTTCGACAATGAATTGAAAGACTTCATTTAGGTCACCAAGTAAAGTAGAATGTTTTGACAAGAATAGAAGAGAAAATAGAATTTAATGCGAGACGTGTAATTTCTTTTCTATCGCACTAGTTGCGATAGCCTCTATCGTTCAACTACTATTTAGATTGACTAGACTTGAGCTTCATTACGTATTTGATTTCATGCTATGAAATCTCTAAGAATGTCGCAATTGTATACATGAGTCCCAAAACCTTAACATGCTCAACGCATCACTTGGAATTTTGTCGTAACTTCTATTTATTCTTAGCAATAAAAAGAAGCAATAAAATTGCTATAATCCTAAGATAAACAATAGTAGAGTCGCCTTTTAGAACTTCATTGAGAAATTTAGCATTAATGTCCATTTGCGATCGCCAACAAGTTTGTCGTTGCCTTCGCCTTCGCCAACATTTTGATCGTCGTCGACGCCAAGTTGATCGTCGTCGACGTCTTCGTTTTCGTCATCAAGTTAAACGTTGTCGACGTCTTCGTTTTCGCCATCAAGTTAAACGTCGTCGACGTCTTCGTTTTCGTCATCAAGTTGATCGTCGTCGACGTCTTCGTTTTCGCCATCAAGTTGATCGTCGTCGACGCCTTCGTTTTCGTCATCAAGTTGAGTTCTTCGACTTGCTTAAGATATGTTCGAATATGACTCAAATTAGCCTTCATGTAGTCAACTTCTTCATTATGCTTCGTAAGGTTCACAAGCACTACGTTCTCTTAACATTGTATATTGATTTGCACAAGAGCTTTTATCTTTGAACATTTTAATGACATACGCCTTTGTAGCGTCTTGAAGAACTTGTATTGTCGTGTCTTGCATCATAGTGATTTGCATTTAATTGTCGTTGCGTACTCTTATCATAATAATTTGACAAAGTTCTTGAAAAGCTTGTTTAAGTATTACGTGACTCTAGAAGCTCTAGAAGTTGTGAATTGCGACAAGACTATTCTTTGAATTCGAATGTTAGCAATGTAATATAGTAGTAGATATAGAATGTTGCACTTCTTTGTTCGTTCGTTATCGCAAAATTTATAATGAAGTCATAACAAATTTGTGTGATATTTAAGATCTAAGATTCTTTATCTAACATTAAATTCGTACAATTCTTGGCGATGTCTACGCTTTCTATATTATTAATGTGTGACTCGAGTTTAAACTCGTTTAAGTGTTCGAATGCCAAATTATTAGTTATCGTAAGAGATTAAACATTCTAGTTGAATGCAAGTGATGTCAAGTAATCGCGTTTTATGAAGCATTAGTTTCTAGATCAAGCTAGAAGTCATTAGATTTCTTGTACTTACTTCTCTTTCTATTAATGAATTTCGAACTTGATTGAGTTATCGATTGAATAATTTTAGAATTTCTATAGTAAGGTGTTGCGTATTGATTAACTTGTTAGATCTCAAGATACTTGATAAATTAAAGTTGAATTAATAAAAATCAAATCTAAGAAAGCAAAGCATTGCGAGTAAGTTCATTGCATATAGTCAATGTCGCAAACAACACTTTTACATTCGTTAAACTTATTACTTGAACACAAGTATTGTGCAAAAGACTTACATTGTACTTGCAAGACAATTGTGCTACTTATTATCGCAATGTAGTATATAATATGACGAGTTAACAAGTTGTAGTTACAATGTTTGTTGTAATTCTAAATCGTATTTTGAAAACACTATTAGTCTTTATTGTTAAATTGTTTATTATATGATTGTGCTCATCGTACTTGTTTATTTTGTCTTTATACTTCTTTTTATATTAAGAATATCTACAATGGCGCGAAAACTTGATAGCTCGTAAGAATTTAAGAACTTTTAAAACAAATCTAATTCGATCGAACAAGATAGACGCTCTCTTAAATTCATTATTGTTTTTTATCGTTTACGTGTTGATAAAGAATGTTTCGTTGTAATTGAAACTCGTATTTAAGTCGAAGTCAAAGCGCAAAAAGCCAATGACTAAGAATTTAAAAAAGCGCGAATTAGAGTCAAACGTTATCGAACAAGAATTGTTGACAAAGGGTTCTTATACTTCATTATAGCGAATGCGATTTGCTAATCGTAAAGTCGCTCAAAGTACATTACAACGCACATTCTTTCTATACAACGACATACTAAATCATAATATTAGCGTCGAGTTTTTGACAATTCTTAAGTCGAATTTCGATTAAATTTCTCACTTAACGCCCAACGAAAAGAGCGAAAACTATATTGAATCAAGACATCAAGTCAAACGTAGTGAACGAGTTCGATTTGAAAGAAGAATTTCAACTTCAATATTAAGCAAAGTACGACAATGCTCCAAATTTGATAGTCAAATGCGAAGAAAAATCTAGTAAGAAAGAAACGTTTGCTACGAAGTAAACGATTATTTTAACACTAGTCGCCTAGAGCAATTTCAAAGACTTCAAAAAACGAACAACTAATACGAGAAAGATAAACACTTTAACATCAATCGCGAAACGCAACACTTTAAGCTCCAAAAAATCGACAATTGTAACGAAGAAGTTTATGACATTATCATTTGTAATCAAAGTTAAGAGCAAGTCGATAAAGAAAATTATCGTTGCTAAGAAGAAGCTTGCGATTGTTGTGAAGTTAAAGAGTCGAACAAGAGTCAAAAGCAATAAGACAAAAGATCGCAAGTTGATGAGCGAATCATTTGTTGTAAGCAAGACATATTCTATTCATTTCTATTGTTGCTTTCTATTGCTAATGATACGAATAATAGTTTTAAAATTCTAATTTGCGAAACTCTCTTTATTCGATAACTCGCAAAATCATAGATGTGATAGCTAGATATAAGCAACTAATATATTTTCGCAAAGAAATGAAGTTGCGTACGACAAAAAATGAAGATTCGAAAAAGAAATATCGTAAATTCTTAAGTTAGTGTTCGAATCTTGACAACGCGATAAACGATGCCCATCGATATGCTTTAATTTTGAAGAGATTGCTATAATTTTCATTGATTGATCTAAATATCTTTAGATATTCGAACTTAATAATTGCTTTTATGCTAAATATCTACGAAGACAATGAAGCTATAATAGTGTTATTTGCTAACGAAATCGACGAAATCGATAAAGAATTTAAGCTTGATTTAAAAAAATTTATTCATTTATCGCCTAAGTTTAGTTACAAAGTATTTGAGACAAAAGCAACAAAATTCTAGAGAAAGAAGAAGATTGTCTAGAGTTTTGTCGCTTGTTTAGCGCAATCTTAATTTCCTTTTTTACGTTACGTCTCTAGTGATGATCTTTATATTAATATCTCAATTAAATAGATAGTTATGCTCTAGTAATGACTACTTTGTTCTAAATATACGTTGACAATCTCTAAAGTGCATTGCAATTATTTTGAAACACTCTTTGATTCGCAAATAATTTGCCAATATTAGAATGTATTTGTTAATTATTAAGATAACTCATGAATTCTATAACGTTTGTTTGCGTCTTAAATCCTTGTTCATAGTAGAAAGCAACAACAAAAATAGTCACAATAATTCTTAAGAACGATCGAGTTACATTCTTAATTCCTTGCCTATCATAATCTTAAAATAATACTAGACTAGAGTCAAGTCTTTGAATTGTAATGTTTGTCGTTTGTCGTAAATGATAATTCGAACAAACGTTAAACAATGTTAGCTAAATAAGGTTGCATTAGAAACGTAATTAATTGATTTTACATTTAAAGACAAAGACGATTTACGCTTTAATCGTCTCTTGCAACGCCTTAATCGTCGCTTTTTTCATTCTAGTAACTTTCTTTTTTGCGAAGTTGTTGACGATTTCTTTGCAAAGCCTTGCGAACGATAGCTTTCTAATTAGAAGATTTGTAGATTTCTAATATCGACAAATATCTTTGAGCGTCATC
>JAABUJ010006606.1_pt1 | contig 11125 bp, 6 predicted proteins | sample 5559131 | NCBI WGS metagenome assembly JAABUJ01 (sample SAMN10711875, study PRJNA513366) | rock metagenome | isolation source: Antarctica rocks | place: Antarctica: Victoria Land, Mt New Zealand nord | collected 2016-01-07 | reverse complement strand
AGCGCCTGGGGTGCTCCTACGACTGGCAGCGCACCCGCTTCACCCTGGACGCCGGGTATGCCGAAGCAGTCGCGGAAGCATTTGTGCGGTTCTACGATCAGGGCCTAATCTACCGGGGCAAGCGTCTGGTCAACTGGTGTACGTATCATCGCACGGTTATCTCGGACATTGAGGTGGAAGAAGAAGAGCAGGCCGGGCACCTGTGGCATATCCGCTACCCGTATGCCGACGGGTCGGGGTTTGTCACAGTCGCCACCACGCGCCCCGAGACAATGCTCGGCGATGCCGCCGTCGCAGTCAACCCCAAAGACGCGCGCTACGGGGGTAAAGTGGGTAAACTTATCGCCCTGCCGCTCTCGGATCGCCAGATACCACTGATTGCCGACGACTATGCGCAGGCGGAGTTCGGGACAGGCGCGGTCAAAGTGACGCCTGCCCACGACCCCAACGACTACGAGGCAGGCCTGCGCCACCATCTGCCCCAGATTACAGTGATCGGGTTTGACGGAGCGATGACGCCGGAAGCCGGGGAGCGCTACGCGGGCCTAGACCGTTATGAAGCGCGCAATCTCGTGGTGGCTGATTTAGAAGAACTAGGTCTATTAGAGAAAGTGGACGACCACCCGCACCGCGTGCCGACCTGCGAACGCTGCCACACCACGATTGAGCCACTGCTCTCAGACCAGTGGTTTATGAAGATGGCAGGCACGCCTGTTGTCAATAAAGCGATAGAAGTGGCCCAAGACGAGGTTGTCAAGTTCGTGCCGGAGCGGTACGGGCGCACGTATCTGGCCTGGATGGACGGCATACGCGACTGGGCACTCTCCAGGCAGTTGTGGTGGGGGCACCGCATCCCTATCTATTACAAGCCGGACGGCAGCCATGTCGCCGCCCGTACCTGGGAAGAAGCCGTGCAGCGGGCGGGCACAGACCAGCTTGTGCAGGACGAAGACGTGCTGGATACGTGGTTTTCCAGCGCCTTGTGGCCGTTTGCCACCCTGGGCTGGCCTGCCAAGACGCCGGATTTGGCCTACTTCTACCCCACTGACATGCTGACCACGGCGGCGGAAATCCTGCGCTTGTGGGTGGCCCGCATGATTATGACCGGCGAAGAGTTCATGGGCAAAGAGCCGTTCCATGACGTGTATATTCATGCGACGGTGCTGGATAAGAAGGGGCAACGCATGGCTAAAACGCGGGGCAACGGCATTGACCCCGTGGAGATGATTGACAAATACGGCGCGGACGCCCTGCGCTTTTCCTTGCTGCGCCTCGCGTCCAAGGGGCAGGACATACGCTTCAGCGAAGACCGCGTGCCGGATGCGCGCAACTTTGCCAACAAGCTCTGGAATGCCGCGCGCTTTGTGCTGATGAACACCGACGCCGATGCGCCCATGAACGCCGAGGGCGATGCGCCCACAGGGGACGGTGAAAGCGCGGCGCTGCCTCTGCCCCAGCGCTGGATTGTGTCTCGCTTGCAGCGCACCATCGGCAAAGTCAACGATGCCTTGGGCGCGTATGACTTTGACGAAGCGTGCGGCGCGCTCTACGAGTTTGTGTGGAGCGAATACTGCGACTGGTTTGTGGAATGGAGCAAGCCTGCCTTGCAGGGCGATGATGCCGCCGCCAAAGAGATGGCGCAGGCCACTCTGCACCATGTGCTGGAAACCACGCTGCGATTGCTGCACCCCATCATGCCGTTTATCACCGAGGAAGTCTACCAGGCTTTGCCCCGCGCGCCCAAGAGCAGCCTCTGCACGGCCCCCTTTCCCCAAATGGACAGCGCCCTTGTGGACGCCGACGCCGAACGGGACATGGGGCTTCTAATCGGCGGCATCTCCGCGCTGCGCACCTTGCGCGCCGAGTTTACGCCGCCGGGCCAGGAGAATGAAGCCGCGCGGGCGGCGATGATTTCCCGCCGTTTTACCGTGACTGTTGTGCCGGAAAGCGCGTCTGCCGCCGACGCCCTGCGCGCGCAGATGCCTGCGCTTGCGACGCTCGCGCGTTTGGGCACAGTGACGATTGCCGAGGCCGCGCCTGCCGACAAGCGCACGGTCGCGACCGGCGTGCCGGGCGCGACATTCTACCTGCCCGCCGGGGAACTGCTGGAAGGCATTGACCCTGCCCGCGAACTCGTGCGCCTAGAAGCGGAAGCCGCTAGGCTAGCCAAGGAGATGGCGGGGATTGAAGGACGCCTATCCAGCGCGGGCTTTGTGCAGAAGGCCGCGCCGGAGGCAGTCGCCAAAGCGCGCCAGGATGCCGCCGACCTTGCCGCGCGCCGCGCAAAACTGGAAGCGCGCCGCGATTTGCTTCAGTCCCTGTAGCTAGGAGCACGGCATTGAAGTGCCGTGCGGTTGTGGCGAAACCCACCCGTGAGGTTAAGAAAACCCCTTCTTGAACCCACGCCCTCCGGGTCTGCCAGTGCAGCCCTCCGGGTAGCCAGTGCTTCAGGTGGGTTTTCTATGAACAGCATGGGGTTTCAACCCCGTGTGTACTTAGTTGCTGTGGAGGAGGCTGGGTATAATAACACAGCAGCTTGAGCAGAGAATGATGAGTTCACGCCAGCGGGTCAGGGCTGACAAGCGAAAGGAACCGAGTGATAGAAAAAGCGCTTCCTGTTTTCAACGACCCGCCCGGCGACGATGCCTGGGACGCTTTCAATGCGCCGGGCGAGATTAGCCGCCCGTCTGTGCGCAACCGCATGCGCGAAACGCGCCGCGCGTCGGAGGTGGCCCCGAGCATTGCCGCCCCCGCCAAAAAGAAAGATGCCGCCTGGGTACGACGCCAAGCGGGGTATGCCTTGTGGTCGGCGCAGTGGCTGATGCGGCATGGCCTGCCGCAAGGCCTGTATTATTACGACGGCGGCATTGGCGATGAGCTGCTGATGACCACGGTCTTTCATGAGATGGCGAAGCGCGGCATGCCGCGTCCGTCGTTTATGAGCCGCTATCCCAGCTTGTTCACCCACAACCCCGATCTCGGCACGCCGCTGCCGTGGGATGCGCGCCTTCTAGAATTGTACAAAGCGCTTGGGCGCAAACCCATCTATCCCTGCTACATGTATGAAAAAATCGCCGAGGCCGATGTGCATTACTGCCCGCCCTACCCGATGGTGGCGCGCATGTGCAAAATGTGCAAAATCTTCGGCTCGGTGGATATTCGCCCGTACTTTTATCTCACCGATGACGAGAAGCAGGCCGGGCAGGTCGCGCGCCGCCAGGTGGCGATTATGAGCAGCGGCATGAGCGCCCTGCACAAGCATCTGAATAAACAGTGGCTTCCCGAGCGCTACCAAGCGGTTGTCCATGCCTTCCAGGGTCAGTACGACTTTGTGCAGGTTGGTGATGCGAGCGACCCGCCGCTGGAAGGCGCGCTGGATTTGCGCGGCAAGACATCCATTCGCCAAACGGCGGCTGTTCTGAGCCAGTCGCTTTTGTTTGTCGGGCAAATCGGGTTTTTGATGCATCTGGCCCGCGCGGTAGACTGCCGGGCCGTGATTGTCTACGGCGGACGAGAGATGCCGTTTCAGTCGGGCTACACCTGCAACGAGAACTTGTACACGCCTCTGACCTGCTCCCCCTGCTGGAAGGAAAACCACTGCGACTTTGGCCGCGAGTGCTTGACACGCATTCAGCCCGAACATGTCATCGCAGCGATTGGTCGGCAAATGGAGCGCGCCGGGGAGCCTCTGGCCCTGGACTCTTATACCATCCTGCCCGAATGACGCTGTTTTGACACCCGTTTAACCGCGTTGCCTGCGCACTGCGGCGGCGTTTCTATGGCTTATGCAGCGCGTTCCAACGACGGACGGTTTTGTTCCGTCGCTGGTTGTGGCTTGGCAAGCGTGGGGAGCGCCTTAGCAAAGGGTTTAGGAGGCCCCCCCGCCCCAAGTTTGGGGAGCCAGAGCAGAGCAGGAGAAGACAACTGCCACTCGCTCTTCTCGGTATTGCTCCCCCAGCCCTCCGGGCACGCCAGTGCGTGATTGGGGGCTGAGGGGCCATCTTGCAAGTGGGGCAAACCGGGCGTCAAGGGAGGCAAACCGGGCGTCCGGCGGGTACACTAGGCGTCAGAATGCACTCACGGACTGCCGCCACCCCGTCCTTTGCCACTGTTGCCCTTGTGGCGATCCTCGGCCTGGCCTTTGCCCTGCGCGTTTGGGGGCTGGGCTGGGGGCTGCCCACGCAAACCCACTACTTCAGCTACCACCCGGATGAAAGCGTTGTGCTGGAAGCGGCGATGGGCATGAACGTCTTTGCCGGGCATTTGCTGCCGGGCTGGTACCATTACGGCTCCCTTCAGCTTTATCTAGTAAACTTTGCCAACTCGCTGGCGTTTTTGTTTGGCGGGGCAGACATTGTCACCAAAGACCTGGCGACTGACCATGCCAAGTGGGCACGGCTGTATTTGATTGGGCGGTGCCTGACGGTGGCGATGGGCGTAGGCACAGTTTGGGCCACCTATGCGCTGGGGCGGCGCTTGTGGGGACAGGCGGCGGGTTTGTGGGCGGCGGGCGTGCTGGCCGTCATCCCTCTGCACGCGCAGCAGTCGCACTGGCTGACTGTGGATGTCCCGGCGGCGTTTTGGGGAATGCTGGCACTGCTGTGGACAGCCAGGCTCCGCGACGCTTTGTCCCGCGCGGAAAGCGCAAAAAACGCATGGCGCAACGCCTTGTGGGCGGGCGTCTTCGCGGGGCTGGCGTCGGCGACCAAATACAACATGGCGCTGGCCGTGCTGCCGCTGATTTTGGCGTGCGCGGCTGAGCGGCGCGCGAAGCTGCTGCTTGTGGGGATTGTGTCGGCAGGGGCGGCCTTTCTTGCCGCGTGCCCCGGCGCGGTGCTGGAAAGCCGCACATTTCTTGCCAATGTGATGTATGAATGGGTACACGTCAGCCGTCAGCCCGGCCCAACCTTTGAAAACACAGGCAACGGGTTTGTGTACCTGGCAGCGCACACGCTGGATGCGGGACTGGGCCTGCCGCTGCTGCTTTTTGCCCTGGCGTCGCTGGTCTATGCCCTCGTGCGGCGCACGCAGGGCGACGGCCTTTTGGCGGCGTTCGCGCTGCCTTACACGCTGGTAATTGGGCTGGCCGCCGTGCGCTATGCCCGCTATGCCGTGCCGCTGCTGCCGCTGCTGGCGTTGTGGTGCGGGCGTCTGATGGCGGACTGGACAGCCGCGCGCGCCCGGCCCGGTTTCGCTGTGCGGGTGTCGGCTGTCGCCGTTGTGCTGCTTTTGACACTCGCGGACTGCATCAATTTAGTGCGTCCAATGGCGCAGGCCGACCCGCGCGACCGTGCCCTGGCGTGGCTTGAGCAGGCTCCCGCCCCGGCGACGGTGGGCTTTGCCGCCCAGCCCTGGTTTGGCTCGCCGCCCCTCAGCCCTTATTTCTCAATGCCCAAGCCGGGCGGCTGGCGCGCGTTCGCGCCGGGGGGCAATCCCGTGCGCCTGGATTTGGACGGGCGTCAGTGGAGCCTGGCCCTGCCCGCGAGCGATTGGGACACATCGGTTCTCGCCCAGAACCCGCCCCGCTATGTGGTGCTGTCGGAGTACGATTACCGGGATGCCCTGCGCCTGCGCGACCCGCGCGCGCTGCTGTTTCTGAGCCTGCTGCGGCAAAGATACACGCAGGCGGCAGTGTTTGGCGGCCCGCCCGCGCTGCTGCGCACGCGCCCTTTCCTCGGCGGCCTGCCGACACAAGGCCTGCCGCACGACATGCTTTATCCCGATCCGACAATACTCATTTACGAGCAAAGGAAGTAATTGACAATGGACAAACAGCGCGCCGAGGCGATCTTAAATGGCTTTACCGGCAAAAAGGTGCTGGTCATAGGCGACGTAATGCTGGACGAGTATGTGTGGGGGCGTGTCAGCCGCATCTCGCCGGAAGCGCCGGTCATGGTGGTGGATGCCGACCGGGAAACGTATGTGCCTGGCGGCGCGGCCAATGTGGTCAATAACCTGTGCGCGTTGGGCGGGGCGGCCTCCATTGCAGGCATCATCGGCGAGGACGGGGCGGGGGCGAAGCTGGTGGAAAAGCTGCGCGAGGAGGGCGCGAACACCGAGGGCCTTATCTCCAGCGCGACCCGGCCCACGACGCGCAAAACGCGCATTATCGCCCATTCCCAGCAGGTGGTGCGGGTAGACCACGAGCAGCGCGAAGAGGTGCAGGGCGAGGCGCGGGCCTTGATACTAGACTACCTAACGTCAGCCATCCCCGAGTGCGATGCCGTCCTGCTGTCCGACTACCAGAAGGGCCTGCTGGGCCACGACATGGTGCGCGTGATTGTAGAGCAGGCACGGGGCGCAGGCAAGATTGTGACCGGCAATCTTAAGCCGCAGGGCATCGGCGCGCATACGCCTTTGACGGTAATCACGCTGAACCTGTCGGAAGCAAGCCAGGCCTCGGGGCTGGCTTTGGAAGGAGCAAGCGAGGACACATTGCGCGAGGCAGGCCAAGTGATTTTGCGCCGCTCCGGCTCGGATCATGTGCTGATTACGCGCGGCGCGCAGGGCCTGACACTGTTCAGCGCGGACGGCAGCGAGGCGAGTGTCCCCGCGCACCCGGTAGAAGTGTACGATGTGGCGGGGGCAGGCGACACGGTTATCTCCACGCTGACTCTGACGCTGGCGGCAGGCGCGACCCCCGCAGAAGCGATTACCCTGGCAAACTGCGCGGGTGCGGTGGTGGTGCGCAAGGTCGGCGTGGCGACGGCGGGGCGGGAGGAAATCCTCGCCACTGTCGTGCAGGACGGTGATTGACACGGCGGCGCTTACGGCACACTCCCGTAAATAGAGGGGCCGTTCGCCTATGCGAAGGCGAGAAGGCAGGGGCTGCCCGGCCCCTTAGCGCAGGCGGAAGCCGTACACGATGCCGTTGCTGTTGCCTGCCACCACCACGTCTTCCGGCCCGGTTCCCGACGCGGCGGGAGCGGCATCCCATTCTCCCAGTGGCATGGCGTTGGCGTCCTGCGTGAACACAAGCGCCTGGTCGGGATGGTCGGTGGGGACTGCGTAAAAACCGCCGTCCGTATCTCCCACATACAAAGTCGGCGCGGCCTGGTTCTGCGACGGCCACAGCAGCGGGGCGGCGCGGAATGTGCTGCCTGCCGCCCCACCCGGCACGAACGGCCAGCCCGGCAAGCCCCCCGTGCCGTCTGCCGTGTGCAGCGCATAAACCGCATGATCCATGCCGGCGACATACAGCAGGCCATTGGCCGCGTCCAGCGCGGGCGAGGCCACCACCGAAACATTGAGGTCTGCTGCGCCTCCCCCTGCCCAGCGCGGATTGGGCAGGAGGCTTGCCAGGTCGAAGGCCGTGACCTGCCCGCTCATAGTCACCCCCAGCAGGCAGTTTTGCGCCGTGTCCAGGGCCAAAGACCCCGCTGAGGCTCCGCCCAAGCTCATGCGCCGAGTGGGCACGCCGTCGCGCACCCAGCTCCCCCACCCGTTCGTGCCCACCAGCCACGCCCCGCCATCTGCCTCGGAAGGGGCCGGGTTTCCTGCCAGCGCCCCCTCCTGCCAAAGCGCGCGGCGGCGCAGCAGGCCCTGTGTCGTGGTAAAGCTTGACAGATACGCGCCCCCAGCCGGCACGGTGACCAGGCTGCCGTCCGGCGACACCAAGGGCCGCGCCCGCCACGACGACAAGTGTGCCAGGCCGACAAACGCCGACCACAGCGGCTGCCCTGTCGCGGCGTCCCATGTTGTCAGGCGGCCAGCCTCGTTGCCTACAGTCACCTGTTCCCGCCCGGCCAATGTTTTGTACACGGCGGGCGCGCAGCGCACCCGCGCATTGGTCTGCCGACGCCACAGCACAGTCCCCGGCGCGCTGCCCGATTGGGGCGTGGCGGCAATCGCATACAGCGCCCCGTCATCCGACCCGACATACGCGATGCCGCTCTGCACTGTCGCTTCGCCCAGCACCGGCCCGCCGGTCTGCACCTGCCAGGCGGCAGCTAATGCCAGTGAGGCTGCCGGAGCCGCAGACACCGTGCCGGAAAACACTGCCGACTGCAACGGGTCGGCCTGCGAAACAAACCGCGCGCTGACCGTCTCGCCCTTATCTGCATCCGCCGGATACGACACCCGCACAAAGCAGCGCACGCTTTGCCCTGCACCCAAGGCGAGCGGCAGCGGCAGCTTTGTCGTTTCTTCGGGCTGAAACTTGCCGTCCCCGTTGTCGTCCTGCACCAGGGCAGCGCTCCAGCCGTCCGGGACAGCAGTGCTGACCACAAACTGGTCGCTGCCACTTCCTGTGTTCTGGATTTGCAGTGGAAACGCCGCCACGTCCACGCCCTGCGCGGCCTGCTGAAAGGCCGAGGCGGGCTGCACCGTCACGCCGCCCGCTTTGTCCACAATAAACGAGGCCGCATTAGAAGGGCTGTCTTCATCCGTGCCGTCCGGCAGGCCATACGATGCGGTCACTGCCGTAGTCACTACCAGGCTCGGCGCAGGCACGAGTTTGCCCGTGACGGGCGCAGCCACAGTCACGATTTTGCTAAATGCGGGCACAGCCGCCACGCCCTTCACTCCCTGCACGGGCGCCGCCCACAGGCCGCCGTGCGCCATCAGCAGGCCCGGCACAAGCCACAGCCCGGCCCTCGTGCCGCGCCGCGCGCTTTGCGAAAGTGTCCAAAATTGCCTGCCGAACATGGCGACGTGCTCCTTGCCCCCGTGCGGCCTTGTGTGCCGCTTTCTTTGTTATCGGAAGGTGGGAACAGAGAAACAAGCCCGCCGCCAAAAACCCACAACAATGCAGGGAAGCCGGGCTGTGTGCGGCGTTTTCCAGGGGCGGCACCGGCATTCCCAGGGTATTCCCCAGGCGTGGCAAGCGTGTCCTAACGACGGAACAAAATCGTCCGTCGTTGATATACGCTGGAAACACCGTGAAAACGCCACTGGCCCATGTTTGACACGAGGCGCGCACGGCGGTACAATAGCATGCGCGAAACAAAGCACACGCCAAAAGTAAAACAAGAAAGTGGCAAAACTACCCTAAAGAACATCTTAGGATACGCCAACAATAGGTATGTCGCGGCATCATCCGCGACGCGAAGTTGAGACAAAGGCAAACTCAGCCGAAAGGCGAGGACGCAAAGCCGCTGGGTCTAAGGGTGCCGCAAAGCATTTATGATTGCCAGGCCGCCGCATCGCTGCATGAGACATCCCGCAAGGATGTCCAAACCCAAGCAGAAATGAAGGCAGGAACTATGAGAATCACAGATAACGAATCGCTCAGGGCCGGGCAAGTGTCCCCGGTCGCCCCAGCACAAACAATCACGCCGCAGAACAAAGCGGCGGCGCAGGCTTACGGCAAAGGGGCCAGCCCTGCCGCCCAGGTCGAGTTTTCCCAGCAGGCGCGAGCCATTGCGGTCGCCGCTGTCGCGGTGGACGCCGCGCCCGATGTGCGCGAAGACCTGGTCGCCAGGCTCAAGTCTCAGGTGGATGCGGGCACATACCATGTGAGCAGCAAGGATATTGCCGAGCAGATTGTGCGCCGGTCGCAGGCGGATCGCATCCGCTAACAAAACACAGCAAAACACAAAATAACGCACGCATGTTCGCAAAAGCCTGGGGATTATTCCCCAGGCTTTTTTTGCTCGGCGGGCACTAATATAAGTTTGCAGGCAGGGATAACCGCGCCCGCTGCCGAATGACAGCGCATGAACGAGCAGAAACTTATTTCTCACGCGCATTGGGGAGGGCCAAAGCAATGACATGGACTTTGGCTGTTGTCAATCAAAAAGGCGGGGTCGGCAAAACAACAACCGCCGTGAACCTGGCCGCAAGCCTCGCCGCCGCCGGCAAGCGCACGCTGCTGGTGGACTGTGACCCCCAGGGCAATGCGAGCAGCGGGCTGGGCATTGACAAGAACGCTTTAGAGCATTGCCTGTACGATGCACTGGTGGAGGGCGTGCCGCTCGCCAAAGTGATTCATAAAGATGTGCTGGTGCCGGGCCTGGATGTCGTTCCGGCGACGCTGGAACTGGCCGGGGCCGAAATGGCGATGATCTCAGAGCTATCCCGCGAGACCATTCTCAAGAAGACGTTGCGTCCTATTCTGGCGCAGTACGCATATGTGCTGATCGACGGCCCGCCCTCTTTAGGCCTGCTGACGCTCAACATCCTAACAGCGGCGGATGCCGTGCTGATCCCTATTCAATGCGAGTATTATGCGCTGGAAGGCATCTCGCAGCTGATTGGCATTGTGGAGCGCGTGCAGGGGCAGCTCAACCCGAAGCTGGAAATTGGGCTGGTCGTGCTGACTATGCATGACGAGCGCATCAACTTATCGCGGCAGGTGGTGTCTGAGGTGCGCGAGTACTTCGGCGAGGCAGCGGCAAAGACAATTGTGCCGCGCAATGTGCGCCTGAGCGAAGCGCCGTCGTTTGGGCAGCCGATTTCGCTGTACGACCCCAAATCAAAAGGCGCGCAGGCATATGCCGAACTGGCGCAGGAGGTAATCGCACTTGGAAAAGAATAGCCCAGAAAAAGATAGTCATGAAAAGAACGCTCTGCCCAAATCTTCGCTGCTGGACCGAACCAAAAGCGCAGACAAAAACCGGCTGGGCCGTGGCCTGTCCGCTCTGCTGCCGCCAGCCCGCATTGCGACTGCCCCCCCACCCCCGGAGGCTCAGCCGGACGAGGAAGCGGCTGCTTCCAGCCCCACGGAAGCCGAAGCACCGGGCGTGGAGCGCCTGCCACTCAGGGCGATAGTGCCCAATACATTGCAGCCGCGCCAGGTGTTTGACCCGGAAGCGCTGGAAGACCTTGCCGAGTCGGTGCGGGTGCATGGCATTTTGCAGCCAATTATGGTGCGTGCCCTGGGCGGGGGCCGCTACGAACTTGTGGCAGGCGAGCGCCGCTTCCGGGCGGCAGAAAAGGCGGGCCTGACCGACATGCCCGCTGTCGTGCGCACGATGACGGACGAAGAGTCGCTCACAGTTGCGCTGATTGAGAACATCCAGCGCGAAGACCTCAACGCCATTGAAGCCGCGCGCGGATACCGTCAGCTCATGGACCAGTTCCACCTGACGCAAACAGAGCTTGCGCGCCAGATCGGTAAATCGCAGCCGACGGTTGCCAATGCGATGGGACTGCTGCGCCTGCCGGAAGAAATCCAGGCCAGCAT
>JAABUJ010006605.1_pt1 | contig 11126 bp, 16 predicted proteins | sample 5559131 | NCBI WGS metagenome assembly JAABUJ01 (sample SAMN10711875, study PRJNA513366) | rock metagenome | isolation source: Antarctica rocks | place: Antarctica: Victoria Land, Mt New Zealand nord | collected 2016-01-07 | reverse complement strand
ACCCGATCACCCCAATGATCTGATGCCAGTGGGTGGATGCCAGTGGATGAAGGCCTCCACCACAGCGATGATGGGACCGGCCAGAATCGACGCGCGGTGACGATGGGATGGGCGCGAACACCCCCCCCTAGGTGGCGGATGGACCCACCCACCCCGTTGACGCGCGGCGTTCCCCCCGTCCCGGTATAGCGAAGGTCCCGCCCCTGACGCTACGGACCGTCCCACCCTGTCGTTCCGCCTGACTGGAGCCGCGCGCCTGGCCGTGCCACAGACCGGGTTCACCCCGCTTTTCGACGGCTGTTGGTTGGATTGCACCGGGTTTTTCGGGGTAAAAAGCGGGTCTCGTGTGGTTTCCATCGAAAAAAAGGGCCTGTCGACCCGCTCCTGGACGACACGGGGCGGGTTTTTGGGCAATTTTCGGGACCGACCCAGCGCCGCGCAACGCCGGCCGCACGCACAAAACACGGTGTAAAGACGGTGTAAAAGCGGGTCGTTTTCACCATCGCCTCGCGCGCGCGCGGGAAGCGTCACCGTGCATCAGCGCACCGTCTCATCGGCCACGCTCAGGGCGCGCTCGACGCCCATGCCCGCGTCGAGCAACTCATCCAGCGTCCGCACAAACACACTGAGCCGTTCAGCGTGGCGCTGCACCAGCGCGCGCTGCTCGGCCGTCGCATCGGTTAGTTGCCGGCTGGCCGCGGCATAGCGCCGTTGCGCGACACCTTCACCATCTTCCGCCTCTTGGATGGCCCGCTCCAGGGCGGGAACCTCAGCTTCACGTCGGTGACGCAGGGGGTCCAAAATGTTGCCGGAGGCGATGAGCAGCCGGAGGGCTGCCAGCGCGTCCCGCGTCGCTGCTGTCTCGCGCTCGGCCAGGCGGAGGCCCTCTAAGCAGGCGTCCTGGTGCGCGGCCGCCGATCGGACCAACACCGTGGCGCCACTCAGGGCAATCGCGGCGCGGCGTTCGTCGCGTTCGACGACGGCCGCGCGTGCCGCGATTGCCGCGCCAGTCATGATGCTTTCGGTGGCAGCGTCCAGCCGTCGTGCCTCGCGTGCAAGATCCGCCGCCCACGCATGCCCGGCGGCATAGCCGCGGCGTGCTCCCACGACTTCCTCCTCAGCCGCAGCCGCCGTGGCCTCATAACCGGCCAGGCGCTGGACCGCATCCCGGCGACCACTGCTGTCCAGGGAGTTCAAGCCTGCCAGGCGGCTTCTCTGGTCTAGTACGTCCTGCTGGGCCGCCTGTGCAGTCTGCTGCACGGCCGCCAGTTCGGCAGCCCGTGCATCCCGGTCGCGCTCGGCGGCGGCCAGGCGCGCGTGGATGCGCGGAGCGAGTAGCGCGGCGCGTTGGCTCGTCAGCCGCTCAACCAAATGGCGAGCCGCGACCATAGCCTCGGCGTCGGCGCAACGGAGCGCCTGGGCGTGCTCGGTGAGGGCATCCGTGCGCGCGCGTTCGAGCCGCGCAACCTCGATCTCTACGTCTGCCAGGCTTGTGGCTTGCTGCGTAACGCTCACCGTCAAGCCCCCCTGTGTACAAGGTCGCGTGCCCAGGCCGGCACCTCGGCTATGGTCGTTGCCCGTGGCCATCGGTCCCAGGGCACGCCCTGCGTGGGCTGTGCGGCGGCCGGTTGTTCCGCCGGCGTGGCGGGTAGGGCGACACCTGCCCAGCGGCGCGTGGGAGGTGGTAGGAGCACCCGGTAGCGTTGTTCGATGAGGCGACTACTTCGCTCATTTAGCTGACCCTCGACGGCCAAGGCGCGGGCCTTGCCGATCATCGCGCCGGGCGTTGACCCGTCGTAGACACCGCTGACCTCGGCCAAATGGGCTCCCTCGATGGTCGCGCGCGCCGTTTCGGGCGGTCCCTTGACCGTGCCGGCCTCGTCGGTCGGCGTATAGGTCATGCCCAGCAGGTGGGGGCAACTGTCGTCCCCGAACCACTGTTGCATGTCTCGCCCGCAGAGTGAGCAGATCCACTCTCCAGCGTAAAAGCCCACGCTCAGGTCGCGGACGACCCCGGCGCGAATCTTAGCGACGTAGGCGCTCGTGTCCGCATCAGCCGCGACGGCGTAGAAGTCGGCCTCAACGCGAGCCGTGCTGCCAGGGCCCTGCGCCCCAATGAAACGGGCGGCCAGGCTGTAACCGATGGGGTCCTCAGCGTTGTTGTGGTTCCTCAGGAAGGCTACCCCAGCCGATGCCTCTATTGCATAGTTCTTGAGCGAGCTAACCCCCATAAGGGTGTCGTAGCTGTCAAGGCGGCTGCTACTGATTTCGCCGTGCCAGAGATAGGGGGGGTACTGATCGAACACGCTGGGGTCCAGGGCGCGCTCACGCGCGCGCTGCAACAGTTCCTCGTCTGAGAGTGCCGTGCCGGCTGTTCCTCCAGAGCGCACGTCGATATGTAGCGCGGCTGGGCTGAAAGTGAGCCCTGGCTGGGTAAGGGTATGCATTAGATGTCTCCGCTAACTGGCCGCGCGGATTAGTGCGACGGCCTGGTTGAGTGCGACGGCCTGGGCGTGGTGGCCACCGGTATCGGGGTGGCCGCCGGTCTTCATGTACCACCTGTAAACGAGTTCGACCAAGGGGAGGGGCGCGTCCGGGGTGAGACACAAAGTCGCATATGCTGCCTGCGAGGCTGGATCGGTCGCTGAGGGGGGAGCGTACCCAGAGGCCCGCGCGCGGGAGTCTAGCTCGTCAACCCACACTACGTCGAGCCCGACGTGCAGGGTGAGCCAATCACGTAGAGCCCCCCGCTCGCTAGTCGGCACGAACCAAGCCCGATCGGCACGGCTCCAGCGCGCGGCAAAGCGCCGGCGGAAACTGTCCTTGAACGCCAGAAACGTCGCCTCATCCTCGGACTTGAAGCGGACAAGTAACCGCGAGGGGTAGTCCCGGACCTGGACCGTCAAGGTGGAGTTGGCGCTGTACACAGGCACACCTCGTGGCTGCGTAAAGGGGCGCGTTGATGGAGGAGCGACGGCGCCCAGGAGGTGCCGTCTCTGACGCCGCCGCTCCTCAGGTGCCTGGCATGACCGACCAACAGCACCATGCCCTACTTATACGCTTTTAAGGGATCAGCAGCAAGGGCTTTATCAACAATAGAGATCTTTGCGCCGGTATCCTGCGTATTTGTAAAAGAACGTGTCACATATTCTAAGGACCGCCTATAACGGTCAGTAGACGCCATCCTGCCCACCGAACAACCCCTCTATGGTCGCCGCACCCGCGTCCAGGTCCTCGTCGACCGTGGGCACCGGCGCCTCCACCGGCCACGTGGCCGCCACGTCGCCCCGGCGGTCAGCACACGCCGCGCAGACCCACAACCAGTAGCCGTCGGCCGCTAGGGTAGACCGGAGCCGCCAGCCGCGCCCACCGCAGGTCGGGCACGGTTGCGTCGGGATCTGCTCTCCGCTCGACGGAACCGCCGGCGTGGATCGCCGGCGGCGCGGCGCGGGGGCGCGGGTGGGCGCGGGTGTCCCGGATTGCTCATCGTCTGTCACGGCGCAACGGCCGGCGCCCCCGCGCTGCTAGGACCGATGGCTCCTAGCAGCGCGGGGGCGGCGTGGTCGCATCTGAGCAGCGGCGCCGCGACGGGTTGCGCGCGGCACGCTTTGCACTCCCAGCCATGCGGGGTCAGCGTTCCGCAGCCGCCGCCGCACGGCTTGAGAGCGCCGTCCGCCGGCGCGGCTGATTTAAGGTTGACATTCAACGAGTTAGTAACGTCTAACGGGAGAGTCTCGCTAAAACTATTAAGGTTGACATTCAACCTTAAATCACCGCGCTCCGCGCGCTCCCGCTCGCGGCACTCGTCACAGCACCACTCCGCCGGCGTGATGAAGGAGCCACACCCGGCGCGGCACATGAGGCGCGCCGGTAATCCCGCATCGCCCGTCGCGGGCTGCTGGCTCTCGCGGATGATGCGTTGCGCGCTTTCAAGCGCCTGGTCGCGTTCCCTGGCCGCCGCCTCGGCCGCCTCACGCGCGGCGTCGCGCTCGTACGTGAGCGCATCGCGCTCGTAGGTCACCTTCCCCCGTTCTTCGTGCGCGCGCTCCACCTCGCGCTTGAGGACGGCCACCACCTGGGGTGTCGCACGTCCCTCGGCGACGGCGCAGGCTAACCGCTCCTTCCGACCCTCGACCGCTTTCACCTGCCGCTCGGTCGGCGCGATCTCGGTCAAGGTCGGCAGCTGCTGCCAGAACGCGTTGACGGCTGGGCCGTTGAGTCCCCACAGATAGAACCAGTCTTTGCCGCGCCCGCGCCGCGTATCCGTGGCGTCGTCTGTGGTATCCGTGGCCGCCGCGACCTTCGTGCGCTTTTCGCGCGTGAGCAGGCCGAGGTTCAAGAGCACGTCGCGGCCCTCGTCGTAGCCGCTCACCCCCAGACCGTGCGCTTTGATGTCCTGCTCGTCCGCGTAGAGGGTGCAGGGCATGGCGTCGGGGAGCGTCCGCCCCAGCGGCGCGCCAAAACGTTTGTGAAAGTGGACAAGCACTTTCTGCGCCTTGCGTGGGAGCGCGTCGTTCATGAACAGCGACTCCCACGCTTTGATCTGTGCTTTACAGTCGGCCAGTTCGGCGCGCTGCGTCGCGATCAGCTCCAGGTCCGCCGCGCTCGTCGTCGCCGCCGCCGGACCGTGCAGCGGCGGCGCGGCCGTGTCCGGCTCATCCGCCGCCGGGCAATAGCGCTCCAGTGTGAACGTGCGCCCGGCCGCGAGCAGGTCGTCGATGCCTTTCGCGTGCGTGTGGTCCCAGGTCGCCAGGCGCACCGCGTAGCCAAGCGAGACAGCGTCCGTGGCGATCGCCGTTCGGGCACGCTCAACAGTGGCGACGGTGCGCCCTTCGTTCTTCTCAGGGTCGTCCTGGTCCAACATCAAGACGACGACGTTGCCGGCGAAGCGCTCGATGACGCCCACGGCCGCGCGCCAGGAACCAACGCCGGGGATGGAGACGACGGGGTAGCCCAGCGCATCGGCCGCGTAGTCCGCCTTCTTGACGCCCTCCGTGACGCCGATCACGCCGTCGACCGTGACGCCTCCGGCCGGGAGGGCGACGTGGGCCGGCGCTCCGGGGCTGGGCGCGTCCTGATCGCCGTCGGTGCGGCTGGAGAGCTTGACGTAGCGGCTTTGCTTGGGCTGCACGACCTCGCGGCGTAGGTCGATAGCATGAATCTGTCGGTCGAGGTCGCGCGTCGGGAGCATCATCATGTCGCCGCCTCGGATCGTGATATGCCCGTTGTGCGCGCGGAAGCCGGGAACCCCGAGCAGCTCCTCACGGGTGTACGTGCCGAGCAGAGCGACCACGATGCGCGCCTGGTCAGCCGGATCGCTGGGGAGCCAACCGTAGCGATGCGCCTGGGCGTTGGTGAGTTGGTGCGCGGCGAGCTGGTCCTGTGACAGGGGGCAGATGCGGAGCAGGTCCGCGTAGACGGCGCTCCTCCGGTCGAGGTCGGCCGGCGCGATTGGTCGCGTTGAGGGAGCCGGTATGCGTCGGGGCGCGGGTCGGTCGCCGGTGGCGTTCGTCGCACGCCACCAGTAGCCACCATTGAAGGAATCCGTCCAGTTACCCGGCTGGCCTTCCCGGTGGCACAAAACGTCGCCGTTGTCGAAGTAGATGCACGGCGCGTCGTGATCGCAGTGGGGGCAGCGGTTGCGTGTCGTGAAGCGGTGGAGCGTGGGGCGGCCACCGCACGGGGCGCCGGTGTTGTCGCGAGGCTGGGCGCTCATTGTGCGCCTCCCGCGTGCTGATCGGCGGGGCGGTCGCTACAAGGACGTGTGACGATGGTACACTGAAGACAGAATGTGCGGCAAGGGCCGCTGTGTATACCAGTACGATACTGGTACACCCATGGTATACTGGTCATGGGAAGTTTCCTCCGGGGCGCTTGGTGGGTAGATTTGGCGTCAACCACCAGGCGCTTCGTGCTATCTTGCGCCGGTTTATGCCGGCTGTTTTACCTTACTGTGCCGGGGTGTGCGTAGCCCTTCCGGTTGCCAGCCTGGCGACTCCTCTTGAAGCCGATCTGCTAACCACAGGCGCGCAAGGGCGCCGACCCCCACGTTGCCGTTTTTCTGAGCCACTTCACGCAGCTGCTCGGCCATAGTGTCCGGCAGTGTCACCTCGATGCGGATGCGGTTCTTCGTGTTGTCTCCAGGCATGGGGTTCTCCTTCGGTGTCTGGTCGTGTCCCGGTAGGGTCAATTGTAACACTTTATGCCTGGGATGCGGTGGCATTTGTACACCCTATTTACGCGGAGCTCACCACTCTCCCACCGTCGCCATCAACCGCGTGTTCGACCACTTCGCGTAGACCCTTGCTGTCTCGATCGTGCTATGGCCCAGGTGGTGGGCCACTTCCTCCAAGCTGTTGGTTTCCTGCATGACGCGGGTGCCGCTGCTGTGACGCAACGAATGGATACCCCGTGGTTCTACGCCGGCGGCCACACACACAAGGCGCAGCCGGCGCCGCATGCCAAAGGCGGACCGCACGGGGAGCACGACCGCGCGCGCCTGGCCGATCTCGCGGCGCCGTGACTCCGCGCGCCAGGCGTCGAGCGCCGTCGCGAGCGTCCGGCTGATCGTCACGGTGCGCGGCTTGTCGCCCTTGCCATGGCGCACCAGCAGTTCGCGCCGTCCGAGGTCCACGTCGCTCCAGGTGAGCGCCAGCATTTCGGAGACACGCAAGCCCGCGTGCGCGCCGAGCAGCACCAGCACGCGATCATCACCGGCGGTGGCCGCGTCGAGCAGCCGGCACAGGTCCGTGTCGCTGTACGGCTTGCGCTTCTCCCAGCGGGGCACGCGGTCCGTGCCCGCGTGGGCGTCGCGCAGCGGGTCGGCCTCCGTCGCGCCTGCCCACCGTAGAGCCGCGTACAGCGTGCGCGCCGCCGCGAGCCGCACGGTGATCGTGGCGGGTTTCAGGCCCTCTTCCTCCATCTGTCGGAGCCAGAGCGCGCCCGCGTCGCGCCGGGGCCGCAGCAGGTTCTCCTGCGCCCAGGCCGTGAGCAGGACGCAGACGCCCCGCCGATAGGCCGTGCGCGTGTGGGCGCTGACCCGTGCGCCCGCTTTGCCGTGGAGCGTGAGCCACCCGTCCGCGAGCCCGCAGAGCGTGTCCACGTCGTGCGATGCGGCCGCCGCCGTCGCGCGCCGGCGCCGCTCGTCGTCGGGGAGCGTCGCCCAAGCGCTCGCGCGTTGGAGCGCCGATCCCGCCACGTAGGGAACGATCGTTGTCTCGGTCATCACTGCTGTCCTTAAAGAGGTTAGTCATCCGTCTACGATGGGGCGTCTAAGGGCCGATACACGCGCTAGGGCGCAGGTACGTTGCAACGCTACCGCTCTGGCCCTTCCTGCCTCATTTTGAGGGTCTGTTGCCCCCTGACTCTATGATCTTATAAGACCCATTATAGTATCATGGCCCTGTCCGCGTCGCTCACCGCAGGGACCGTAGCGCCCGCGCCCACAGGCCGGGATGGCGGCGCACCGGGGCGGGTGGTCGTGACCCTGGCGGCCCTGATGAGGCGGCGGGCGCGGACCCCCCATGACCGGGCGTGCCGCCCTGGACCCTGCGGCCTTGATAGGGATGAACGGTGAACGGGCTAGCCAACGCGGCGCGGGCCTACGAATGCGTCGTGCCGTCCGGCATGGTTGCGCCTTTCAATACGATGGCCTGCTCTTCTAACTGCTCGGGCGTCGTGCCCTGCGCATACCGCAAGTTAGTCCCACGCAGGCCAACCGACTCCAGGTTGGCCTGCGTCAGGTCAGCCAACGTCAGGTTGGCCCCCGTCAGGTAAGCGCCCCCCAGGTTGGCCTTCGTCAGGTTGGCCCCCGTCAGGTTGGCCTTTATCAGGTCAGCCAACGTCAGGTTGGCCCCCGTCAGGTTAGCGCCCTCCAGGTTGGCCTCCGTCAGGTTGGCCTGCCGAAAGTCAGCAGCCGTCAGGTCGGCCCCCCGCAGGCCCACAATTGGTGTGTCGGTATCGATCAACGCTGACTCACGGAGGAAGCGCACGACAGCCCCTTTGCGCTCTCCATCCAGCCGACGCAACACGGTGAGTGTCTGCGCCCGGGCGACGGCCCGGACCCCATCTTTTTCAGCAGACTCCCTAATACTACAACGTTACTTGTCTCCTGAGGCCGTGCTAACGACCTGAAAGCAGGCGTACAATCGCTCAGTTTATCGGGGAGATGGCCCCTTTGTCTGACGGTCGCTATGGGTGATTCTAGCGAAGTAACGTTGTAGTACTAAGTCCCTTATCGAGGAGCAACATTGTCATCGTGGCTAGGTACGTGTCGAGCGCGACGTCCTGCTGGCGATCGTCCGCGATCTTCTGGTCGCGACGCTTCTCCGCCACGTTGAACAAGAGCGCCGCTCCCGCAAGCACCACCGGGACAACCAAGAGCTGTGCCCAGTCCCACAGCGTCTTTGCCGGATAGTAGTCGAATAACGCTTTAGGGCTCTTGACCGGGCTCCGGCTCGCGCCTAGGCCGGTCCACTCGGTACGGTACGCCCATGGCAGCACGATCCGCCAAAGGAGGATGCTACCAAGGAGAATAGCCGCAAGACCGCCGAGGATCAGCCATGTGCGGCGTGACAGGCGAAGGCGGGACAGGTCCGGCAGCGTCGACCGGCGCTTCATGGGCGCTGCTCCTCGACCCATGCGGCGATGCGCCCTATCAGAGAACGCGCGCGGCGCCGCGCCGGCGGCGGTTGGTTAAGGGGAGAGGACGCTGGGGATGGTGGGGACACAGGGGACGCTGGGGACACGTCCCTTGTGCCTGGCGTCCCCAGCGCGGCGCGTAGCTCCGCGATCTCCTCGCGCAGCGCGCGTGTCTCGGCCTCCAGGGGCGCGATGGCCTGGGCGACGATGCGCCCCAGTTCGGCGGCACGGACGCCAAGGACCGGGGGCGTATGGCCGACGACCGCGACACGCGCGCCGACGTCGGTGGCCCTTTCTGTGAGAATTGCCCTTCTCATAAGTTATCCCATCCCGCGCGCGGCGCGTCGTGTCGTAATAGCTGTCCTGTCTCCTGTGCACGGGCATGCTGCATGATGTCCGCGACATGTGCCTCGACGGCTGCCTGCATCTCCATGAGCGCACCAACGCGGAGCGGAACGAACCCACGGCCCACGTACCCGCGCCACACGTCGGCGCCGGGTGTCACGGCGACGTAGCCCGCGTAGAGGTCCGCGCCGTCGGCGGTCGTCACGCGCGCCTCGTGCAGGTAGGGCGAGCGCTCAATCCAGTGGATCAGAGTTGGCCTCCCTGCTCCGGCGCTTCGTGCGCGACGGCTCTCTCCGTCGCTTGCCGGATGTAGTACGAGATCGTCTGCCCTTTGCGCGCGGCGATCTCCTCCACCTGCGCGATGAGCTCGGGTGCAAACATCACCGTGATGCGTCGGTCCAACCCCCGTGCGGGCCGTCCCGCTGGGAGTCCGCTTGGCTTGCGTGGCATAGGTGTCCCTCCTACGCCCGATGGTACCAGAAACGTGTCCAATTCATCCCCCTCTATTCTAAACGTACATAATTTATTATACACTATTAGTAATTATTATGCTATAATAGAAGGGTGAGGAGCGGAGAGCTTCCACAAAAAAAGAGGCCGGCAGTGCGGTCACACTGCCGGCCATAGGCACGATCGAGGAGGCCAGTCCATGCAGACCGTACCCAGCATCAATTCTAACGCGACGAGCGCGCCCAAGGCCACCAGTTACACGCCCCGCGTCAGGCTTACGGCTCACCGGGGATGGTATAGGGTCCAGTCCGGCACGAACCCGAGTGTCTGGTACGACACGAGCGCTAACACCTGCACCTGTCCCGCGCGCAAGCCCTGCAAGCATCAGCGCTTCGTCCGCGCGCTGAACGTGGCCTTCTTCGTCAGGAAGGAGGCCGCCCCGCTGGCGACCGTGCCGACCGTCCAGTGCGACGACCTCGTGCGGGTGCCGGTGTACGCCCAGCCCGTGCGCGTGATCGACGCTTCCGACCCCGACGTGATCGTTGTGCAGGACGGCGCCTTCACCGCGTGCGTCGCGCGCGCCAGCGTCACGGAGATTGTCACGCCGGCGGCCTCAGGCATCACGCAACCTGTGCGCAACGTCGCGGGCCAGGTCGTCAGCCTCGACGACCAGCTCGCCGCCGCCGAGCACCGCCTGGCCGCCGTGTACCGGGCTCTGGTGGACGCGGACGAGCAGAGCGATGAGCGTGCCGTCTTGTTGCGCCAGGTTGATGGCTTGGAGCGCCTGGTCGCGGCCCTAAGCTCCAGCGCTATCAGGGCGGCGTAGATGAACGGGGATAACGATGATACGCGGGCCATGATCCAGAGCGACCACTATGACCCGCGCCAGGATGACCCAACCGACACAACACCCGATGAGGATGAGGAGGCCGCGTTGCAGCGGGAGATGATGGAGGAAGCCGGTCAGCGTAGACCTGATGGCATCGACTGGATGCGTGACGGCGATCAGCGGCACTACCACGACGATTAGGTAGATAAAAAGGCCGGCGCGGTCAACGGTTGAGGGAGGCCGCGCCGGTCCACGAACCCGATATGGAGACTGCAATGAACAGCTTTATCGAGCCCGTTACAACCATCGTACCACCGACGCGTGCGACCCTGTGGGTTGATGGGCCTGGTAGCGGGGATCGCCCGCTCTACCAGCACGTCGGAGGCGGCCGTTTCCTGCCCGCTAACCCCGCCGCTGATGCGGAGTGCGCGGCTTGGAACGCCTATGCTGATGCGGTGAACGCCCGGACCGCCAACAGGAGGATCGCGCAATGACAATACCGCAGCAGCCCGTGCCGCCGCACGACGGATGGGCACTATCAGCCGGCGTCAACGGTCGCGCTACACTCAGCTACGGCGGCCAGCCCGTCGCGACGGGCGCCTATCGCACTGTGGCCGAGCAGGCTAGTCTTCACGCGCTGCTCGGCCGGCTCAGGCTCAAGAGAGGATACTAACAATGAACACGCCGGAAGAAAACCTCGACTCATTAAGCTGTGGGATGGTTGAAGCCTTGCTTCATCTAGGCCCTAAGGTAGCGAAGGCCGAAATTTCGGCAAAGTACCACCACGTCAGGCGACGAGATCCAACTGTAAGCGTTGCTGCATATCTAATAGGAACGTCCCATACGGATTGATATGCTGCCA
>JAABUJ010006604.1_pt1 | contig 11126 bp, 12 predicted proteins | sample 5559131 | NCBI WGS metagenome assembly JAABUJ01 (sample SAMN10711875, study PRJNA513366) | rock metagenome | isolation source: Antarctica rocks | place: Antarctica: Victoria Land, Mt New Zealand nord | collected 2016-01-07 | reverse complement strand
CTTCAACACACCAACGATCTGCTCCACAGAAAAACGCTTCTTCTTCATCCAAAACCTCCACATTCTCAGGTCAGTTTCGGTCGAAGACTAACATTTCATCTGGCTCAGGAATAACGAGGCCGATCAGTGGGTTATGCAAGTAGCGAACAGGCCGGAGAACAAACCTTTCCTGGATGCAAGTTCGGCGTACCGAACAAAGGCTTATCGTTACGCCAAGAGCAAAGGTGGAGCGCGAGCATGATGCATCTTGGCCTGGGTGAGCTGAAGCATTGGAAAAGGGAAGAGTACGCGGCCGGCTATCGTGCCCGCTTCTCCGATATCCCTAACTACGAAACGGCGCATCCCTGCTGGCGCTGCGGATGGGAAGACGCCGATACCGAATCTCTGGAGTCGAATCGGCACAGAAGGGTTGTCGCTGAAGGCAGGGAAGATCACTTTGAGGACACCCGGGGCAATCTTTTCGACTCAGGGAAAGCAGCAAGAGCCAACGGTATTTCGTTTGATGAAGACCGGAAGGAGCCTTGGAAAGAGGGCTGGGTCGCAATCGATATCGAGCTCGGAATGCTCTACGGAGTGAGAACAGGATTGAAGAAGCGAGCCCAGCGGGTGATGCACTGTCCCTGCAGCCAGGGAGAAAGGATTCCGTTGTTCGCTTCCGCGAGAACGGTCCCGTGACCGACCTCATCCAACGAGTAGTGCAGAATCGGGCAACCACCAAGAAAAGCTTCCCAAGCTACGACTTCCGTTTGAACACCAACCTGCCCTTTTCGGAATGGACTCAGGTGATTCCGAACGCCCGGCTCTGCAAAGCGCTGCTCGATCGAATCACCGACCGAGCACACATCATCGAAACCGGGACGGACAGCTATCGCTTCCGACGGACCATGGAGAAAGGCAGGAGCAAAACCGCAGGGTAAAGGATCGCACTCGATGGAGCCGGGGCTTCCGCTACGCTCCAGCCCCGGCCCCATTGAATCTCCATAACCACGAGCCAGGCCCACTAAGCTTCCATAGGTGGGCCAGAGTTAACTTCCGAAGGTGGGCCAAGGTTAGTTGCCAAACGCAGCTCCGTAGCCTCCTCCTTTACCGCACACTCCACCATCAGCTCCTCACGAGCTTAGGTTCTCGATTCGCTTGCGTGCTGCCGCTTGTTGTGGCGCGGCTGCGCTCGTGCCTCTCAATGCGCGTGGAGTGCCAATGTTCATCCTGTCGAGACTGTCTGTCATCCTCGTGTCTTTTCCGCTGCTCGCAACTCCACAGGTGCGCAGGAACCCGGTTTGCTCCGACGGTCATGAAAGCACTGTGTCCGGCACTGTGCGCGATACCACGCTGGCGCTGATCCGGGTGCAGTTGTGACCTTGGATGCCCGCCGTCGTCGTGGGACCGCGGATTGAGCGCACTAAGGCAAATCCTTTGGAGCGGGTCGGGCGTATGCCGTCTACTTCGGGAAGACCTGAGACACGACTCGGAAGCTGGCGCTCCCAAGTCTAGTACTGGACCACGTTAGCTGACATGTACGATGGGTCTTCGTTCCGGGTCGGGGACAGCCCTGCGCAGTACCTCGTGTGTGACAGGGGCAGCATCTCCCTCTCCCAGGAAGATGAAGCGAAACACGTTCGCGACAGGATTTCCTTCCTTCCACTTGAAATATGCGTGAGGAACTCGTCCCGTCTGCTTCTCGACATAGATTAAGAAAGCCGCTATCGAATTTGCGACGGCTGGACTCTTGGCGTGCAGCACTTTGTGGTTACCAAGGTTCCGAACCTCCATGCAAAGACACTGATCGAAGTCGGAAGCGTCTGTCCGCTCCACTTCGAGGAAGTAGATGGTCTCGTTCGGTGCCAGGCCAAATCTGGATCGTACAAGGCCGTCAATCCTGTCCAGGTCTTCCGCTGATTCCTTCTGTGGTCGGCGCGCGACAAGGCGCATCACCCGACCTTTCTCGCTGGCGAGCATGTCCGCAGCTTGGTCAGAAAGCTCGATGTCAGTAATGCGCAGCTCTGTTGAGCGCATTGCCCTTGAGACCAGGGAGACGGAGATGATTGCAATAATGAAGAAACTGGAGATCTTCAGCCCTTCCGGTCGCTCCCAGATATTCAGCGCTGTTGTGTACACAAATATAAGCGTCACAAGCAGGTAAGCCCAGCGCATCCGGCTCTTCCACAACGAGATGGTCACAGCAGTAGCGGCCGAGGTAATCAGCACCAGAACGCCCGTTGCATAAGCGCCCCCCTGGGCGTCAACGTTTGCATGGAAGGCAACGGTAACGATGAAGGCGACCGCCATGAAGACCAATACAAGAGGCCGGGAGGCCAACGCCCACTCCGGTGCCATCCCAAGCCTCGGAAGGTATCGCGGAATCAGATTGAGCAAGCCCGCCATGGCGGATGCTCCAGCAAAGGCCAGGATCAGAATGGTGCTCAAGTCATAGAGGGAGCCGAACCCGTTGCCGAAGTACTGATGGGCCAGGTAGGCCATTGCGCGACCATTTGCTGACCCGCCCTCCGCGAAGGCGGTTGGCGGAATCAGCAATGTTGTCACCAGACTCGTCGCCATGAGGAAGATGCTCATGATGATGGCTGCGGTGTTGAGCAGTTTGCGGGTGTTCCGGATGCGGTCTTTCAGTTCTGTCCCGGAGATCAACGGCATGACCGCGACACCTGTCTCGAAACCTGATAGCCCTAGTGCCAGCTTGGGGAAGAGCAGGAGCGACACGCCGAGCATTGCGACCCAATTGGAATGCTGAGCAAACAAAGCGTCCCGCCAATGGGGAAGGAGTTCGGGATGATGCATCACGACGGCCAGCGCCTTGGCCGTTACGACCGCGTTCAAAGCAAGGTAAAGAGCCACGAGGACGACAGCGATCCCGATCGCCTCCTTGAACCCTTTAAGAAAGATGGCGCTCAAGGCGCAGAGCAGCAGCAACGTCACGAGCATCTGCGAACTGAGCCAATGCGGCGCATACGGGTTGTGAATGAAATGGGCCGCCGCATCGGCGGCCGAAAGCGTCATGGTGATGATGAAATCGGTTGACGCGAAACCGAGCAGTACGAGCACAAAGACCTTGCCGCCCCACTCTGGAAATAGCCGCTCCAGCATAGCGATGCTTCCTTGTCCGTTCGGGCTGGCTCCTGCCACGCGGCGGTACAAGGGAAGAGCGGCGAAAAGGGTGACCAGAATCAAGACCAGGGTGGCTATTGGCGAGAGAACACCCGCGGCGAGGAAGGCGATACCCGGCTGATACCCCAGAGTGGAGAAGTAATCCACTCCCGTAAGACACATGACCCGCCACCAGGCGTGCACTGGTTCCGGCTCGCTATGCACACCCTTGGGCAGCCGAATATCCGCAAGGAGCCAATCCGTGAAGCCGTATTTCGTCATGTGTTGGTCACTCGTGGCGCCAGCCGATGATGTAACCGTCGGAGAACGGTTTTGAAGGCAGTCGCGTGCGCTTTCCTAGGGTGTATCGACATATTGTCCAAGCCATCGTGACATGCATGCGATGGCGACTGTGGCGTGGAAGTTCTGTTTGAGTTTATCGAAGCGTGTGCTGAATCGACGGAACTGTTTGAGGTGGGCGAAGGTTTGTGCATGGGGTGTTATGGGTATTGCGATCGGGGATGCGCTGGCAGGACATGCCGGAGCGCTACGGCAAGTACAAATCCACGCACAAGCGTTTCACTCGCTGGGCCTCGACAGGGGTTTGGGACAAGGTGTTTGCCGATCTGCTGAAGGACCGCGAGAACCGCTATGTGATGATCAATTCAACGGTAGTACGGGCTCACTAGCAGGCCGCGAGCGCCAGAAAAAAGGGGTTCAGGAAACCGCTCTGGGGCGGAGTCGAGGAGGTCTGACAACCAAGATTCACCTGCTCGCCGACGCTCTGGGCCTGCCCTTGGGCTTCGTTCTGACCGGCGGCCAGACCCACGACTGCACCCAGGCCATTCCGCTGCTCGGCGATCTCCGCACTGAAGCCGTCATCGCCGACAAGGGCTATGACACCGACCCCATCCTCGATCATCTTGCGCAACAGGGCATCGAGGCGGTTATCCCGCCGCGCAGCCTGCGCAAGGTGCAGCGCAGCGTCTCGTCACTTCGCGATGAACCCCGAGCTCCAAAGCCAGCAGTGGAAGGGGCCAGGCAATCGGATGACGTCAGGGTTGTGCATGGCCAGCACACGGATCGCAAGAAAGAGGGCAAGGCTGACCGCGCCAATACAAGGTCGGTGCGCCGGTCGGCCGCTAAGCTTCCACTTCTTTAGACTCCCAACACGAGCGCCCCTTCTGACAGATGGAGCGGTGAACGTAGTGTTCATCCGGGCCCGCTTTCGCCATGGTCTTTAGACACCAATAGGTGGTTGTAGCTCCCATAATTTCGACCAGCTCCTCGTGAAAATCACCGAAGGCACCGTAAGACGACTTGCTGCGTAAGGAACTGCAACGAGTGTGTAGAAGGGGATCGGACATTGGTAACTCCTTTGATTAGCCGATGGCGCTCGGGTCACGCTGCATCTGGCCGGCAGCGAGCAGCACAGTGCGATAAATCGCGGTCTGGAAAAGCTGTGTCTTATATCCGTTCTGCGATAGCGGGGTTGCTCCCTGCATTGCCATTTTGGCGGTCGCGCGGGCGAGAGACTCGTTGATCGTCTTGCCCGCGAGCATAGCCTCTGCTGCAGTAGCGCGAATGGGGGTTGGCGCAGCAACACCCATAACGATGGCAGCTTTTGTGCAAAGCTTGCCATCCATCACAAGGACAACACCTGCGTCGGCAATCGGCCAGTCAAAACTCTCTTTTTCGCCATACTTCTGATATGCCGACCGTGTCCCTGGGGCGGGCGTGGGAACAAAGAGACCTGTGATCAGTTCACCGGGTTGAACAACCGTCTCATTCAGCAGACTCTTTTCGGGAGGAACATAAAACTCAGCCATCTCGACGGTGCGTTTACCCCGTTTCGAAGTAAGTTCGATCTGCGCATTCATCCCCAGCAGAGGCACTGCGGTAGAGGAGGGATGCACCATCGCGCAAGTGCCGTTGTTCATTACCGCGTGGTACTGGTTTTCGCCATCGTGTGCATGACACTCATTGCTGCTGCCACCCTTTTTCTTGCAATCAAAGTCGCTGGAGCGGAAGTACCAGCATCGCGGACGCTGCATGATATTGCCGCCCACCGTAGCCATGTTGCGAACCTGCGGCGTAGCGGCGTGTCCCGCAGCGTCTGCCAAGGCCGTATACCTGCGCTGAATCTCCGGGTGTGCCGCAATTTCACTTAGAGTCGTCAGTGGCCCGAGGTGCAGTCCGTCCTTCGCAACCGCAATTCCGTGCAGACTCTGAATGTTGCGAATATTGACGAGCTTCGAAGGCGCAACGATATCGTCCTTCATTAGGTCCAGAAGATCGATGCCGCCCGCCTTGATCGACGCACCGGCGCCCAACTGGCCGAGCGCATCGTCGACGGTGCGACAATCCACAAACGCGAAGTTGTTCATGCTTGCTCCTCTCGTACGTTTCCGGGCACTTTGCCGAGTGCTTCCAGAACCCGTGCCGGAGTCATTGGAATTGTGCGCATCCGCACGCCGGTCGCGTTATAAAATGCGTTCCCAATGGCGGCGGCCAAAGTAATAATGCCTGCGGACTCCCCAATGCCGGCCGCGTCGGTTGAACTTTGCGCCAGGTAATTCTCGACCAGCTGAATCTCTATCTCAGGCACTTCGCGCGAACCAAGAATCTTGTAGTTCTCCAGGTTGGCATTCAGCATGAACCCTGAGTTGCGATCCATGATGCGCTGTTCAAACAATGCATAGGAGATGCCCTGCAAAATCCCGCCGTTGATCTGGCTAATGACCCCGGTGGGATTGATGGGCCGGCCGCAGTCGTGTGCTCCAAAGACCTTCTCGATGTGAATGCGGCCAGTTTCCGTATCCACGGCAAGCTCAACATAATCTACGCCGCCATACATGATCCTCTCTTTTGAATACTCGGGAACACGCGTGGACCGCACGGAGATTTCGTCGACCGGAAGTCTCGCCGCCAGCTGCTTAAGCGAGTAGGACTTCGAGGGGTCGCTCCTGGAAACGAAACGAGAGTTTTGAACAGTAAGATCCTCCGCAGTCGTGCCCAAGGCGGGGGCTACAGCAGCCAGGAGTTTCTGCTTGGCCTGCCATGAAGCATTGCGGACCGCAGGTGTTATCGAACCCGCGGTAACAGACCCGCCGGAGTCCGGACCGATTGGAAAACGAGTGTCGCCGATGCGAATGACAACCTGTTCGGGCGGTATACCAAACTCTTCGGCCACCACAATAGCCAGCAGAGTTTTCGTTCCCGTGCCCAGATCCTGCACGGCGGACATCAGCTCTACGGTACCGTCCCTGGAGAGGCGCACCTCACAGGAAGAGTTCATGTTCACAAAGCGATACCAGACAGACTGCGCGATGCCCATGCCACGCTTGACCGGGCCGGCGTCAGCGCCTGCAGGACGTCGATTTCGCCAGTTGGTCTTCTCCAAGATGACCTGACGCTCAGCCCTTCGAGCGGGACTGGTGTCAATCTTTTCGCGGAGCGTAAGCGGATCCATGTTGAGCTTCACCGCAAGATCGTCGATTGTCTGCTCCAGCGCGAAGCAGCCCTGCGGGTGCCCGGGAGCGCGAAAAGCAGCGCCCGGACCTGCGTTAATGAAGACGTCATACTCTTCCGTCAGCAGGTTTGGCGACGTGTACATGTTCGTGGCGGGTCCGGCCGTTCCTGCTCCCGTTCCCACGCCCGCGGTACCGTAGCTTACCAGGTGAACGGCGGTCAGCGTACCATCCCGCCTGGCGCCGATCTTCAGCATCTGGTGCGAATCGGGCCGGTTACTGACAATGTGTTCCTGGCGGCGGTCCAGCATTAGCTTGACCGGAGCATTCGCCTTGCGCGATAGATACGCTGCGACCACACCTTCGTTTCCGGCGCCAAACTTGGCGCCAAAGCCGCCACCCATGTATTCCGTAATGACTCGCACCTTGGCCTTGGGCAGCTTGAAAACATCGGCAAAGTCGTTGCGAACGCTGGACGTACCCTGGGTTGAAGCGTAGACAGTCACTTCTTCAGGCTTCCAGTCAACCACGAATCCATGCGTCTCCAGGGCTGAGTGCGTCTGCACCTGCGTAAAATACTCGCCTTCAACAACAGCATCTGCCTCGGCAAAACCCTTTTCAACATCGCCAACAACTTTGCGTTGTGGCCCATGAACGTTCCCAATCTGCGGGACGCCCTTCGGTCCGCCCCCGCCGCCCGCACTCCCCGCCGCATCCGCTGGGGCCAGGGAAGACAACCGGAGCATCCGCAGCTCGTGCGTCGGCGCGATCAACCACGAAGCTCATCGGATCGTACTTCACAATCACGAGTTTTGCCGCATCATCTGCGATCTGCTGCGATGTAGCCGCAACTGCGGCCACAGGCTGCCCGGCATAGCGCACGATCGGGTACCGTGACGGCGTTTCGATGTTCGGATCTCGCAACTCCGCCAACCCATAGACATGCTCGATAACATGGACAGCCCGAACTCCGGGAACTTTCTCAGCCGCGGAGGTGTCAATCGAAACAATCCGCCCATGCGGAACGGAAGCATCTACCATGCGCGCATAGAGCATGCCCGGAAGATGGACGTCCGCGGTGTAGCGGCCTTTGCCCGTCGCCTTCGCCGGCCCGTCGTAGCGCACTGTGGGCTTGCCGATGTAGGTCAGCTGCGCATTCGGGGGGAGCGGAGGTGGTTCGTCGAGCGCGACCTGACGCTCCTTCTTTTGCAGACCATCCTGCGGAATACCAAAGAAGAAACTGTCGGTTCGTGTTGGTTCCACATGCGCAGCCGCGGTCGAAGGCTTTTGCTCATCTTTTTTGACGCCTTCGCTCTTGGGTTTGGCCACCGCTTCCCCGGACGGTTTCTTTGCCGCGCCGCTGGACTCAGTTTGCTGCGAGAGAGCTTCCGTAAAAGTCGCTTCAGGCGCCATCTATGCCTCCCGTCCTGTGTTGAGTGTCACCAGACGCGCAAGCTTCCGGTCGTTTGCGACTTCCAGAGTCGCCGCAAAAACCTTTGGGTAGGTGCCGCAGCGGCAAAGATTGCCGCTGGTAGCGTGCTTCACGTCATCGAGATTCGGATTTGGGTTGCGCTTCAACAGAGCCGCGCAACTCATCACCATGCCGGGCGTGCAAAAACCACCAGCTCGGCTCCTGGAAAGAATCAAGAGCTATACCCCACAGGAAAATGCTCTAGCGCGATTCGCAGGTCTTCAGACCTCACCAAACGTGGCGTTCGCGGAATCATCGCAGAGGCGGTTTTTGAGCACTCTGTTCTACCCACGCTAGCCGGTTCTGGCTGGGAACCGAAAGTCATTCTTGGCGATCTGTCCTATGACGCCCACGTTCAGAACGGCGAAGCGTCAGCCCGAATGAGAGCGCCGGTGCAAAACTAGGCCACGGAGCGCCGCGTGAGCGGTGCTCTGCGGCGGCGTAAAAGTAGTCCACCGCCGGATATTGGTTTCGTGAGCATTTGCCTTGGTGGCAGGGTTCATGGAACACCGGAGGGATGTTCCAGGTGGAGATATACGGTCGTGTGCGGCGAGCGGTGCGGGTCGAGGGCAGGAGTCAGCGTGCGGTGGCCAGGGAGTTTGGGCTGTCTCGAGAGACGGTTCGGAAGATGCTGGAGTACGCGGTGCCGCCAGGCTACCGGCGGCAGCAGCCGATCAAGCGTCCCAAGCTGGGGCCCTGGCTGGGCGTGATCGACGCCATTCTGGAAGATGACAAGCAGAGGCCGGCCAAGCAGCGGCATACGGCCAAGCGGATCTTCGATCGGCTCAGAGAAGAGCATCAGTTCACGGGCGGCTACACGATCGTGAAGGACTACGTGCGCGGCGAACAACTGCGCAGTCGTGAGATGTTTGTTCCGCTGACGCATGCTCCGGGAGAGGCGCAGGCGGACTTCGGCGAAGCGCTGGTGGTGATCGCCGGCGTCGAGCAGAAGGCGCACTACCTGGCCATGGATCTGCCGCATTCGGACGACTGCTTCGTGATGGCGTTTCCGGCCGAGACCACGGAGGCGTTCCTCGAAGGCCATGTGCAGGCGTTCGCCTACTTCGGTGGCGTGCCCACGCGGATACTGTACGACAACACGAAGATCGCGGTGGCGCGGATCCTGGGCGGCGAAGAGCGGCAGCGGACACGAGCCTTCTCCGAGTTGCAGAGTTACTACTTGTTCGCCGACAAGTTCGGCCGCCCGGCCAGGGGCAACGACAAGGGCAAGGTGGAGGGGATCGTCGGCTACTCGCGGCGCAACTTCATGGTCCCGATTCCACACGCCAGCAGTTGGGAAGAGTTGAACGCACATCTGGCAGAACGGTGCCGGATGCGGCGGGAGCGGCGGCTGCGCGGACATAAGGAGACTATCGGCGAACGCTTCGAGCGCGATCGTGCAGCGATGATGCCGCTGCCGGCGGCGCCCTATGAAGCCTGCGAGAAGATATCCGCCAGAGTCAGTTCGTTGTCACTGGTCCGCTATCGCTCCAACGACTACTCCGTGCCCACGGAGTACGGGCATCGCCAGGTATGGGTGAAGGGCTATGTGCATGAAGTGGTCATCGCCTGCGCCAGCCAGATCATCGCGAAGCATGCGCGAAGTTATGAACGCGAGGCGGTAGTCTTCGATCCGCTGCACTACCTCGCCTTGCTCGAACAGAAGACGCGGGCACTGGATCAGGCTGCCCCGCTTGCAGGATGGCAGCTGCCGGAGTGCTTCGCGCAACTGCGGCGATTGCTCGAAGCGCGGCTCCGCAAGCACGGCAGCCGCGAGTATGTTCAGGTGCTGCGGTTGATGGAGAACTTCGCCGTCGATGAAGTGACTTACGCTGTGGAACAAGCGTTGAAGTTAGGCACGATCAGCTTCGATGCCGTCCGCCATCTGCTGCTGTGCCGCATCGAACGCAGGCCGCCGCGGCTGGACATGGAGAACTATCCTCACCTGCCTCTCGCTCAGGTGCATACCACGCAGGCTGCCGACTACATGACGTTGCTGGTTGAGGTGTGCGCATGAGCGAAGCTGTCGTGACCAACACCGCGACGCATACGGCCGACACTCCACAGCTTCTGCTGGAGCATCACCTCAAGGAACTGCGTCTGCCCACCATCCTGCGCGAGTACGACAAGGTGGCCCGCCAGTGTGCCGTCGAGCAGGTGGACTACGCTCGCTACCTGCTGCGCATGACCGAACTGGAACTGCTGGACCGTGAGCGGCGGGCCACCGAGCGCCGCATCCGGCAAGCGAAGTTCCCGGTCGTCAAGACCATGGACAGCTTCGACTTCCTGGTTATCCCATCGGTGAACAAGACGATGGTGCTGGAACTGGCACGCTGTGAGTTCCTCGCCCGTCGCGAGAACGTGCTGATGCTCGGCAACAGCGGCACGGGCAAAACGCACATCGCACTGGCTCTCGGACTGGCCGCATGCCAGCGCGGACACCGCGTGCGCTTCACCACCGCGTCTGCGCTGGTCAGCGAACTGATCGAGGCCCGAGACGAGAAGAAGCTGCTCCGCTTCCAAAAGCAGATCGCAAGTTATGAACTGCTGATCGTCGATGAACTCGGCTTCGTTCCGCTATCCAAGACCGGCGCCGAGCTGCTCTTCGAAATGCTCAGCCAACGCTACGAACGTGGCTCAACCATGGTGACATCCAACCTGCCGTTCCAGGAGTGGACCGAAGTCCTCGGCTCGGAACGCCTCACCGGAGCCTTGCTCGACCGGCTCACCCATCATGTCCACATCCTGGAGATGAACGGTGACAGCTACCGTCTCAAGCAAAGCCGCCGCAAACGCGGCTCCTAGACCACGCCCCTCCGGCCGCGCCTCGGTCGGGGGAAAAGGCCTCTTCCGCTACGCTCCAGAGGCCCTTCCCCCCGACATACTCAACAACTTCATCCCCATCCACTGGCCTACTTTTACTCCGCCCCACTGGCCTGGTTTTGCTCCGCCCTTGACACCCGAATCCAGATCAAGCTCCAAAGACTTGAGAAGGGCGTCCCGAAGCTCTATTACCCGAAGCACTACGAAGAAGGCTCTCTTTACGTTGTGGAAGTGCAGAAAACGCGAAGCGGAGAGAAGACGAC
>JAABUJ010006601.1_pt1 | contig 11132 bp, 10 predicted proteins | sample 5559131 | NCBI WGS metagenome assembly JAABUJ01 (sample SAMN10711875, study PRJNA513366) | rock metagenome | isolation source: Antarctica rocks | place: Antarctica: Victoria Land, Mt New Zealand nord | collected 2016-01-07 | reverse complement strand
CCTCCGACGCCACGCCCCCACGGTCGTCCGACTGGCAGCTCTTCGACGGCCGCTTCTGGATCCGCCTGCAGAACCCGAGCACAACGGACACCCTCGTCGTCCGCCCCTTTGCCGAACACGACCTCGCTCCTTTTCGGAAGGCCCTCGAGCCCGCGGCGTTGGCGAGGTTCGATTGGCTCTTGAATGAGCAGGCGCCCGGCGGGATCCGCTGGACGCTGCCGGTGCTGGCGAGGGAGCGCGATGGGCGGATGCTGGCGGCTGTTTCGTTGGGGGTTGGGGTGTTGGAGGTTGAGGGGGGAGTGGAGTGGGGGGTTAGGTATCGGGCTGTGGGATTGCTGGGGAGGGGGGTGGGCATGGAGAGGGGAGGGCGAAGAGGTGGTGGGGAGGGGGGAAGGAAGGGCGGTGGGAAGAGGGTGAGGGAAGGTGTTGCGAAGAGGGGGAGAGAGGGAGAAGGCAGTGAGGAACGTGGAGGTTGAGATGGAGGAGGGGAGGGCAGGGCCTGGGCCCGGGCAGGGGAGCAAGTGAACGTGAGAGAGAGCAGGGAGGCAGGGCGATTGCCCGCTGGGTTGTCATGTCAGGAACTGTGCGCTCCGAGGGACAGTCAACGGCGCTGATGGAACGCGAAGTTTCCGGTGCGGTCCTGGATTGATGTAGACAGACGCTGTCTCGGATCTTTCGACGAGTGCCGACATCCTCTCTACACCTCTTCGTGGATTCTCGTTTTACCCGCTGCTAGTTGGACCATTCGCCCACGCACAGCATACATGTACTCATCATGCGATGAGGCTCTTTGTAGGGCATGAGACGAAGGGAGGGGAATGCGGACTTTCGACACTCTGTCTCTACGTGCATGGGACCAAGACCTGAGCAGACTAGACCAGACCGTGCCTATACGATTCCGAGTCCGAAAATCAGTGGCGTAAATCCACGTTCGACCCATCCCTGATGGGTGACACAAAGCAGAACAATTCAGAAAGGCAAGTAAGTAAGTAGCTAGGTCCGAAGCACTGCTTGCTGTAGAAATACATCTTGTTCTTCATCTACTTCATGCGAGTCTATTGGTACAAACCAACCCGAACGCTTTTCGCTTCCCTCTTGCTCGTTGCCGTAGAACGCAGTAGCCATTTTTCATCGCGTTTCCATATCCGTTGCCCTCTCGTATCCGTCCGCACCAGTCCTCCGAACCGAACACGCGCCTTTCAGTCGGCAGCCGTCGAATCAACGCCCTAGCTATGCGGAGAGGCAGCCACACCTGATCGATCTCTTCGTACCCCTCACTTCCTCCTGTTACTCATCCTCAAAGGACACACCACTTCTCAACTCGGCCCCAACCCCGGTCCCAGCCCCGGTCCCGACCCCGAGCTCTTCCCCCTCAACCCGACCCTCTCCCTCCTCAACCTGCCCACCTCCCGCCTTAACTCGCCTATCTCCGCCTCCCGCTGGCCCAACACCATCCTCAACTCCTCGACCCCATTCCCCGCCTGCACGCCGTCCGACACCCTCGCCAACTCGTCGTTGAAGCGGCCATATAGCAACTCGTTCTCCGAGTTGGCCTGACGATAGAGTTCCTCGAGCACCTTTACTTTTCGTTCGTGCGCTTGGAGGGTGGTGTCGAGGTCTGCTTGCAGGGACGTCAGGCGGGCGGCGAGGGTGGAGAGGGCGGTGGGGAGGGTGTGCGTTTGCAGGGTTTGGAGGCTGGTGGTGAGGGTTTGGAGGGTGGGTGGCAGTGAGCTGGTGCGAAGAGTTGTGGGTGTGGGTGTGGGGATCGTGGTGTTGGAGGGGGCGAGGGTTAGGGTCGAGAGTTGGTCGCTCATGTTGTGCAGTTCGGCGGTCAGGGCGGACTCGACGCCCGTAAGGGCTTTTTGTTCGTTGTTGAGACGCTCGCGGAGCTGTTGGTTGTTCGTATAGCGGTCAGCTTGTGGCGAACTAAGTGGACTAGGGATGGGATGGGATGGGCTTACCTTCTGCGGGCTTTGCAACTTCAGTTTTTGCGGGGATGAGGGGGTTCTTTTGGCAGATTGAGTTCCGGCAACGAGGTTCGGTTTCTCCTGGAACCCGCTTTTGAGTGTGGGTATGGTTGATTGGAGATTGGTTCGCTTTCTCGGGCTGTATGTCGTTATGACTACCTCATCGGAGAGTCGATTGACTGCTCGCTCGGTCAGAGTGTTCCTGGGCATCGAAGGGGCATTTTCTTTCCTGTTTGGTGACCCGAATCGATCTGGAGACCCAATTCGGTCTGGAGAGGTGCCGAATCCGATCTTGGTGGGCGAGAAAGTTCGGGGAGAGGAACCGGTGTGCTGCACGGGCTGCGGAACACGTGTTGGTGTTCGAGGCTGCGTTGAAGCCCAGGAGGGTGTGACACCGTGGTCTTGGACGGACCTCAGATCAGAGAGTGAGCTACGTCGCTTCTTCCGCGGATGAAAAGCGACTTGTGCCTCGCCTATGGTACTAAGACTCGAAAGATTCTTATGACCGCTCCCAGGGCGAAGAGATTCAGGGCGAGGAAGTTGCTCTCCATGACTGAAGGCGCTCTGCAGTACCGGTCGATCTCGCGATCCTGGTCGACTCTGAATTGTCAAGCGGGCATCGGTGTCTGTGGACTTAGATCTCATGAGAGAGATCTTCGACATGGTCCCTGCCTGCTGGTCTACGTCGCTAGTGATTTTGGCGGTCTTGCTCAACGTCCTCCACACGTACCCAACTCTGGATTCTGTCTCGTTCTTACTGTTTTCGCGGCTTAAGGTACCAAATCCAAAGCGTTTGCGCAGGGAGGATGTATTGGAGCTTAAGGAACCAGTGTTGGTGGATCGGGTTCGTGAGGTCATTGAGCCATTCATTGATGCCGACTCTCCACTCGAGCTGACGGGTGGAGTGTCTATATACTAGTGAGTAATCAATCGCACAGTAAGAGTCTGCCATCTAGACGTACATCCAAGCAATCTATCAGAGTCGTCCACCAGTCGATCGAGAAGCGTGATATACTCGTGAGGATTTCCCTCTCGTACGAGTAATTCAGCAAATGTAGCCGTGAGAGCGCCCCGATCCCCGTCATTGCCAGATGCATCAAGAAGACTAATAGATATTAGTAGGTGAGGAGCGAACTGGGAAATTAAACTCACTCAGCCAGCAATCTGATTATCGCCGCAAATGCTCGCCGATTCTGAGGAGCCATCTCTCCGTACAGCGTCTTGAAGTACTCCTCGAACGCGGTGAGATGTAGAGTGTCTTCTTGAATTAGTCGTGACCTAGTTGAATGGAGAAATTAACTTACAGCAGTTGGTCTGAATTTCAGTCAGTGTCTGAGCTCCAATCACCGGTCCCATTTCCTCTCTCCAGACGCCCGTTATGAACTTCTCGAAAGCTGCGAATAGAACATCTACAGACACTTCGGCAGCAGCTTGAATCTTCAAAGGGTCCTCCACTTCAATAGTATTAGCGTTTATACTGAAAGTACGGCGTTCATCAATTACTTACGGAGAATGTTGTAGAGCTCATTGACGGCAAGTTCATCAGCCCAAGCTCTACTTCGAAGGAGTTTCCCCACCACATTGCCACTTCTTGACCTCAGTGCAAGCATGTAGGTCGAGAAAGTTTCCTCCAAGAGTCTCAAGGGATCTTGATGTCGATTATTGACATTTACGCCTCTCAACGTCACTTCAGAAACGTCTTTCTCTTCATTAAAAAATTTCTGACTCGCTGAACGTGAAGGTGCCCGATTTGGTGGCAACATTGTTGGAACGTCTTTCAGGTTAGGCAGCGGAGCCCGCTGTTTAGTAGGACTTCCAGTCTCTCTTAGTGAAACACCCCCAAAGAACTGAGAAATCATCTTCACTGGCGAAGTTGGACGATAGCTCTTGTGTTGCGGCTGCACTTCTTCAGCTTTCATGGACAAAGATTTGAGGATTGTTCTGTTGGCCAATATGATACAGTCCGTCAATGCAGGATTCTGAGGCTGATTGTGCATGCGGAGTAGATTGCCAACTATAACGCAATTAGTCCATTTCCACGAATAAGCTCCAAAAACCTTACTTCTCTCTATGAATACGGAAGGAAAGTTGATAGTAGTTACAGTATCTGTTGTGGCATAGTCGTCCAAACCATCGACTTCCAGGCTGTAGAGGTCGTCTGAGAGAGAATTGATGGAGGCAATAATCTCTACTCCATGTAGACCCATTGTGACGGCTGAGGATGCGGGTGAAGCGTCGACAACGACCTTGATATTGGCTGGCTTTAGCGGGGGGGCCACTGCATTACCCGAGCCGAGTTCAAAGATCGCTGTCAAAAGCCCTAAGCTTTCGGGTGAATGTCGAACGCTGCGTAGACCCCACTTGTCGTGGTCACGTTCGGCTTCCGTGAAGCGTCCTGCAACTCTCGCTTTGACTACCTCTTCAGTCCATTTCGAAGCCTTCCCCTCAAATACACCGGTCAACCAAAACGCTTGTGTCCCGGTAACAGACACCCGGTTCACATCTATGGTATGATTTGAATTTCCTTGACCTTGAGGCGACTCGTCACAGCTCATCCATATCGTAGAGCCATTGTGGGATTCGCTGAAACGGATATGGTCAAGATCAAAGGAGTTTGAGAAGGCGAGTTTTCCTTCGTGAAGACGTTCGCTGACTGGGTCAGGTCCGGAGCCGGCCATAGCCGTTACGGTTGGCCGATCGACTTCCGCCAATACCCCTCTTGCGGACATTTTGCATCCAAGGGATTTCTTAAGGATGATGATACATTCGTTGAACAGTAGCATAAGGCCAGCTGCCTCTTCACCGGCCTGAACATTCGTCCTATATGGAGGTGAAAGCTCATTGAAGTCCGCTGCCGCAATCAGACGACCGCTGGGTGCTAGATAGTCCGGCCACGAAGTTATTATTCGCTTTAGGCGCGTAACTATATCCGAATTGTCCCCCGAGCTAGCATAATCCAAGGAGCAGATATCGGTAATGATGTCGCGTGCTTTGAGGAAGATTTGTAGAGACGGGTGGGTGGCTGGCAGCAGGTTCGCGATGCCATCTATGAACAAAGTGTATCTTGGTAACCGTTGTACGGGTTCAATGAGCATTGATCGCAGTCTCTGCTCGCCAGTCTCGTGGACTCGCTGTGAAAAGCTGGACGCATTGTCCCTCAAGAAATTGGTCAAAATTTGAGGGAGCTCAGTACTTGCTCGCATGTACTCTTGGTATGGCTCCGCAAATCTAGGAAACCATTCGAGGAGGACCTTCGCGAATCGTACAGCACCTGTAGCATCCCGCTTCCTGAAAGTAGCCCCTACCCGCGAGCCTGTAGACCCCGAGTCGGCATCTGTACGAATGTCTTCGATAGCTTCGTTCTCTGTTTCATCCAGGATGATTCGAATCGCATCCAAAAAACCGTTGTTTACTTCCAAGACCTTATTGAGGCTCGCAGGAAAGAGTCGCTGCATTGCTTGCTCACTAGGACTCGCGCTTCCGAGCGGTTTTGACTGTGCCTTCTGGCGAAATTCCTCCGCAACACTGTTGACCAAGTCGTAGATCTTGCTTACATACCGCTCTTCCGTATCGACTAACTCACACATTTCGCGACGCAGAGACTCTTTCTGAGATATCAGTAGGGATCTTGAGCGACTGATGGCTGTAGATTTTGATGGCGCTCTGCGTAGCTTAGAGGTTGGAAGAAAGGCAGGCGCTCCGAAAGCTTTGATTAAGCTAGCATACTTGCCATATCGAGAGAGGTGTGGATCCTCGTCTACCTGTCCATTGTCTGTGGAATCCTCTTCTTCTGCCTTCGCAAGCCCTATTGAACTCTCTGGGAGGATAAGATCCACGTCAACCCACGAAAGAGTCTTCTCCACCAGAGCAGCCTGAATATCCTTAATGACGTTGGCCGGGCTGTCCATCTTGACTAGTCTGCTCGCGATGTCTCCAGCATGCATTTCGTCGAACATCTTTGGTGCAATCCCTCCTGGTCTTCCCAAGCTTGCATGATTCATCAACTTTCTCTTTACTACTTGCGGCATCTCGATAAAGTACTTGAGCAAGCTGAATGCGAGGCCCCTACATATCTCGTCCCCTTGTTTCTCGCGCGGTAAGTGGTCGACTACCGCATGTAGCGGAGAGCTGGGTGAGAGGGTCAGCCGTGGATAGCTCTGGAAGCCGGCCGGAGTAAAGACGTGGGCTTGAATGCGGGAACTATTGAGAGTAGCATTTGTCGTAGGCGAAGGGCCATGGAATATTAATATCGGCGCGTCAAAGAGTGGGTCAGTTGTGTGGTAGAGGCTGACCACCTCTGTGGGCAACGACGGCGGCGGTATGGATATCAACACCATTGTCAGGGTTTCGCAGACTTATTGTGCCTGTCACGAGTGGCTTGGTTTTGCTTTGAGCTTCGAACACCACTTCAAATCCTCCATATGTGTTGCCACTTGAAAGATGAAAAGAGTGAAGGAGGTTTGCGGAGCGCGATCTTGCATGCGTACGAGTGGTGCATGTAAACACTGAACGCGGAAGTTGCGACTCTCCGGGCGCACACCTCAAAGAGATTGTTGCTCAGACAAATGTAGAAGTAGAAGCATTTATCCCTCCGTTATGGAGCTCCTACCTTACCTTGACGGCCCGGCCAGCTGAAGCTCTAAGCGCGGTCTGTTCTAAGGCGGCCGTCCCATGAAACCGGATTGCTGATCAATGGTATTCAACCGTTGTGCTCTTTAGCGCGTCTCGGGAAGCACGGGCGTTACCATATTAGCGCAAACACGCGTTTACGCGTTTACGCGTCTCCGTGGACGAAAAGCTAAGCTAGCCATCCAATCATAAGCTTGGAGCTTCTCTACCTTCTCAGGCGACCTCCAACAGATCTGTATGTGCGTTGAAGTCCTTTCTACATCTCACAACCTTTTTCGGAAACAAATGGCAACGCAGGATGGCGAAGGTATCTCGTTGAGCTTCTGCCACGACCAACAGAGCTTCCGTTTGCTAGAGCTTCCACCGGAGCTTCTAGACTTGCTCACCTCTGAAATCGCTCCAGTGTAAGAATTTCACTTGTCATACAGTACTGAACTGATCCAGCCTCAGTCTCTCAGTCAAGTCGTCTCTGTTACCGTTGTCGAGGGCAACCCCTTCTACTAGTGAATTGATGACTTCTCATGCCGTCCTTACTACGCAAAGCCTGACCTTTAAACTCCGCCAAGTACAGTCCTCCAATTCTATCTTTCTTCTTCAGCCTCATCTTCCCTGCGTTTCCGATGCAAACGACCTTACTGCTGTTCCTTCTCTGTCCATCGTAGCGCAATGCAAGGCGACGCTCGAACTCATTCGATCCCCTACCTCTCCAGCCGCATGGTTGCGAGAGCTTCTCCCAGTCTACAACGGACCTTACGGGGAGACTGGTGTCGCTTCTCCGATCGCTTCTCAGGCCACATTGGCTGAGCGGAGAAGCAAGCGCGATCACCTTACAAACCTTCCATTATCCGAGGACGAGTTTGAGAGTGGATGGAGAGAGATACGCGCATTCGAGAGCGACGGACAAGCATTCAAACCCTCTGTGGCATGTCTAGTAGGTGCCTGGAAAGCGGTGGTATCTGCATCCACGGCGCATGGGATCGATCTGGAGCGAGAATTCAAACTCATCGGACTTTTGGGTATTCTGGAAGTGGATGACTACCCCACGCCACTGGTTGAGGCCGTCTTATGGAATCTGACGACTCAGGAGTCTGTCTACACGGGCAGCATATGTGTGCACGAGGAAAAATGTGTCCGTTGGGTCGGTGCAACAATGCTCGAAGCCATGGGGAGGCAGAGTACTCCGATCAGCGATTTCCTGGAAGGGTGGAGGAACGAGCTTCCGGAGCAATGGAGGACAGCAGCTATGCTTGAGGCATTGAAGGTGAGTTCTGACTTGGTCATGAGGTTGGAGGATACTGAGACCTTGCACAAGGGCACATATACCAGACCAACATCGACAACAGTTCAATTTTACAGCAATACCTCCGACTCCAAGTCGCGAAGAGAATCCTCAGCTGGGACTGCGAACGGATCCGGAAAAAACTCTCGAAAATGGCATGAGAAATTCAAGGCTACGAGATGACCGACAGGGATTGTGTACGCCTTGCCTTGAACGCAATGTACCATGACGCTATGAAGGCTGACGATCTGAAAGAGCTTTCCAAAAGAACAGTCTATTAGTGCAGATTCTCACCAGGCCGTTCAACAAGCGCTTCAACACCACCCATACTTTTCGTTACCTATCCAGTCCACATCTTCTAGGACTGATCCCTCGCCATACCATTTCAAAGATGTGATGCTTTGACTTTCCCGGTCTATGACAGCACCCACCTTTGGGTAGGCAAGCTTGGCTGCCTGAATTACAGTCGGAGTGGGGTTCCACGCATGTACTTCCGCCAGCAGGGACCTGGCCGCCTCCTGCTGCGCTGCAACTAGTAGGGATGCTATCTTCTGCACCTGCGTCCCAACCACGCTGCCGTTAGTTATCGGCTGCGGATTGTCACTTTCCGTGACATTGGCAAGATCCCCAAAGTTATCCCGAACAATATCATCTGCCTCCTCCACGACTATTCGAAGGACATCCAATTTGTTGTCCTTGTCATATTTACTGGACGGATCTCCATTCACGGTTCTGGTCCAGATTATCCAAGCTCGCTGTCCGTGAGTATCACCTATGATAGCGCCCTTGATCTGCGTCTCTCCACGCTTGAGCTCCTCTGCAACAAATTCCTCTCTCGCGTGGTGCCATGCAATAGTCGCGGCGTCAGGTATCAGCGCCACTCGAGTCTTTTTGCCGGGTGCTGGTATCGAAAGCGATTGACGGAGAAGCTGCTCATCAACATCGCACAATTCCGCGAGATCTGATGCTTCAATTGGCCGGGTCGGAGGAAGTGGGGTTTTCCGGTCTGCCTGGTCGGAACTTCCTGCTGGCGGCAACGAAACATGACTGGAAGGGAACGGATGCCACCCATTCTTCGCATAGAACTCCTACTCCGATAACGTGAGCTCCTCATTACATCCACCACAACCGATCGCTCTCGCGATCCACCCACCTTCCCAATATCCGAATACAACACTGTAAAGCACGACTTCACGCCGGCGTTCTGCTGCCACCTCTCCAGCTTCTTCCCCAGCTCCTTCATCATCCGACCCGCATACCCGCGTCCTCGGAGCTCGTCCGCACAAAACACGCTCCCGACTCCATGACACACCACCTCCTCCACACGCCCCTCCCTCGTCGCCACCAACGCTCTCTTCCGCAGCGTCTCGCAACTACTCAGGATCCTGCGCGGCGTCCGCGGGTCATGAGGGGCGAAGCCGTCGACAAGGATCCAGGATGTGAGACCGCCGTCGCGCGTAAAGGCTTGGTTCGCGAGGTGCGCTTCGCGTCGAACGTAGGCAGGGAGCGAAAGTGCGCCGCGCCAAGAGGCGCCGTTCAGCTTGAGGATTTCGGTGGCTTCGGCCGAGGTGGGTTGGGTCAGAAGCAGCGTTGGGGAGCTGCTGAGGGGAAGGTCGTTGTGCCCTTTAGGGGATGAGTCTGCCATGTCTAAATGGTTGGGATGGGATTCTTAGGTTAATTGGGGTACGCAAATAAGTCGGGGAGTCCTGAGAGATGATTACGCTCTGTTGTGTTTTGATCAGCTCCAGGAATGTGAGAAGCGCGGAACGTATCCGTTGCCGGTGCGAAGCGGCGCGAGCCGAGGGCATCGTTGTCTGCACGTGATATCAGATTGGAGCACTACGAACAAGAACGAAGTTCGTACATAGAGCACTTCACGAATATGATATGCTACTCCTATACTGTCCCTTATATTCGTGGAGTGCCCCAGGATATTGTAAGTAGGTAGCCTTCGTACATCGTCCAAATGAGTGTTGTCCTTGTAGATAGAATGGCTGTTGTATGTACAGTTTACTAATCAATCTATATGGCGAGAAGTGGAAGTATCAATGGCAATTTATTTCCTCCAAAGTCCGTATGCACCGAGATATTCTGCAACTCGAGTGGAGAAGGATCCACCTGATGGCCCGGCTCTTGGTAGCCGACACTTGTGGACTTTACTACAAGCGGTGGGGATGGGCTAATTGGGAAACGGCAATCGAGTAACATCATTCGAACGAAGCAGATGATCGAGAAGATGACGAGAAAGCGCAGCGTGTTTGACTGACATCTGTGTTCCTCGACGAGTCAGGCTATGTACAGATACAGAATTTCCCCTCCCTTATGAACAGCCCGGAACTATGGACACTGCTTTCTGCCAGGACGACAGGCTCCTGCACCCAACATCCACTCCGACTTCTCGTATCTGCAACGGCTGACATCCTCGCCCGCCTACTTTCCATGCTGCCGATACCCGTCTAGAATGGCGTTCCCTTCTTCGAACCCGTCCGGGTCCATCTTCAGTCCGTGCGAAGCCTGAAAATTGCTACGGCTGCCCCAGCCTTCTTTGACGGTTTGGTAGTTGCTGGTCGAGTCGGAATTGCTCTTAGAAGTGGAGCCGGCAGAGCTGGTGCCGCCACTACTTTTGGACGAGGTGTTGCTTCAGGGACAGGTCAGCAAGTGAAAGGAGAGTAGGAGATTGGAAATCTGTGATGCTTGGTGGGGATGGTATTCTTACTGCCGGGGCGATAGGGGAGACATACCTATTGGAGCTTTGGTTGGCGTTGCCACCGTTGTTATTCTGGCTTTTACCCATTAGGTTGTTGTATTTAAAGATGCCTGGCTCGGCGTTGGTAGTAGCTTATGTATTTCGGGGAAGCAAGGAGTAAGAGGAGTAACTTAGGAGGTATCCTCGAGGAGGGGTTGATATAAACAAAGCTAGCATTCTTTTGGCGTAGCGCTTCCTCGCTCGAGTATGGAAGCGAGTGACAAAACTCTGAGGCACCCTACGAATCTAGGAGACACTATAAGAGTAGCATAACATAGTCGTGGGGTGGCCCCGAAATTTGTAGTTAAGGTACCTGGTAACGTTAGCCTTCATACAACGTCGCCGTAAACGTCCCAGTGAGCCTCGTGTTACCTGGTACTGCGCAGTGGGCCGGCGACGACTCTCACCTCCACGTGGTGCCGGCTGGGAACCTGTGAATACTGTTGCTCCAAGTATTTGCAGAGCTAAGAAGAGTCAACACCAGCCAGCGCTGTCCGCAGGTTGGGGCTAC